>Ga0310909_10000693_pt1 | contig 18357 bp, 17 predicted proteins | sample GREbulkMGT000H_FD_203449 | JGI IMG/M metagenome (GOLD analysis project Ga0310909, IMG submission 203449) | Lab enrichment of tropical soil microbial communities from Luquillo Experimental Forest, Puerto Rico - GRE.bulkMG.T000H | ecosystem: Environmental > Terrestrial > Soil > Tropical forest >... | reverse complement strand
TCGTTCAGCGTCAACGTGCTGAAGAAGGGTCAGTTGGATCTAGCCGACCATTTCGGCAATTCGGCCCGAGCCAACAAATTGGCTCTGACCGAGTGGACGACGGACCGCACTGGCCTACCCTTGTTGCGTGACGCGCTGGCCTGGTTCGAGTGCCGGGTCGTAAATGAACATCCCGCCGGCGACCACGTGCTGGTGCTGGGAAAGGTGATCGATGGCAAGCTGTTAGATGTCGAAGCCGAGCCCATGTGCTATCGAGAAACCGGTGCAATGGACGGCGCCTCTGCTCTCTATCCCGAGGTTATCGGAGAGTCATGACGCACCTAAGAAGAGGATCGCATGAGCCGCGCCGTCATCAAGGAAGTTGAGCCCAAAGCCATCGAACTGCCTGACCGGTCGGTGTCGTCACATCCTAATCTCGTAACTGCCAAGGGTCTCGCTGCGATAGAGCGCACACTCAGCCGCTTTGAAGAAGTAAATAAAGCCGCGATAGCTAAAAACGACCGGTTGGCGATCGCGGCGACCCAACGCGAACTTCGATATTGGAAAGCGCGACGATCGACCGCCACGGTCATTGAGCCCTCGGCCGATAAAAGCAAAGTACATTTTGGGGCGACGGTAACTGTAGGGCGAGATGACGGCCGCACGCGAACATTCCGCGGACATCGCGCAGGGCTCGTACGATAAAACCCATAAGTGACAATCCGCGCTACGCAGTTGCCGGCTCCACGGTGGTCGGGCCGGACCATTCGGCGGCGAGCTTCACGGCGTCGCCTTCATAACTGTTGATGTCGATTCCAGACCCGACGATGCCGGGGATGCTGTGGGGCTTTGGTCCGACCCCGTCGCCGGTAAACTGCCACAGCCAAGCGCTTGGCCAGTTGCGCGGTGTCACCGGCCGGGGGCCGTACTGGGCGAGCCATAGGCGGTGCGCGGCGAGATAGCCGTCGATGCTGCTGCCAAGCTGTTGCTTTATGAGGAACCCGGAATAGAGCACGGGCTTGCGGCCGACCGCGTCCTCCACCCGGAGCAGAAATTCCTTGGCATCAATAAGCGCGACGCGTTCATCCTCGTGGTCGAGCGCGAGTAGCGTTGCATTATCTGGCGCGGCGACCTTCAGAAAGAAATCAACTTGCGCTGCGGTGGAGCCGGGGCGCAGAAAATGATAGGCGCCCCACAACAGGCCAACGCCGAGGGCACGACCGCGCCGATCGGCATAGAGCTTATCGGTAAAGCCGACACCCTCGGTCGCCTTGTGGATGATCCCGGCGATGCCGGCGGCTTTGACCGCGCTGAAATCAGTGACGTCGTTGTGATGCGAAAGGTCGACAACGAGTGGGTTGATCGCTACGGCTCGCGACTTGCGGCGGCGTCCCATGCGATGAGGTCAAAATTGGGGTTGCTGGCGCTGCAAGCTTACCTCGGGCAGGCTGTGCGCAGGATGGGCGGGCGGTCGTATTGCGCGTTCGCGTAAGGCAGCATCGCAAAAAAGACCACCCCAACTGCAGTGGCCCTCAGTACTGGAGAAAAACAGCCGCGCCCGCAAAACGCGGCTCGGTGGCGCGAATAGAGGGTTATGTCTGTGGTGCTGTAAACGTCGACCGTCCAGGTCCCACCTCCGGGACTTGGGGGATTTGTGTATTTTTGCCCATGAAAAGCGATCAGGTAGCCAATTGCCAGTGCCGTTTCTAATAGACCTTGCAGCCTGTGGTCTGATGTTAGCACGGCGATTGTTGTACCAGGCGGATCGCGCAACGCCACGAGAGCATAACAGCCGATGAAAGGCGTCAGCGCATAAGCATGAACCAGAGTCACGTGATGCAAAGCCATGCATCGACACCAATGAGAACAAAGACAACGATAGCAGCGGCGAACAATGCGATCTTGCGCATGTGGACTGCCTCTGCATTCGACTCATCCTCTACCCCGCAGAATGCCGGCTAACTTGATTCGCAGCCCGGGCAGTAACCTCCGTCACAGCGCATTCGTAAAAATGGCCGCCGGAGCTGGGGCTTCGGACCGCGCCTGGACCGGTCGCCCTGGACTGCCCCGGTCCCTAAACGAAGCGGAAGTCCGGAACCATCTCTCGCTTGCGCAGAACTCAAAAATCAACGAGCCTTGTACGGTGACTCGGAAAGCTAGGGGGCGCTAATGAGAACGCTGGCGACTGCCGCAATCGCGGCTGGATTCCTGTACTCAATGACGGCTGGGGCTTCCGCACATTATGTCCCAGGCGGCTATGGTTATTACGCTTTTGGACCCTATCGGAATAACGCCGCTGAACGGTTCTATCAGTGCGAGCACTTCAATTGTACCTCTGGCTGCTGTCCCATCGGCTATAGCATGTACCCGGGCGGTTACTGCGGGTGGCATGTAATGGGTCTTCCTTGGAACCGGTGATTGGTAGAGAGCTTCTCTGGTTGGACCGGGGCGTTTCACCACCGGTTCGACAGCCCTGACGATGTTCGAGTCGGTCGCGAGGTATATCGTCCGGAGCCACGAGATCGTTGCTCATCACGTCATGGATTTAGCCAAGGCGTAAATCTCTTCGGCGTCCAGCACTTGATCTGAGCTTTGGAAGAGTTGCGCGATGCAGGTGCGGTGCAATTTCAACTTGAGCCCGCCGATCCCGAGCGCACCGAAGGCAAGCTTCTGCTGACGGGTATTGCCCTTGTCGGTTGCGTCGATTCCTCCGACCCCGAGCGGCGGCTGCGCATTGCAGTCGGCGATTAGTCCGATAGTCGATTCGTCTCGCCAGTGACGTTCCTCCAGTAACTCGACGCCAATAGCCCCGGCTGCGAAGACGATGTCTGCCCCGCGGATGGTCGCACCGCGCGCGTTATTATCGACAGCCGAAAGTGGGATCGGCGATACTCCAAAGCGTGCCTGGATCAAATGGCACGCCGCTGCTGCGCGCTGTTTGTCTCGCGAGGTCAGGCTTACTTGCGCTCCTTCCTTAGCGAAAAGCGCCGCGGCACGAAGGCCGACCGGTCCGGTACCGGCAAGCACCACCACCTTCTTGCCTGCGAGAGCTACCGCCTTTGCAATCTGCGCAACTCCTGCGGCAGCCGTGGTATTTGAACCATTGCTATCCAGCATCACCGACACGCGAAAATTTCCAAAAAAGCGTTTTGTTACTGCCGCGAGTAGCTTCTCTCCAGCTGCCATGTTGGCGCCGCCGATGAAGACCGCCGTATGCTTCTTTTCACTCGGTCCTCGGGTGAAGACTGCACCATCAATCAAAGCGCCGACGTTGCCAGGCGTGATCCCGCCATAGCCCACGATGTGATCGGCGCCTCCGTCATAACCCACAATAGTGTCGTAGGCGTTCGGCATCGGATCGGAATCGAGTAGTAAAAGCAGTCGTTTCATAATGCTTCTAATCTGACACCACGTTCTGCGGTTTTCCGGCCACGAAGGCTTCGATGTTATCAACTAACTGATCCGCCAAAATCCGCATCGCTTCTTGACTGGCCCAAGCGATATGCGGTGTCACGATGAAATTTGGCAGATCGATTCCCAGTAGCACATTGCCATTTTTCGGCGGTTCGCTGCTGAGGACGTCGAAACCGGCACCCCCGATCACACCAGTCTTCAATGCAAGTGCCAAGGCCTGTTCGTCCACGAGGCCGCCTCGGGCCGTGTTGATGAGGATGGCATCACGACGCATCATCGCCAGTTCGTTAGAGCCGATCAGGTTGCGAGTCTGCTGCGTGAGGGGAACATGAAGGGTGACGATGTCGCTTTCTTTAAGAATGGTGAAAAGATCGACAAGCCCTGGCTGCGCAACGACATCGGTCGCCAATACCTGCATCCCGAGAGCTTCCGCGCGCCTAGCAACAGACTTGCCAAGCTCACCGAAACCGATAATTCCGAGCGTCGAGCCGGCGATATCGCGGATCGGATGCGGAAAGAAGCAGAACTGGCTAGCGCGCTGCCATGCGCCGTTGCGCACGTCCTCGCGATAAGCGATCAGGTTTCGTCGCAACGCAAAGATCAACGCGAAGACATGTTCAGGTACAGTATTGAACGCGTAATGCCGGATATTAACCACAGTAATTCCGTTCTGCCGGCAATACAGCTTGTCAAGGATGTCGGTGCCAGTTGCCGCAACGGCGATTAATTTGAGCTTGGGCAGGTGCGCGAGCGTTTCCGCACGCATTGGCACCTTATTCAGAATAGCGATCGTTGCGTCCCTGAGCCGGTCAAGGATACAGGCGACCGGCGTGTCGGCATATTCTCTATAAGAGTGTGGGAAATTTGGTTGCCGCAGCTTGGCGCCAACGGTGTCGCGGTCGAGAAACACGATAGTGTGCTGCATTGCTACCGTCCCCACGACCTGGACGGGTTAAGATCGCCCGTTGCCGTATACTGGAAACGCGTCACAGAGCGCCTGAACCTTGTCGCTTACGCGCGCAATAACGGCGGTGTCAGCCGGAGCATCCAGCACGTCAGCCACAAAATGGGCAACAGTAACAGCTTCGGGTACACCAAAACCGCGCGTCGTCATAGCCGCCGCTCCAACCCTCAACCCCGAGGTTACTGTGGGCTTTTCTGGATCCTGCGGAATTGCATTCTTATTGATCGTGATCTGTGCGCCACCGAGTGCGGCCTCAGCGTCTTTTCCAGTAATATTCTTTGATCGAAGATCGACTAGAAACATGTGACAATCCGTCCCGCCGGACACGATCCGCAGACCGCGTTCCGTGAGTACGCCCGCCATCGTGCGCGAATTCTGTAGGACTTGCTTCTGATAGTCTTTGAACTTCGGATCGAGCGCTTCTTTGAAAGCTACCGCCTTGGCGGCAATAACGTGCATTAATGGCCCACCCTGAAGCGCCGGAAACACAATCGAATTGAGTGCCTTCGCGTGCTGCTCGGCCGCGAGGATGAAGCCACCGCGCGGGCCGCGCAGCGTCTTGTGCGTCGTACTTGTAACGAAGTCGGCGATTCCAACTGGATTTGGGTAGAGTTGCGCTGCCACCAGACCGGCATAATGAGCCATGTCGACGAACAGATAAGCGCCGATCGAATCCGCGATCTCGCGGAATCGTCTCCAGTCGATGACACGCGAGTAGGCTGACGCGCCGGCGACGATCATCTTCGGTTTGTGCTCCTCAGTGAGTCGCTGGATAGAGTCGTAGTCGATTTCCTCCGTGTCCGGATCAAGTCCGTACCCCAGCGCTCGAAACAGTTTACCGCTCACATTGACCGGGGCGCCGTGAGTCAGATGACCACCGTGTGCAAGAGACATGCCGAGAATCACGTCGCCGGGCTTGAGAGCAGCTAGATACACCGCCTGATTGGCTTGAGATCCGGAGTGCGGTTGCACATTGGCGTATTCGGCGCCGAACAAATTCTTGACCCGATCAATCGCAAGTTGTTCGACAATGTCAACGAATTCGCAGCCGCCATAGTAACGCCTACCGGGATAACCCTCAGCGTACTTGTTGGTCAGTTGCGATCCTTGCGCCTGCATGACGGCGGGACTGACGTAGTTTTCCGAGGCAATGAGTTCGATGTGATCGTGCTGGCGTCGATGTTCGCCTTCGATCGCGGCCCACAGCTCGGGATCCGACGCTTTGATCGTATAATCACCGTTGAACGCCGGGGTCCGTTCCGCTGAAGAGACCAGTTTGACGGACTTCATTTTGTAGCCTCTCACTAAAGCGCAGCTGACATTGAGCTGTTCGATTAGTCGTGTCCTTGGCCATCGTCGTTGCGCGGAATCGGCAGGGTGGGGCCGCCGTATCCGCCCCAAGCCGGTCCCGTGCCCGGAGAATGGCCGCCGATGCGGTGCTTAAGGCCGTGAAATCTATTCGGCTGCGATCCATGGCCCGGCCGGTGTCGGAGAGATAGCGTACCGCAGCGCCGGCACCCGCGCCCGGTTCGAACGGAATGCCGACGTCGCGCATCGCGAGTTCGACGCCGCCGAGTGTCTGCATCACCATTATGTCATTGAGCCAGCCGAGATGGCCAATGCGGAAGACCTTGCCATTGACCTTATTGAGACCTGTACCGAGCGACAGATCGTACTGGTAATAGGCCGTCTTGATGACGTCATTGGCATCGAAGCCTTCCGGTACAACGACTGCCGTCACTGTGTCGGAGTACCATTCAGGCCCCTGTGCGCATGTGCGCAAACCCCATGCTTCCACAGCCGCGCGCACGGCGCTGGCCAGTCGGCTATGGCGGGCGAAGACATTCTCCAAACCCTCTTCGAGCAGCATGTCGACCGAGACTCGAAGGCCGCGCAACAGCGTCGCTGCCGGAGTATAGGGGAAATAGCCCTGCGCATTGGTCTTGATCATGTCGCGATAATCGAAAAAGCAGCGCGGCAGCTTCGCCGTTTCGCCAGCTTTCAGTGCCTTTTGACTAACGCAGACGATGGCGAGACCCGTCGGCAGCATGAAGCCCTTCTGTGAGCCAGCCACCGCCACGTCCACGCCCCACTCGTCCATGCGGAAGTCGATCGAGGCGATAGAGCTCACGCCGTCGACAAACAGCATGGCCGGATGATCGAGCTCGTCGAGAATCCTGCGCACGCCAGCGACATCGGACGTGACTCCCGTCGCTGTCTCGTTGTGCGTGACCAGCACGGCCTTGATCTTGTGTTCCTTGTCCGCGGCCAGACGCTGCAGGTATTTCTCGAGCGGCACGCCCTTACCCCATTCGACATCGATAGCGTCGACGTTGAGGCCAAAGCGCTGGCAGAGATCAACCCACAATAACGAGAACTGGCCAAATACGGAGGCCAACACCTTGTCGCCGGGCGACAGCGTGTTGGCCATGGCAGATTCCCAGCCGCCAGTACCGGAGCCCGGAAAAAGAAAGACTTGGCCGCTCTTCGTCTTGAAGATCTTCTTCAGATCGGCAAACAGCGGCAGCGTGAACTTCGGAAAGTCAGGTGCGCGATGATCTTCTAGCGCAATGTCCATGGCCTGCCGGATCCGGAACGGCATGTTCGAGGGACCAGGTACCGCAAGTCCGATAAATCCTGACATTTGCAACTCCCTTTGATGAATTTGTGAGAAAGTAGGCCGCCAACTTAGGCGGCAGAAAGCTTCGTGCGCGCGAGTGCGGCATCAATTAACGCGACAGTGCGGTCAATGGCCGGATGCGCGACGCCGCAACGACGGCCGATGTGTTGAACGAGCTTGTCAACGCGCTCGACCGCTGTAGCGCCGCCAGCGATTGCCCGCGCTACCGAAGATGGAGCGATGAGCTTGTCGGTCGCAGCCAAGTATTTATCAAACCCGACGAGGTCGTCGGCCCTGCCGCCCAAGCGGAGCACGATCGACTCCACCGCCGAATAGATCTCGGAGGACAGCGCGAGATCAGACTGCACGGATTCACGGATAGAAATCGGCTCGCCCGCGGTGACGCAGCGGTAATTGCCGGTGAGCAGCATGGGCCACTTGGCGAATGGCACGAATAAAGAATCGTGCACGCGCAGTTTTACCGGCACATCCTTGCCGTTGAGCGTGACAGCGTCGATGTCATGCTCGAGCTGACGCAGAATCTTGTTGTGTACCATGGAGGCAAAGGTCGCCGCTTTGAAATTGGTCGGCAAGTTGACGGCGAGCACATTAGCCGGTTCATCTGAGGGACGCCTCGTTTGCGGATCAGGCGAGCATAACGTCATGAGGGATGGATCCAACCGATCCCAGACACGCGCGTCCATGTAAGCTGCTTCGGCGGCAACTGGATCAATCCCGGCGATGCGCTTTAGATAGGGGAGTGGTGGCATGTTCATCAGCGAAAGGCACGGCACGCGCGCGTCTCCGATCCCATTCAGAAGGGCACGCACCGCGTGGTGCAGGTACTGTGGTTCCTGCATCGCCAGAACGACGAGGTCATAATCAGATGGAGCGACCATCTCCGGTGTTTTGGCGTTGAGGCGGCCCGACAGCTCAGTCGAGCGGATGCGGCGGGGGGCGGTCTCGCCCCTGAGCTGCAGACAGACCTCTGTGCCCCGTGAGTTGATCAGCTCGGCCGTAGCGCGGCGGCAGACAAAAGTTACGTCATGAACCGCCATCAGGAGCTTGGTGCCGAACAACGATCCGTACGACGCACCAAGGATTAAAATTCTGCGGATCATCGTTAACCCTCCTCGTTGGGGGTGCTTCCTTGCCCGTAATGGAGCTTTTTCGCGTGTTCTGCCGGAGAACTAACGGACAATATGGCACAATGTCTTTTCTTTTCGGGTTGTTGTGTTGTATGTTTTCATACAAACTTCGTCTCTTTGTAACTTTGTAACCATGACCAAGACCTTCGTGGGACCGCAGCTGCGGCAACTTCGCCGCGCGCGTCACCAGACCCAGGCTGAGATGGCGAAGGTGCTTGGCATAAGTGCCGGTTACGTAAATCTGCTGGAAAATAACGAGCGGAGTCTGTCGCTACGGCTTCTCATGGCCTTGGCTGACAATTACGGCGTCGACTGGCGTGACATTGTCGTCGACAAAACCTCAAATCTGTTCGCTGAGCTGCGCAGTGTCATCAAAGACCCGATGTTCTCGACTGCGCCAGATCTTATTGAGCTGCGCGCAGCCATTGATCATGCGCCGCGATTAGTGGCGCAGTTCCTCTCCCTTTATGGCGTTCATCGTAACACCCTCGAACGCTTGATGCGTGAGGGCAGAAGCGTGACGGGCGATGGCTTGCTCGCCACCTCCGCCGAAGCCGTGGTGCACGACTTTTTCCGAGACAATTCAAACTATTTCCACGACCTTGAAATCGCCGCCGAGACACTGCGTGCGATCGAGGCCAACGAACCTGACGACATCTATGCCACGCTCAAGGCGCGACTTCTCAACACGCACGGCATTCGCATCAAGCGTCGCACCACGGAGGAGATGACGCAGGCCCTGCGCGTCTATGACAAGGAAAACCGCGTCGTTTATCTATCCGAGGCGCTTGACTATTCCAACGTGCTTTTCCAACTCGCGCATGTGGTGTGCCTGATCGAGCGCCAGGATTTGCTCAATAAGCTAACCGCAGGCGGCAAAATCAAAACGGGGACGAGTCTCGCGCGTTGTCATGTCGAACTCGCCAACTACTTCGCCGCCGCGTTCCTCATGCCCTATGAGCCATTCCTGCGTGAAGCGGAGTCGATGGCGTACGATATTGACCGCCTCGCTGCACGCTTCGGGGTCTCGTTCGAACAGACCTGTCACCGGCTGACCACGCTTCAGCGGCCTGGCGCGGAGGGCGTGCCATTCTTTTTCCTGCGTGTCGACAAAGCGGGAAATGTCACTAAACGGTTCAATTCCACCTCGTTCCATCTCGCCGAATATGGCGGCGCCTGCCCGGTGTGGAAGGTGCATATGGCCTTCCGCCTGGCTGGCGTTATCATCCCGCAATTCGTTGAACTGCCGGACGGCGACCGCTTCTTCACGATCAGCCGCACTGTCGATCGCCCTACGGTCAACTTCGAGACACAGGACCATCGTCTCGCGGTCTCGCTCGGCTGCGAGCTGCAGCATGCCAAAAAACTTGGCTACGCCGCGGCCTTTAAACTCGATGACGAGCGCATTTTCAGCCGCATTGGCATCAATTGCCATGTCTGCCCACGCCAAGCCTGTTCGCAACGCGCGCACCAGCCCCTTTTTATGGACCTACCACTCGATATGAACCGGCGCGGCAAGACCAGGTACGAGAGCTGAGGTTCTCGGCAACTCTCCAAAGCTGGCAAGCCTTTCCGCGCATTACGTTTAGCGGCGCGACCGCATCCAATTCTGCAGCGTCAGCCAAAAGCGGGGACTGACGTGCTGCCAACCCGCGGCCGGAATTCTACCGAAAGTTTAAACCCTTGCGGCACACCGAAACCCCAGCCGTGGGCCGAAAGCCACACAATGACTGGCTGCCAAAACTCACAAATTTACAAGAGCCGCGATCGTGTGTGTAAATTTCCAACACAATAACCGGAAAGGAAAAGAGCTTCGAAGTCTGACGTGCTATTGCCTCATCCAGAACCCGACACGCCTCCAGTTTCGGATTGGCGAGAGAGTCGGGCAGGCCGACCCTGGCGGATCCTGGTGACAGCACTAGCTGCCCTCGCGCCAGAAGCAAGCAACAGGTCACCAGAATGAGAACAGAGGCCTTTGGCCATCAGCACGCGGATGACTAACAACAAGTGGGTGCTGTCTATGTTTGAACACTCGGACTATTTGCGAGAACAAGCGGCGAAATATCTGGAACAGGCCAAAAACGAAGAAGATTCTTCTGCCAAAAAAGAATTACTGCAATTGGCCACTATCTGCGAAGAAGTCGCCAATGATATGGACGATCGGCGGGTGAGTGGTTGACGCTGATCGGTGCGTACCCCATTTGGCTCGCTCTGGCTGGTGCCACACAGCTTTTGCGCAAGTTCAATTGCAGATTAGGCGGATTAGAGAGGGAAAGGTGAGTGCTTATTTGCAGGATCGCAAGATCGTCATTGGGCAAGATTCTCGGTCTCCACCCGTGGAGATTGTTCGTCTCATCCGTAAACTACGGTGGATGGGAATGGAGGAAGAAGCGGAGGATCTCCAGGCGAAAATGCAAGAAGCCGCTCCGATCGGAGGCGTTATCACTACGGCGTACGAAACGGACTAGCTGCAGTTTCTCGGCAGGGGAGGCCAACATGCTGCACCTAGGCCCCGTCTTGGAAGGCCACACGTTCTTCTGCCCGCGTTGCGGAGCCCTTTATTCGGCGACATCTTCGCTCGTTCCCGAGAGCGAAGGTGAAAAAGCAAAATGTATCGTCTGCCTCGAAATCATGGATAGCTTGGATAGAACCAAGGTTCCGAGTTTTAAGCTGATTCAGCGACCCGAAGACGCCTGACCGTCTTCACCAATGGAGGAGCGCCGGTCCTGTGCCGCCAACCTGCTGAGTCAAGACGTGGCGCCGCATAACGGTCGGTCCTCTGCGTCGCAGTTCGCTGCAGCATCGACCGTGCTTTCGCCATCATCGAGTCAGCCTGTATTTATGTGTCATCCATTAATCAGCGCCACAGGGAAACGCTCAGATATTGTTACCGAAGCCGGCTCTTTTTTTCTAAATTCAAGCTGCCCGGTATGATAGAAAAAATTAGACGAATCATCGCCGAAGTAGATGAGTATCACTGTAGACGCCACTATACTGGGTAAGATGTGTTCTTTGAGGACGCCGTGAGCTCGGCGCCAACGCGTCTTAGCAGTGCTCGTTATCACTGTTGATACGCGTTGTTGCGAATATATGCCCAGAGGTCTTCGATCTGCTGTGTGGTGAGCACCCCTTGCCATGACGGCATCGCCTTCTTGCCGTGCAATACCGAATCGACAAAGCGTGGGTGCTCATCCGCCTTTAGGCGGCGCAAGTCGAAAGCGGCGCCCGAATTGTTCTGCAAATCATCGCCGTGACAATTCGCGCAGGTTTTTTCGTAAATCCTCTCCCCTCTGTCAGCCGAGGTTTCGTCTGCCGCGGCGTGCGAGACAGTGAATGCAACGAGATATAGCATTACGAACAGGATGTGCATCAGCAAAACCCGCCCCCCGAATGAAGAGGCCGCCCCGAAAAGAGGAGCGGCTTCTTCACGAAGGCACTTCAATTATTGGTCAAGAAGCGCAAATGTCCACAGCGTGCCACCTGGCGGCACGTGCGCGAGGTTTGGATCTGGCGTCTTGAGGACATAGACGCCGCCGGTTCCGCTGGTGATGGTCACGAATTGCTTTCCGTCATGCTCCCAGGTGATCGGTTGTCCGATAATTCCAGAAGGAGTTTGGAACTGCCACACAATCTTGCCGGTGTCGCTGTCGACCGCGATGAACTCCCCTGTGAGTTCACCGGTGAAGACCAGACCGCCGGCCGTTACCAGCGTGCCGGCCCAGTTCGGGCTCTTGAACGGAATTGCCCACTTTGACTTTCCGGTCATCGGATCGATCGCACGCAAATGCCCGCGCATTCCATCCGCGTTGAAGATAGGGGTGATCTTGACCGCACGATGGGATTCACCGGGTTTCAAATTCCTAATCTCTTCGATCGGGTCTGGCTTATACTTCATGCCGTAATCGGTGGTGTTGACATAAGCGAACGCGGTATGCGGGTCGAACGAAGACGGATACCAATTGGTGCCGCCGCTGATGTGCGGCCAAGTTTCGATCTCTTCCGTGGAGGCAATCGCCTTTTTCGTGGTCTCAGACCATTCGGGGCGGCCGGTTTCTTTATCGATCGAGGTAGCCCACGTCACCTTGACGTAAGGATTTGCCGCGATCAGCTGGCCGCTTTGGCGATCGAGCACGTAGTAAAACCCGTTACGGCCGGCCTGCAGCAGCACTTTCGTCGGTTTGTTGTTGATGGTGAGGTCGGCGAGGATGATCGAGGTAATGTTGTCGTGATCGAATGGATCATTCGGCGACATTTGAAAATACCAGACGACCTCCCCGGTTTTTGGCCGAATCGCAAGAATTGAATTAGTAAAAAGGTTGTCGCCCTTTCGCAGCAAAGCGTTCCACGGAGCCGGGTTGCCAATGCCCCAGAACACCAGGTCCAGATCGGGATCGTACGAGCCGGTCGTCCATGAGCTTCCGCCGCTCGCATCCGCCGCGTCATTCGGCCAGGTATTGGCGCCGGGCTCCCCTGGTCGCGGAACGTTATAGTGCCGCCACAGCCGTTTCCCATCGCTGGGATCGTAAGCCTCGACGTAACCTCGGCTCCCGTATTCCGCGCCGGCCATTCCGGTAATGAGAACACCGTTGGCGATGAGCGGCGCGCCAGTCATGGCGATACCATCCTTAGGTTCACCCGACTTGACGCTCCAGACCTCCTTGCCAGTTTTCATGTCGAGCGCGATGATCCGCGCATCCAGTGTTGTACGGAATACCTTGCCCTCAAAAATTGCGGCGCCGCGATTGACGATCCCGCAGCAAACTACTCGCGTAGTGTCGGCGGCGTAGTCAACGGGCGTTTTCCAAATTTCTTTTCCACTCAAGGCGTCGATTGCCACCGTCTTGTCCTGACTGGTGACGTACATCACGCCGTTGTAGATGAGCGGCTGCGACTCCTCGCCAGTGTTATTGTTCACACTGTAGGACCACACCGGCACAAGTCGTTTCACGGTGTCGCGATTAATCTGGTTGAGCGGACTGAAGCGTTGCTGGCTATAGCTCATGCCGTAGGTCAGCACGTTCTGTGGCGTCTTTTCCGCGTTTTTGATTTCGTCGGCGGTCTGAGCGAGGGCCACGATGGGGCACGCGACAATCAGTAGCGCCACACGGAATCGGAATTTCATGTGTTCCTCCCCCCATGTTAATAACTGGGATAAAATCCCGTCGTTTCAAAGTTTATGAGACCATGACACGCTATGTCCATGAGCTTCGGATGTCGCCTTAGGTTCGATCCCAAGATCTCCCATCGGAATAGTAGTGCCGACGTTTGATCGAAACCGCCGACGGACCGCCTTTGACCTTCAGCCGACGTGCCCGAAGGCCCCGCGCCGAACCTGGCAGCAGCCTGGTGAATCTCTTGAGGCATTTGAGAAGCGGTTAGTTAAACCCGTCCGCTAATTCAATGCCAGCGGATCAGTCTCGCCTAGAAAGTTCATGAGTTCGCAACCAGATAGACGTCCCAACCCTGCTGGGCGATGTGATCCATCATGGAACGTCCGCCGAGCGCTCGGTCGAAGGTCGTCTCCGCGGGGTAGGGTGCACCATGGACGCGTCCAAAGCCGCTGCCGACGCGGTGAAACGTGGTAAAGTTCGAGCGCGTAATTAAACTTTGCAACGACGAGACGAGGGCAGATACTTAAAACTCGAGGGTCGAATGAACCGTAGATCGCTGCTCGGTTCCACTCTGCTCGCCCTCACGGCGCTGCCGCTGAGGCAGCTACGTTCGATTCGTACCGCATTGGCGGATGATAAGACCTGGCGACATGGAGTGTCGTCGTTCGGAGATCTGAAATATCCGGTCGGGTTCAGGCATTTTGGATACGTCAACGCCGATGCGCCGAAGGGCGGCACAGTACGGGACGCCGCGTCTGGCACCTTTGATAACTTCAACAGGGTAGTCGCCGGCGTTAAGGGCTCGCTCGCTGCCGGCATGGATCTTATTTATGAGACACTTTTGGTATCGTCGCTTGACGAAGCAGCGAGCGGATATGGTTTGCTTGCCGAAGCAGTAAGCTTTCCGGCCGATTTTTCCTCGACCACTTATCGTCTAAGGGAGCAAGCAAAATGGCATGATGGCACGCCAGTTACGCCGGATGACGTAATTTTTTCGTTCGAGGCAGTCAAAAAATATAGTCCGGAGCTCTCGGCCTATTATCGCCATGTCACCAAAGCGGAAAAGACCGGCGATCGTGAGGTTACGTTCACCGCGGACGCGTCCGGCAATCGCGAATTGCCGCGGATCATCGGCGAGCTCACCGTCCTGCCCAAGAAATGGTGGGAAGGTACCGACCAGAACGGCAAGAAACGCAATATCGGCGAAACCACCCTTGAGCCGCCGCTTGGCAGTGGACCCTATCGCATCGGGGATTTTTCGGCCGGACGCCATATCGTCTACGAACGCGTCAAAGATCATTGGAGCAGTGGCCTTAATGTCAATGTCGGTCTCAATAATTTTGACGAGCTGCACTACGAATATTTCCGCGACACGACCGCCGCACTCGAAGCATTTAAGGCGGACATTGTCGATTGGCGAATTGAGAATATCGCCAAGAACTGGGCAACCGCCTACGATTTTCCAGCGGTCAGCGACAAACGGGTTCTGCTCGAAGAGTTTCCCATTCGCAACGTGGGCATCATGCAGGCCTTCGCCTTCAACATCAGGCGCGAAAAATTCCAGGATCCACTCGTGCGGCTGGCCTTCAACTATGCGTTCAACTTTGAGGAAATGAACAGACAGTTTTTTTTCGACCAGTATAAACGCATCGCCAGCTATTTTGCAGGCACTGAGCTCGCGGCCACTGGTCTCCCCGCGGGCCGGGAGCTCGAATTGCTTGAAGCCGTGCGCGACAAGATTCCTCCACAAGTTTTTACCAAGCCCTATACGAATCCGGTTAACGGAAATCCTGAGGCGGTGCGCAACAATCTGCGCGAGGCTATGCGGCTCCTCAAACAGGCCGGTTATGAGGTGCGCGACCAGCAATTGGTGAACGTCAAGACCGGCGAGCCCTATGCCGTCGAATTTCTCACTGAAGGCTCGGGCTTCGAGCGCGTTTTTCTGTTTTATAAGTCGTTGCTGGATCGCCTCGGCATCGCAACCACCGTGCGGACGGTCGACGAGGTACAATACCAAAACCGGTTGCGCAGCTGGGACTTCGACATCATCACCGCCGCTTGGCCGGCATCGCTCACGCCCGGCAACGAACTACATGGCTATTGGGGGTCGCGGGCCGCTGAAGAAGCCGGCTCACCCAATCGGATTGGCATCAAAAATCCAGCGGTCGACGCCATGATCGATCAGATTGTCTTCGCCAAGAACCGTGCCGACCTCGAGGCGGCTACGAGAGCGCTGGATCGCATTCTGTTGTGGAACCATTACCTTGTTCCACAATGGTACTATGACAAAGTGCGCACCGCACGATGGGATCGCTTCGGCCATCCCGATCTGATGCCCAAATACGGCAAGGCAGCTTTCCCCACTGTCTGGTGGCGGGACGTCCAAAAAGCTGCAAAAGCAGGCTAGTTGTTTCAGTTGAGCCGCCGCCTTGGGCGCAACACGCACGCCTTACGAAGGGCGCGGTCATTCTCCCTGCGTCAGTCACGCGCGAGCCGACCACCACCAGCGGCATGCGGAGCAAATTTGACCCCTCCTTCCGGTTTTCCGTGTGACGTAGGTAACAGCCCGATTCCGAAAATCACATAGTCTTGTCTACACTGGAGTGGCCTCGGCAGGGGCAAAGCTCATGGAGCGGCGGGAATTCATTAGAGGTGTTTGTAGTGGTCTTGCCACATGGCCGCTTGCCGCCTACGCGCAGCAAGGAGGCGAGCCACGGCGCATCGGAGTCCTTGGCGCGGATGCGACGGCATGGAGTCCGTGGACGGTTGCTTTAACCGCGCGCTTACGCGAACTCGGTTGGAGCGTGGGCGATACTGTGGCGATCGAGTATCGCTGGGCTCAGGGAAGATCCGATCGCGTCAGTGAATTCGCCGCTGAATTCGAAAGGCGCAAGGTTGACGTCATCGTCACGTATGGCGCCGCCGTTACGATCCTAAAGCAAACGATTACATCCATTCCTATCGTCTTTGCCGTTGCATTCGATCCGGTTCGCAGCGGTTTGGTTCAGAGCTTGGCGCACCCGGCCGGCAATGTTACCGGCGTCTCGATCCAACAGCCCGATCTTGTCGGCAAGCGGCTTGAGCTCTTGCGCCAGGCCATCCCGAAGCTTCATCGATTGGCCATCCTGGTTGACGCTGGCTATGCCGAGCCAATGTTGGAGGCCGATCGGGTTAAGTCCATGGCTCAAGCATCTGGGCTCGAAGCAGCGCGGATCGGGGTCTGGCGTGCCGAAGACATTGCACCGGCATTCGAGTCGCTCACGAACAAAGCGGACGCGCTTTACGTCGTCTCTGATGCGCTCATTGCCGCCAACCGCACTCAAATCGTCACGCTCGCGCTCAGCGGACACTTACCGACGATTATGAGCTATAACGACTATGTCGCAGCAGGTGGTCTGATGTCTTACGGCCCTGACTACCCCGATCTGTTCCGAAAGGCCGCCGAAATGGTGAACAAAATTCTTCGCGGCACAAAACCTGCCGATATTCCGGTCGAACAGCCCACCAAGTTCGAGCTTGCCATTAACGTCAAGACAGCGGCGGCTCTCGGCCTGACAATTCCGCAGACATTCCTTGCCAGCGTTGACGAATTCCACAACAAATGAGGCCAAGGCGCGCGGCTCGGCTTCGTCTGGGAGCGTTTGTACTCAAAGAGCCGATAAACGGCCTGTTTTCTAAGTGGCAGCTACCGCGACATCCGAACGGCACAGACGGGAGTGCATTTGCCGCCGCGTCTGCTTGTGCACAGAGGACGTCGTTGATTAGCAACCGAATGTCCTGCCACAAAGCGGGTATCATCTCGTCGATGTCTACTTTTGCGGTAAAGCGGACATCGCGGCCACGCGGCACAAAAGGCCGCCCCGACAAGACGATTTACTGCCCAGGTGGCTTGTAGGAGCTTTGAAGCTGTATTCTTTTTTGCCGAATGGAGATCACTTCCTCCATGCTGAACAGACGCACCATTTTGAAGTTTTGAACTCCCTCGGACGATGCTCGATGTAGTCGCCCTGGGAACCACATTGGCCCGTCTGCGTTTAAAGGCTGGCTCCGTGGCCTCAAATCTTGCCCCCTCAGCGTTACGGCGGCCACAATTTTTCGTCGGACCTTCGCGATGAAGATCGAGCGGTTTGCGGGTCACCACGAGGCGAGGGAAGCGTTAGTGCTCGCTGTGGCGGGGGTGACGGCAATCATGCTGATTGAGAGTTTGATTTTGCTGATCTTGTACTGAGTGCCTTCGCAGATTTGCCCGCAAAAGAAAGAGGCTCGCGAGGTGTCTCGCGAGCCTTCGAAGTTGGGAAGGAATGTCATGCAGAAACTCGGACATGCTCCGTCCAACACTAAGCCGGGTCAAGCTGTACCGCTTGCTAATCTCTAAATACCTCGCAAGCGTTGCGCTAAGGCCACAAACAGCCAAGCCGCCGGCCAATGTCGAAAACCGGCGGCTTTGCCTTTTTCCCCCAACGATGGAGGTTTGGGACAAGCGCTTCTGGGGCGTCGATCTCGGGCCCAAGCGGCCGGATCAGACGCCCGATAACTGCTCCACTATTCGGTGTCGCAGACTGTGATGTACGGCAAAAGAATGCCCCGACAGGGAACGTTTGTCGGGGCAAGGCTCTGATGAGACGCCATTCGGGGACGAAGAAAGGGGTCTCAGTGACAAGACCTTATGTCCCTGCTGCACGGATTTCAGTGACAGGCGTCACTTCTTGCGGCGGAAAGCGGCGAGAGGGATTTGCGTTCCCTTACGGCACAACAAAGTGGACGATTAGAGCGGCCGCCATAATGAGGATTAAGAACCCGGCTGCGCCAAGGATAACTGTCTCACGCATGAACCTCCTCCCCAAGGGAACCCCGGTCGGAGGTTCGAAGCTTCGACCGGGGTTCAGCAAACCGGGCCGAAACGTGCAATTCCTCGACGGACCTCGGTGCTGGACACCGGCGAACATGTGACAGTCCGTCCCGCCGGAGACGATCCGCAGACCGCGCTCCGTCAATACCCGGGCCATCGTGCGTGAATTACCGCTACTCCGCCGCCACCTTCGTTGCCGGATCGATCGCCTCGACCCGCGCGGCGCAATATTTAAATTCCGGAATCTTGCCAAACGGATCGAGCGCCGGATT
>Ga0310909_10000691_pt1 | contig 18361 bp, 15 predicted proteins | sample GREbulkMGT000H_FD_203449 | JGI IMG/M metagenome (GOLD analysis project Ga0310909, IMG submission 203449) | Lab enrichment of tropical soil microbial communities from Luquillo Experimental Forest, Puerto Rico - GRE.bulkMG.T000H | ecosystem: Environmental > Terrestrial > Soil > Tropical forest >... | reverse complement strand
CTTCTGCGCCCGTTGCTGCCCGGCTGGCACAATCCGCCCGTGGAATGCTGCGGCGATTGGACCTCTGATGGCCGCTACTTCCTCTTCCTGAGCGGCACGAACCACTCGAGTGACGTCTACGGCCTCGCCGAGCATGCCTCCGTTTTCCGAAGAAGCTCGCCGCGTCCCGCGCAACTTACCGCGGGACCGCCTCTCTACTATCTCCTTACTCCGTCCGGCGACGGCCGCAGAATCCTCGCGCTGGCCATGCAGCCCCGCGCGCAGATCGTCCGCTACGACCCGAAAACCAAACTCTTTCTGCCCTACCTCGGCGGCATTTCGGCCACCGACCTCTCGTTTTCGCGCGATGGACAGTGGGTCGCCTACGTTTCCGTGCCCGAGGGCAATCTGTGGCGCAGTCGCGTGGACGGCACCGAGCACATTCAGCTGACCTACCCACCCGACCGCACGGCTCTTCCGGTGTGGTCCGCTGACGGCGCACGCCTTATTTACGAAACGTTCTCGGTCGGCAAAGGATGGGGTGCCCGCATAATTTCGGCGCAAGGCGGCGCTTCCGAGGACGCGCTTCCCAACGGGCAGGGTGGCGTGGACTTCAACTGGTCTCCCGACGGCGCCAGCCTGATATTCTCGAATCGGCCAGACTACCCGCCGACGAGCATCAAAATTCTCGATCTGAAAACGCGGGAACAATCGTTGTTCCCAGGTTCGGAAGGGCTGTTCAGCCCGCGTTATTCTCCTGACGGCCGTTACCTTGCGGCACTGACACAGGATTCGAGCACGCTGATGCTCTACGATTTCCGTACGCGACAATGGTCGAAATGGCTTACCGAGCGCGGCAACGTTGCGTTTCCGACGTGGTCGAAGGATGGCCGCTACATTTACTTCGACAATTTTCTGACCGACCATCCGACAGCGCGCCGCGTCAAGCTTGGCGACACCAGTTCGGAAGAACTGTTCAGCCTCTCCGGTCTGCGGCGCTTTCATAGCGCTCCCTCGGGCACCTGGGGCGGACTCGCTCCCGATGATTCGCGGCTGTACGTGCAGGACCTCAGCGTCCAGGAGATTTACTCCCTCCAGTTGGAGCTGCCCTAGCATCTGAATGCGAACTTCGGCACAGCCGGCTGGTTACCTTGCTTGAGGTGTGCGCCGCGGCGGCGGTCGCGCGGGAATCGCCGGTGATAGGCAGCGACCGGGTTGGGACGTGTCGTCGATACGGGCAAGCAGCTGAGGTCGTGCCATCCCGGGCAGAAACTCTCGGAACCAAGGACGGTACTGCCGGGGAATCCTGAACTTTGGTTCAGGAACTATGCAGATAATGCGATTTAGGCACCGTTGAGCGAGTCCGTTCGCGGATATTCGGCGCGAAGAGGTAAGTTGAGGAAAGCGGCCATTCTATCTTAGTGCGCCGCACAACGGAGGTCTCGCGATTCCATGAATCAAAAGAATTTTGGTGTTCGAGCTATCGCCGTGTTGTTGGTCGCGGCGTGCGTGGCGGCTGTTCTGGCGCTGCGCGCCTCGGCGCAGCAGGAGTCCTGGCAAATAGTTCGCGCTGATTACGGCTGGAGGCAACAGCGCACCGACGTAACCGATCTCCTTCGCGACCTGCTTGGCCGCGGCGGCGTCAATGGGCGCGTGGCGGTCAACAACCAGACGATGGGCGGCGACCCGGCGGTCGGAAAAGACAAGATACTCCGCGTATTCGCCCGCAATTATCGCGGAGAAGAGCGCGAGTTTGACTTCTTTGAAGGCGGCTTTATCGATGCCGCGGCGTTCCAAAACGCGCCCTCGAGAGACTGGGATCACCCGCGCGACAACGACGGGGATCGCGACCGCGATAATCGCTTCCACGGCGCCGATCACAACCGAGGCCGAGAATCTCTGCAGATTCTCTACGCCTTCTACGGAGTGCAGCGCCGCACCGTGAACGTGACCGACGCGTTGCGCGCCCGCGTCGAGGAAGGGTCGCTATTCATTCATGTGGACAACAACGCCATGGGCTTCGACCCCGCCGTGGGCGCGGAGAAACTGCTGATCGTGGTCTATCGGTTCGAAGGCCGGGAGCAAGCGGTAGCCGTCGGGGAAGGCTACAACCTTTCGCTGCCGTAGGGCTTGTAACGCAATCTTTCGAAGCTGCCTGAATACGGCACGCCACTTCGAATTCGGGTGGCGTTCGCCGGGCACTGACCGCTTCTGCTATTCTGGGGAGCGGTCCCTCCACCCTTGCCATCGCTTCGGAAGCGCCGCAAATTTCTCCGAAAGGTTTACCAACAACGTGAGTACCACGACAGCAGTTACGCGCACGAAGCGCGCTTTTAACTTCAATGCAGGTCCGGCGGCGCTGCCGTTGTCGGTGCTGGAACGCATCCGCGAAGAAGTGCTCGATTACCGCGGCACGGGCATGTCGGTCATGGAGCTGTCGCACCGTTCGCCCGAATTCGAGGCCATCAACAACGCCGCAGAACAGAATTTGCGCAAGCTGCTCGCGATTCCGGATGAGTACGCGGTGATTTTTGTGCAAGGCGGCGGGAGCATGCAGTTCTCGATGGTGCCAATGAACCTTGCGCTCGCGGGGAAGCCGGTGGACGTGATTCACACCGGGGCGTGGACGGCAAAGGCCATCGGCGAGCTGAAGAAAGGAACGCCGCACCACATCGCAGGCTCGACCGAAGCGGAGAAATTCGCGCGCGTGCCGCGGCCAGAGGAATTAAAACTTTCGCGCGAAGCTTCTTACCTTTATATCTGCACCAACAATACGATCGAGGGAACGCAATACCACGCGTTGCCGCAATCGGCGGCACCGCTGGTCGCTGATATGTCGTCGGACATTGCGTCGCGGCCGGTGGACGTGGGAAAGTTTGGGCTGATCTTCGCGGGAGCGCAGAAGAATCTCGGACCGAGCGGCGTGACCGTGGTGATCCTGAGAAAGGACCTGGCCGAGCGGGCGGACAAGAATCTCCCGACGGTGCTGCAGTACCGCACGCATATTAAGGAGAAATCCCTCTACCACACGCCCCCGACCTTCGCGGTGTACGTGCTGGGGCTGGTGACAGAATGGATTGCGGCGGAGGGCGGGCTCGCTGGGATTCACAAGCGGAATGAAGCGAAAGCGCGGCTGCTGTATGAAACGATTGATGGCAGCGGCGGCTATTACCAGTGTCCCGTGGATCGGGCCTCGCGTTCGTTGATGAACGTGGTGTTTCGCGTGGCCGGCGGCGACGAGGCGCTCGAAAACGAGTTTGCGAAGGGGGCGGCCGCAGCGCATCTGGTCGGAACGCCGGGGCACAGGTCGGTGGGCGGAATGCGCATTTCCCTGTATAACGCCGTGGCGCTCGATGCGGTGGAAGCGCTGGTTCTGTTCATGCGGGAGTTTCAGCGCGCACGAGGGTGAGAGGCGAATTCGCCATGGAGATCGTGCGGGCTCAGAGACGGAATCGCAGAATGGTTTGCGAAGCTGCTCGATTTTGACCTTGAAGATCCTTCGCCCGCAGGAGAGCGCGGGCTTTGCATGAAAAAGAGCGAGACGGGCGACGATGGGGCGGCGATTCCCGCCGAGGCAGACTGCGCCTGCCCACCACAGGCAGGTTCCGAAGGACCGGTTATTTTTGAGAGATCCTGCGGGCCGGTGGTCGAGCGATGCGGAACCTTTCGGGAACACACTTGGCGTAAACTAGCTGCGCTATGACAACGCAAACGATCGGGCTGTACTTCCATTATCTCGGATTGGTTGGGCTGTTTGTGGGCTACGGACTCGAATGGACCGGGTCGTCGCTGCTGCGACGTGCAACTTCGACCGAGCAGGCCCGGACGGCGCTTGGAATTTACAGGCTTTCGATGCCCATCTCCGGGCCGGGCTTGCTGGTGCTGATACTGAGCGGCGGGTACCTAGCGTCGATCACCGGTGACATGAAGCAGGCGTGGATTTCGGCGACGTTCCTCGCGATTGTGCTTGCGCTCGGAATGGGGTTCGTCTTTATTCTGCCGCGCGTGCGGACGATTCGCGCGGCGCTTCCCGAAGGGAACCTGGCGCTGCCGGAAACGGCGCTGGCACGGGTGAAGGACCCGATGGTCGCAACTCTGATTCGGGTGCGCTTCGTGCTCGCGCTGGGGATCGTTTACCTGATGACGGCGAAACCGGTGTCGCTCGCGACGTCATTGTTGATCCTGCTCGGCGCAATCGTGATTGGGTTGCTTTGCGCTGCGGCGACGTGGACTTCGCGGCCGGGCGGGTCAGAGGCCTAGAGCAGTCCTGACCTTCAGCTCGAAGCGAAAGCCTGCCTGTAGAGACCGGCTTTTGCTCCCAGAGTGCGTCAGGCGAGGTCGAAAAGAAGGACTTCGGCCTTTTCGACGCCGCGCAGTTCGAGCGATGGTTCCCCGGAGGCGGCGGCGCCGTCACCGGTCTCGAGCTTCTTTCCGTTGAGGGCGATCGAGCCGCGCGCCACCTGCACGTAGGCGTGGCGCTGCGGCTTGAGCTCGTGCTTGACGGTTTCACCGGGCGCGAGAACCGTGGCGTAAAGTTCGTTATCCTGGCGGATTTTCACCGAACCGTCACGGCCGTCGGGCGAAACAACCAGCCGCAGCTTGCCGCTCTTTTCCGCTTCGTCGAAGTGCTTCTGATCATAGACCGGCTTGTGGCCCTTCCGGTCGGGGAACATCCAGATCTGGTACAGGTGCACGGCTTCCTTGTCGGAGGCGTTGAACTCGCTGTGCGCGACGCCAGTGCCCGCGCTCATGTACTGCACATCACCGGGGCCGATGACGGACCCGTGTCCCATGCTGTCCTTGTGCGCGAGGGCTCCTTCGAGGACGTAGGTGACAATTTCCATGTCCTTGTGCGGGTGCGTCGGGAAGCCGCCACCGCCGGCGATGCGGTCGTCGTTCATAACGCGCAGGGTGCGGAACTGCACGTGGTCGGGATCAAAGTAATCGGCGAAAGAAAAGGTGAAGCGGGTGTTGAGCCAGCCGTGGTCGGCATGGCCGCGTTCGTCGCTTTTGCGAATGGTAATCATGGCGCCTCCTGAGCCTGCCGGCGAGGAATGCATCTCGGTCTCTTACCCCGCCGACTTCCTTCGGAAGGACGGGGCGTTTGAAGCCCGGCTCCAGCATAATAGTCGTTATGACGACCATTGTCAAGAGGAGTAGTTGCGGTTCGCCGACTCGATGTTTATCTCCTTGCGCTGCAACATTTTCAGCGACGGGGCGCGCGCTGCGGCCGGAGAGGCGCATTCCCCCGTGCGTTCCTTTGGTGTACAGTGGTATCTCGATCCGGCCACGCTCTCGGCCCTTTTCATTTTGAGGTGTTTGCATGGACTCTGCACTCCCAGCAACGCAATTGAAATCGAGCGACGCCGAAGGCGCAAGACGCGATACCGTCACGATCACCGACAACCGCACCGGAAAATCGTACGAAATCCCCGTGACCCACGACACAATCCGCGCCAGTGATCTTCGACAAATCAAGGTGAATCCGACCGATTTCGGAATGATGAGTTACGACCCGGCGTTCAACAACACCGCCGCCTGCATCAGCCGGATCACCTATATCGACGGCGACGCGGGAATCTTGCGCTACCGCGGCTACCCGATTGAAGAACTCGCCGAGAAGTCGAACTACATCGAGACGGCGTACCTGCTGCTGCGCGGGGAGCTGCCGACGGCCACCCAACTGAAAGAATGGCAGCACCACATTCTGCACCATACCTTCATTCACGAGAGCATCAAGAAGTTCCTGGACGGGTTCCATTACGACGCGCATCCGATGGGAATGCTGATTTCGACGATCGCGGGGCTTTCGACGTTTTACCCGGATGCGAGGGACATATTTAATCCGGAATCGCGGACCAAGCAGGTTTACCGGCTGATCGGCAAGATGCCGACGCTCGCGGCGTTTTCCTACCGCCACACGCTGGGGATGCCGTACGTGTATCCGGACAATGACCTGAGTTATACCGGGAATTTCCTGAACATGCTCTTCCGGACGAGCGAGACGCGGTACAAGCCGAACCCGACGCTCGAGCGGGCGCTCGATGTTCTGTTCATTTTGCATGCGGACCACGAACAAAACTGCTCGGCGAATACCATCCGGGGAGTGGGCAGTTCGCATGTCGATCCCTTCTCGGCATCGGCGGCGGCGACGGCGGCGCTGTACGGGCCGCTGCATGGCGGGGCGAACGAAGAAGCGCTGCGCATGCTGATGGAAATCGGTTCGGTTGGAAAAGTGCCGGAGTACATCAAGAAGGTGAAGTCAGGCGAGACGAGGCTGATGGGCTTTGGGCACCGGATCTACAAGAATTACGACCCGCGCGCGCGGATCATCAAGAAGATTGCGTATGAAGTATTCGATCTGATGGGGAAGAATCCTTTGCTTGAGATCGCGCTCGAATGCGAGCGAATCGCGCTGGAGGATGAGTATTTCATCAAGCGCAAGCTGTATCCGAACGTGGATTTCTATACCGGCCTGATTTATCAATCGATGGGATTCCCGATGACCATGTTCCCGGTGCTCTTTGCGATTCCGCGCATGTCGGGATGGCTGGCGCAATGGGAAGAGATGCTGCTCGATCCGGAACAGAAGATCGCGCGGCCGCGCCAGATCTATCTGGGGCATGAGACGCGTTCTTACGAGCTGATTGAGGACCGGCTGCTGGCGGACCGGGCCGCGGCGCACATTGCGAACCAACCGGCACACGGCAAGCCGAAGCTGTAAGTCAATTCGCCGGTAAGCCGCGCTGGCGGGAACTCCCAAATAGGCAGAAGAGCTAGGGGTGAGGTACCGATTGGGGACCCCGAGGGTGTGCTCTTTGCATACGCCGAAACACGCCGGCTATCGACTTTGCTTTGCTGAACGGTATATTGGAAGAGAACGAGGTCCCATGGCCACAACGCCGAATTCCAGTCAACCAAGTCCCCGCCGGCGGAGTCAACGAGTATTGATGCAGGTAGGAGTGCGCGTACGCGGCAAGGACGCGCACGGGAGAACATTTGAAGAAGAAGCATCGACACTAGCGATCAATGCGCACGGAGCGCTGGTGCTGCTGCAGACGCGCTTGACGAGCGGCAGCATGGTGCTGATGCAGCACAAGCTGACCGAGGAAGAACAGGAATGCCACGTGGTGTTTCTTGGCCCCGTAAGAGGGGGACAAGGGGAGATCGGGCTAGAATTCTCAGAACCGCGCCCGACGTTCTGGCGCGTAACGTTTCCTCCGGAAGACTGGTCGCCGAGGCATCCCGAGGCGCGAGCGGTAGTTTCTTCGATCTATCCGAAAAAATAGCCATCGCAAGACTGCTGAGCTTTGCGGCGATGCGAGTGGCAGGCGCGGGCGTCGTCGTGTGCTTGGCGGCCGCCGGAATGTGGTGGTCGGGATCGATGCGAACCCGGCCCACGTGATGTGATTCCCGGTGAGTGGAGATGAGGGGCGACCGAGGCACGGAGTGATGGATTGGGTGCGTTCAGGGAGCCGGACGCTTCCCGCCGATGGCGCGGTAACGTAATCTCGCTTTGTGTTTGCCTCGTGGAATCCAGAACAACCTGAAATTACCGATTTGATCGTGCAGCATGATCCCTACACGCTCGCGCGGGTGCCCGTGCGGAAGTGGGACGTGTTGGAGGTGTTCGCCAAATTCGGGAACCGCAAGGCGATCCGGGCGGTGAAGGCGCTGCCGGAGCGGGATGGCTTGCTGGACGAGAAGGAGATCGACCGGCTGCTGGTACGGACACATTGGGAAATGCAGAGGTTGGGAGAGGAGTTCTATCACGGGCCGCGCGTATACGAATTGCTGCGAGCGGTGATTGATGCCATCCGCAGGAGCGGTTTCAAAGGCGAGCTGAAGGTCGTGGACGTCGGCTGCGGCATTGGATACGACATGCGGTGGCTTGCGGCGCGAACACCACTGGCGAACGAGGGAGTGGAATTGACGGGATTCGATCTGAATTCCGCGTTGATCAATGAAGCGAACCGGCTGTCGAAGGCGGAGCGCTTGCCTTGCCAATTTCAGCACGGGGACGCGTTTTCGCTCGATCATTCGGGGCACATTTTTCTATCGACTGGGGTGCTTCATCACTTTCGCGGGCAGGAACTGCGGGAGTTTCTCGAGCGTCATGAACGGCCGGAGACCCAGGCGTTTTTGCATTTTGATTTTCAGCCGTGGCTCCTGGCTCCGTATGGCTCGTGGTTCTTTCATTTTTTGCGGATGCGGACCGCGGTGGCACGGCACGATGGGGTGCTTTCCGCGGCGCGGGCACACAGCGCCGGGACCCTGACGGAAGAGGCGCGGCATGCGGCGCCCGGGTTTGCGTCGGGGATTTATGGGGCGAAGATCTGGAATACGCCGGCACCGCGGGTATTTCACACGTTGCTTGGGATCCGCCGGCCGTTGATCGAGGAACTCCGGAAGGAGCTGGGGCGGCGGGTGGGGAGACTGGGGGAGTTGCGATGACCCTGTTGTGGCTATACCTTCTGGCGCTGCTCGATGGATTGCTTTGCGGGGGGCGCGTGTCGATGGGGCGGTGCGCGCTGATCAAAAAGAGGGCGTATTACGCACGGGCGCTGGTGCGTGGATGGTTGGGGGCGCAGCTCATCAGCACGATAGCGCTCGTGGCGCTGCTGCTGGTGAACCGCTTTTCGCCGAACCAGAGGGACCTGGTCGAGGACCTGGAGGACGCGGCGGAGCGCATGCTGTGGGTTTTTGTACCTTATGCGGTTGCGGTTGTGGGCAGTTTGGCCTTGAGGATGATTCCGTCGACGGATTTGCGGAGCGCCACGAGCGTGTTTGGGTTGGGGCCGTTCACCGCGATACGGCCGCTGGTGATGGTGGCGGGAGTGGGGTATGGAATTTGGGGGAGCCAGCTGGTCGAGACCCGGGCGCTCGGTTTGTTTATTTTGGGGCTGATGTTGTCGTTGGAGTTTTTTCTGAACCGGTCGGCGGGGGCGCGGCAGAGGAGGGAAATTCGGGAAGTGGTCTGAGGGTGTGCGGTTGTTTCGATTGTCCGTGCTGGAAGGATGAGTTGCGATCCTTCGGGGCGCAAACAGTGCCTTCCTCAGGAAGATTTATTCGTAGCGGAGGGCTTCGACAGGGTCGAGTTTGGCGGCACGAATGGCCGGCCAGACGCCGAAGATGAGACCGACACTGACGCTCACGACGATTCCGGTGGCCGCGGCCCAAACCGGGACGACACCGGGCCACTCCAGGAGAACGCGGATCAGCAGCACGAGGATATTCACCAGCACAAGAGCAATAATGCCGCCGGCACCCGTGAGGGTCATGGCCTCCAGAAGGAACTGCCAGGTAATGTCTTTGCTTTTGGCACCGATGGCTTTGCGGACACCGATTTCGCGGGTACGCTCGGTGACGCTGACCAGCATGATGTTCATGACACCGACCCCGCCGATGAGAAGGCCGATGGCGCTGAGAACGATCATGGCGAGGTACACCATGATCATGATGTTGTGAAATTCAGAGACTTGCTGCTCGGCCGTCGCGACGGAGAAATTGTCCTTGCCGCCATAAGGGACGTTCCTGCGGCGCTCCAGAACATCGCGGATCTGGTCAACGGCCTGATCGAGCATTCCGGGATAGGCCTGGGCGCGCATGTTGACTTCGTCGGCGGTGGGATAGAGCTTTTTGAAGGTGCCGATCGGAATGAGCACGCGGCGGTCCTCGTCGCCCATGCCGAAACCGCCCTTAGGCTTTTCGACCACGCCAATGACAAGAAAATCGGCGCCATCGATCAGCACCTGCTTGCCGATGGGATTGCCTTCGGGAAAGAGCACCGGGGCGACGTTCTCACCGAGCATGACGACTTTTTCTTTATGGAGGTCATCGCCTTCGCTGATGAAGCGACCCGCGCGGGTCGAGGCGTTGGCATAAACCTCGCCGAAGTTGGGTTGAACACCGCGAAAATCGATGGCGCTGACCGAGCCAGCCTTGGTGCGGACGGTGTGAGGGTGGTCCCAGCCGGTCTGGAGGAAAACGGTGACGCGCTTGACGGCGGGACAGCCTTCGCGGATGGCGCGAGCGTCGTCAAGGGTGAGAGGCTTGCGCTGAATCTCCTCGAGAGGGGGAGGCCCACCTTTGCGGCCCTGATCCCACTTGGTGATAAAGGCGGTATCGGCGCCAAACTGGTTGATGTTTTCCTGGATTTTCTGGTCGAAGCCGGTAAGAAGCGCAGCGACGAGCATGATGACGCTGACGCCGAGAACCACACCGAAAACGGTAAGGGCGCTGCGCAACTTGTGAGTGCGCAGGGTATCCATCGCTTGCCGCAGATTTTCGCCGTAAGCCTGAGCCATGGTTACCTCAATTCTCGGAGCGCAAAGCTTCGATTGGATCGAGCTTTGCAGCGCGCATGGCGGGAAAGATGCCGAAGAAAAGACCAACGGCGGTCGACAAGCACAGGGAAAGGAGGACGGCGATGAGGGGCGTTTCCATGGGGAAAGAAAAGATCGCCTTGACCAGGAAAACGACGGCGTAGGCGCTAACCAGGCCGATGACCCCGCCGGTGGCGGCCAGGACGGCGGACTCCGTCAGGAACTGCAAGAGGATGTGCTGTTTTCGCGCCCCGAGCGAGCGACGCAGACCGATTTCGCGAGTGCGCTCGGTGACGCTGGCGAGCATGATGTTCATGATGACGATGCCACCGACCACGAGAAAAACGCTGACGAGCGCCATGGCGACGAAGGCCAGATTGCCGGTCAGCTGATGCCAGAGCTCCATGATGGAGTCGGAGCCGAGGATGGCGAAATTGTCGGGGGCATCGTTTTTGAGATGGCGCCAGGCGCGCATGAGCATGCGGGCTTCGTCTTTGCTGGCTTCGATAAGCTCGGCGCTGGGAGCCTGGACAAAGATGGCGACCCAATCGTTGTTGCTGTGCCAACCTTTGCGCCAAGTGCTGAGCGGCATAATCATGTAGTTGTCTTGAGACTGGCCGAAGGCGCTGCCCAGAGGCTCGGCAACGCCGATCACTTCATAAGTGTGGGTCTGCACACGAACGGTCTTGCCGATCGGATCGACATTGGGGAAGAACTTTTTGACGAGGTCCGGACCGATGAACACGACCTCGGTGCGGTGGTCTTCGTCCGCGGGAGTAATGAAGCGGCCTTCGGCGACGTTCAGATTGCGGACGTCGGCAAAGTTGGGGGTAGCGCCCATCATCATGACGTTTTCCATGACCTGGTCGCCGCTTTTGACGGCTAGGTTGTGGTCCTCTTCCGCAGCGACGGCGGTAGCGAGTTTCATGTTGTCGCGGAGACGCTCAAATTCCTCGAGGGTCAGGAGGGGGCGCTTCTGGGCTTTAACCCACTGGTCCTGACTGGTGATGATGCCGAAACGGTCGACGATGAAGACATTGGCGCCGAGATTGGCGACGCGGTCGGCGACATAGAGGTTGAGGCCGGAGATGACGCTCATGACCACGACCAAGGTGGTGACGGCAAGAATGACGCCGAGGAGGGTGAGGAAGCTGCGGAGTTTGTGAGCGCGGAGAGCGTCGAGTGAGAGCTTAAGGGTTTCGCTAAAAGTGATCCAAGCGTGCTTGTAGCGCTCGCGGCGGGAGGAGACGGCCGTAGCACCCGGGAGGGGCGCAGAGGTGGTCAAGTTGTCAAAAGACACTGAACCCACAAGGTTCTCCGGTATCAACTGAAAAGACGAAGGAAGACCGGGATTTGTTTCAGAGCCCGGACCGTTCCCGAGGCTTTAGACGGAGGAAGGAAGCCTTTGTCTTCAATGATTTCCGAACAAGATTAGGGTCGCATGAAATTGCAGAAATGTAAATTTCTGGAGAGTTGGCAGCTCGGCTGAGGCGGAAAAGTGTTTCTCGTGGAACAGTAAGTTGTTGAAAACGCGGCGGGACGGCAGGGAGAGGTCGGGACGATGCAGGGAATCCCTTCGCGACGCAAACAACGCGCCCCTAAGCATGCCACGAGAAAGAAGAGGATCCCTCGCGTCGCTGACTTCGCGAGCTTGCGGCTGGCTGGCGGAATGGACGCAAAACGACAAGCAGAGCTACTCGTAGCGGAGGGCTTCGACAGGGTCGAGTTTGGCGGCTTTGATGGCCGGCCATACGCCAAAGATGAGGCCAACACTGACGCTGACGGCAATGCCCGTGGCGGCGGCCCAGAGAGGAACAACCCCGGGCCAACGCAGGGTGAGGCGGACCAGGAGGACGAGGAGATTGACGAGGACCAGGGCAATGATGCCGCCCACTCCGGTGAGGGTCATGGCCTCCAGAAGAAATTGCCAAGTGATGTCGCGGTTCTTGGCACCGATGGCTTTGCGAACGCCGATTTCACGGGTGCGTTCGGTGACGCTGACGAGCATGATGTTCATAACGCCGATGCCACCAACGAGCAGACCGACAGAACTGAGAACCACGGTGGCGAGGCCGATCTTGTCGACGATCTGGTGATATTCGGTGGAAATCTGCTCGGCGGTGGTGAGCGAGAAATTGTCTCTTCCGCCGTAGCGAATATTGCGCCGGCGCTCCATCAATTCGCGGATCTGATCCAGGGCCTGGCGGAGCATGCCGGGGTAGGCCTGGGCGCGGAGATTGACCTCGTCGGCGGCAGGATAGATTTTCTTGAAGGTGTTGTAGGGGATGAGGACGCGGCGGTCCGCTTCGTCAGCGCCAAATCCGCCCTTCTGTTTTTCGAGGACGCCGACCACCACAAAGTTGGAGCCGTCAATGAGCACGTCCTGGCCGAGGGAGTGCCCGTTGGGGAAAAGGACGGGAGCGACGTTTTCGCCGATGAGGACCACCTTGTCCTTGTGGAGATCATCACCCTCGCTGATGAAGCGGCCATCGAGGAGAGATTCCCTGGCATAGACGAGGCCGAAGTTGCCCTGAACACCGCGGAAGTCGATGCCCGTGACTTCACCGGCCTTGGTGCGAATGGAATGCGCCTGCTCCCAAGGCGGTTCGATCCAGGCGGTGGCGGCCTTGACCGCGGGACAACTATCGGCGATGGCCTGAGCATCGTCGGGAGTGAGAGGCTTGCGCTGGATCTCTTCCTGGGGGCGCTGACCGTTGTGGCGGAGCTGGTCCCACTTGGAGACGAATACCGTGTCTGCGCCAATCTGGTTGATGCTTTCTTCGACCTTGCGATTGAAACCCGTGATCAAGGCGGCGACCAGCATGATGACACTGACCCCAAGAACCACACCAAAAACAGTAAGGGCGCTGCGCATCTTGTGAGAGCGGAGCGTGTCCATGGCCTGCATGAGATTTTCGGAGTAGGCCCGGGGCATCGGCGTGAGTCACCCGTCGGCACGCAAAGCTTCGATGGGATCGAGCTTGGCGGCTCGCATGGCCGGGAAGATGCCGAAGAAGAGGCCGACGATGGTGGCAAGAGCAAGCGAAAGAATGACGGCACCCATGGGCATTTCCATCGGGAAGGAGAAGGTGCTTTTGACAAACAGAACAACGGCATAAGCCGCAAGAATGCCGATCAAGCCGCCGGTAGCAGAGAGGAAAGCGGATTCGGCGAGGAATTGCAGAAGGATGTGGTTTCGGCGAGCGCCGAGGGAGCGGCGGAGACCGATTTCGCGGGTGCGCTCGGTGACGCTGGCGAGCATGATGTTCATGATCACGATGCCGCCGACAACGAGAAAAACGCTGACGAGGGCCATGGCGACAAAGGCGAGGTTTCCGGTTAGCTGGTGCCAGAGGGCCATCACGGAATCGGAACCCAGAATGGCGAAATCATCGGGGTCGTTGTAGGGCAGGTGGCGCCAGGCGCGGAAGAGCATGCGCGCTTCCTCTTCACAAGAGTTCATCATTTCGGCGTTGGGAGCCTGAACGAAGAGAGCCAGAGAGTCGTCGGCATGGCGGTTACCCTTCCGATAGGTGCTGAGGGGCATGAGCATGTAGTTGTCCTGAGACATACCGAGAGCGCTGCCGATGGGAGCACCGACACCGATGACTTCGTAGGTGTGCGTGTCGGAGCGAACGGTTTTTCCAATGGGATCGACGTTGGGGAAGAACTTCGCGGCAAGGTCGGAGCCGATGAAAACAACTTCGGTGCGATGGTCTTCGTCAGCCTGGGTAAGGAAGCGGCCCTGGGCAATATTGAGGCCCCGGATGGCGGCGTAATTGGGCGTGACGCCGGTGATGTCGGTGTTCTCCATGACGGCATCGCCACTGCGAGTTTGGCCGCTCCACCGATCGTAACCAGCGACGGCATTCGAGAGGCGCGTGTTGTCGCGAAAACGCTCGAACTCCTCGACGGTGATGAGGGGACGCTTTTGGGCTTTCACCCACTCGTCGCGGCCGGTGATGATGCCGAAGCGGTCGACGACGAAGACATTCGCGCCGAGGTCCGCAACGCGGTTGGCGATGTACAGGTTAAGACCAGCGATAACGCTCATGACCGAGACAAGAGTGGTGACAGCAAGAATGACGCCAAGGAGCGTCAGGAAACTGCGGAGCTTGTGAGCGCGGAGGGCGTCGAGAGCGAGACGCATGGTTTCGGCGAGAGTAACCCAGCCACCGCTAACGCCGCGGGGCTTAAGCAGAGACGCGGGGACCGCATCCGCCAAACGCGGGACACCCGTCAGGCCATCCATGGGAGTTACGCCCAAACCACTCGCTCCGTAAAAGTTACAAGGACAATATACCTAAATGGTTTATGAGCAAACTATTTTGAGGGCCAGCTGGCCTTTTCGAGTTAGGGAAGCGATAGCTTAAGGGTAGAATTGAAACTGGGTGCGAGGATGCAGACGTTTAGCGAGCCAGGGCATCAAAGCTATTTGGCTGTATTTTGTGTAAGTTGGCTGGCCAGGATGCGGCCGCCGAGCAGGCACTTAAACAGCCAGGAACGGGGGACGCTGCTTCTGGCCTTGTTGCTTTCGGGCGCGCCGTGCGTGGCGCAAGAAACCGCGAAAACGCCACCGTCGGAACAGGCAAAGGAACTTTTCGGGCGCGTCATCAGCAATCAGAAACGCGACGAGGAAACCCTGGATCTGTTTGAACGCGTGCAGAGAGTGGAAATCCGCAAGACCGGGAGTGAGGCGACGCCGTCGGAGATAAAGGTTTGGCGACTGTTTCCGACCGGCACCGGTGTGGCCAAGATTCCGCTTTCGAACGACGCGAACCTGTCGCGAAACGAAGCAACGCCCGCGGAACTGGAGAAATTGGAAAAATACCTGAGCTGGATCGCGGAAGAAGGAACGGCGCAGAAGGATGCGTACGCAAAGTTCGAGAGGAAACGAAAAGAGCGGTTTGAGCTGATCCAGGCAACGCATGACGCGTTCATTTTCACGCTCGAAGGACACGAACGGAGAGGCGAGCGGTCCCTCGCAAAGTACAGCCTGGTGCCAAATCCGAAATACAAGCCGACCACCCGGAACACCATGTTGTTTACAAAGGTGCGGGGCACGCTGTGGATCGATGAGCAGTCGTTGGAACTCGCGAAGATCGATGGAGTTGTGACCGAGGACGTGTCGCTCGCGCTGTTTCTGGCAAAGGTATACCGGGGCAGCCATTTCATGCAGGAGAGATACGAGATAGCGCCGGGAGTGTGGGAACCGACGTTCGAACAATATGATTTTGACGGACGAAAATATTTGATCCCGTTTTCGATCCACGAGCGAACGTTTTATACGCGTTACAAAAGAGTGGGGCCACCCAAAGAAGCGCTGGGGGGAGTGCGTGCCGAATTGGGCAAGACCGGGGGAAGCCGGTCGGACCCGTAAAAGAGAGTCCGCTAGAATGGGCAGAGAGTGGATTCAAGCTGACCCGCACGGAGGTCCCATGCTCCCTTGGCTCGCAGTCATGCTGTTGGCGATGTCGGCGGGGGTGTCAGGCGCCCAGGATCCCGCAACGCAAGACGCGAAAGAGACCAAAGCGACGGCGCCCCCAGGCGCAAATACCGAAAACACTTCCCCGGCGGCGAGTAGCGCCGGAAAAACAAGCGCGCAAAACAGCACCACAACCGAGAAGAAGAAACCGAAAAAGGTGTGGACCAACGACGAAATCGGGTCGGTGAAGGGCCCTGTGTCCGTGGTCGGCGACGGAAAGCGGGAGTCGTCGGGTTCGATCGGAGAGGAATCTCCGGCGGACTCCAATCGTGCGCATGGGGAGATGGTGCGAAATTACCGAGACCAGATTCGACAATTACGGGATCAGATCGCAGCGGCGGACCGCCGGATCGAACAATTGAAGGGTTTCAAGGGCGAGAATACGAGCGCGTCGGGCGGGATCAACCTAAACCAGAGCTATAACATGGTGCCGGTGGAAGAGCAGGTGAAACAGTTGGAGGAAAAGAAGAAGAAGCTCGAGGCGAAGATCGAGGATGTCGAAGTGGAAGCGGGGAAGAACGGAGTCGATCCGGGGGAATTGCGCTAGGGGGCGGCTTTGTCTGCCTGCGGCAAGCGGCCTCGGGGCGCGGTTGCGAGTCAGCGGAAGTAGGGTTGGAGCGGCACTCAATTCACAGACGGCTTTTTCTTCGGGCCCATCCTGAATCCATTCATTTTTGAGCCACCGCCAAAAAAAGAAGACGGTCGAACAACCATCGCTGTTTGAGATAGCAAGATATTCGTAGTTCAGAAGGCCGGCTGCGAAGCCAGAAACAGGGTCAGATAACGCTTGAGATTCTGGGTGATGAGGAAATTTTCCTTGACGTGGGCGTAACCGTGCTCGCCGAGGCGCGCGGCAATCTCGGGGTGGGAAAGCAGGAAGCGGACCTGGTAAGCGGTGCCTTCAACGGAATGGGCGAGCAAGCCGGTGTGTTTGTGGATGATCTGGTTCGGAATGCCTCCGACGGCGGAAGCGACGACGGGTTTTTTCTTCCACAGGGCCTCGGAAACCGTAAGACCGAAACCTTCGCGCAAACTCTTCTGGATGATGATAGTGGAGGCCCGCTGAAGGGCGTTGACTTCGAGGGGCGCCCACGGAGGCAGCTCGAGGACTTTAATGTCCGGGTCGCCTTCGGCGGCGCGCTTGACTTCCTTGAGGACTTCCACGCCTTCGGGGTCGTCGGTGGCCGAGCCGCCGGCGAGCACCAACTGGCAATCGAAATAGCGGCGGACGATACGATAAGCGCGGATAACGCCGACCGGGTCCTTGAGACGATCGAAGCGGGAGATTTGCGTGAGGATGGGACGGAGCGGGTCGATGGAGTAGCGGGTGAGGACCTGCATGATGAACTCGGGCTCGAGTTCCCGGTTTTTCTCCGACAGGGGGTCGATGGCGGGATAGAAGAGGTACTGGCGAATGGGAAGCTGCCGGGCAAACTGGGGCGACGAAAAGATGGCGCCGTCGTATTGCGAGACGTAGGACTCGAGGAAGCTCCAAACGGAAGGGCTCGGATGGGAAAGGTCGATGTGGCAGCGCCAGATCCAGTGGCCGGATTTCCGCTTGCGGGCCTCGATGAAGCCGGCGGGCTGCGGATCATGAATGATGATGAACTCGGAGTCGAGGGGGATGCGCTTGATGTTTTGTTCGTTGTAGGCACGAAAGATTTCGAAATGGGCGGGCTCGGGATGATAGGGCTCGCCGTGAAGAGCGTTATGAAAGGCCTTGGTGACTTCGAAGAAGTCGTCGCCGCCGGTCATGACGTCCCAACGGATGTTGAGGCCGAGTTCTTCGGCAAGGGGAACAATGCGATTAAGCATTTCGGCGACGCCACCGCCGACAGCGGTGGAATTGATCATCTGGACGGTACGGCCAGTGAGGGGCCTCGCGAGGGCACGCATCTCATCGATTTCGCCATCGCCGATAACGGTGGCGTATTCATCCAGCGGGACGCGGGTCGCGACTTGAACCGTGGTCATGCTTTCTCCTTTCTCGTTCGATGAGGCGGAGTAACTTGGCGCGGGCGCTATCAAGGGTGTTGGTGTAGATGTCGATGCGATTGATGCTGTCGGCGAGAGTTTTAAGGCCCAGAGCATTCGCGAGCCAGTGCGAGAAATCATTGGTGCGGAGTTGCAGGCGCAAGCGCGAGGAAATGAAGTGGAAATAGAAGGCGGAGTGGCTGAGGCGAGCGACGCCGAGATGGAACTCATCGAGATCGGAGGCGGTCAAGCCGAAGGGACGAGTGACTTGCAGGCTTTCGCAGAAGTAGAAGCGCTCGAGGGCTTCCTGGCCGGCAAAGTCGGGGTGCTCGTCGATGAAATCGCGGACGATGCGGCAGAGGTCGGAGCGGAGCGCGGCGATGGAGTTGTAGTCGCGGATATCGAGAGCAGCGAGTTGTTCGGCGAGGGCGTCGCGATTGGCGTCGGCGAGGACCCACTGGGCGAAGTCGTTGGAGAAGCCTTCGGTGAGGTAGTGATGGCTGCCGAGGGTCTGATAGGTGTGATGAAAGATGGAGGCGTCGCTACAGTGCTCGAGTCCGTTAAGGAGTTCGGCGAGGGTGCCGGCGGAGTGGTTTCC
>Ga0310909_10000685_pt1 | contig 18388 bp, 17 predicted proteins | sample GREbulkMGT000H_FD_203449 | JGI IMG/M metagenome (GOLD analysis project Ga0310909, IMG submission 203449) | Lab enrichment of tropical soil microbial communities from Luquillo Experimental Forest, Puerto Rico - GRE.bulkMG.T000H | ecosystem: Environmental > Terrestrial > Soil > Tropical forest >... | reverse complement strand
ACGCCACTGCTAACGGACGCCATGATGCGTGATTCTCGCAGATTTTCCCTTGCCTGTGCCGTCGCAGTAGGTGTCCTTGCAGCCTTTTTTGGGTCCGCAATCCCGCCGGCACGAATTGATAACGCCGAGGCGGCGGAGCAGCGGGGGAGCATTGGCCAGGCGACGATGGAGCCGAATGGAACCATCGTCCTTCGGCTCCGCGCGGAGGGACCAGGCGGTATGAGGGGAGACGGGTTACTCCGATATCCTCCGGACCACCCGCAGTATCGCTCGGTCCTCCACCATCTCGGCGGGATGCGCCCGGGCGAGAACAAGCCCGTGCCGCCGTGGGATTGATGCGATCCCAGATTTAGATGGGTGAACGGATCACTCGTTCGCGAAATCCGCCTCGATATCGGCGGGAAGCCGCTCCAACGAGTTGGTCACGCTGTGCGGAATAGAAGGCTTAAGGGCGCCCGGAGGCCCACGCCAAAAACATGTAACATGGGCCTCGAGGTGCTCCCGCTCCATGATCTCGCGAAGCTCTCGGAGCCGCTTGTCCGCATCCGCGAACGGTAAAATCAGCCTCACCAAAGCATCGAGGTGGTCGGCAAGATCGTTGCCTGGGATCCTGTGCCGCGTGCTGAAATACCACACGCCGGTTTTTCCAGTCACTACGGGGCTACGGGGACCGGGGCGGTATCGCTGGCCCTTGCGATAGGCCCGCGTCGGCTCTTCCTTGACGATGCGCGAAATTTCTTCCGGATCGAGGGTATCGCCAGCAAAGCGCAATGTGGCAAACGCCCGGGTCGGTTCCTCAGAGCTCGTCATAGATATTCCCGAGAGGGTCGCCGCGCGCATCCGTGACCATGCCGTCATCATATATGATGACGCGGTCCGCAGCACGAAGATTGCCCGACGCCTTAATCTCATGAAGCGCCTCTCCGAGTTGCTCGTGTGTAATGCCGAGCCGGTCACTGACGCTTTTGGTCGGATTTTCTGGGCGATTCCAAATAACGCGCGCCATAACCGGAGTTATAGCTCTCGCACGCGATTAATCGTAAGTTGAAATCAACTCCGCGTGCGAGAGCAGGTTCAAATGCGTTCTCTGATCAATTGCTTACAGTAATAATGAGATAAATACACAATCTGCTGTCAAAAACTCGGCGGGCAGGCGTCATGAAGGAGTCCAATCGGCTCTAGTGACCAGCGGAGCGAAGAGCAGCTGGCTGGCAACGGGAAAATGGCGATTCTTCGGGGGCCTGCGATACAATCGCAGCCGGCTCTTAAACCGGAGGATTGGATGCGAACGATGCGGCTGACACGGCGAACCCTTTTGCGGAGCGCGGCGGCGGCCGCAACCCTTGCCGGGGCGCCTCTTATGCGCGGCGCGCATGCGGCCGGCAAGTTGAGCGTTGCGGTATGGGACCATTGGGTGCCCGGGGCCAATGACGTGCTCGACAAGCTCTGCCACGAATGGGGCGAGAAGGAGAAGGTCGAGGTCACCGTCGACTTCGTCACCAGCCAGGGCGACAAGCTGATGCTGATGGGAGCCGCCGAGGGGCAGGCTCGCTCGGGGCATGACATCGTCGGCCAGCCGGGCTGGTACGGCGCGGCAAAGGCCGATCTGTGGGAGCCGGCCGACGATTTGATGGCGACACTGATCGGCAAATACGGCAAGCCCAGCGCGTCTGTTGAATATCTCGGAAAGCAGAACGGCCATTGGATCGCCGTGCCGTCCATCCCGAATACCTTGACCTTGCCTTCGGTCGGCCGCATCGACCTGTTCAAGCAATATGTCGGGCTCGATCTGATCCAGATGTACCCGGCCGGCGCGCTGCCCGACAAGGAATTGTCCGATCATTGGACCTGGGATTTCTGGCTGCAGGCAGCCGAGAAGTGTCACAAAGCAGGCTTCGCGTTCGGGATGCCGCTGGGTCAGACCGGCGATTCTACCAACTGGGTGGGCGCAATCTTTGCCGCCTACGGCGCCGAAATGGTCGACAAGGACGGCAACATCACGGTCAAGTCCGACGTGACCAAGCAGATGCTCGAATTCTTCAAGAAGCTGGTACCGTTTCTGCCCAGCGGCGTCTTCGCCTGGGATGATTCGAGCAACAACAAGGCGCTGATCTCCGGCCAGAGCGCGCTGATCATGAACCCGCCCTCAGCCTGGGCGGTCGCGGTGCGCGATGCGCCGAAAGTCGCCGAGCAGTGCTGGCATTTCCCGTCACCGAAGGGGCCGAAAGGGCGGTTCGATCCCGCGCAGCCTTCTTATTGGGGGATATGGAATTTCTCGCCCAACAAATCGGCCGGAAAGAGTCTGCTATTGCACCTGTGGGAGAAGGAATCCGTCGAAAGGCTCGTCAACGGCAGCAAGGGATACGACATCCCAGCGTTCGGAACCCTGCGCGATTTCAAAGTCTGGGCCGAGGAAGGGCCGCCAAAGGGCGGCATCTGGAATTACCCGCCGCGCGGGGATGTCATCGAATCGGTGTCCGGCTCGCCGGCACCGATCCGGATCGGCAACCAGATCTTCGCTCAAGCCACGATGACCAAGATGATCGCCCAATATACCCAGCAGGGAAAAACGATGGACCAGGCGATGGACTGGGCCGCCGGCGAGCTCGAAGGCTTCATGCGGAGCTAGATCGCCGGCGCAACCTGCGCTAGAGTGACACCAAGGCTCTCGGGGACAAGAGCCAGCTCCAAACTCGGCGGATGACACTGCCGCGGTCACACAGGGAGGCTTCGATGGGCGGTTCTCGGCTCACCCGGCGCACGCTTCTGCAGAGCGCTGCAACGACCGCGCTGGCAGCGCCGTTTGTTCACGGCGCCTTCGCCGCCGGCAAGCTTGCGGTCGGGTTTTGGGACCATTGGGTGCCTGGCGCCAACGACACCCTGACAAAGCTCTGCCATGAGTGGGCGGACAGGGAAAAAGTCGATATCTCGATCGACTACATCACCTCGCAGGCCGACAAGCTCAATCTGACCCAGGCGGCGGAATCACAGGCGAAGTCCGGGCACGACCTGCTGACCTTCCTCGCCTGGGCGGCCGCTGCGCAAACCGATAATTTGGAACCGGTCGACGACATCATGGGCCCGCTGATCGCGCAAAACGGCAAGATCAGCGAAGGCATCGAGTACGTCGCAAAGCAGGAGGGCCACTGGATCGCCGTGCCTGCCTGCGTCGGCAGCCCGACCTTGCCGTCTTGCGCCCGCATCGATCTGTTCAAGGAGTATCTCGGGGTCGATTTGACCAAGATGTACCCGGCCGGCGCGCCGGCCAACGACGAGCTGGCCGACAAATGGACCTGGGATTTCTTCCTGACTGCCGCGGAGAAATGCTTCAAGGCGGGTCAGGGTCATCTGATTGGTGTGGGGCTCGGCGGCACCAACGACTCGGTCGCCTGGGTCGATCCGGTGTTCCGCAGCCACGGCGCGGCGATGATCGACCAGGAGGGCAATATCACGGTCAAATCTGATGCGACCCGACAAGTCCTCGACTGGTACAAAAGATTCGTACCGTATATGCCCAAGGACGCTTTCGCATGGGATGACGCGTCGAACAATAAATACCTGATTTCCGGCCAGGGGTCGCTGATCTTCAATCCGCCTTCAGCCTGGGCGGTCGCAGTGCGCGATGCGCCGAAGGTCGCCGAGCAGCTGTGGACTTTCCCAACGCCGAAGGGCCCGAAGGGGCGCTTTGATGCGGCGGTACCGTTTTTCTGGGGCACTTGGAAGTTTTCGCGCAACAAATCGGCGGCAAAGAGCCTTTTGACGTTTCTGTGTCAGCGCTCCTCGGTCGAGCAGACGGTCGCCGCGAGCCACGGCTACGACATTCCGCCCTTTTCGGGGTTGCACGATTTCAAGACCTGGCTCGACGAGGGGCCGCCGAAGGGTACCGTCTACCACTATCCGCCGCGCGGCGACGTGGTCATGGTCATCCCCTACAGTCCGGCTCCGGCGCGGATCGCCAACCAGATCTACGCGCAGGCGACCGTACCGAAGATGATCGCCAAATGCACCGTCGAGGGCAAATCGATCGATCAGGCGATAGATTGGGCCGCCTCGGAACTCGAGGGTTTCAGCCGGTCGTAGGTGCGCGTCACCAGATGACGGCCGCCGCCGGGCACCCCGGCGGTTGACGGTCAGTCTACAGCGAAATATTCGTTAACTCCGAGAGAAGGTGCGCGTCGCCGAGACGGCCTGTGGGAGGAACCGATGCCTGGACAGAGTTCTGACAACCTATTGGCGCTGTTCGATGGGGCGCCGCTCAATCGCCGCTATTGGGTGGCGTTCGCGCTGTTGTCGGCACTTTTCGTTCTCGAATTTTTCGATTTCCTCGTCGTCGGGTACCTTCTCGCTCAGCTCGGCCCGCAATGGCATCTGACCTATGGCCAATCGGCGCTGATCCTGTACAGCGGCGGCGTCGGCTCGATACTCGGCGCGCTGGTCTTCGGCGGGCTCGCCGACGCCTGGGGACGTAAGGCGCAGATGATCATCGGCACCTTCATTTGCGCGATCAGCGCCGGTCTGATCGGCGTCGTTCCCGACGGCGCATGGGAGATCTTTGCGGTCCTGCGCTTTTTCGTCGGTGTCGGGCTGACGGCGGGGGTCACCCCGTCCTTGACGATCCTCGTCGAGTTGACGCCGACCCGTCATCGGACTTTGCTGACGAGCTTTTACATCGTGTTCGCGTCCGCCGGCGGGTTACTCGCCTCGACGACCTCGGCGGCCCTGATGGCAGCTCTCGGTTGGCGAGGCGTCGCCATGCTCGGCGTCGCGCCGGCGTTCGTCGGAGTCTTGATATGGCTCTACGTGCCGGAATCGGTTCGCTGGCTCACGGCAAAGGGGCGCTTTACCCAGGCGCGCGCCGCTGTCGCGGAGCACCTCGGAAGGCCGCTTCAATCCGTTCCCCTCCCGACCATTCCGCCCGCTGTCCAGCCGCGCGGGCGCCTCTCAGAACTCTATCAAAGCCCAAGAATGTTCTGGGAAACGATCCTGATTTGGGGCGGCTCTTCGACGGCAGGTTATGGTGTTTATCTGTGGGGTCCGACGATTGTCGCGATGGTACTGAAGGTCCCGGTCCCGCAGGCCGCCAAATACTTCATCTTTGTTGCGCTTGGCGGGATCGCCGGGAAGATCGTCGTGACTTTTCTCGCGCCGCTGATGGGCCGGCGTCCCCTCGGCGTCTTATGGGGGTTTGGCGGGGTGATCGCCCTCGCCGCGGCTGGCTATTACAACACTGTCGTTGTCGACGGGTTGCCGCTGATGGTGGTCCTGCTGTGCGCTTCCACCTTCTTTATCGAAGGGGGTTTCTCAAATCTCGCGCCCTACACGGTCGAAAGTTACGGCGTAAACCTGGGCGCGCGCGCCTCGGGTCTCGGCCAAGCGGCCAACGGCGTTGGCAAAATACTCGGGCCTTTGAGCCTCGCGCTTATTGCCGGCACCAGTAACATCGTCTCCCCCCAGGCGACGGCCGATGCGGTCTTACCGGCTTACATATTCCTCGCCGGATGCATGGGGCTGGTCGGTTTGTCGTTCCTCATTCTGGGCGTCGAGACGCACGGCAAAGCGATGGCATTTGGCGCGGAGGCAGCGCCTGCGCCGGAGGTGCGCGCCGTGTTGGGGACCGAGGCCCGCTAGCTGTCACTCTGCGGCGGATAAGTGGCTTCGCGGCAAACCCCGATGCGGCGGGCGTTCTTGGCCCAATAGAATAGTGGGGCTTCGCCCGTCGCGGTGCCGTTGCGCAGAGCGATCGCGCGGGCGAGCATAAACTGTGTCACATCGCGAAACGAGTCGAGCGGATGCCGCCCGATCGGATACCAGCGGACTTCCTCGAGCTCTTCGCTCGCCGCAGGTTCGCCAAAGACGTTGCCGCCGTCGCTAAGGAAGAACCGGGTGTTGAAGCGTCGTTGCGAGTGAGACGGGGTGATCGCCCGGCCGACGTAAGTCAACAGATCCATCGCCGCAACGAGTCGATGCTCACGATAGGCCCGCTCGATGGGCCTGGTCGCAGGGACGGCAGGGTGCGAAGGAGTGCGGCGGCCGACAAGCACGCGGGCCTCCTCCCACGTTTCGCGCAATGCCGCACGAGCGCCACGCGCGAGCTTGGGTCCCAGCGCTTCGGTTCCCATTTCGACATTCCAAGGGACGTGGTCCGGCGGATCGATCGCCCCGCCCGGGAAGACGTGCACGCCGGGCATGAACCGGACGTGCAGAGGACGGCGGCCTGCCAGCACCTCGAGGTCCTTGCCTTCACCGCGCAGCAATATCAGGGAAGCGGCGTCGCGAGGACGCACGACTGAGTTCTGCACCTTGCCCGGCGCGTTGGTGACGTCATTCATCTCTAGTGTTGGACGCGCTCGATCGCGGCGATCCGCGTTTCGAGTGCCGCTCGCGCCTCGCAGAATCTGTAATACTCAGGGTTCGGGACTTCCCAAAAAAACGTTCCGGATAACGACGCCGTCGGCTACCAGCCCCAGAGCAAAAGAGCCGGCGCAGTCTCATCCAGGACTGGACTCCGCCACCGCGGCGGACCAAGGCGACATCACGTCGGATATGCCACGATACCAGCCATCCGCGCCCCGCAGCACAAGGTTGGGGCGGGCGAAACGGTCCGGATGCACGGTGTGCTCGACAAGCGCCGCCCCAGATCGAGCTAGCAATCGCTCGATGATCGCGGCGGAAAGCCGCCGGTCGATGCCGATCCGCTCGCCGCCACTGACATCGATCCGCGGATGGTGAGCCGCAGCCTCGGGGTCCATCCCAAAATCGACGATGAAGCTCGCCATTTGCACCACCGCACCGAGGATCCGTCTGCCGCCGGAGGCGCCGACCCCGAACCATGGCTGCCCGCCCCGCGCGACCACGACCGGGCACATGTTGGTTAGGGCGCGCTTGCCGGGCGCGATCGAATTGGGGCGGTCGGGACTCGGGTCGAACCACATCACGCCGTTGTTCATCAAGATGCCGGTCCCCGGCAGGACGTAGTGGCTACCGAACATCGACAGCAAGGTCGTCGTCAGGGCGGCGATGCCGCCTTGCCGATCGGCAGCGGTAATGTGGCTCGTCGAGGTCGCCGCGCCGGTTTCGACATCACCCATGCTGTCGAGGCGCTCGGCATAGGCTTGTCGTAGGGCTTCGGCCAGCGCCGCGAAATAATCGGCATCGGGTCCGCTGGAGAAGCGCTCTTCGGCGAGCCGTCCAAGAACCTGGGCGAGAGTCGGTCCGGCGGTCATGCCGGGGGTGGTTTGGAATGTTACGCCGCGATAGGGGATCTCCAGCGTTCGGACAATTCTCGCCTGGTACCGGGCTAAATCGTCGGCGGACAAGAAGCCGCCTGCGGCCTGCGTGTCGGCGGCGATCGAGCGAGCGATCTCGCCTTTGTAGAAATCATCGGGTCCGGCCTCTGCGAGCCGTTCCATCGTGTCCGCCAGCCGCCCGAGAAGCAGGCTCGGAATGTCGCTGTCCGGCGGGCAGACCGGCGGCAAACCGTGCGGCAGCCAGATTCGCCGGCTCTCCTCATACCGCTGTAGATCCGCCGCCGCATTCGCGACCTTGAGGGTTGTGAACCAATCGACCGGCAGGCCCGACCGGGCAAGCAGAAGCGCCGGTTTCACCAACTCACGCCACGGCAGCCGGCCAAACCGTTCGATTGCCAGACCATAGCCGCTGACCGCGCTCGGGATCACAAAGGAGAGCGGTCCGCGGATGTTGTGATCACCGGCCACCCCTTGAGACCACGTAAAGAGCTCGGTTCGCCTTTCGCCCGAGAGGGGATAAGCGGCGGGATCGAGACGGCTTGGCGCAACTGGGCCGAAATCGATGCTTACAGCACGATCAGCGCTGGCTTGGTGCACCACCAGATGGCCGATTCCACCGAGGCCGCTACTCCACGGCTCGACCACGGCCAGAGCCAAAGCCGTGGCAACGACAGCATCGACGGCGCTGCCACCCGCCGCCAGCACCTCGGCGCCGATCCGCGCGGCGGTGCCATTTTGCGCAGCGACGATCCCGCCTGGCGAAGACACCGCCGGCTTGCGGATTTCCCAGTTCTGGGTCAGATGCATCTAGTGGCGCCGTTCAGGCGATCGTGATCGAATCGACTCGATTGGGATAAAATGCGTAGTAACCAGCAAGGCCTGAAACCTCTTCATAAGGTGTGGGGTAACCCCACACAGCGTTCTCGGATCGCTGGCCGGTTCCGGCGGGAAGCTCGATCGTCCAATACGAGGCTTGGCCTTTGTACGGGCAATGGGTGTGGTGCTCGGTCGGATGCATCAGGTCGAGCCGCACATCCTTCCCTGGCAAATAATAGACCGGTCCGTGACCGGTCTCTTCGACGCGCAATGCAGCGCCGGTGTCGGCGATCGTCATTCCGCCGAAGACGACCGTGACGCGCCGAGTTTCCGGCAGAAGGTCGACGCGGTAATCGGGCCGGGTGACAAAACCTGGGGCGGGGTTCGGCATCTCGGTTTCCTTTGATGGTGATCAGGGCCCGCGCTTGGTAGAGGTCGGCGTCGGGCCGTAAGCCTGGAAAGAAGCTTCGCAACTTGCACGCAGCTGTGGGTCAGTGATCGTCCCGCACTCCAGCTGCATGCGCTTGGCACGGAAGCCGGGGTTGCTGCGCAGCAGCTGCTCGTATTGCTCGCTCTGGCGTACGTTCGCAGCGGCGCCGGGATCGGGTGGCGTCTGAGCCGGGGCGCGCCCAGCTGAAGCCAACATCAGCACGGCAGCGACGACAAATGGTAAGAGCCGGGGCATATTTCACTCCTCCTCCCTCGGTTGCAAGCCGGATGTTGCCCGGACATTGAGCATGTCTCAATCCGCCATCGTCAACCCGCCGCTGACACTCAGGACTTGGCCAGTGACGTAATTCGATCGGCGGCTCAAAAAGAATAGGACCGCCTGCGCAACTTCGATCGGCTGAGCGATCCGGCGGAACGGGATCGCACGGGTCAGTGCCTCTCTCATGCGCTCCGGCTGCCGTTGGAACAGCGGTGTATCGGTCGGGCCGGGACACACGCAGTTGACGTTGATCTGGTAACGGGCGAGTTCGCGAGCAAGCGACTTGGTAAAAGCGATCAGCCCGCCTTTCGCCGCGGCGTAGACGGTTTCGCCCGTGCTGCCGACCCGCCCGGCGTCGCTCGATATGTTTACGATCTTGCCCGCTCTTGCCGCCACCATCGGCGGTAATATGCCGCGGGTGAGCCGCACCGCACCCATCAAGTTGATGGCGATAATGCGGTCCCACATTTCCGGTGGGTTTTCGAGAAAAGGCTGGATCTGGTCCCAACCGGCCCCATTGACCAATCCGTCGACCTGCTCGGCCCGCCGATGCGCGGTTGTCGCGAAAACCTCGATCGACGCCGCGTCAGTGAGGTCGAGCGGCAAATATTCGATGGCCAGCCGCGCCGCAGCGCCCTCCGCTGCGGCCGCTTGCCCACCGGTCTGGTCTATATCTCCGATGAATACCCTTGCGCCCTCGCGGGCTAACAGAAAGGCAGTGGCCTTGCCGATGCCCGAGGCGCCGCCGGTGACGATAACGGTTTGGCCCTGCATTTCCATGACCGCCCGCTCTCTCCAATGGCCAGTGCCAGCTCGCGTTCTACCTGGCCAAATCGTTCCTCACCACGAAACTCGTCCGTCAGCGCTCGAAACGAAGGCCGGCGCGCCTCGTCCATCCATCACGCCCATTCGCTGCAGCGTGTCGATGATGACCTTTGGCAACCGATGCGCCGGCAAATCGAGCTGTTGGGCGGCTAATCCCGTGTCCTGCCACACAACATAGTCGCTGCCCCATTCGTCGAAACCCAATTGGCGGAACGCCTGGGGCAGGCTCGGAAGGTGGTCGCCGTAAAACGCCAGAACACCATCGTTATGACATCGTTGCAGTTCGGACAGCAATATCTGGAGCATTTCGTCCGATTTCCGCAGGCCGCCGAGATAGCGCAGCAGCTCCTCTCCTTGTGGCAAACTTCCGGTGTCAAGACTGCGCCGCAATTCGGTATCGATCGGCAGCCCGGCTTCGAGCCATGGCCCATGATTGCCCATGGTGATAGCGAAGATGAAGACGCGTGGGCCCTCGGCCTTGAGAACCCTTAGCACGTGGTGCGCCAGCTCCGGGTCGGAGTAGTAGGGAGGCCGCCTCGATCCGCCGAGGCTCTCGAGGCCGAGAAAGGTCTCGAAGCCGAGCGCCGGAAGGGTCAGGTCGCGGCGGAAAAAGCTGCGGTCGAACGGATGCAGGCATACGGTGCGGTAGCCTTGGTTGCGCAAGTGCCAGGCGAGGGAAGCGATCGGCGCACGGGCAAAGGCGTGATACGGGTTGAACCGGTCATAGCCGAGGTCGCTCTCGGGTATTCCGGTCAGCACGGCGAATTCGGCCCGCATCGTATTGGCACCCCATCCCGGAACGTCGAGCCGACCAAACGTCCCACCGCTTTCACAGCACGCGTCGTAGCCCGGTAGAAGAGTGCCCGGAATGAGCGGAGACAGCCGCCGAGCATCGAAAAACGACTCGCATTGCACGAGGATGAGCGGAACTCCAGCTGGCAGGCGTGCCGGCTGGAGCGCGGGGGAGGGCGGCGGAGCATGACGAGCCCGCCGCTCGCCTCGCTCGGCTCGTGCGATCACCCCATAGACAAGCACCATCGCAAAGGGTCCAAGCGTTGCTGCGTCGCTGAACGGTTCGCCGGTCGCGCCGAGCCCTCGCAACGCTGCAGCCGTCGTGCCAAGCGCCGGTTCGCGTGACATCACCCATGCACCCGCTATCACGAGCCCACTGTAGGACGTCACCAGCACCGGGTTCGGATCCCACAAACCCGGCTCGAAAGCCAGGAGTGCGAGGCAAACGGCGACTGCCGCGGCAGCTCCGCTCATGACCAGCACAGGACCCGCAAAAGGGAGGTAAAGCTGCGGGTGGGTGAATACCTGCGGCAGCTCGGACATTTCCGAAAATACGACCGGTTCCCGCAAAGCCGCACGCTTTGTTCGGTCGGCGAGCGCGAACCCTGCGCCTAAAGAAATCAGGACAACACCGGTAAAAATCGGCCGACCCGTCACCGTCATCATCAGGCTGCCGGCGAGCAGTACAGGCATCAGATCGAGCAGAAGTGCTGCTGACCTCGACGTTCCGGCGTTGGCGACGCGCCGCGGAATCAACCAGCCAGAGAGCGCAAGGACACCACCAACCGCGATATGCAGCGTGTGGCTCATCGCGCGCGATCAGGCCGAATGGATCTGAAAACGATAGCGCCGCAGGATCGCGTCCCCGATGAAGGCGGGTGCGAAATCACAGAACTGCAGACCGATCACGAGAGGCCATGGAAAGGCGACCCGTCGACGGCCGCGATCGATGCCTCGCTTGACGATTCTGGCAGCGCCCTCACTGCTGAGCAGGAATGGAGTCGGTCCGTCGAAGCGATCGGTCATCGGCGAATCGAAGAAACCGGGACACACGACGGTCATGCCAATGTTGTGCTGCTCCAAGCGCGGCCGCAACGCCTCCGCGTAGGCCCGCAACCCAGCCTTGCTCGCGCAATAGCCCGGGCTATAAGGAAGTCCGCGATATGCGGCAATCGATGCGACCACCGCAACGCGGCCGCGCCGCCGCGAGCACAATCCCGGAAGGAGCGGTTCGATAGTGTTGACGGCACCGAGCAGGTTTACCCTGACTTGATGAGCGACTGCGTCGGCGCCTTCCGAGGGGCTGCCTGGGTCGGGCCCGCGGGACGTGCCGGCATTCGCTACCAACAAATCCGCCGGGTGCTGGCCATCGAACTCCTGGAGCCAGGACGCCATTACGGACGTCTCGGTTACGTCTATCGTAGCAGCCTTCACCATTGCTCCCTTCGCCTCACAAGCGCGCACCGTCGTTTCGAGGCGTTGTCTATCCCGTCCGAGCAGGCCGAGGGCGACCCGCGATCCGGCATACGCCTTCGCCAACGAAGCACCGAGTCCGCTCGAAGCGCCGGTAATGACTACGACGCTGAAGGGTGCGCGCATCCCCATTTCCTAAGGTTGCGGCGTCCGGGAAGCGTCACGACGAGCGGGTGGCTGTGGACCGATCGGGAACCTGCCGGCAAGCTCGCCCCAGCGCCGGAGCAGGGTACCTTGAAGGCGGCGGGCCACGACGAGGGGACCTGGTTTCCACAGCTCCGGATTGTCGAGGCGTTCGATGACGATTTCCGGCCCACAGGGTAGTCGGGTAACCGGATCGAGGTAGCGGGGGTAAAGAATCAACGCGCCGGCGACCAGCTCCTCCAGAGTCAGCCGCCGACCACGATCGATCGATGCAAGGTCGGTCGTCAACCCCCAGCCAGCGTAAAAAGGTCTGCCGTACACCACGACCTGCCGATGACGCAGCAGCGCCTCGAAGCCGGCGAGCGAGGTCAAGGTGTGCAGTTCATCGATTTCCGCTAGGACCGCCGCAGTGGAGACATCGCGGATGATCGTATCAGCGAAGTCGAGGGCGACCTCGTCTGAGATTTTCCCCTGCCGATGGCCGGCTTCGACGTCAGGATGCGGCTTATACACAATGAAGGCGTCGGGGTTTGCGCTGCGCACGCGCGTGAGAAGATCGAGATTGCCATTGACCCCCGCGCCTCCGAGCCTGACCGAAAGGTCGTCCTCGACCTGGCCCGGCACCAAGATGCGTCGCCGGCTCGGGGGCCATTCGATAGAGGCGATTGGTTTGCCGAGATTGTATTTGGTGACACCGCGGGCCACGAGCTGGGCCACTAGACGGCGGGCCCGCTCGATCAGCTCCCTGTCGAATTCTGTCTCGACAAGGAGAAGTTCGAGGTCACTGCGCACACTCGGATCGAAATGCATGCCCCGGCTGTCGAGCACGAGTGATGCAGCAGGCATGAAATCGGCGCCAAGGCCAACCGAGCGGATGAAACCGTCTTCGACACGGATCAGGGGAATGCCACGATGTTCGGCCGCTTTTGCAAGCCCGGCAGGGGCGCGCGCGGCCCAGACCGCGACCGCGCTTTCGGACGGGCCGCGGATCTTGGCTAGTGCAGCTTTCGTGGTGCGCCGAAAGGCCGGGCGGCCCACGCTCGACCGAAGAAAATCGCCGACCTGCCGACGCTTCCAGAACGACATCCCGAGACAAACCGCAATGCGCCGATTGTCGGCTTCGATTTTTTGCCACTCGCCCACGATTTGCAGGATTTCTTCGAGCGTGGCGGCGGTCTTGTGGAAGGGATCGAGATAACGGCTTGCGATGAGGCAGGCGCCCGCGAAGATCTCGTCGATCGTCCGCCGGAACGGCTTTGCTGGGACTTCGGCCTCGTCGGTCGTGACACCCCAACCGGAATAGAAGGATTCGGCGAAACAGCGAACCTTGGCACCGGCCAGCAGAGCGAGAAACCCGGTCTGGCCCCCCGCGGTATACACACAATCGGCACGTTCGATTGCCTCCCACGGATCGACCGGCCGGGTTAGAACCGCGCAGCCATGCGAGGCCGCCTCTCTCAGAAAGCCGCGCGAAGCTCCGAGGCCGCCCTCATGGCCGGGAGCAACGAGCGCAATTAGGTCTGGCGGATTTTCGGCCAACGCGGCCGCGAGCATGGCGCGCGGAGTAGCGAAGGGTGGTCCGTTTGTGTCGCGCCTGTTTTCGCCGTCGATGACGATCAAAGCGAACCCGTCGCGGCGCGGCAGCCCGGAAACGACTCCCGAGCTCCACCAGGGGCCCGCGAGCTGCCGCGATACGATGTCACGCCGCGCGCGCGCCGCGCGCGCCAATGGCGCAGGGCCTTCCCAACCTCTTGTCCGGAGCAGTCGGCAGGGGTCAAGGATATCCGCCGCCGATCGCGGTCCCGTCATCTCATGCACTGTCGCGCTCAGCACGGTCGTTGTGCTGCCCCACCTCGGAGGGGCCCGCAGCAGGCCAGGACCGAGAAGGAGAAACGGGACCCCGAGCGCCTTTGCCCTGGTTCTTTCCCGGCCCACATTTCGCGCACCGGTCCAAGCCAAGATCCCAGATAATTGGTCTGTGCCGGCACCCGCCAAGCGGCGCTCTATAGCGAAGTCCGGAAGCAGCGCGGCGAGCGCTGCCGCCTCAGACGGAGCGCTCCGGGCCTCCAGCAGACCCAAGCCGGTCGGCGACGACGAAAGCCAAGGGCTCCCGTCACGTGATGCGACCGTCATCGCAGAGGCGAGATCACATCGCCGCATCCCCACCCCGACGCTGCCGCGGGTACAAACGCCCTTACTCTGACGTTGGCCACTCTTGACAATTGACAATCGCGTGCCCGCTGTCCACGGAAATCACGCTGCGGCGCGGAAGAGGGGAGACCGCCAGTTGCGAACGAAATCGATGGGATTGACCGGGTGCAAGTCAGGGGTGACCGGCGATCGCGCTTGCGGCTCGGCAATTTCGGCGTCATACGACGGCAACATTCGCTCCTCCGGCTTGGGAATGTCCCAGCGCATCATCTTCGATGGCTTGAATCTGTCGCTGGCGGAAGGAACGGGAGTAGCCACTTACACGCGTATGCTCGCCCAGGTCGTTCGCGAGCTCGGTCACGAGGTCGGTGTCGTCTACGGTTCCCCGCAAACGCCACCCAAAGACACGTTATTGCGGGAGGTGGCCTTCTTCGACGAGAAGCGAGCGATCAAGCGGTCCCCAACGGGTGATCTGCTCAATTACATTACCGATCAAGTGCGATACCGGCTTCCGGTCAAGCCTACGCCAGTTGACTTCAGCGGTGCGGTCGTCACCCGTCAATTCGCGTCGACCTTGCCCGAGCACGATCAAATCTTTGTTTCGCGCAGACTATTTGAGAATGCACGAATCCATTTTTCATGGTCAAAGACTTTTGTCGACCTCGTCTTTGATCCTAAACCGGATATATTCCACTGTACTTACCAGCTCCCGTTACGATCGAAGTCCGCCTGCAATATCTATACGATCCACGATCTGGTACCGTTGCGCCTCCCGTTCGCTACTTTGGACAACAAGCGGCAGATGTTCCGACTTCTCAAGAAAATCGCCGCCGAGGCTGACCATATTGTCACGGTGTCCGAAAATTCAAAGCGCGACATCATCGAACTTCTTGCAGTTGATGAAAGACGAATTACCAATACCTATCAGGCGGTGCATTTCCCAAGACCATATCTGGAACGTCCTGATGCGATAGTTGCCGAACAGCTCGCGGGATCCTTCGGTCTCGAGCTCGATCAGTATCTTCTATTTTTCGGCGCTCTCGAGCCAAAAAAGAATGTCGGCAGGCTCATCGAGGCTTATCTCGCTTCGGGTGTCGACATTCCGTTGGTGCTTGTCGCGGCCGAAGGTTGGCATAACCAGGCCGAAACCAAACTGCTCGCCGAATTGCGCGACAACGACCCGCGACCGAACGGGTTTGACCGGACACCGCTGAGGCGGTCCGTCCGCCGTTTCCGCTATGTCAGCCTCTCGACTCTGGTGACTCTGATCCGCGGCGCACGCGCAATCGTATTTCCGTCTCTGTATGAAGGCTTCGGTCTTCCGGTGCTCGAGGCGATGGCGCTTGGTACCCCGGTCATCACTTCGCGTGAAGCGTCGCTGCCCGAAGTCGCCGGGGACGCCGCCCTACTCGTCGACCCATATGATGCCGACGATATTGCACAGGCGATCTCAACGATCGTAAACGATGCCGATCTTCGGGCCGAGCTCTCGGACCGCGGCAAATTGCAAGCCGAAAAATTCTCGGTCGAACGGTATCGTGAACGGGTGGCGGCGCTCTACAACTCGCTGCGCTGAACCATGGGTTTGGTGCGGTCCCAGATCGGGAATTTGATCGTCCTTCCTCTCGCCTCTGCAAACCGTTAGCATACAAAGCTGTGCATTAACTGCTTGGCCATCAGCTGCGCGTTGGGTTAGACAAGCCGGCCGCGCAGCTCATAGGGTTTACGGATCATCCAGATGGCAGAAACCTCGCAGCTCGATCGCGTCCTGTCGCTCGGCCGTACCGCCGCCGTTGATATCGGGGTTCGTCCTCGAGCCGGATTGCGGGTCGGTCGTTTTTTTCGGTCCGTGAATATTTGGCTCTGGGCCATTGTTGGCCTGCCGACCTTAATCGCTGGCGTCTACTACTTTGCGATCGCTTCGGACCTTTATACATCGGAAGCGAAGTTTATCGTGCGCAGCCCGAAACAGGTCCAGACCAGCCCGATCGGTGCCTTGCTCCAGTCGACCGGGTTGGCCCGTGCGACGGACGACACCGCCGCGGTGCAAGATTTCATGATGACGCGGGACGCGGTTCGCAAGCTCGAGAAACAGAATGACCTGCGTACCGTCCTTGGCCGGCCGGAAGGCGACTTTGTCACGAGGTTTCCCGGCATCATGTTCTGGCGCGATGATTTCGAAGCCCTATTCTGGCATTACGGATATTTCGTATCGGCCGAGACCGATGCGACGACCGGCCTGACGTCGCTTTTGGTCAAAGCGTACCGCCCGGAAGACGCCCATATGATCGCGAGTGCGCTGTTGAATTACAGTGAGCAGCTGGTTAACGAGCTCAACGAACGGGCGCGAAGAGACACGCTCGATATCGCCCGTCGCGAGGTCGATCGAGCGGAGCAGCGGATTGCTCAGATCCAGAGCGAGCTCACGGCCTACCGAGTAAAACAGAAGATGCTCGATCCAAAGACCGCGTCTAGTAGTGTCTTGGAGCTTATTGGGCAAATGAATGCAGCGCAGACCAACGCACGAGCGCAGCTCGGGGAGCTTCTCAACAACTCCCCCAATAGCCCGCAGATCCCGCTGATCAAGACACGGATCGCCTCGCTCGACAAGCTGATCGCCGAGGAGCGCGCTAAACTCAGCGGCGAGACGGATTCGGTCGTCGCGTCGTTGACCGAATACGAGCGCCTGACCCTCGATCGCGAGCTCGCCGAAAAGACATTGGCATCGGCCTTCGCCTCGCTCGAGGCGGCGCGCATCGAAGCTCAGCGGCAGCAGCTTTACCTCGAAACGATCGCGCAACCCAACCTGGCGGACTACCCGCTCTATCCCAGACGCGTCGTTTCCTTCGCGATGGTCGCCGCGAGCTGTCTGCTCGTCTATGGCATTGCATGGCTGCTGGTGGCGAGCGCCCGCGAGCACGCCGCGGCCTAGCGGTCGCCGGGGCGATGAGCAGGGCGGGGGATGGGGCGATGTTTTGGCGGGGCCTCGCCGTACAATGGCGAGTCGTCGGGGCCCTGACGATCCGCGAAATCTACACCCGGTTCGGGCGAGAGAGCCTCGGATTCGCCTGGATTGTCGCTGAACCGCTGGTGTTCGCGGTGCCTGTTCTTTTCATGTGGCGGGCCCTTCGCGGCTCACACGAACACGGCATCGCGGTCATGCCGTTTTTGTGGAGCGGTTACCTTCCGATTTTGCTGTTCCGCCATCTCGGCGGACGCATTTTGTTGTTCATCCGCGGGAACGCCGGTCTGCTGTACCACCGGCGCGTGAAGATCTTGGACATTTTTGCGGCGCGCGCGATATTGGAGATCGGCGGGAACCTCACCGCCCTCATCGCGTCCTTTGCGCTCTTCTATGCAATCGGCGCCGTCGACGTGCCACAAGACCTGCCGATGTTGTACCTCGGCTATTTTTTTATGATCTGGTGGGCAGTCGCCGCGGCCCTCATCATTGGCGGACTGAGCGAGCGCTCGGATTGGGTAGCGCAGATTTGGATGCCTTATTCTTACATGTACCTCGTCTTTTCGGGCTTTTTTTATCTCGCCGATTGGCTGCCCCCCGCTCTCCGGAAGGTGGCGCTCTATCAGCCTTACACTCAGGCATACGAAATGATCCGCGCCGGGGTCTTCGGGAGTACGATCAAGACATATGGCGATCCCGCATACACGGCATTTATCCTCGGTATCTTGACCCTGATTGGTTTGTGGGTGATGCGCGAGGGACGCAAATATGTTGTCGTCGAATGATCCAAGCGATCGATGTATCGAAGGAGTACCGAAGCGAAGGGCGGGTCCACCGTGTCCTGAACAGTGTATCGTTCACAGTGCAGAGAGGCGAAAAAATAGCGGTGCTGGGTCGTAACGGCGCCGGAAAATCCACACTGTTGCGCCTTCTCGGGGGAGTGGAAGTTCCGACCAGCGGCAGGATCGACCAAACCATGTCGTTGTCTTGGCCGCTCGGCCTGCAGGGCGGCTTTCAGGGCAGCCTGACGGGCAACGACAACCTGCGTTTTATCGCGCGCATCTACAATAAGCCGTTCGACTATATCCGGGCCTATGTCGACGACTTTGCCGAACTCGGCAAGTTTCTGTCGGAGCCGGTGAGAACCTATTCAACGGGAATGCGGGCCCGGTTCGCTTTCGCGCTGTCTCTCGCCGTCGATTTCGATTGCTATTTGATCGACGAGATCATCGCGGCCGGCGACCAGCGCTTCCAGCTCCGCTCGCACGA
>Ga0310909_10000670_pt1 | contig 18574 bp, 13 predicted proteins | sample GREbulkMGT000H_FD_203449 | JGI IMG/M metagenome (GOLD analysis project Ga0310909, IMG submission 203449) | Lab enrichment of tropical soil microbial communities from Luquillo Experimental Forest, Puerto Rico - GRE.bulkMG.T000H | ecosystem: Environmental > Terrestrial > Soil > Tropical forest >... | reverse complement strand
CGATACGATCTCGCCGCCATGATGCCACGCCTCGGCTATGTCGCAGTCCGAACCCCGCCGATGCCATACCGCCTCCTCAAATTGGCTGAGGATCATGCGTAATCAGGAAAATCTTTGATCCGAGAAGCCGCCGGGTCGATAACGCGGTCAGAAAGAACTGCCGATCCGCCTGCCGGGGAGTCATCGATGACCAATATCCAAATCGAAGTGAATACGGTCGAGCCCTTTGCCGAGGGTCAGACGTTCGGCGAGGCCGGTCCCTATCTGCGCATCCGGGGTGTGGCCAAGGGCGCGCTCGATCCGGCGGCGCCGGAGAACCGGGTCATCGTCGACCTCGACAGGGCGCCGCGGAACGCGCGAGGCCTCGTCGAATATGAGACCGATTTCTTCATATTGCGGCCGGTGGATCCGGGCCGAGCCAACGGGGTGCTGGTCTATGACGTGACCAATCGCGGTTCGAAGCGTATTTTCCAGCTTCTCGACGACGCGCCGGGTGATTCGTCCGCCGCGGCGAACGATCCGAAGACGGCCCGTGAGGCCGGGCTCGGCTTTTGCCTCGGCCGCGGCTACAGTCTCGTCTGGTCCGGCTGGGACCCCGGCGCGCCCGCCGCCAACAGCGGCCTGACCGCGCGCTTCCCGACGGCAATGGAAAACGGGCGCCCAGTCACCGGCCATATCCGCCACGAGTTTCACATCGGCACCCGCGCGCCGGGCAAGGGGGATCTCGTGAGGCTGAGCTATCCGGCGGTCTCGACCGACACGAGGCAGGCGCGGCTGACCGTGCGCGACCGCGAAAGCGACACCCGCACCGAGATCCCGGCTGATTCATGGGAGTTCGCCGACACGCAGTCGATCCGGCCCTTGCCGCCGGGCAGCCTCTTCGCGCCGTTCAAGATTTATGAGCTGCGGTACGAGGCGACCGGCTCCCAGGTGCTCGGCATCGGCTTTGCCACGGTCCGCGACCTGGTCTCGTTTCTGCGCTACGAGCGCAGCGACCATAACGGCACGCCAAACCCGCTGCTCGCCGAAGGGGTGCGGACCGAGGGCACCGGCATCCGCCATGCGCTCGCCTTTGGCGTCTCGCAAAGCGGGCGCTTTCTGCGCCATTTTCTCGAGCTCGGCATGAACAATGACGGGCGCGGGCGCCGCGTCTTCGACGGTGTCATGAGCCATGTCGCAGGCGCCGGCAAGGTGTTCGCGAACCACCGCTTCGGCATGCCGGGGCGCACGGCGACCCAGCACGAGGACCGTCTCTATCCCGAGAACTGGTTCCCGTTCGGCAACGCGGTCACGAGCGACCCCTTCTCGCGCAAGACCGGTGCCATTCTGCAGGGCCATCCGACCGACCCGCTGGTCATCGAGACCAACAGTTCGACCGAGTATTGGCAGAAGGGCGCCTCTCTCGTGCACACCGACCCGACAGGCCGAAGCGACGCCGAAATGCCGGCGAATGTCCGGGTCTACATGATCGCCGGCACCCAGCATGGCGGCCGGCCCGGGGTCGATCCGAGCCCCGGACCGTGTGTCAACCCGCGCAACCCGCATAGCGCCACCCCGGCCTTGCGAGCGTTGTTCGCCGCACTCGAAGAGTGGGTCACCAAGGGCGCGGCACCGCCGCCGAGCCGCGTCCCGAGGATCGCGGACGGCACCGCGGTCATAGCCGAGAGCATCAGGATGCCGGCGGTGCCGGGCTTCGCCCATGCCGCCGGCGCCAACCAAATCGTCCCGCCGGTCGACTGGATCGACCCGCCGGCGCGGATCGACAATGTCTATGGCGCCCGAGTGAGCGCGGTCGATGCCGACGGCAACGAAATCGCCGGCATCCGCTTGCCGCCGATCGCGGTGCCGCTCGGGACCCACACCGGGTGGAATGTCTACCGCGCGCAGCCAGGCGAACTCGCCGACCGCGACGGCTCGATGATCCCGTTCGCCCGGACCAGGGAGGAGCGCGAAGCGGTGGGGGACCCGCGTCCCTCGCTCGAGGAGCGGTACGGCAACCGCGAGGCCTATGTCGCCAGGGTCGAGGCGGCGGCCGCGGCGCTGGTCGCCGAGCGCCTGCTACTGCCGGCCGACGCCGCGGCCTATGTCACAGCCGCGGAAACCTGCGACCGGTTCTGAGCGACGGCCCTCCGATCGGCCTACTCGCCTGGCGCCAGAGACGCAGGCAGACACACGTTTCGAACTTCTGGTTGGAATTCGAGGATGAGCGGCGAGGCCTGGTAGGACGGCCCTTTCGGGAAAGGACGTGAGAGTGAGCGCGAAATGCGCCGCTAAAGCGATAAGCCGTTCGGCAGCGCCCCATTACCGAGCGTGTAAACCTCGCGCGCGGGAATTGCCTTCCCCGTTCCTGGCGGACCCGCGGGATCGGCCGCTACAGCAACCCGCTGACCTCGAACTAACATCCGCCACTCCGCCTCGCCACCGTTCAAAAACTTTGAAAATGTACAGTAGTAATCGTGGTTCTGGTCGTCGCGCGCAAAGATTGGTGGGCACTTACCCTTAAACTGCGTCAGCACACTTGTGACGGTAGCCACCTTGAGTTCACCGGCCTCGATCTGGCCGATTATGACCTCAAGTAACGGAACTCCGGGATCATCGAAGTCTCCTTCTGGCCAGTTTTCAGACTTAAATGGGTTCGGCTCGATGGGCAAGCGGGAAAGCTCACGAACCACTTTCCTACCATCGTTCGCAAAATTTTTTCCCGAAGGTGTGGAAAAGAAGATCTTTTCGGTGAATCTCGAAGAGAACTCAAGTAGCTCCGGGAAATCGGGATGACCCACTATCTCTGAGTTTCCGGACGCGAAACTAATTTCAGTGATCAACGACCTGGCGACTGAGGCTGTGTTGCTGGGCGGCGGGTCTTGCTCAAGGATCGGCACTATTAAACGGGTTGCCTCCCGCAAATGCTGCACCTTATCCTCACCCTTTAGGCCTTCGCTTCTCCTTTTTAGTGCAGCCGATTTGGAGGTGGCGCGGAGATCTTCGTTATATTTTGATCCAAACCATTGATCTACCTCAGTTAACACCTGGTCGTAACGACCGGCGAAAGTCAAGGCGACGAAATAATAATAAACAATTGCGGCAGCAGCTCTTTTTGACGACCGATTCGGATCATCCCACCCTTCCTCGATAAGCCCGCGGAAGATTGCCGCGCAATCCAAATAACGCCTGACATCTAGCAGAAACTTCCCCAGACGGACCTTATATGCGATTGTCTCTGGAGATTTTTGCACCGCACGACCAAAATATTCCTCTGCTTTTTGCCAATCCTTTAGGGTGTCGGAAAGCTCGCCATAATAAACCCAGAACGTGGCATAGTCATGGAATTCCTCGACTCGCACATCAAATTGGGCCCGCATCTGGCCTTTATCTATTCGCGAATATGTCTTCTTAAACAGGACAGATCTTGCGTCGCACAGAAGGGTCACCAAAGCTGGAGGCAGGCCGGAAGAAATGTAGAATGAATTCAGCTCATCAATGCCAAGCTGTTTCTGTTGAAGATCATTTTCTATTACTTGATCACGAGTTCTAATCCTCCTAGACTGGACCGCGTCCCGGATTTTCAGTGTCAAATCTGAAATCAAAAGGAGGTCACGAACACCTTCCGTGAGGCTGATCTCATCTTGAGGCCCTTGCTCAGTATTCACTATGCGGATTAGGCTCGTCCGAGCGAGGGAGCTTATCCCATTCGCAAGTGCATCGGGGTCCAGGCCTGTGAGATCGGCAAGTTCGCTTCGGTCGAGGGGCGATTCGAGGAACAACGCCTCCAAAACGTACAACGATTCCTCAGGCAGATCCCGTACCAAGTTGTCGTAGGAATACTGCAAGACGTCGTGCTTTATCTGCTGAATTACTTGTGGCATAGAGCGCCCAGCACCAACACCGTCGATTGTCAGCCGTATTGCAAGAGGATTCTGCTGACACGCGTTGACCACTCTCGCAATATTTTCGAAGATCAGGTCGAACCCACGACGGCGTGAATAGATGTTCCCGAGTTGCTCGCTTGCCTGCGTACTGAGCGGATCGAGCCTGATCGTGCTGGCGCCGTCAATTGGAATGCGGCTGGTTATAACGACTTTCCATTGCTCAGGAAGCTTTTCATAAAAATCTTTGAACTCTGGTTCATGTTCCCGAATTACTGTTTCTAAATTATCTATAACTAGGACACCACGGAGCGCCGTTGTATCCAGCAGCATTGAATGATTCTGTATGGGTAGATCTAGAACGTCGAACGTCGCCTTGACGATCTCCTGGTAAAGCTCGCTGAAAGTCTTGTCAGCAGCGATACGTCGGATCCCTGTGTCGCTCAATTCGTGCGTTTTTGCAGTAACGAAGATAATAAATTGACATGAATCGGTCAGGTTCTCATCTTTGCTGATGAACCGCATGCACTCGAGTACGAGCGACGTTTTCCCGATGCCGCCGGGGGCGACGATAGCTATCAGGGGGAATCTTTGCGATTGTACACGTTTTCGAAGTTCTTTCATCTCCTCCGTGCGGCCGATTAAACCCGTAATCTCGTGATCGATGAGCGCGGGGAGATTGTTTGGAACCACACGGACGGCCTTCAAAAGCCACTCCTCGGAAATCTCGGAGAGATTCTCAGAGATCGCTGCGAGCGTGGCGGACTTGACGTCCGACATTCCTAAAAGATCAAAGATCGGATCCGTGCCGAGCGCAGCAGCGCGGTACCAATGATGCATAAAAAACGGTCGAACGGGATGCGCTGCGGCCTGCCTAATTTCAAAAATATGGAGTTCCGACAAGCATTCACGCAAACGAACTAACAGTTCGTGTTTTTCTGTTCCCTTGGCAACATCAATTGCTAGCCCGACAAGCTCTTCCAGATAGCACTCCTGGACGACCGCATCGATCGAGCGTGCGCTTAGAGCTGCTTGGACCCCGCGCCGTTCTTTAATTTTCTTTAGGATACTGCTACCAATAAGGTCTTTGAGCTCAGCGTTATCGGTGACGAATTTGGCGACCGCCAATTCTGTCGCATGCAGTATCATGTTGGTCTGGGCTCGGAGCTTAAGCTGCTCGTCGACGATCTGCATAATGTGTGCTCTCCCTGCCTATTAGGCCTCTTTGCGACCCACCCTCGGCATCCGTAGCTCCGTAGCGTCGCCGGAGAATGGCGACGTTTGCCAGATCTGCACGGTTCCAGGTTCCGTGAGGATTAGGGAGAAAGTGTTCCTCGGCGGTTAATCCGGCCGCCGGACCCGAAGGGATGGTGGCGACTTCTGCCACGCGCTCGCGTTTGGTGTCTCACAGAGCGGGCGATTTCTGCGCCATTTTCTCGAGCTCGGCATGAACGACGACGGGCGCGGACTGCGCGTCTTCGATGGTGTCATGAGCCACGTCGCCGGCGCCGGCAAGGTGTTCGCCAACCACCGCTTCGGCATGCCGGGGCGCACCGCAACCCAGCACGAGGACCGGCTCTATCCCGAGAACTGGTTCCCGTTCGGCAACGCGGTCACGACCGACCCGTTCTCGCGCAAGACAGGTGCCATCCTGCAGAGCCATCCGACCGACCCGCTGATCATCGAGACCAACAGCTCGACCGAATACTGGCAAAAAGGGGCTTCTCTCGTGCACACCGACCCGACTGGCCGCAGTGACGCAGATCTGCCGGCGAATGTCCGGGTCCACATGATCGCCGGCACCCGGCATGGCGGGCGCCTCGGGGTCGATCCGAGCCCCGGCCCCTCGTCAACCCGCGCAACCCACACAGCGCCACTCCGGCCATGCGCGCCTTGTTCGCCGCACTCGAAGAGTGGGTGACCAAGGGCACGGCACCGCCGCCGAGCCGCGTTCCGCGGGTGACCGATGGTACCGCGGTCATGGCCGAGAGCGTCAAGATGCCGGCGGTGCCCGGTTTTGCCGTTGCCCCCGGCGCCAACCAGATCGTCCCGCCGGTCGATTGGGTCAATCCGCCGGCGCGGATCGACAATATTTATGGCGCGCGGGTATGCGCGATCGATGCCGACGGCAACGCAATCGCCGGCATCCGGCTGCCGCCGATTGCCGTGCCGCTCGGGACCCACACCGGGTGGAACGTCTACCGCGCACAGCCCGGCGAGCTCGCCGACCGCGCGGCTCGTTCATCGCCTTCGCCCGGACCAAGGCGGAGCGCGAGGCGGCCGGCGACCCGCGCCCGTCGCTCGCAGAACGCAACGGCAGTCGCGAGGCCTATGTTGTCAAGGTCGAGGCGGCGGCCCACGCGCTGGTCGCCGAGCGCCTGCTTTGCCGGCCGACGCCGCGGCTTATGCCGCCGCGGCGGAAGAGTGCGATCGGTTCTGAGTGACAGCCGAAGTGCCGCAACACCGACCGAATTTACGGTCAGGCGGACACTCTCAAATCGTGATGAAGGTGCCCCGCTCGCCCGAACCAGCCCGGTGGTATCGCCCGACGCGGCATTGCCCGCATACCGAGGCCCGCTCGGCGCGGGCGAGGTGACCGTTTTGTCTATCCCAACCGTCGGGTGGCCGCGAAAACCACGGTCAGCTGCCCGCTGATCTGCGTTAGCCGTGCGATCACCCCACCCATACAGCGCCGCTGTTTGGCCGTTCGTGCGCCTTGGTGTGCATGGGGCTTCGGTGCGCGTGAGCGAGAACTCCGGTCATTCGGGAGGGCCGCCGATCGTTCAGCGGCCCCCTCGTTCGACTCTCTCGCCGTGCGCCGCCCTATATCCCGACGCTAAAAAGACAAAGGAGCCGCCTGAGCCGGGGATGCTTCACTGCAGCGCGCGGCATGAGCAGCCGATCGATCCGCTCAAACCGGAGGCGCGCGGCGCGTGAGCGCTGGTCGAGCTCGATCCTCGGCACGCTCTTGCTCCTTAGGTTGGTTCTCATGACGGCGCCCTCCACAGCGCGGACCCCCAACGAAAATTGGAGGCCGCATCACGAATAGCTCGCCAATTCCCGAAGATGTGTGAGCCGCTTCACATACCGGCGATTTATTTGGCCGGGGCGGGCACGCAGGTCGGTCCCGCCCTCGCTCTTCTTCTTGCACGTAAAAATCGAGAGGGTTTTTTAGCGTTTTTATGAGTCGTGCCGGTCGAAGGCAGGTGACGAAGCGTAGAGTGCGACCTCATCGAAGCGGGATTGGGCTGAACCGCAGGAAGCTTCGCGACCCGGGATTAGCCAGGTTGTCCGATCCGCGCGGCGCTATCCAGGGCTGGCGGGGGATAGCTTAGGACCGAGAGCTGATTTGTGGCTCCGCCGTGGGGCCGACAACGATCAGCCGTTGCTGGCTTGAGACGCTGGGCTGAGCGGAACAGACGAGCCCGGTGGCAATATCGCCCACAAAATCGTGGGTGGTGTGAAGCGGCTCACACGTCTTCTCTGCCGCTCGAGCTATCTGTCGAGCGGCCTGACTTCGCCCGAGGTGCCTCCGATGTGGAGGTCATTATGTAGCGCTCGCGTGCAGCCCACGTCCGAAGCATCCGCCGACCAATCGGCACCTGGCTCAACAAATCTTGTCCCCGCGGAGTCCCGTGACTGAGGAGGACGCCATGCCAATCAGCACCGATATCCTAGACCGTCGGGCGACGCGGTTCGTGCTGTGGAGCCCGCAAACACAGAACGCGGCGCCAGAGCTCGTGATAGGGCGCCTCCGTGATGGCAACCCGCCCACAGTTGAGGGCATCAGACACGTCGCACTCGCACCCGCTGCAGATGCCGCCGGACTGTTCGAGGTTGCTGCTGCGAACTGCAGATTGGATGACGGCGCGGTATACCACTACTGGTTTGAGGTAGACGACAGTCGATCGGATCTGCATCCCCCGGCCCGAGTGGTCGTGACGGACCCCTTTGCATCGTGCGTCGATTGGCGGGTGGTTCCGCCGGGAGCGGCCGATAACACCCAGCCTGCCTCGGTGATCCGTTATGCGGGCCAGGGCATGCTCGGCGACTGCGACCCGGGCGGCGAATCCGCCGTATTTGATATGCCGGATATGCCCGACAAGCTTGCCCAAAATAATCAGCTCGTCATCTACGAGCTGCCGACGGCCTGGACGCTGAGCCGCTCGCTCAACGAGCCCGAACGTGCCGTGGCGACCTTTCTCGATGCGGCGGCCCTCGTTGACGAACGGATCGGCGGCGCCAACTTTGCCGACCTGTCGCTGTTGGACGCAGGCACGGCTTACCTGGCCGACTTGGGCGTCAACGCGCTGGAGCTGCTCCCGCCGGCAGACAGCTTTTTTAAGCGGGAGTGGGGCTACGACACGTCCCACTACCTCTCCCCCGATTGTGATCTCGGTTACCCCGAGGGGAATCTCTCGCCGACCGCCAACCAGGACCTGGCCCGCCTCGTCGACGCCTGCCACCAAAAGGGCATGCGATTCTTCATCGACGCCGTTATGGCCTTCGCCAAGGAGGAGCCCTACAACCACATCGACGCGCCGGACTTCTGCATCGATGATCCGGCGGCCGACCCGAACGACCCCGATGCGCTGACCTCGGGTCGCGCCGACGGCTCCCGCACCCTGCGTAACGGCTTTGGCAGCACTCTGTGGCGATACGCCAAGCCAGTCATGACTTACGACCCAATCTCCGGTCAGGCTCAGTCCGTATTCCCGGCTCGCCAGCTGATGCTGACCTATTTGACGCGATGGATGCGGGACTTCCGGGTCGATGGGATCAGGATGGACAGCGTCGAGAACGTGGCCAACTGGGATTTCGTTCAGGCTTTCAAGGACCTCGGGCGGACACTGTGGCGCCGCCGCTGGACCGATGCTGGCCTGGACCCGGCTGTCGGTGCAGACGCCCGGTTTTTGGTCGTAGGCGAAGAGCTGAGTCTCCCACCCGCGTTGCTTCGCCAGAATCGGCTTGACGGGCTGTGGAACGACGACTTTCAAACCCGCATCCGCGCAGCGATCCGGGGCGACAGCGCCAACGGCGACAACTTCGAATGGACCGTGCGGAAGGCGATCGACTGCCGTCTCGGCGGCGTGTTCACCGACGGCGCTCAGGCCGTCAACTACGTTACAAGTCACGACGTCGAAGGAAACGAGCGCCTCTTCACGATGCTCTCGAAGAGCGGGCTGCCCGACGAGCAGATCGAGAAGCGGATCAAGCTGGCGTTTGTTTGCCTGATGACGGCGGTAGGGATTCCAATGTTTCTCGCCGGCGAGGAGTTCGCTGACCAACACGACTTTTTCGATGAACACGGGAACGTGACTCAGCGGGCGGGTAAGCAGGTGGATCCGGTGAATTTCGGCCGACTGACTGCAGCGCCCAGCACAGACAAGCAGGGCAACCCCGACGGTTATTATGCTCTGATGCGTCGGCGGATCCACGCCTATGTAAAGACCCTCGTACAGCTGCGAACCACCGCGCCGGCTCTGGCGCTCAATGACACCGACTTCATCTGGACCGACTTTGGAGCGGGCAAGCAGGTAATCGTGTGGCGCCGGGGCGGAGCTGCCGCGGCGGTGCCGGTGATCGTGCTGGCGAACTTCTCGGACTTTGCGTCTGCTCCCGGCACGGACTACGTCATCCCGACCTGGCCAGGGCCGGCTCCGGCGGGCAAGAAGTGGATCGAAGTCACGCAGCGGCGCGACGTAGGCCCGACGTCTGTCGGACGCGAGCCGATTTTCGCATGGGAGGCGAAAGTCTACACCTACACCGATGTCTCGGGATGACGCGACAGCGCTGCGACCGGTCGTTTCGAAACCGCTGCAACGCCGAGGAGAACCAACGTGGCATGCTCTACAGATAGATATACGGCGACTTACGTGGTGGCCCCATCTTTGGGTCCACCGGACTGTCGGGACGCAGATTTCACCGACATTCAAGCGGCCATCAACGCCCTGCCGCCTGCCGGCGGGAAGGTGTTTGTGAAGGCGGGCACCTATGTCGTCTCACAGACCATCCTGATCGGGCAAAGCAACGTTCACCTTCAAGGCGAAGGGATGGGTATCACCAATATCGTCGCAGCGCAGACGATGACTGCAACCCCGGCAATCCGGGCTTATAACCAGCAAGCCGGCAACGTTTTGCCGCTGCTCGCCGACACGTCAAGGGGTGATACGAGCATAAGCTTAACTCCGGCGAATGCCGCCAGCCTGGCCTTGGGCAACTATGTCCTGTTGTTCTCGAACAAACCGGTCGATACGGAGGACCCGCACAAACACGCCGGTGAGGTCAAGCAAATCGAAATCATCGACCTCGCGACCGGCAAGGTTACGTTCGATGACCAGATTTATGACGGCTACTTGGTCAGTGATTCCGCGGCGACCGCGCGAATTACCATGCTGCAAAACGTAAGGCTGTCGGATTTTTCGGTTACGACGCAAGCTCCATTCTACACGGGAAGTGAGGCGTCTATTTCCTGCCGTTTCATCGACAATTTGCAGATCGAGCATGTCGAAGCGCATCATACCTACGTCGCCGGCATGCAATTGTTATCCGTGCGCAACTCGAACATCGCCGAATGCTATGTCCACGACATTCGGGACAAACAACCGGCTGCAAACGTCCATTACGGCATTGTGGTCAGCGCTGCTTCGCAAAATGTCAGCATCGCCGGCTGCCGGTTCTCGCATACCCGCCACGCGGTGACCACCGGAGGTGCCAGCGGAGCCCTGGAGAACGGCGTGCAACGTAATATCGTCGTTTCTAATTGCACATCGATGGCCGCCGACACGGCGCACTTCGATACGCATGATCCCGCGGAGAACGTAAGCTATATCGGCTGCGTGGCGATCGGCGGCAAACCTGCGCTGCAGGAAGTCGTCGGGTTTCAGATGCGCGGCGCCAATTCGTCGATTATCGGGTGTTCGGTGCTGCAGGCAATCGGCAAAGGCATCTTGATTTTTCACGCCGGATCCAATGGCGCAACGATCACCGGAAACATGATAGCCGGTGTCAAGTCAGTGGCGGGAACCCTTGGAATAGGAATTCATCTGGATTCTTCCGGCACCTCGCGCCACACCATTGCAGGCAATGTCATCAAACAGTGCGAGGGCTCGGCTATCGTCGGAGAAAGTGGGAACAACGATGCCGTCGTGAGCGGTAATGTCATCGACGGCACAAACCTGGTCGTGCCCGATGCGAGTATCGTTTTCCACAGCGCCGACCGGATTACAATAGTCGGCAACAAGGTCATTAACAACCAGACCGGTAGCCCCATCGGAATGAAGGGCAGCTCGAAGGACTGGCTGATCGCTGGCAATTCTTTCGCTCAGAACGGCACCAACAGCCCGGCGCCACTGAGTGTCGACTCAACTGTTATCAATAATTCCGGGTATAACCCGGTGGGCACGGTCGCGCTTCCCTGGCTTCCGAACGGCGCGCTGAGCAACAACGGAGGGGGCAGCGCCAACCCGGTAAGCGGGCGGCTCTACACGGTCAGACAAAGTGCCAAGACGATCATCATCACGGGCGGTGCCGGGACGCAGATCGCGATCGACGGAACCCCTACGGGCCTCTCGGGCGGCGTATTCAAATTGGGCATCGGTGAAACCATAATGGTCACCTATAGCTCGATCCCGACGAGCAGGGTTTCAGCCGATTGAGGTCGTGGCCGCACCTGGTCGGCCGCTTTGAATAGCTGCTGCTGTTGATCGTGTAGCTGTGTCGATCCGCTGGCGCGGATCCCAATATCTGTGGCACGCTGGTGCGCGCGGGGCCGGACACCGGGCCGCCTGCTCGCGACCTTGGCCGGTAAGAGCCGTCCAGATGAGATCGCCGGTGTCCGGAAAATAGCCCGAAGCCGTCACTCCTCGACGACCTCGTTAGAGCGCACCAATCGGCTGATGTGCTTTCGTCGTACAGAGGCAGTATATTGGAGCCCGTCGCCATTTTTTGGGGAGGGTCTAGGGGCGATGTCTGTCTCCAAGAAGCCGCGCGGAAAGGCGAGGCCCGACGCTTCGCGGAAACCCACGGTCGCCTCGGCGGTACCGGATTGGCAGGCAATGAAAAGCTTCCTGTCGACGACCGCGGGTCGCGGTCGCCGCGAAGCGATCGAGAAAGCGCAGGACGTTATCTATGACGCGTGGGAGCGCACAACGGCCCGCTCTCGGATCGCGCTGGCCCGCAAGGCGCTCACCATTACACCATTGTGCCCCGATGCCTATAGCATCCTGGCGGAGGAGGCGCGGTCGGTAGAGGAGGCCCGAGAGCTTTACGCGAGAGGCGTTGAAGCCGGAGAGGCGGCGCTAGGACGCAAAGGGTTCGAGGAATACGCCGGGCATTTCTGGGGATTTCTTGAGACGCGACCCTACATGCGCGCCAGAGCCGGTCTGGCAGCCGCTCTGCTGAAGCTCGGCGATGACGAGGCTGCCATCAGCCACTATCGCGATATGCTCAAGCTCAACCCCGGCGACAATCAGGGGATCCGCTATGTCCTCGCCGCTTGCCTGCTGCGGCGCGGGGATGAAGCGGGACTGAAGGACCTGCTGGCTGCGCATGAGGACGAGGGGAGCGCCCACTGGCTCTATACTCGTGCCCTCCTCGCATTTCGCGAAGGGCGCATGAGCGAAGCCGAAGTCGTACGGCTGGTCAAGGACGCCTGGTCGGCGAACGTGCACGTGCCCGCGATCCTGGCCGGCACCGCATCTCCGGTGATCTCGGACGGCGACTATATCACCGTGGGCGGTCCCGACGAGGCGACTGAGTATGTCGCGGAGTGCGGGCTGGCCTGGCGCAGCACGCCGGGTGCGGTCGAGTGGCTATGCAAAATCACTGCGACCCTGCCGGCGAACGACGCTTAGTCACCGGGTGATCCGCCATTGGCCGAGCCGGGGCCGCCAGGATGGTGCCGGGTCGCGTCGGCGGAAGCGCGCTGATCGCGTAACATTCGGTAAAGGCTTCCACGAACGGTCGCGATCGCGCCGCTCGCCTAACCAGAGTGTCGTCATCCGAAAAGAGTGTCACTCGGCGATCCTCGACTTGTGCTGCGACCGCGGCCGCGGCAGCATCTTGCCGTGCCCGCGAACCTCGAGTGACAGATGGAGGGGAGGATGCGTTTGTCCGGTTTCTTCGGAAGCACGGTTGCAGCGGTTTTGGCCGGCGGACTGGCCGTTTGGGCCGTGACGCCCGGCTTCGGTCAGGTCCTGATCGTCGGCAATGACGAGAAGCAGGGCTGGGATCAGAACGCAAAGCCGATTTTCAACGAGCCGGGCAAGGACACGCTATCGGTGATCGACATTTCCAAGCCGGAGGCGCCGCGCATCGCCGCGACTATTCCGCTGATCAACTCGGTCGTCGGCCCGCCGACCAATCTCGCGATCCACCCCTCGGGCGAGATTGCCTTTGTCGCCAACTCGCTCGAGCCGGTGATCCAAGGGTGGGGCCACCGGCTGGAGCCCGACAACAAGGTCTTTCTAATTGACCTGAAGGCGACCCCGCCCAAGGTGATCGGCACGATCACGGTCGGCAAGCAGCCCTCTGGCATGGCGATCAGCCCGAAAGGCGATCTGGCGCTCGTCGCCAATCGCGCCGACGGCACGATCTCGGTCCTGTCGATCCGCGGCAAGGATGTCCTGGTCGTCGATACCGTGACGGTCGGGACCGCCACCGACGGTGTTTCGGCTGTCGCGATCACCCCCGACGGCAAGCACGCGTTCGCGGCCAAAGCCGCCGCCAACAAGGTCGCCTTGTTGACCATTGACGGCGACAAGGTCACTTACGACAAGCGCGATCTGCCGACCGGTATCTTTCCCTACAATGTCGCGGTAACGCCCGACGGCAAACTGGCGCTGACCGTTGACAACGGCAATGGCGGGGGCTCCGACGGCAATGCGAAGACGGTCAGCGTGATCGACCTCGAGGCGGACCCGGTACGGGTCATCGACCACGTGACGGTCGGGGATTCACCAGAGGGGCTCGCGATCAGTCCGAAGGGGGATCTCGCCGTCTCGGTCGAGGCGCGCGGCTCGAACATGCCCAAGACCGCCTTCCCCTATCACCCGACGGGGGCCGTCACCGCTCTCAAGATCGACGGCAAAAAGGTCACCACTGTCGGCGAGGTCAATGTCGGCGCGCTCCCCGAGGGCGTCGCATTCAGCCCTGACGGCAGCTACCTCTATGTCGGCAATTTCATCGACGGCGACATGTCGGTCCTCAAGGTCGACGGGACCACGCTGACCGATACCGGGCAGCGCATCAAATTGCCCGGCCATCCGGCCTCGATGCGGGCCGGACCGCAATAGGGGGCGCTTCCCTGATCGACGGGAAGATACTGGGAGGAGAGCGCTTTCAGGCCCTTTTTGCGGCCAAATCTGTACCGGCAAGTCTTTGATATTCTTGCGCTGCGGCAGAGAAATTCCCTAGACGATCGAACAGGGAAATAAATCGGCCGAATAGGGAATTAAATAGCCCGTTCAGCGATTTTAATCGGCCGATCAGGGAGGGCGTCTCTGATTGGTCGCGGACGTGTTACCATGGCGCACCGCGGACCGGATCCAAAATGCTGCCGGGACGATTTCGATGGACATCGCGGGTTGGTTGCGAGGCCTTGGGCTCGAGCAATACGAGCAGGCCTTCCGCGAGAACGACATCGACCCTCAATTGCTGCCGGAGCTGACAGCCGACGATCTGATCGGCCTCGGCGTCGGCTCGATCGGCCATCGTCGCAGACTGCTCGCCGCAATCGCGGCGCTGCGTCCTCGTGAATTGGGTCCCTCCGACGAGCCGTCGAAACCGCCGGCTGTCGATACTCGGCGGCGCCAAGGGGCCGCCGAGCGGCGGCAGCTGACGGTGATGTTCAGCGACCTCGCCGACTCGACCGCGTTGGCGTCGCGCCTCGATCCCGAAGAGCTGGGTGAGGTGATCGGAGCCTACCACCGGTGTGTCGCCGAGGCGGTCAGTCGGTTTGACGGTTTTCTCGCCAAATATCTGGGCGACGGCGTGCTGGCCTATTTCGGGTATCCCGTGGCTCATGAGGACGACGCCGAACGGACGGTGCGCGCCGGTCTGGAAGTTACCCGGAGGGTCGCCGCTCTCAGCGGCGGCGGAACGCCGCTGAATGCCCGCATCGGCATCGCCACCGGGCTGGTGGTGGTCGGCGAGATAAGCCGTGGCGAAGCCAACGCCGTGGTCGGCGAGACACCCAATCTGGCGGCGCGGCTGCAAGCGGAGGCGCCGCCCGGTGGGGTCGTCATCGCGCCGGCAACACGCCGCCTGACCGGTGACTGGTTCCGCTATGCCGATCTCGGCGCGCGTCCGCTCAAGGGCGTCGCGGAGCCGGTGCCACTGACGCAGGTGCTCGACGAACAGCCGGCGGAAAGCCGTTTCGCTGCCACTCGAACCGCGTTGCTGACACCATTTGTCGGCCGCGAGCAGGAGATCGGCCTGCTGCTCGACCGTTGGCGGCTGGCGAGCGAGGGCGAGGGACAGGTCGTGGTGCTGTCGGGCGAGGCCGGCATCGGCAAGTCCTGGATCTCCGAAACCCTGTGGGAACGGATCGCGGAGGCCAGGACCCGCATCCGCTATCAGTGGCCCTATTACACGGACACCCCGCTCTTCCCGGTCGTCACCCAGTTGCGCGCGGCAGCGCGAATTGAACCGGATGATCCGGCGGCAACAAAGCTCGACAAGCTGGAACACGTGATCTTGCCGGCTGCGATCGGACCGGAGGTGGCGTTGAACTTGCTCCCCGACCTGCTGGCGATCCCGGCCGGCGACCGCTACCCGGCGCTGACGATGGGACCGGAATTACGCAAGATGCGGACCTTGCAGGTGCTCGCGGATCGGCTGTTCGCGCTTGCGCAACAGCGACCCGTGCTGGTCCTTCTGGAAGACGCGCACTGGATCGACCCGACGACGCGCGAATTGTTTGATTCGGTGATCGAGCCGATCGGGCATCGGCGTGTGATGCTGCTGGTGACCTGCCGGCCGGAGTTCCAGAACCCTTGGGGAAGCCACAGCCATGTGACCACCCTGACATTGAACCGTCTGGGCCAGCGGCAATGCGCGGACCTGATCGGTCAGCTCGTCGGCGGCCGTGCGTTGCCCGAGGGGATAACCGACGCCATTGCCGCTCGCGCAGATGGCGTGCCGCTGTTCATCGAGGAGCTGACCAAATCCGTGCTCGAATCCGGGCTGTTGCGCGACCGGGAGGGCCGCCTGGTTGCGGATGGCCCCTCCCGTCGCTGGCGATCCCGACCACGCTGCAGGGTTCGCTGTTGGCGCGGCTTGACCGCCTGTCGGCCACGCGCGAGGTCGCGCAGATCGGTGCGGCCATCGGCACGGAGTTCGACTACCAATTGCTGGACGCGGTCGCAGACCTTCCGCAAGTGCGGCTGCATGACGCGCTGTCGCAGCTTGAGGCCGCCGCCCTGGTGTTCCGCCGGGCAGCCCGCCCGAGGCGGTCTACACCTTCAAGCACGCGCTGGTGCAGGACGCTGCACACGAGAGTCTGTTGAAAAGCCGCCGTCAGCAGCTCCATGCCCGTATCGCCGAGGCGATCGATCAGCACGATCCCGAGGCGGCGTCGGCCCAGCCGCAACTGCTTGCACAGCATTACGCGGAAGCCGGGTTTGCCGAGCGCTCGGCCAGGGCATGGCTTGCGGCGGGCCGCCTCGCGGCTTCGCGATCGGCGTCGGCGGAGGCGGCGATCCAGTTCGCCCGCGGCATCGACGTATTGCAGAGCATGGAAACGGGAGCCGAGCGTGACCGGCTCGAGCTCGACCTGCAGATCGGCTTGCTCGGCCGCTTATGGGCACCCGGCGGTCGAGGCCGAAAGGGCGTGGGTGCGCGCCATCGACCTGTTGCGTGCCCACCCGGAGGACCCGCGGAACTTCTGGGCTCGGCGCGGCCTGTCTACGGCATATTCGGCGCAGGGTAAAATCACGGCCTACGCGGCGATCGCCGAGGAAACCTTAGATCTCGCCCGGCAGAGCGGCGACCCGGCGGGCCTATGCGTGGCGCATATGATCTTTGCCAACCTTAAGAATTACAGCGGGAATTTCGCTGCCGCGGAGCAGGCAACTTTTGAAGCAGCTCGGTATTTTCGTGAGGAAGCGCGTCACAAATCGTTCGATTTGTCCGGCCTGGACATTGCGGCGCATATCCCGCTAGCGCGGGCACTCGCGCAGTCGTTCCTCGGCAATCACGCCGAAGCAGACGAAAGCATGAACCAGGCGCTGCGCTTGGCCGAGGCGCAGCCGCAGGTTGGAGTGCTGGTCTGGGCCCTGTTCTGGGTTTCGTTTTGTTGTCTGATCGAGCGCGATTTCGGGCGGGCTGAGGCCGTGGCCGACCGCGCTTTCGCTTTGGCGACCGAGCACGGTTTCGGCTTCTGGGCCACGGCAGCGCAGTTGTCGCAGGGCGCGGCGTTGGTGATCGCCGATCCCGACCGCGCCGCGACGGTGATCGGCGCGGGCCTTGCCAAGCTCGAATCGCTCGGATCGCGCTATTACTTTCATTCGATCTATCCGTGCTTTGAGGCGGAAGCGTTGCTGCGATTCGGGCGGATTGCGGCGGCGCGGACGGCAATCGATCGCGCTTTAGCGATAACCGCGAGCACCGGCCTTATTTGGTGGAATGCCGATTTGCACCGCATCCGCGCCGCAGTGATCCGCGGCGAAGGCGGTAGCGATGCCGCGGTGCGCGAGGCGCTGGCTCAAGCCTTGGCAATCGCCCAGCAGCAAGGGTCAGAGACCTTCCGCCGCCGCGCGGCAGCCGATATTGGCGATGCCTGACGGCGCGTTAACAGCTCCGTACGATCTCCCTGTATTTTACCGCCGACGCTGTGGCCCGACGTGTGCCATCAGCAACGCTGCTGCGTCGAAGGCGGACGTTGGCGAGCGGCAGTGGTGGGGCGCCGGTCGAAGATAGCGGCCCACTTTTCCGGCACGGCGTCTTTCACCGCGCCGAAGCGGAGATCGTCCCGGGGAGCTGGGATGTCACCGGTTTTGCGCAGCACCGGCAGCTTTGATTGGACGGTCGAGGACGTCTTTCTGCCTGAGCGGCGGACCATGCCGCAAATCGGCATCCCGCTCGAAAACCAATGGTCTCGGCGGCCCGGTCTCACTTATCAGCTGCCGGTTCAGTGCTGGGTCGGGCCGCACCACAGTGCGGTCATCACCGGCATCGCGCGGGCGGGCCTCAATGTGCTGATCGAGCTGGCCGGGGGCAAGCAGCCGCATAGCCGCGCGGTCGGGTAGCTCTGCGACAGCCCGCGGGTGCAGGACGCCGTCGGGCGGGCCGATGCGATCCTCAACGCCGGCCGGGCCTCCCGCACCGCGATGATCACCGAGCTGTCGAATACTGTCGCTTCCCAGAAAGAGACGACGCTCGAGCAGCGCGCCCGCTGCCGCTTGGCGTCGAGCTATACGGCCGACAGTGCGCGCGAGGCGATGGACCTCGTGTACCATGATGGCGGCAGCAAGTCGTTCAAGCGGGAAAGCCGCCTCGCCGAATGCTGGCGCGACCTTCACACCGTCGGCCAGACGGTCACCCTCGCACCCGAATGGTACCCGATCGGCGGCCGCGTCTATCTCGGCTTGGAGCCCGGCCCGCGCCTACGCTGAGCGCTTTCGCAGAGGACACTCGCCCTTAGCAGGCTGCGGAAAAAAGCATGCGTCGGCTTCTCCCGTCCAATTAGTAGCGTCACAGCCCAGTAGTTA
>Ga0310909_10000667_pt1 | contig 18588 bp, 15 predicted proteins | sample GREbulkMGT000H_FD_203449 | JGI IMG/M metagenome (GOLD analysis project Ga0310909, IMG submission 203449) | Lab enrichment of tropical soil microbial communities from Luquillo Experimental Forest, Puerto Rico - GRE.bulkMG.T000H | ecosystem: Environmental > Terrestrial > Soil > Tropical forest >... | reverse complement strand
CAGGTCTTCGGCATGTCCTCCATCGAATAGCCGGCCTTCTCGACCAGCGGCCGCCAGATATGGTTCATCGAAGCGCCGACGGTATAAGGCACACCGTAATAACTGCGCTTCTTCTCGACATTGTTGTAGCAGTGGACCGTGAGCAGCGCGGTCTCGGTGTATTCCTCCCGTTGCGTCTCGACGATGTCGCTCACGTCGACCAGCTTGTCCTGCCACGCATAGAGCGCAATGATTTCGGCCGGGGTGTTCTGGAACAGGTCGGGGACGACGCCGCTCGTCACCGCCGAGACGATCTTCTGGCGCATCGGCGCATAGGGCACGATGCTGTAATCGATCGTGTTGCCGCTGCCTTTCTCGTAATCCGCGACGATCTTCTTGAACGATACGTCCTCCTCGGGGGCGAAGCCCTGGACCCACCACACCTCCGCGGTCGTCGTCACGGCATTGGCGATACAAGGCCGCTGAAGGGTACCCGCGGCCGCTGCAGCCGCCATGCCGCGCAGGATCGATCGCCGTGTCATTGTGGCCATCGCGGTCTCCTCACGTGGCCGATGATCCCTCTTCGCCTACCCGATCGGGTATTTCGCGAAAATTTCTTCGATGCGCTTGAACGCCTTGTCTGCAGCCGCCTGCGGCGACATACCTTCCTTCATGATGTCGACCCAGCCGACACTCCAGATGTGCTCGTTCTGGACTTGCGCATAGGCCGGGTTGTAGACCCAGAAATTCGGGACAGTCGGCCCTAGCAAGGCCTGCTTGACATATGCCACCCGGTGCGGATCGACGGGGTCGAGCCACCAGGCGTCACCCTTCACGATCGACGGCATCGCCGGCACTCTCCGAGCGAGCCCCGTCTTCAAATACTCGTTGCAAACCTTCGGTTGAATCAGGAATTTCAGAAATTCCTTGGCAACCTCGACGTTCTTCGCCCCCTTCGGGATCAGGACACAAACCGGTGTGGCCTGGCTCGGCACCGGTTTGCCGTCATTGCTGAGCGCCAAGCCCATTGTGACGATATCGTCATAGTCTTCCTTCTTTCCTTGCGACAACACCGCGACCTCGGTCGAGATCGTGCCGTCGAGATCCATCACGATCTGCTTGGCGTGGAAAGCATTGTTGTCGTCGGCATCGTTCCAATTGATCGCTCCCGGCGGCACGAAACCTTCCTTGTAGGCGGTGGCCGGGTAGGTCAGCGCCTTGATCGCCGCCTCGCGCACTTTGGGATCGTCGAGATGCAGTTTGCCGTCCTTGGTGACGATCCCCTCGCCGCCATAGGCGATCAGGAAATAGTTGAATACGTTGTTCGGGTCGCCCCCGTTGGTCGTCACGTTGAGGCCCATGCCATAGACGTTGCGTACGCCCTGGGCGCGCAACTTCTTTTGTACATCTTTGAAGAAGTCGTAGTAGGCATCCCAAGTCTTTGGGATGTCCTCCATCTTGTAGCCTGCCTTCTCTATCAGCGGCCGCCAAATATGGTTGGGCAGCACATCCATTGTGAACGGCACGCCATAATAACTGCGCTTTTTCTCACTTCTGTTATAACAATAGGCGGAGAGTAATGCCGTTTCGACGAACTCTTCCTTTTGCGACTCGATGACGTCGCTGACATCCACTAGCTTGCCGTCCCAGGCGTAGAGCGCAATGATCTCGGCCGGAGTAGCGTAGAGCATGTCCGGCACGATGCCGCTCTGGACCGCCGCGACGATCTTCTGACGCAGCGGGGCGAACGGAACGATGCTCAACTCGATCGTGTTGCCGCTCGCCTTCCCGTAATCGGCGACGACCTTTTTAAACCCCGCATCCTCCTCCGGGACAAAGCCCTGCTGCCACCACACCTCGGCTGTCGTCGCCGCCGCGTTAGCAAGGTAGGGCCGCGCCAAGGTTCCGGCCGTGGCCAGGGCCAGGGAACTGCGCAGCAGCGAACGCCGGCTCAGCGGAACCATCTTTCACTCCTCCGTCTCAGGACTGTGCGATCGGGTATTTTGCGAAAATTTCCTCGACGCGCTTGAACGCCTTCTCCGCAGCCGCTTGCGGCGCCATCCCATCCTTCATGATGTCGACCCACGCGGCGCTCCAAATATGTTCGTTCTGGACCTGCGCAACGGCCGGGTTGAAGACCCAGAAATTTGGCACCGTCGGGCCGAGCAGACCCTGCTGCACATACGCCACGACGTGCGGGTCTTTCGGATCGAGCCAGAATGGGTCACCCTTGGCGATCGACGGCATCGGCGGCAGAAATCTTCCGAGCCCTGCTTTCAGACGCTCGTTGTTGACCTTCGGCTGAATCAAGAATTTGAGAAAGTCTTTGGCAACCTCGACGTTTTTCGCCCCCTTAGGGATCAATCCGGCGACGAAACCAGCCAGGCTCGGTACCGGCTTGCCGTCATTGCTGAGCGCCACGCCCATTGTCAGGATATCGTCGTAGTCTTCTTTCTTTCCTTGTGAGAGCACCGCGACCTCGGTCGAGATCGTCCCGTCGAGATCCATGACGATCTGCTTGGCGTGAAAAGCATTGTTGTCGTCGGCGTCGTTCCAGTTGATCGCGCCTGGCGGCACAAAGCCCTCCTTGTAGGCCATGGCCGGATAGGTCAGCGCCTTGATCGCCGCCTCGCGTACCTCCGGGTCGTCGAGGTGCAGCTTGCCGTCCTTGGTGACGATGCCCTGGCCGCCATAGGCGAGCAAGAAGGAGTTGAACAGGGCGTCCGGATCGACCCCGTTGGTCGTCACCTGGAAACCGAGGCCATAGACATTGCGCACGCCTTGCGCGCGCAGCTTTTTCTGCACCTCCTTGAAGAAATCATAAAAGGCATCCCAAGTTTTGGGAATCTCCTCGATCTTGTATCCTGCCTTCTCTATTAATGGTTTCCAGATATGGTTAGGCAGAACTCCTTGAGAATACGGTACGCCGTAAAAGCTACGCTTTTTGGCGACGTTGTTGTAGCAATGAGCTGTTAGGAGTGCTGCTTCGGTGTACTCCTCCCTTTGCGTGTCTACAACGTCGGTGACATCAAGCAGCTTGTCGTCCCAGGCATAGAGCGCGATGATCTCGCCCGGATTGCTGGGAAACATATCGGGGACGACGCCGCTCTGGACGGCCGCGACGATTTTTTGGCGCTGCGGCGCAAAGGGCGTTATGACGAGATCGATCGTGTTGCTGCTCGCCTTCTGGTAATCGGCGACGACTTTTTTGATCGCCGCATCCTCTTCGGGGACGAAGCCCTGCCCCCACCATATCTCCGCGGTGGTCGCCGCCGCGTTGGCGATGTAAGGCCGCGCCAACGTCCCGGCCGCAGCTACGGCCAGCGAGTTGCGCAGCACCGAGCGCCGGCTCAGATTTCCCATGTCCGCTTTCCTTCCCTGTTGGCGCCGCCCGGCCTGTCGGTGGGCGCGTTTTAACGTGTACAGGAAGAACGCAGGTTGAGACCGCCCGCTCCGGCGAGTCAACGGATTCTTTGGCGTGCCGACAGTGGTCGATGCCGCCGCGCCCCAGGGCCGAAATTGCCCAGCCTCAGCGATGGGGCGTGGCCCGATGCGACAAGTCTTAATTTGTTGTTTTTCTCTCCCTGAGGGCTGTGCAGATTCCGTTGATCCGCAGTACCGAATTCGTTGTTATTTTGTGTGCTATATTAGACCTAAGACATTGAATAGTCTTGCTATTTTACGAAAACGGTGGTTCTGTGCCCCGGCTGCACGCGCGAATTTCGTTGTATTTCGGGTCCGGCGGAAGCGGCGGGCTGGGTTACGCCGCCGTTTCGAGCTCGCGCAGGACCGCGTCGCCCATGACCCGGGTCGAGACCCGCGTGGTATTCGGCTGGGCGATGTCGCCGGTCCGCACACCGGCCGCGAGCGCGCGCCGCACGGCGTTTTCGACGAGCTCGGCCTCCTCGGCCATGTCGAACGAATAGCGCAGCATCATCGCAAAGGAGAGGATGCAGGCGAGCGGGTTAGCGACATCCTGGCCAGCGATATCGGGAGCGCTCCCATGGACCGGCTCGTAGAGCGCCCTGCGACCTCCCGTCGTGTCCGGTGCACCGAGCGAGGCCGAGGGCAGCATGCCCAGCGATCCGGTCAGCATCGCCGCGCAATCGGACAGGATGTCGCCGAACAAGTTGCTGGTGACGATCACGTCAAACTGCTTTGGGTTGCGTACGAGCTGCATCGCACAGTTGTCGGCATACATGAAGCTGAGCTCGACATCCGGGTAATCCGCTTCACACACACGCTGCGCGACCTCGCGCCACAACCCGCCCGACTCCATGACATTGGCCTTGTCGACCTCGCAGACCCGGCGATTGCGCTTCCGCGCGAGATCGAAGGCAACCCGGGTGACGCGCTCGATCTCGGCCTCGCTGTAGACCTCGGTGTTGACCCCGCGGCGGGTACCGTCGGGCAATGTCTCGATCCCGCGCGGCGCACCGAAATAGATCCCGCCGGTCAGCTCGCGCACGATCATCAGGTCGAGGCCGGCGACGAACTCGGGCTTGAGGGTAGACGCGTCGGCGAGTGCCTCGAACACCACCGCCGGACGCAAATTGGCGAACAAATCCATTTCCTTGCGCAGTCGCAGGATGCCGCGCTCGGGGCGCAACTCGAAGGGCAGCGCGTCCCATTTCGCTCCGCCGACCGCCCCGAACAGCACCGCGTCGCTAGCAAGTGCCTGGGCCAAGGTCTCATCGGTCAGCGGCACGCCGGCAGCGTCGTAGCCCGCGCCGCCGACCAGACCCTCGCTGACTTCGAAGCTGACAATATGACGGCGATCGAAGAACTCGATGACCCGCAGCGCCTGCCGCACGATCTCGGGGCCGATGCCGTCGCCCGCCAGCACCAGCACCTTGCGGTTGGACGTGCGGCCCAGGGCCACCCTCAGGCCCCGCGCTGCGTCATGCCAAACTGCCACGGGCGCGCCAGCCGTGCCTTTTCCTCGTACGCGCCGATATCTGCAGCCTTCTGCTCGGTCAGGCCGATATCGTCGAGCCCGTTCAACAGGCAGTGCTTGCGGAATGCGTCGAGCTCGAAATGCACCTTTTCGCCATCCGGACGCGAGATCGTCTGGCTTTCCAGGTCGACCGTCATGATGGCGTTGGCGCCTTTCTTGGCGTCTTCCATCAGCTCTTCGACGATCTCCTTGGGCAGGGCGATCGGCAGGATGCCGTTCTTGAAGCAATTATTGTAAAAGATGTCGGCAAAGCTCGGCGCGACGACACAGCGGATGCCGAAATCGAGCAGCGCCCAGGGCGCGTGCTCGCGGCTTGACCCGCAGCCGAAATTTTCCGCACCGATAAGGATCTTCGCGCTGCGGTACGGAGCCTGGTTCAGCACGAAATCGGGGTTCTCCGAGCCGTCCGGGCGGAACCGGATCTCCTGGAACAGCCACTGCGACAGGCCGGTCCGCTTGATCGTCTTCAGATAAATCGCCGGGAAGATCTTGTCGGTGTCGAGGTTGACGATCGGTAGGGGTGCCGCGACCCCGGTCAGCGTGGTGAATTTGTCCATCTGATCCTCTCACCCCAGCTGGCGGACGTCGGTCAGCCGGCCGGTGACAGCGGCGGCGGCGGCCATCGCCGGGCCCATTAGATGGGTCTTGGCGTTCTTGCCCTGGCGGCCCTCGAAATTGCGGTTCGAGGTCGAGGCGATCCGCTCACCGTTCATCGCCTTGTCGTCGTTCATCGACATGCACATCGAACAACCGGCGTCGCGCCATTGGAACCCGGCTTCGAGGAAGATGCGATCGAGCCCTTCCTCTTCGGCCTGGTGCTTGACATGGCCGGAACCCGGTACGACCAGCGCGGTGACCCCTTCGGCGACCCTGCGGCCCCTCGCGATTGCCGCGGCAGCGCGAAGATCCTCGATCCGGCTGTTGGTGCACGAGCCGATGAACACGCGCTGCACCGGCACATCGGTGAGCAAAGTATTCGGCTTCAACTGCATATACTGCAGCGCCCGCTCGACCGCTGCACGCCGGAGCGGATCCTCGATCTGAGCCGGGTCGGGCACCCGGCCGGTGACGGGTGCCGCCTGCTCCGGGTTGGTGCCCCAGGTGACGTGCGGCGCGATGCCGGCGGCGTCGAGATGCGCCTCCTTGTCGTATTTGACACCCGGGTCCGAAGGTAGTGTCCGCCAATAGGCGGCCGCCTGCTCCCAGGCCGCACCCTTTGGCGCATAGGGCCGACCCATCAGATAGGCGGTGGTCTTTTCGTCGGGGGCGACAAGCCCGGCGCGAGCGCCGGCCTCGATCGACATGTTGCACACCGTCATGCGGCCTTCCATCGACATGTCGCGAAAGGTGCTGCCGGCATACTCGAACACGTGGCCGGTGCCACCGGCCGTGCCGATCTTGGCGATGATCGCGAGGATCACGTCTTTCGGGCTGACTCCCGCGCCCAGCCCGCCGTTTACCTCGATCAGCATGTTCTTGGCTGGTGCCTGGATCAAAGTCTGTGTCGCCAACACATGCTCGACCTCGGAGGTGCCGATGCCGAAGGCCAGCGCGCCCATGGCGCCGTGCGTCGCGGTGTGGCTGTCGCCGCAGACGATGGTCATGCCCGGCTGGCTGAGACCCTGTTCCGGCCCGATGATGTGGACAATGCCCTGGTCAAGGCTGGTGATCGGAAAGTACGGGACCCCGAACTCCTTGACGTTGCGCTCGAGCACGTCGACCTGAAGCTTCGACTCGGGATTGTCGATGCCCACAGCGCCAGCCGCCCGGTTGGTCGTCGGGATGTTGTGGTCCGCGACCGCCATCGTCGCGTCGGGGCGGCGGACCTTGCGCCCGGCGAGCTTCAACCCTTCAAAGGCCTGCGGCGTCGTGACCTCGTGAATCAGGTGAAGATCGATGTAGATCAGGCAGGTATCGGTATTCTTGTCCTCGTGTTCGATGACGTGGCTGTCCCAGATCTTGTCGAATAGCGTGCGCGGCGGGATCATGATTGTCACTCCGCTCGTTTACTGCTCGGCATCGCCGACACTCGCGGGAGCCGGCTCGGCTTCTGGCTGCGCGCTTGCTCGCGTCCTGTCGATCTCGGACCGTCCGGTCGCGCGGGGGCGCTCGGCGATACGCGCCCGCTTGCCGGTGCGGCCGCGCAAATAATAGAGCTTGGCGCGCCGTACCACGCCGCGGCGAATGACTTCGATTGCGGTGATGCGCGGCGAATAGAGTGGAAAGATGCGCTCCACTCCCTCGCCATAGGAGATCTTGCGCAAGGTGAAGTTCGAGTTGATGCCGGCGTTCTTGCGCGCGATGCAGAGCCCTTCGAAGGCCTGGACCCGCTCGCGCTCGCCCTCGACCACTCTGAGGCTGACCCGTACCGTGTCGCCCGGCTGAAAGTTCGGCACCGGCCGCTTGGCGGCGAGCTTTTCGACCTGCTCGGCCTCGATCTGTTGAAGAAGATTCATCGGTCCACCTCTCGACCCCCTGCGCGGTCGCAATCCTGCGACGCGCGATATCGCTCCCACAAATCGGGACGGCGCTCCCGGGTTAGGCGCTCCGCCTCGGCGCGCCGCCAGTCCCGGATCCGCCGATGGTCGCCCGACACCAGCACCTCCGGCACCGCAAGCCCCTGCCACAGCTGGGGCCGCGTATACTGGGGGTACTCGAGCAGGCTCTCGGCAAAGCTCTCCTCGGCGAGCGCCTCGGCGCGTCCGACAACGCCGGGGAGCAACCGCACACAGGCGTCGATCAGCGCGATAGCGGCAGGCTCGCCGCCCGACAGCACGAAGTCACCGAGGCTCAGCTCCTCGATTGCGCGTGCCACCAGTACGCGCTCGTCGACGCCCTCGAAGCGCCCGCAAATCAACCTCACTCCCGGCCCGCCGGCGAGCGAACGCACCCACTCTTGGTCGAGGCGGCGCCCGCGCGGCGACAGCAGCACCGCCGGTCCGACCCCGTCTGAGCCGGTGAGTGCCGCGTCGAGCACATCCGGCCGCATCACCATGCCCGGACCGCCGCCAAACGGCGCATCGTCGACGGAACGGTGCTTATCGCGCGCGAACTCCCGGATGTCCACCGTTTCGAGCCGCCATAGCCCGGCCCGCAACGCCTTGCCGGCGAGCGAACAGGCGAGCGGGCCCGGCAGCATCTCGGGGAAGATCGTCAGCACCGTCGCCTGCCAAGTCATGCCTCGTTCTCGTCGAGCAATCCGGGTGGCGGATCGAGCACCAGCCGTCCCGCAGCCAGCTCGACGCTCGGGACGACCGCTCGGGTGAACGGCACCATGACGGGCGATGCGCCGGGACGTGCCAGCTCGAGCGTGTCTCCGGCGCCGAAATCGTGGACCGCGCGTATCCGCCCCACCGGTGTTCCGTCGCCCAGGACCGCCTCGAGCCCGATCAGATCGGCGTGATAATACTCATCCGCTTCGGTCTGCGGCAAAGCCGAGCGCGGCAGATACAGCCGCAACCCGCGTAGCGTCTCCGCCTGGTTTCGGTCCCCGACACCCAACAGGCGCGCGATGACGACGCCCTTTGCCGTGCCGATCAGTCGCAGCTCGAAGCGGCGCACACCGGTTTCGTCGGTGAGCGCGCCGTAGCGGGCGACGTTCTCAGGCGCCTCGGTGAAGCTCTTGATCCGCACCGCGCCTTGCACGCCGTGCGGCCCGGTGACGACGCCGAGGCAGACCCGATTTGCTGCGTCGGTCACGGGTTATCACCTCGACCCGCCGGCCCGCTCAGCTCCGACCGCCGGCGGCGCCTGCGGCTTCTTCGGCGGCCTTTGCCCGCTCCTGCGCGCGCGCCTTCGGCCGCGACTTGACCGGGTTGTCGGGGATCGCGGGTTTCTCGATCAGACCAGCATCGCCCAAGAAACGGGCGACGCGCTCGGTCGGCAGGGCGCCGACCCCGAGCCAATGCCGGATCCGCTCGGTTTTGAGGGTCACTCGATTGTTATGCGAGCGCTCGAGCATCGGGTTGTAGGTCCCGAGCTTCTCGATGAAGCGACCGTCGCGCGGGCTGCGCGAGTCGGCGACGACGATGCTGTAGAAGGGGCGCTTCTTGGCACCACCGCGCGCCAGGCGGATTTTCAACGACATGCCGTTTCCTTCTCTTACCGAAATCCGCCAGGCAGCAGCCCGGCGAGACCGTGACGCATCAGACCCTTGTTGCCGAGCTTTTTCATCTTCTTCGTGATGTCGGCCATATCCTGGTACTGCTTGAGCAGCCGGTTGATCTCCGGCACCGTGGTGCCGGAGCCTGACGCAATGCGCCGACGGCGCGAGCCATTGAGCAGCTTGGGATTGCGCCTCTCGCTCTTGGTCATCGACGAGATGATCGCTTCCTGGCGCTTGATGATGCCTTCGTCGATATTGGCTTCGCCGAGCTGCTTCTTCAGCTTGCCAATCCCCGGCAGCATGCCGAGCATGCCGCTCATCCCGCCCATCCGCCGGATCTGGCGCAGCTGGGCGGCGAGATCATCGAGGTCGAACCTCCCCTTTTCGAGCTTGGCGGCGAGCTTTTCCGCCTCCTCCTGGTCGACCGTCTCAGCCGCCTTCTCGACCAGGCTGACGACATCCCCCATGCCGAGGATGCGGCCGGCGATCCGCTCGGCATGAAACTCTTCGAGCGCTTCGATGCGCTCGCCGACCCCGATCAGCGCGATCGGCTTGCCGGTGATCGCCCGCATCGACAGCGCCGCGCCGCCCCGCGCATCGCCGTCGACCCGGGTCAGCACGATCGCGGTGATACCGGCGCGCTCGCCAAAGGCCTTGGCGACGTTGACCGCGTCCTGCCCGGTCATCGCGTCGGCAACGAGCAGCGTCTCGTGCGGATTTGCCGCCTCGCGCACCGCCGCGACTTCGAGCATCAGCTCCTCGTTGACGTGGAGCCTCCCGGCGGTGTCGAGGATGACGACGTCGTAGCCTTCGGTGCGCCCGGTCTGCAACGCCCGCCGGGTGATCGCGACCGGCCTGTCGCCTGGCACGATCGGCAGGCTGGTCACGCCGATCTGGCGGCCGAGCACAGCGAGCTGCTCCTGTGCCGCCGGCCGCTGCACGTCGAGCGAGGCGAGCAGCACCTTCTTGCGCTGGCGCTGCTTCAGCCGCAGCGCGATCTTGGCCGCGGTCGTCGTCTTGCCCGAGCCCTGCAGCCCGACCAGCATGATCACGACCGGCGGCGGCGCATTGAGATCGATCCCGTCGGCGCGGGCGCCCCCGGGCTGCCCCACCGCACCGCCGCCCAGCACCTCGACGAGGTGGTCGTGGACGATCTTGACGACCATCTGCGCCGGTGTGACCGAGCGCAGCACCTCCTGCCCCAGCGCCTTTTCGCGGACCGCGGCGACAAAGTCCCTGACCACCGGCAGCGCGACATCGGCCTCGAGCAGTGAGATTCGGATCTCGCGCAACGCGGTCCCGACATCGTCCTCGGTCAGCGCGCCGTGACGGCGCAGCCGGTCGAAGACCTCGCCGAGGCGATTGCTGAGGGTGTCGAACATTCCTGTCCTCGAACGCGCGCGGACGACAAAAAGCGCCAGTGCGCGATACTCGCGGACTGGCGGCGGCCGGGGAACGACCCGATCGGCGGAACCTAGTACCGGCCCCTCCGGCTGTCAATTGCAGGCGGGGGATGAGCGAGGATTCCTCCCTGCCGTTCCCGTACGTCAGGGAAGAAAATCGAATTTAGCTCCAAAAATTGCCGATAGGTATTTTATTTCAGTCGCTTATGCATTTCGAACAGCAGCTCGGCAGGGAAGCGGCAGGGAACAACGCGCCCGGCTTTCCGAACCCGACCGGATGCCATCCGGCCCGATGCCGATCTTGCTGAAGCATACGCGTCGGTTTTGGCAGCAAGATGGCGACGATGCACCGTCGAATGCCGGGTTCCCGCCGCACACTATTGGGCGATAAAGCCGCCGTCGATGACGAGCTCGGCGCCGGTGACGAACGAGGCTTCGTCCGAGGCAAGGAACAGCACCCCGTAGGCGACCTCGATCGGCTTGCCGATCCGCCGCAGCGGCGTCAGCGCGATCTTGTCGTCGCGCTCGGCGGCATTGGTGGCATTCAGCATCGGCGGCATGTAGCCCGGATGCACGGTGTTGACCCGCACCCCCGACGGCCCGTAGCGCACAGCGGCGGCCTTGGAATAGATCCGCACCGCGCCCTTCGAGGCGTGATAGGCCGGATGACCGCCTGTGCCGCCGACAAACCCCATGATCGAGCTGATGTTGACGATCGACCCGCCACCGGTCCTGGCCATCTGCTCGGCGGCGAGCCTGGTGCCGAGAAAGACGCTCGTCTGGTTGACCGCGATGATCCGGTGCCAGCCATCGAGACCATCGGGGTCGCCAACCGAGCTGCCGGAGATCCCGGCATTGTTGACCAAAACGTCGAGCCGGCCATAGGCCGTCAGCGTTTTGTCGATCAAGCTCTTCCACTCGGCTTCGTTGGTGACGTCGATCTTGGCGGAAATCGCCGCCCCGCGGCCGTCGATGATCGTCGCGGCAACTCGCGCCGCCTCATCGGCCAGGATGTCCGCGACAATAACTTTGGCACCCTCGGCCGCGAAGAGCCGGGCCTCCGCTTCGCCCATGCCATGGGCGGCGCCGGTAATAATCGCAACCTTGTCTTTTAGGCGCATGATGGTCTCCGAGTTTGAGTCGACAGGGCGTATTCAGTCCGAAACATAGTATCGGCCGGCCCCGTGAGGGTTAAGATAGCTCCGAAAACCGATATTCGGTGAGCGGTTAGGGAGCGCCGCTTTGGCTAGGGAACCCGTCGAGCGCAGGCTGGCCGCCATTCTCGCCGCGGACGTTGCGGGCTATAGCCGGCTCGTAGGTGCCGACGAGGAAGGAACGCTCACGCGGCTGAAGGCATATCGTCGCGAGCTGATCGATCCCAAAATCGCCGAGCACCGGGGACGCATCGTCAAGACCACCGGCGATGGGCTGCTGGTCGAATTCTCGAGCGTGGTCGACGCACTGCGTTGTGCGACAGAAACGCAGACGGCGATGGCCGAGCGGAATGCTGCCGTCCCAGCCGACATCCGGATCGAGTTCCGGGTTGGCATCCACCAAGGAGACATCGTCGTCGAGGACGGCGACATCTTTGGCGATGGCGTCAACATCGCCGCCCGCCTCGAAGGCCTAGCCGAGCCCGGCGGCATTTGCGTCTCGGCGCGGGTACAGGAGGACGCCGCCGGCAAGCTCGATCTCGCTTTCGAGGACATCGGCCAGCCGGAGCTAAAAAACATCTCACGTCCGGTACGCGTCTTCCGGGTCGCGACCAAGCGCATAGCTCTGCCAAGCGACCCCCCCGTTGCCCTACCGCTACCCGACAAGCCCTCTGTGGCCGTGTTGCCGTTCTCCAATATGAGCGGCGATCCGGAGCAAGAGTTCTTCGCTGACGGCATCGCCGAGGACATCATCACCGCGCTGTCGCGCTATCCCTCGCTATTCGTGATCGCCCGCAACTCCTGCTTTACCTACAAGGGCCGCGTGGTCGATGTGAAACAGGTCGGGCGCGAGCTCGGTGTGCGCTACGTGCTCGAAGGCAGCCTGCGCAAATCCGGCAACCGCATCCGTGTGACTGCACAACTCGTCGAAGCCGAGACCGGCAATCACATCTGGGCCGAGCGCTACGACCGGGATCTTCTCGACATCTTCGCGCTGCAGGACGAGATCACAGAGGCTGTAACGATTGCAGTCACTCCGGCCATCCACGATGCCGAGCTGCGACGTGCCCTACGCAAACCAATAGGGAACCTTGATGCTTGGACCGCCTATCAGCGCGGGTTGTGGCATTTTTCCAAAGTCACTCTGGACGACAACATTCTCGCGCAGGACTTCTTTCAGCAGGCCATTGATATCGATCCCACCTTCGCCGGGGGCTACACGGGCCTTGCGCTGGCTCACCATCAGGTGGTTGCCGACCTCCGGGCACGCACCCCGAATGAAGCGCATAGCTCGGCCGAATCCTTGGCCCGCCGGGCGATCGCACTCGATCCAGCAGATGCAGAAGCCCATGCGGCCCTAGCCCGCGTAAGGTTGGTCTCGCGCGGCGATTATGGAGGCGCGCTCACCGAGGCCGAACAAGCTCTGGCTCTGAGTCCGAACCTGGCCTCTGCGCACAGAACACTCGCTCAAACCCTGATTTTCTCCGGGCAGCCGCAAGAAGGCCTTGTGGCTCTCGAGAGATCCAATAGGCTCGATCCCCGTAACCGGATGCTGCCGGGTCGTTTGAACCTCTTGACGATGGGTCTTTATTTCTCCGGCAAATACGAGGCCGCAGCCGAGGCCGCAAAACAAGCCGTGCGCTCAAACCCCGAATACCCGCTGCCCCATCGTTGGCTTGCTGCGGCTCTCGGCCAGCTTGGTCGAACTGCAGAAGCGAAGGAAGCACTGGAAAGGGCTATCGAGGTCTCACCGGATTCGTTTGACATGTACGTCCGCGAACGCGTGCCCTGGCATCGGCCGGAAGACTACGCCCATATGCTCGAAGGCCTGCGCAAGGCCGGCTGGCAGGGCTAAACCGCCATTTAATAACCGGCTCGGTACGGAATCGGCTACTCGCCCCGGATCCTGCCGTCCGACATGACGATGACGCGGTCGGCGGCAGCAGCGAAATCTCGGTCATGGGTGACAACGACAACGGCGCGGTCGTAGCGGTGCGCGAGGTCCATCAAGATGGTCTGCACGTTGGCGCTGGCGGTGGTATCGAGATTGCCGGTCGGCTCATCGGCAAGGATCAATAGCGGATCGTTGGCGAGCGCGCGGGCGATGGCAACGCGCTGGCTTTGTCCGCCTGAAAGTTGTCTCGGCAGCTTTTTCGCTTCGCCCGCCAGACCGAGGCTGCTGAACAGCTCGGCCGCGCGTGCTGCGATTTCCGGTTGCGGCAACCGGCCCAGCCGCCGCATCGGCAGCATCACGTTCTCGAGCGCCGAGAATTCCGGCAGCAGAAAGTGAAACTGGAACACGAACCCGAGTTCCGCCAAGCGCAGCCCGGCGAGCGCGTCTTCCTCGAGAGTAGCGGTCTCGCGCCCGTGCAACCATAGTTGACCGCTTGTCGGGCGGTCGAGGAGACCCAGAAGGTAAAGGAGCGAGGATTTGCCTGAGCCGGACGCGCCGGTAATCGCGACAAACTCGCCGCGGTGCACGGCGAGGCTGGCATCCTCTACCAAGGTCACCGCGACTTCGCCGGCGAGACGCCGGGTTAGGCCTTCCGCCTCGATCATTGCTTCGGTCATTGCGCGCCGCGCAAAATGTCGACCGGCTGTACGCTTGCCGCCTTGCGGGCCGGGAGCAGGCCGGCGCAGAGGGCGGCACCCATCGCAAAGGCGACGGCGATGGCGAATTGCGGCCAGTTCCAGTCGATCGGCAATGGCACCGGATCGCTGCTGCCCGGGAATTTCAGCCGGACCTGCATCAGCACGAGCATCAGCCCGGCGCCAAAGGGTAGTCCCAAGGCACTCCCCGCAAACCCCAACAGGAGGCCTTGAATCAAGAAGATGCGCCGGATGTCGCGGGCCCGAAAGCCGGTCGATTTGAGGATCGCGATGTCGCGCTGCTTCTCCAGCACCACCGTCGAGATGACGTTGTAGATGCCGAACGCGGCGACAATGAGCACGGCGCTGACCACAGTGTACATGATGATGTTACGCGTCGTCAGCGTGCTCATCAGATCTTCGTTGGCCTCCTGCCAGGAGACGGTCTTGTAGCCGAACCGACGCTCGATCCCGTCAGCCACGGCGTGCGCCCGCTGCGGGTCGTCGAGCTTCATAATGATGGTGTTAGCCCGGTTTAGGCGCTTGAGCAGCGCCTGAACGCGTTTCAGATCGGCAAAGGTCTGGGTGTTGTCGTAATCGGCGCGGCCAGTATGGAAGAGGCCGAGGATCTTGAAGGTGTGGACCTCGCCGGTCGGGGCGGTGACCGTGACGTTCTCGCCGAGTGCCAATGAGAGTTTGCGGGCGAGCGCATCACCGAGGATGATGCCATCCGGGTTGACGGTCAGTGCGTCGACATTGCCGGCGGTCATATAGTTCTGGATCGTCGAGACATCGTTGACCTCAGCCGGGATCATGCCGTTGAGGCTGACTGCGATGTCCTTCCCGGCAAAGCTGACCAACGCCTGGCCGGCCAGAACCGGCGAGGCGCGTAGGGAGGGCTCGGTTCGCAGACCCTCCAGTATCTGAGGATAGCCGCGGATGCCGCGCGTCTCGGTCAGCGGCTTGACCCTGCGCACCTCGACCGCACCCGAAGGATAGAGCTGCTCGACGGGCTGCAGGCGCGGGTTGCGGAACTCGTCCTGGATCGTGATGTGCGGCGAATTGTCGACCAGACGGCGGATAAAATCATTCTCCGAACCCTGCATCAACGCCGACACCGCCAGAAAGAACGCGACCCCGAGCACGATCCCCGACAGCGAGACGAGGCTCTGGCGCCGGCGCGCTAGCAGGTGCTTCAGCGCGATGCCCGGCATAAGCCCGATCATCGCCGTTCCGTGGCAGGAACGGCATGAGCCCGTTGACCCGCTTTCAAGTTTGGCGGAGGCGCCGCTATGATCCAGTCGCCATCACCCACCCCTTCCAGGATTTCGACCTCCGTCGCGCCTTTGGCGCCGACCCTGACCTTTTGTGGGGAGAGGTGCCCGTCCTCGACCCGCCAGACCTTGTCCTGTTGGACGGCGCCCGCGGGGAGCAGAAGGGCGTTCTCGCTTTGGCGCAACAAGATATTCGTTTCCGTCGTCATCCCGATCATCAACGGTGTGTCGGCAGGGAGCGATATGCGCACGCGGTAGCTGCGCGCCACCGGATCGCCCTTGGGCGTAACGGCCTGCACCCGCCCATGGAAGGTTTGGCCGGGTAAAGCATCGCTGCGGATCAGCACCTGCTGGCCCGGGCGCACTTGCGCGATGTCCTCCTCGTCCACTTCGGCGGATATTCGCAACGGCGCGTTGGTGTACAGCCAAAAGACCGTCTGGTTCGCGCCGATCAGTTGGCCGATCTCGCCGTCGCGGCGGATCACGGTGCCGTCGGCCGGCGCCACAAGCTGCAGATAGCCGGCCTCGGCCGCCGCGCGCGCCGCCGCGGCCCGCGCCTTTTCCCAATCGGCCTTGGCGCGATCGTAAGCGCTACGGGCCACCACCTGACGTCCGACCAATACCGCTAGGCGATCCAATTCGGCCTTCGTGTACCGCTCTTCCGCCTCGGTGACTTCTACCGCTCGACGCAGATCGTCGTCCTCGAGTCTAGCGAGCACCTGCCCTTTGGTGACGGTGTTCCCCTCATCCGCATCGAGTTCGATGAGCCGCGCCGTGCCGTGGGCCGAGATCGGCACCATGACCGTCGGCTCGACCGTGCCGGTCGCGTAGACCGCCTGGACGGCCGGCCCGCGGCGGGGATTTACGACCGCGACGGAGGGCGGCACGGCGAGCCAATAAGCGGCGCCGGCGCCGATACAGAGCAGTCCGAGAAGCGCTGCCCAGTGGGCCGGAAGTAGGCGAGAGCGCCGCGGCGGCGCCGCGTCGCCCTTGCCGACTGGAAGGGGGATTTCGATTGGGCCAGGCCGGCGTGCATACTCGGGCTGCTGCAGGCGTTCGGCGCGTCCGGTTTGGCGTTCGATCGGAGACAAGTTCCTAGCCATCAGCGGGCGCCGAACGAGAGACGCGGTCTGCAGGTCGGAGGCTGACCCTTCGGCAGCGGTCAGTCATTGACCCTGATCAAGATCCGACCGGGCCGTCGGTGGTGCTGCAGCCCGATGCGTATGCATTTAGTTGGGCTTGCCGAAAGGGAATGCTACCTCTCGCCCTCAGGGATAGAATTCGTCGGAGAACCGATAATCTCTTCGGCTCGTGGGGTTAGGGAGCACCGCTTTTGGCCGAGCAACGCGTACCGCGGATGCGGCCGGAGGACCACGCCCATATGCTCGAAGGTCTGCACAAGGCCGGCTGGCAGGGCTGACCCGCTGACTGTCAACCGCTCGTGCCAACCAATAACGGCCGAAGACTCAGATCTGCAGGTCGTCGGCCTTCTTATTGAGCGAGTTGATCAGAGCGTCGATGCCGCTGGTGCGCAACACCTGGGCGAACTCCGAGCGCCGGGTTGCCAGTTCGCTGATGGCACTGTCGAGATAAACGTCTCTGGCCTGCCACGCGATGTCATTGTCGTGCATCACGAAATTGATCGAGACCGGTTCGCCATTCGATTTGACGATGCGCGTCTTGATCATCGTCGCGTGCTTGATCTGCTGCTCGCCAAGGACTTCGAACCGCTCGCCGGAGTACCCGTCGAACCGGGTAGCGTAAAGCGCGGTTAGGTATCGCCCGTAGGCCTGCGCCACGCGCCGCTTCTGGTCTGTCGCTAGCCTGGCCCAGGTAAGCCCAATCGATAGCCGCGCCATATACGGCACGTCGAACATGCGGAGCACGATCGGCTCAAGCTTCTGGTAGCGGCCCCTCGCACCCAAGGTCGCGGCGTGCTGCATCACATTCTGCAGCTCGACGTAGAACTGCCGTATTACGTCCGTCGGGCCTGGCGACGTCGCTCTCGCGGCTGGCGAAAGCAACATTAGCGAGGCGGCGAACGCAAACGAGCACCAGGCGAGCATGGGAGACAGATGTTGTCGGCGGCGCAGCATGTTCCCTCCCGTTCGAACGATGCGCCGTATGACATCCCAAAGCCGATGCGGCTGTCGAGGGGGTAGCGCGATGCGCTAAGGCCGACCGTGCCGGCGCAACAGCCCGGTCAGCTCGTCAACGCTTTCCCACTCCTCGCAGCGCCCGACCACGTCTTCGACGCGAGACACCCCCTCTGGGGTCAGCACGACGCTGGCAAGCTCACGGAATTTTGTGCGGAGCTCCGCCTCCGTAAAGGGTCGCTGAAAATCGCCGCGCTGGCTGTCACCGGACCGCGTCGCTTGTCGGCCGTCGGCCAGAGTCACTGTCACGCGCGCCGGGCGCAGGCGTGGGGCCACGGCGCTCATCGCCGGGTCTTCGGTCACCTGCACGCGGCGGCGCAGTGCCGTAATAACCGCATCGTTCAGGGCAGAGTCGTCGAGTTCGGCAAAGCCGGCGTTGCCTCTGACGACCATGACGGCGGCGGCATGAGGCAGCGAATATTTCGAGGCGAAGTAATTGGGTGGCTCGGGATTACTCATGACCGATGCGAAGCGATAAGTCGTGATATCGATCCGCTCGACCTGATCGGGGCGCGGACGCAATTCGGCGAGAACTTCGCCCAGACGATCGAGCGCCGAGTGGATCGGGTTGCAGCAGGCATAGAGCCGGAAATAGTTGCGGGTGATCTCCCAGCGCGTGCCGAGCTCGTCGAGAACAGCATCGGGGCTGAAAGCGCTTCCTACCAGCTGGCCCAGCGCCTCCTCTATCGCATCCTCTTGCGCCTCGAACCCGGCGAGCGCCAACTCCGGCGCGAGCGCCGCGGCAAAGCCACTCATGCCGGCGGCGACGTTGAGAGTCGTAGCCCCTGCCAGCGCGTTCGTATAGCTCGGGGTCAGTAGCAATGTCGTCGCGATCCGCATGGCACGGCTGATCCCGAGGGCGTCGAGACCGCGCAGGCGGGCTCCCGTGGCAGCGGCCGCCAACAGCGACACTTGGCCGTTCTGATGCGCGAGCGGCCGCGGGGTGAACCCGCCGCCAAGCCGCCCGGCGA
>Ga0310909_10000659_pt1 | contig 18644 bp, 17 predicted proteins | sample GREbulkMGT000H_FD_203449 | JGI IMG/M metagenome (GOLD analysis project Ga0310909, IMG submission 203449) | Lab enrichment of tropical soil microbial communities from Luquillo Experimental Forest, Puerto Rico - GRE.bulkMG.T000H | ecosystem: Environmental > Terrestrial > Soil > Tropical forest >... | reverse complement strand
AGGAACCAAAGCAATTCGTCGCCTGACGGTGCGCCACCACTCCAGGCACGATCGTCGTGCCAGAACTCAAAATTAAACTCGCCGACGCCAGAGGCGACGGCGACAACGCCCGAAACGGCGTTGGCGACGTCGTCGTGGGCGCCGGGCGCATGGTCGATGCTGTCGCGTCCGCCACGCGCGGTGCGGCGCTCGAGGGACGCCAGCTGGCTGGTGAGCTTCGGATGGTCGACCAGGTCGACCAGCTTCGAATTCACCAAAGGAAGCAGGTCGCGATACAGATCGCTCTTCGGCTTCGGCGCCGTCTCATAGGCGATGCCATGCTTGCGGAACTGCTCCACGGGCCATTCACCGCCGTAGCGGTCGCCCTGGATGCGGTGGACGCGATAGCGCTTGAGCAGTTGTGCGAATTCGCCGACCGCGGATTCGGGCGAGAACGGCGGCCTGACCTCCCTGATGGCGTCGATCACCGATATGTTGCCGTCGCGATGACCGATCGCCAGCGTCATGCTGTCCGAGCGTCCGCCTGACGGGTCGACGAAGCCGCGATATGCGATGTTCGGTAGCGGCGGGCGCTCGCGAACATCCACGCTGACGCAGGCGGCGATAGCATCGCGCGAGATGTAGGATTCCACATCAGACCGGAACTGTGCGCCGTACTCAGCTGATGCACTAGCCGGATCGTCCTCGTAAGCTCTATCGATGATAGCTTGCGGCACGCTAGGATTCATCGTGCGGGTGTCGGCCTTCCAGACCAGGACATCGCTGTCCTGCCCATAATGCCTTTGATACGCGTCGAACAGGGCGCCGCGTCTTGCATAGGGGCTGGATGCGCACAGCAGCATCGAGCCGGGGACGTTGATCATGCCGGGACGGATGGCGTTGATGACCTCGCGGTCTGGCTCGGAGCTATCATCGGTCGGCCAGAAGGCGAGTTCGTCAAGCAAGGCGGCGACAATGGTATAACCTCGCGTCGTCCGGTACGAGGCGGTGTGGACTTCTAGGGTGACGCGGTTGCTGAGATCGAGACTGATGTCGGACACGCCATCACGGTCGCGCTGAATCAGTTGTACCAGCATCGGCACGCTGGCAAGCAAGCCTTTGCAGTACCGCATGATGACACGCGCCTGCTTGCGGTCGGCCGCGATGATCATAATGGTGCCGCGCTCGCCGGGTCCGAGATACTGTTGCCAGTCTTTGAAGCAGGCGAGGAACACGGCGATGAGCGCAAGGGCGAAAGACTTCCCGCCGCGGCGGCCGATGACCATCCATGCCTCGTGATGTCCCTCGCTGTTGATGTGTTCGCGTCCCGTGCACTGTCTGAACAGCTCGCGCTGGCTTTCATCAAGCGCCAAGCCGAACAGCACAGCAAGGAAAGCGCGCCACGCCACCCAGGTTTCAGCATTGTCAAAATGAGGTGCAAACAGGTTTTCATCGTCCATCGCATCGAGGATGGTGAGGTGACCTCGATTGCGTCGTGTCGGTTCGCGGCGACGCAATGGTGTCCGCGAAGGACTCATTGGCTAGCCTCCGCATCAATCCGTTTCGACTGCAATTCGAGGTATTCCGACAGCGAGGGCGTGGTGTTGCGCGAGCGCCGGTCAATGCCGATGCGCTGCGCCAAACGCACCAAGGTCGATGACAGCAGTGCATGATCTGTGATGTTGATCGAGTGGCCGTTTGCCAATCGTGCTTCCATCTGCTCGGCAAGAACGGCTGCAGCCGCGAAGCGGCGAATGAGCTGAAGGCGTGCTTCGGCGCATTGCGACGCACCGCCCATGTCGGCGATGATTTGCGCGGTAATATCGCGGTAGCGCCTAGCAACAGCGGAGCGGCCGTCCACGTCGGGAAGGATGTCGGCTCCGTTGGAGACCCGGCTGCGGGCTGAGGCCTTGCGCGGAACAAGACGGCGGCTTCCGTCGGGGATTCCCTTCCGGCTTACGGCCATTCCGTCTGCTCCATTCCGCCTTTCTGATCATCCGCTTATTGGAATAATGTTGGACAGCATCGCGCCGCGGCCAAGCCATTGAAATAAAAAAACAACCCCCGACCCCCAGCTTACGCGAATCATACTGAATTGCGGGACATTTCACAAGGAAACCTTCGACGGCCACTGTGTGGCGAACGCATCCTATTATTGGTCCGGCCAGTGGTGGTCAGTGGATTTTATCTGCCTCACGGTTTATGTATTTTCTTACGCGCGCGCGCGTTTATTTCTTTAAAAAATCAAGATTTTCTGAACTTATAGGCGGTAAAAGTCCACTGATCACCACTGACCAGCTCCTTCTTCTCCGCAAGATCGGGTCTTTTTCTCTGCTGCGGCTGTTCGCTCCCCGGGCGACAGGTCCACCCGTGCGTAAACAGCCACGCGGGCACCGTTGCACTTCCACAGCTTGTCCTTTGCATTGGAGTTAGGGATTGCGGTGTAGCCGCAGCGCTCGAGCCGATGTGGGAGCGCACGGCGGTTCCCGCGGTTTGCGATCCATTCGCCTACCTCGCCGGTCGCGGCGGCGATCAGCTCCGGCAATGTCACCGCGTCGGGAGGGATGATCGAGTTGGGATTGTTCGGGTCGGGCTTGCCGAGCGAGTCGATCACGTCTGCTAGTTCGGCGTCCTCCGGTTGGATGTTGACGTTCACGATTTCCCAAAATGTCGGCGTCTTTGGTGGCGGCGCTTTTGGGTCGAAGCCGGAGAGGTTGAACTCGGTGAGGTACGCCGCAACGTGTCCGAAGCCGCCGTCCGCGTAGAAACGCCATAGGGTGTTCCAGTAGCCCGGCGGGAACTCCTCTTGCTTGAGGTCTGACCATGCGACGTAGTGTCGGCGATCTTCGGCCGGGAGGTAGATTCCGTCCGTCTTGTGATTGGTGGTCAGGATGAATCCGAGCACGTTGGGCACATAGTGCTCGGGTATGTTCTTCTCGTCGACGCGAAGCACATCCGGCGGAGCGGCGGTATAGACCTTGGTGAGATCGTAGAATTTGAAGCGGTCGATGTCGCCGAGGTCGCGGGCTTCGTTGATCCGCAGAATGACGGCTTTGGCGAATGGATTGAAGCGCCCGAGTAAGTCCCTCGGCTTGATCTCCTGAAAATTCCAGCGGCCGACCGCTTCCTTCACTGGCTCCAGCATGGAGTCCTTGCCGATGCCTTGCTCGCCGCCGAGCACAAGCGCGTGGTTGATCTTGTCTCCCGGGCGTTGCATGCGGTGCGCTAGCCACGCGATGATGTGGTCGGCGTCGTTCGGATAAATCTTGCGCACGTGGTCAAGCCACGGTCCGGACTTGGTCGCGTCGCCGAGCTCGATGAGCGACGGGCGGTAGAAGTTGAAGCAGCTCACGTCCTTGCGCTTGATCCATCCGCCCATCGAGATCAGCCGGTCCGGAATCTTCAGCGGCAAGCCGGGCGCCCAGGTCAGCGCTTCAACCGGCCGGTTCTTATCGAGCCATCGGCTTGCCGGTTCGGTGACGATCTTGCCGTTACGGTCGCGTTTGGGCGTGCCATGCTTGTTGAGGACCGGCATCCGGGGCAAGCGCGCATCGATGCTCGTACGCGGCCAGCAATCGCGACACGGGATGAAAATATAGGTCCCGCTCCGGTTCATGATTGAATAGAAATTATCGAGATTTACACCTTCAGGCGCGCCTTCATCATTGGTAGTGGTCGGGTTGATGACCGTCGCGGAGAATTTGGGTTGTTTGGCCACGGCGTTCACTCCGACAGGACGAGATCGTTGAAGTCGGCGCCGGCTTCATCCGGCATGAGTCGCACCACCGTTCGCTTGGCGCGAGTCCAGCGTTCGGTGCAGGTTAAGGCGGCGGTGATGCCGACTTCGTCGTGGTCAACCAGAATGATCAGCCGCTCGACCCCAGGGATCACAGGGAGGTAGCCGAGCGGACCGCTTGAGCCGAGGGCCCAGGCTGGCCGCAGTGGCGCATCCTCATAAGGAATGCGCGTCGCGGCAGCGAGTACGGTCTCAATGCCTTCGCCGACAACAAGCTGGGGTCCGGCTGGCCACAGCTTCACCGCACCGACTTTTCCGAGTGACCAGCGCTCGATCTTGTGGGCGTCGCTGGTCAGCGCGATCCGGTGAATTCCGGTCGGCTCATCGGTGACGATGTCGCGCATGAGCGCGAGCAAGCAGGGATGGCGCGCTCCGTTGAATGGGCAATGAGGGTGGAAGCGCAGCGCGTTGTCGATGGTTGCAGGCAGTGCGGCGAGATCGATGCCGCGGGTCTCAGCAAGGTAGCGCGCGGCGAGCGTGCCGGCGATTGGGCCTGCAGCCGTCCAAAGTCGCAGCGCATTGTTTCGATTGGAATTGGTTTCGACCTGCTTGTGCTCGATCGGCGGGCCGTTCCAATCCTTGAGATATTCAATCGCGTTGGTGCGGCTCATACCTTCGACCGCAATCAGCCAATCGATCTGGTTGCCGTGCGCACCGCAGCCGAAGCAGTGGTAATGATCGGGATAGATGCGCAGGCTCGGCGTGCGGTCTTCGTGAAATGGACAGCACATCATCCCGCTGCGCAGTGGTTGCGCGATCAGGTCCGCGGGTTGGACGCGCTTCAGTGCGTCGGAGAGATCCGGATCCTCATCGCTGTCATGGTCGAATGGGAGCTCGAACGCTGAAAATGAGTCTAACTGCGGTTTATGCGCAGTTGGCACTTCTTCGTTCTGCTTTGACGTAAGGGGTTCGGGAAGTTGCACAACTGTAACGGTGGATTTTGCCGCCGCCGCGTTGCGCTCTTCCCAACTGTGCTTGGCATCGCCCCACGTGCCGCCGTAGGCAATGTCAACCTTCATGGGTACTTCGAACTCGACGGCGTCGCGACCGAGCTGCGCCACCAGTTCGGCCTGCTCCGGCGAACTCACCGAGAGGTCGAGCGAGTCGTGCATCTGTAGGAGTGGGACTATGCCTTCGCGCCAGACTGCGCGCATCCACAGCTTTGTGTGTCGCGCGGCGCTGCCTTGGATCAGCGCATTCATTGCCTTGCGCACGTCGACGCGCCAGAGCGGGCGCTGATACCAAGAATGCTTCGGATCGCGGACTCGCGTCTCGGCTTCCTCGCGCGGGCACGGCCCTGCGCCTTTTTCCCACGTGCCGGCTGGCGCCCAATCATTCCAGTGCCGGCGAGCACCGTCATAGAGCGTGAGATAGCCGGTCCGGCGCACCGCTTCCTCACAGCGGCGAGACAACTCCGACACGAAGGGGAGTGTGCGATCGTACTCCGCAAAGATGACGCGGGCCTCGCCGAGAGGCTTGCCGATCATTGCTGCGAACTTGCCCGGGCCTGCGCCGTAGGCTCGAGCAAAATTGATGCTCTTCGAGGTCTGTCGATCGCGGCCAGTCATTGCGGCCACGAATGCGTGAAAATCGGTGCCGGGGTCGTTGCGGTAGCGCTCAACGGCTTCCTGTGCCCCGCGCAATTTGTGCCGGAAGGCGTAGTGGCAAATGAGTCGAAATTCTTGCTGACTGACGTCGCACTTGGCCCACGTCTCGCTCTCCTCCGGCAGAAAAACGCCACGGATGAGCGGCGCGAGTTCTTCGTCGTGCGCTGGCATCAGCTGCAACGGCGGACTCGAGTAGGAGAACCGCAGCGACCGGGTGCCGCCTTGGTCGGAACGGTGCGGGTGGATCTCGGCGTGCACGCGTCCGTTGACAACGTGCCCGAGGATGTAGGTCTCAAGGAAGTTCACCGCGGCGTTGTTGTACTTGTCCGCTTTGACGATTAGCTGCGGCAGCCAATGCGGATGTTTTGGCATCCATCCGGAGTTTCCCGCGGTGAAACTCGGGTTGCCCTTCTCCGTTCGCGGGAACGCGATGCCATACTGATCAAACACTTCTGCCCGCCATGCGCTGTGGTTGAGCTCGTCCATGCCGATGTTGGTGCCGAGCTTTTCCGATAGCTGAGCGAGATAGGCGTCGCACTTGCGCAGGAATAAGTCACGCCGCTCTTCCGCTGCCGAGGTGTCGATGCGGATGCCGCGGCGGCGCATTGCGTGCACCATCGGCAACAGATCGCACTCAAGTCGGTAAGCTGCGCGCGTACCCTCACGGTCGAGCACGGGCGCTAAGCTTTCGTGTAGCAGGAGCGTGTTGCGGGCATCGCCTTCAGCGTAGGGACCGACATACTGCGCGGGCAGTTGCCAAATGTGGGATTGCGGCGTGAACTTCTTGCGTTTGTTGGTGATCAGATCGAGCGTCGCGCAGGCTTGCCGGAGCAGGGTTTCGTCTTTGCCGGGCAGTCCACGCCAAGCGCATAGCGCGGTGAGCTTGTATGAAGGACGGTTCTCGTCGACGATGGTCGCCAGTGCACCAGTCTCTTCGAGCCGTTCAGATGCTGGCATGTTGAGTCTGAGATCGGCGTATAGCCAGCCATAATCATAGAGTCCGTTGTGCGTGACGATGCGCACATCGGACGCGAATACGTCGCGCAGCCAACGAATGACCTGTTCCCGGTCAAAGTTCGCGCTGTCAGGGTGGCGCACCGGAACGTAAATTGTGCGGATGTCATTCTCGTCGCGCCAGGCGACACTAACGCCGCAGATATAGCCGTCACCCCATGGCCATGCGGAGCCGCGGTCGGCGAACAGTCCGCCGTCTCGTGTTTCGGTATCGAGTGCGATGATGCCTACACGCCGAAGGTCGGGCAATTCGCTTGGCGGTTGCCAATCGATGGACATCGCAGCCACTCTGAAACACGGAATTAAACACTACTGTCGGAGGATCGCTTCCTGGTGCCGTGCCGCCCCGCCCCTTATGAGCGGCACCAAGCTGCGATCTAGAAGCGGCTCTCGTCCTGCATTTCCTCCTTCAGCGTGACCGGTGCGACGGATTGTGCATCGGCCGGCGCACCTTGTGTTGCTGCAGGGGCACTGCCTGAAGCTGCAGGGGCACTGCCTGAATCTGGAAGCGCGGCTGTAGTTGGAGGTGGCAGCACATTCGCCATGCGATCGGCACCGAGCCTCACCCAACTATCGACCCTGAGGTATGGCCGCTCGCGGTCCGGTTTATATGCGTTGGGGAAGTGAGTATGACTCAACTCGACGACCGCATAGACATTCTCGCCGCGAAACCTGCGAACCCGCCTGATCTGATTGACGAGTTCGCTCACCGCGATTGCCGACCCGATCGTCGTTATCGGCGATGCCCAGGTGTAGCAGATGAACTGTTCGTCGAGCAGATACAAGCAATGCTGTCCACTCCAGGGCCCGACCTTTTTGCCGAAAGACATACGCCACTCGCTCTGAGGACATTCGGCATTGCGCTTCTCGAAGTCGGGAAACTTTTCACCCGGCGCGAGAATTTGTGTCTCCAGCGGCTTGTTGTCGTGACTCCACTTGGTCACCACGTTCCGCACGTTGATGGCGGTGAGCAGCATGCCCGTCACAGTCTGCCCTTCAATCAGCCAATGTGGGTCGAGAAACTTGAGCTTCGTACCTTGGATGATCGAGCTTCCGGTGTTGACGTTGTCGTCGCCCTCGATCTCGTTCGTGAAGGCGTTGAATCCGTCCAACTCAAGAACGGTCTTCTTCGTAGTCGTCACTTCTTTTGACATTTTCGTCACTCCACTATTTGCCGGATGCTCCGGCGGGCCTCTCCACTGTGTGGGAAACTTGGGTGATGATTCCGCGGATGATTTGGAATGCGGTCAGCGGTTCGCCTGGGAGCGCGTCGTTAATAGGGGGTAATTTCTGCCGCTCGCGCAGCGCGGCGATCGCACGGTTGATCTCGAACAGCGCGATAACGCGCGTGTCGGCGTCGACGGACTCCCAGTCCTGCGCGGCGATGAAGTCGACGAGTGCGCGGGCGGAGCGCAGGTCCTTGAGCTGCTCCATCAGCCGCTCGAGCACGTCGCGACGGACGCCGGCGAGCGCTTCCTCGAGTTGTTCGCGGTGCCATTCGCGCCAGGTGCGCAGGAGGCGGGCGTCGTCGGCGAGCTTTTGCTCTCGGGCGTTGCGCTTTTTCATCGCCCCACCTTTGCGAGCAGCGCGGCCCATATGCGCCAGGGCAGCAGCACCAGCGGATCGGAGTGATCGCGGCGTAGGAACAAGATGTCGTATTCGCCGAGCCATCGCTCGAGTTGCACGAAGCCGCCGCCGCTCCGGCGTGCTTTCGATTCCGCCACGAGTGGCGCTTCATCGTCGCCGAACGCGTAGATGTCGACGTCATGGCTACTGCCGCGGAATCGACTGGCACCGCTAAGCGGGTATCGTTCGGCATGAACGCAAAGGGCATGATGGCGCTCGACGAGTTCGCGTTCGATGCGATCGCCCTTGCGACGATGGCGCGCTCCACTCATTGGTGGCCTCCATCACGGCAGAGCCAATGCAGCGTTGGCGGTCCTTTGTGCTTGTGGGAAAAGATCAGCCAGCAAAAATCCTGAGTTCCGCCTCCTGGCTTCTCGCCAGCAGCAATCACATGCCCCGGCGGCATCGAGGGTCGCGGCGTCAATAGATAGGCGCGGGCCAGCGGTGTGTTTGCCAGCCAGCGCGCAGCGTTCAGCCGGCGCGCGAGCCAGATCATCGCAACTTTTCCGCCAGCTAGGTGGAGGGCGCGCCGAACGAATTGATCGCAGAGATCGAACGGCGGATTGCAGACGATGTTCCGGGCGCGAGGAGACTCGCAGCAGAGAAAGTCAACGCAGGCATCGAGGCGCGGGTAGCCGCGATCGACCATGTCGGTTGCGATTGTTCGATAGCCGGCTCGGCGAGCAGCTTCGGCAACGCGACCAATACCGGATGCAGGGTCCCAAATGGCTCCGTTGAATTTTTCAACTTCGAAAAGGCGTTCGCTGCACCATTCCGGCTCGATGTAAAACCCATGCTCTTCCTTCGCCCAGATGTGGGCGGCCAGGGGACGGCGATCGGGGGTCGAGCGCAGGAGCATGGGCTTTTCTCAGGCCACGGCCTTCAGCTGTTCGACGTCATAGCTTCGACTGTGGCTGGCAAAGCGCCGTGTTCGGCGCTCGGCGTCGGCAAACTCGTCGCGCAAAAGCGAAGTCAGCGCAGATCGGGGGCGCCGCGGATATGATCGGCAACTAGCGCCAAGAACGGCGGCGGGTTTCGCCTTGCCGCAGGAACGGCAAGTTTGCTATAGGGGCGTTGCACTGTGACTTTCCTTTCTGCCGACGTGCAGCGTCGGCGGCTCAAAGAAAAACAAAGCCCCTGGGCCTCCCACCCAGGGGCTTCGCAATTCAGGCGGCGGTAACTTCGGGGCGAGCGGCTCGGTTGCGCTCCCAGTCAACCAGATCGGCCAGCCGCCAAAAGCGCCGACCGCAGATGTAGACTGGCTGCGGAAAGCCGGACTTGTCATGCAGCCGGCGGTGGACCCACATGTCGCTGGCGTCGCCGTAGCGCTGCTTCACCTGCCGGCTGTTAACAAACACATTGCGGCTTTCGGCATTCGGCATCGCGTGTTTCCTTTCGTTAGAACACGCGAAGAATGGCCGTTCCGCGTTGTCACCGCCTAACGACGATGCCAAAGTTATCAACAGAAAACGGTGTGGCCTCTACTTTTGGCTCTGATTGATACGACGCCGGATGGTATTGACGTTCACGGTTGGATCGTCGCCGGCAATTTTTTTCGCCACGTCCAGCTTCGACAAACCGGGATGCGTCCGCCAAATTTCGTCAGCTTGCGCTTGCCAGCTTCGGCGGTTTCGGTTTGATCGCTGTGATCTGCCCGATTGGCTGGTTTCAAGTGCCTGAACTTTTTTCAGCGTTGACTCGATGGCAGTCTCATTATCAACGACAGTGACCTGATGAGTTCGGATGCTGAGCAGAAGGGCGGCTTCGAGAAGACAGTGGATGGCGGTCAGGTTAGGTGCACGTCCCTTTGCGAAATCGTGCTCAATGCGCATGAGGTAGGCGTCCACCCTATCAGTCTGTCTACGGACGTGCGCGGAGGCGCGCTTTAGGTCGAGTACTATATTGGCCTGTGTGGGCTTTACATCACGCCCGCCCGGTTTTTTGGCGGCTTCCTTTAGGGCGTCTGCAAACTGTCGCCAAAATAGGATGTGATCGGCGATCCGCTGCCGCAGCTCAGGCACTCGAGTGGGGTCAAGCGGCGTGTTAGTGAGCAGCCCTCTGGTACTGCGCTCCACAGTCATTCGCGCCCTCCCGTGCGTGCCATGGACACGACCTTGTCCGGTTCGCCGGACACGAGCCCTTGCACCTGCACGGCCCAGCGCTCCAGTGCATTGCGCCGGTCCGGCAACAGCTCCGACCGGTTGTAGACGCCCGCAATGCCGCCGCGTGAGCCGGATACGTGGTTGACAACCAGCTCAATCACGTCGGGCCGAATGCCCAACTCCGCCATGCCGGTGACCGCGGTGCGGCGCAAATCGTGGATCCGCCATTCTGGCGAGCCCATGGCTTCATCGAGGCGTTGTTTGATCTTGCTGCCGATGGCTAGCGGCGCCTCGCCGTGGGTCGTGAACACATACGGGCAGTCGGCGATGCGCGGCATCTCGGCGATGATTGATTGCGCCAGCGGCACCAGCGGCACCACATGGGGCCGATGGTTCTTCGTCCTGCTACCGGGCAGGTTGATCTGGGTGCCATCCGCGCCCAGCTCCTCCCAGCGCAGGGCCGCGATCTCGTTGAGCCGGCAGCCGGTCAACAACAGCAATTTCAGCACAGCACCGAATTGCGGCCGTATCTCCTTGCCGTCAGTCGCCCGCCAAAACGCTTTGATTTCATCATTGTTCAGCACCCGGTCGCGGGCCTTCGATGCCTCTGGCCGATGCACCCCAGCACAAGGGTTCGTCTCCACCCGGCGATGCTGCACCAGCCACCTGAACAAGCGGGAGAGGCAAGTGAGCATCGCCCGAGCCCGCGTCTCGGTCGGACCATCACTGCGGCGTTCCAGGCCGGGCGCGCCGCGCTCGCGCGTTTCAGCGACCAGCTGATGAATGTCGTGGCCGTCTATCGCTGCCAGCGGCTTGTCGGCCCAGCGCTGCGCCAAGCCGCCGGGGATGACTTCGAGGCCGTCCGTCGTCGGCTGCAGGCCGAGCAGCCGTGCTTGCTCCTTCCAGCGGCGCACACGCTGGCGCGAATATTTGGTGATGAAGTTCTTGGCGGCGGCGCCGAAGGTGTTGCTGGCGGCCTCCCGCACGGCGGCACGCTGGCGCAGCTTGCGCGCCTTGTGATCGGCCACCGGATCGTGCCCCAGGGCGCGCTGCCGCAGCACCTCTGCCGCCAGCTGGCGGGCGGCCGCCAGGGTGAGCGGCTGCCCCACCGCCGGATCACCCGTCAGCTCGCGGCCGCTGACATCGACGGGGCCCAGCACCAGCTTGCCAATGCGGCCGCCGGTGGTGCGGAAGCGCATCAGCCAGCTTTTGTGCCCAGTGGGCGTGATGACAAGAAACAGACTGCGTGCGCCGGCATCGCGGATGACCCGGCGCTTGCCAGGGTGCGGCGCGTATTTCTGGACCGCCGCGGCGGTCAACGGTTTGTTCATTATTAATTGGTCTCCAGGGCGCACAAGAGGTGCACAGGCGCAGGTGTTAGGCACTGTTGCCTAATGTTGGCAACATACGCCAACAAATTCCGGAATAACAGACGGTTAGGCTGAAATAACTGGGGCCTCTGTGACACTATGTGGCGCTGTGTGAGGCCGTGCCAACGCAATCATAATCCGTAGGTCGCCGGTTCGATCCCGGCCCCCGCTACCACCGCTTAGCGAGTGGGTGGAAATGACTGCATAGGAATTTCCGATATCGGACGAAATCCCGGGCCGTCAGCGTTGGAAATTGTCGACGCACCTGAAAAATCGATGGGAATTACGGACGGTCGCTCGGATCCGATACGTGACTGGCACTCGCGGTATGATCGCGGTTAGGCACGCACGGAGTGCAGACGCATGGTAAAACATTTCGACCACTGCACGATCGTCGTGCGCGATGTTGACCGCGCCAAGAAATTTTTTGGATTCTTGGGGTTCAAAGAAGCCATGTCCGTTGTGATTGCTGGAGAGCCATTTGCCAGTTACATGGGTGTTCCAGGTATCGAGGCCGATCACGTCACGCTCGTACTGGAGAACGCGTCGCCACGAACGGAAATCCAACTCCTGCGGTACCGGCAGCCCGAGCCACTGCCCGATCCGCACATTCGCGACCTTTACAAACTTGGGGTGAACCACATCTGTTTTGCGGTCGAAAACATCGAGGCTGAAGTTGCCAAGCTCAGAACGAACGGGTTTAAGACCAGAAACGAGATCATGGATTTCCACTCACGAAAGTTGGTGTTCATCGACGGCCCCGAAGGGGTGACCATAGAACTCTCGCAGTGGCACTAGCTCCATCCGGAGTACGCCCCTCCCGCGAGGCTTTTTCGGTCTTGAGATCCGTAGCAATGTGGTCCGACCCGCGCCGAGTCCGCGAGCCTTGATCCGTCAAGGGGGCGGCGCAGGCAAGCGGGGCAGCACGGTTTCGAGCGCGAGCCCAATCGCCAGAAGCTGGTGGTCGCTTTTTTCCGGCGCGTCGATTGCCATGCCGACGGGGAGCCCGGCTTTGGTCATGCCGGCCGGCAGACTAAGGCCGGGGATGCCCGCGGCGCTGCCGGGGGCGAGGTTGCGGATAAAGGTGGACAAGGTCGACACCGGCACGCCGTTGAGCATGACCGTGTCATCCTCCCCGATCTTCGCGGCTGGCAGCGGCGTCGTCGGGAACACCATCGCGGCGACACCACGCTCCTGGAAATAGCAACGGTACGTCTCCTGCAGCGCTGGGCGATGTTTGGTGAGCGCCTCGCGATAGCTGGCTTCGGACACCGCGTCAGCGCCGCGCAGGCTCGCGAGCGCTTGCTTGACCGACGGGCTCTTCACTTGTGCCATGAGGCTCGCAAAGTCGAGGCCGGTTTCATGCTCGGCCAGATACCGCTCGAGCTCGATCACCGTCTCGTAAAGCATGATCGGAAAGCCGGCAGCGGCGTCGAGCGCGGCGACATTGGCAACCTCGCCCTCGACCAGCACGACACCGGCCTCGTGCAGTCGTGCCAGCGCTGCTTCGAGAATCGCGGCGAGCTCGGCGTCGAGATTTTCCCAGAAATAGTCGCGTGGCAGCCCGAGGCGCAGCCCTTTGAGAGGAGCGGGAGCGACCTCGGTCGGACCGCCGGTAATGACGCCGTCGAGGAGCACGCAGTCGGCAACATGACGCGCCATCGGTCCGGCGGTGTCACGGGTATGCGAAAGCGGAATGATGCCGGCTTGCGACCAGCGCAAGGTGGTCGGCCGCATGCTCGTGATCCCGCAAAGCGCGGCCGGGACGCGTATGGACCCGCCGGTATCCGTGCCGAGGGCGGCCGGCGCGAGGCGCGCTGCCACAGCGGCGGCGCTACCACCGCTCGAGCCGCCCGGGATGCGCGTGAGATCGTACGGGTTGCGCGCCGGACCAAACGCCGCGTTGTTGTTGGTCGGACCATAGGCGAGCTCTTGCAAATTGGTTTTGCCGAGCACGATGGCGCCGGCGTCGAGCAAGTGCTGCGCGATCGGTGCGTTGCGTTTCGGGCGATGCGCCGCGAGTGCGGGCGTTCCGCCGGTGGTCGGAAAATCGGCCGTATCGATGTTGTCCTTGAGCGCGAGCGGCACCCCATGCAGCGGCCCCAGCCGCTCGCCGCGCTGACGCCGCTGGTCGGCGGCCCGTGCCGCGGCGCGCAGGCGGTCCGCCTCGAGGCTGATGAACGCGTTGAGCGGTGACGCCGCCGCGCAGCGCGCCAACAGCGCCTCGGCCAGCGCTTCTGCCGTTTGCTCGCCGTTGCGGACCGCGTCCGCTGCCCTTCTTGCACCGAGTTCAAACAAAGCCACCATCGGCTCGCCTTGTGGTCCATCGGGTTTGGCTGCACAAAGGCCATAGCCGGGCCGCTCCTGCAAGCTTCTCCCCTCGGTGCCCCGCCATTTCGAATGTCGGCGATTGGCACCAAGCGTCAGGCGGCGACGCCTTGAGACGATGTCCGCTTTCGGAGCGAAGCGGACAGTAATCGGCTAGAATAGCCTAAACGACAGCGAGGACACGGCTGGCGCGACTTGTTGCGGTACCGAACTCTCCTAGCAATTGAGGAGCTTCCCCGATGACGATCATCGATTCCCAGGTCCACGCTTATGAGGCGAACACTCCGAAGCGACCCTGGCACAGCGTGCCGAACTGGCCCGATCACGTTACGGGTGACGAGATGGTAGCGGCGATGGACAAGGTCGGCATCGACGGCGCGATCTTCATCTCCGCCTTTTCCATGTACCGCTACGACGCGAGTTATGCGGTGGACGTGCAACGGGCCCATCCCGGTCGGTTCGCGATCGTCAAGCCGGTCGACCCGGATGATCCGGCCGTGGGCGATATCATCGCCGACTGGAAGCAGACACCGGGCGCGGTCGGCATCCGCGTCATGCTGACGAAGGAGGCGAAGCGCGAGCCGAATGACCCGGGCCTCGACCGCATCCTGCGCGCGGCCGTAAAGCACGACTTTCCGGTCAACATCCTGTGCTGGGGCAACGTGGATGCGGGCACGGCGCTGATCGACCGTCACCCCGATACGCGCTTCATCATCGACCATCTGGCTATCCTGCAGCCCCGCACACCACCGGCCCCGCCGCAGCCGTGGGCGGAGCTGCCGAAGGTGCTGGACCTTGCCAAGCGCAAGAACGCGGTGATCAAGGTGAGCGGTGCCTGCACGCTATCCCCGGAACCGTATCCGTTCCCGGACATCTGGAATCCGCTCGCCCGCGTGTTCGATGCCTGGGGTTTAGACCGCTGCCTGTGGGGCACGGACTGGACGCGCGCATACGCGGTCGTCAACTACGAGCAGGCCGTCGAGCCCTTCCTCAAGACCGACCGCCTGAGCGACAGCGAGCGAGCGATGCTGATGGGCGGCGCGTGCGCCAAAGCCTATCGTTGGTCGCCGAAGAAAGGTTAGGTCGCTCGCTACCCCCGCACAGGAATTCGGCGCTGTCCCGGCGCCAGTTTGTAGAAATGTCACGACGGCAAAATCTCAAAGCCGAGGCGTTGCAGAGAGTACATTCGACGCACAGGCTGGTTTGGGATTCTTAAGCTTTGCCTCGGTCGCCGTCATTCCCGACCCAGCGACCGGGACTTTCCTTTTTCGATCGGACGTACCCCCGCTCGGCGGCGCGGACGAGGTGCGGTACATTTCATTCCCGTAAGTTGGGTATTCCTTTGACGCTGAGGCGTGAAAAATGGCCACCGATCAAGTTAGAGTAAGATCGCTGTACGCGGGACTATACCGCACCGTTACTGCATTGGGTCTGCTGCTGGCGGCTGCCTGGTTGTTCGCGCTGTTGTCCTTTTACCTGTCCAGGACGACAGGCGCTGATTGGTTTGCGCGGTCAGGCTCGGTCATGGCTTTGGTCGGTGCGGCAGTCACCTTCAGGCTTGCCAATTTCTACCAGCGTGCACTCGCGACGGCGCTCAAAGAAGGCCTCGTGTCGGTGCCCAGAGAAATCGAGCTTCGCCTCGAACCGCCCCAATCGTATATGGTCCTTTCGTATCTCGGCTATCTCACTGGCATCGTGGGTACTGGGATCTGGGGCTATGGGGACCTGCTGATCCGACTGATGTCGTGAGTCCCTCTCGCGCTTTCAGGGGGACCTCGAATCGACCGCGTGCTGACGGTGCGGTTGCGCGACGTAACGTTCAACGGAGGAAGACTGCCATCGCCTTGCATCGTCGTCGCCATGTGCGAAGCTCGGGTAGGCGCCGTATGGGTCGCCGGATCAGGACGCGCGGGCTTGCGTCGCGAGAGCGGTATGGATGACGGCGATACTTCAACCGTCAACGAGGAGAAGCAAAGATGTTCATTGCCATGAACCGCTTCCGGGTGAAGAAGGGGTCCGAACAGGCGTTCGAGAAAGTGTGGCTCAGCCGCGACTCGCAGTTGAACAAGGTGCCGGGTTTCGTCGAGTTCCACCTGCTCAAGGGACCCGAGCACGAGGACTTCACGCTCTATGCGTCGCATACGGTCTGGCAAAACCAGGGGGCTTTCGAAGCGTGGACCAAGTCGGAGGCGTTTCGTGCCGCCCACAAGGATGCCGGCCAGAACAAGCCGCTCTACATCGACCATCCGCAATTCGAGGGTTTCGAGGTCCGGCAGACCGTAGGCCGAGGCAAAACCGCGGTCGCCTAGGGTTTGCCGGGGGCATCGCCGTTGCGGTTTAGTGCTCGAAGATCAAGCACGTCGTCGAGCCGTGGGCGAGAACGCGGCCATCCTTGTCGGTCAGCTTTCCCTCGGCCGTACCGACACGGCGCCCACAGGTAATGACCTTGCCTTCAGCCTTCACCAGGCCGGTCTGCGGGGTGATCGGCCGAAGAAGGGAAATCTTGAACTCGAGCGTTGTCTGCGCAAAGCCCTTGTCGAGCATGGAGCGGATCGCGAGCCCCATGCAGCTATCGAGCAAAGTCGCGGCAAGGCCTCCGTGCACGGTGCCAGCAGGGTTGAGGTGCCCGGCGTGGGGTTCTACAGCGGCAACGACGCGGCCCTTGGAAACTTCGACAATGTCATAGCCCAGCGTTTGCGCCATCGTGTTCAGGGGCAAGGTGCCGTCGACGAGCCCCTGAACATATTCGAGCCCGCTCATGGCTCGTTGCCGCTCGTCATCGATGGCGCCAAAACGTTTCCTAACGAGGGATTCCGTCATTAATTGAACTCCCGGCGAGTTGGAAATGCCACGCCATAAACGGATCGCGGCGATCTGCGTCGATCACCCGAGGCGCTTGGGCGATGGCAAATAGGGGTCGAGGGCTCGCGCAACCCCGCTCATGCTGACGGAGGATCACGCGTCAATAAGGCTTGGGCACTCCGTTTATTGCCATTGAATTGGGTTTGGGCGGGGGTTGGATCACTTGCGAGCCGCGAGCACCCGCCGCAGCGTCGCGACCAACCGCTCGAATTCGATCGGCTTGGTGTCGAACTCGTCGCAGCCGGCGCCAAGCGCCTTCTCGCGCTCGCCGGCGAGCGCATGCGCGGAGAGCGCGATGATGGGGATGTCGCGCGTTTGCGGGTCCTCTTTCAGTCGCCGCGTCGCTTCCCAGCCGTCGACCACCGGCATTTCGAGATCCATCAGGATGATGTCGGGGCGCTCGCTCAGCGCCATGGCGCAGCCCTTCTCGCCGTCCTCCGCGGTCACGACCTCGAAGTCCTCCAGCAGCTCGAGCCGCATCTTGAGCATATAGACGTTGTCCTCGTTATCCTCGACGTAGAGCACTTTGGTCACGATGCTGCTTCCATCCCGCTGTCGCGCGCGGTGGCATCGCCACCTTGCGTGATACCATCGGTTGAGTTTGCTGCAGGTGCGCTGCCGACGCTCGGCAGGCGGACGGTGAAGACCGAGCCCTTGCCGGGTTCGCTCATCACCGTCACATCGCCGCCCATCATGCGCGCGAGCTTGCGCGTGATGGCAAGGCCGAGCCCCGTTCCGCCGTAGCGTTGCGCGGTCGAGCTGTCGGCCTGGGTGAATTCCTCGAACAGCTTGGCCTGCTGCTCCGCCGTCATGCCGATGCCGGTATCGGCGACCGCAAACTCGATCCAGTTGCGTCCGTCCACCACCTTGCGCGCCTGCAGCGCAACCTCGCCCTGCGTGGTGAACTTGCAGGCATTGCTCAAGAGATTGAGCAGGATCTGCCGCAGCCGCATGGGATCGACGGTCAGCGCCCCGAGTTTCTCCTGCGCTTCGACCACGAGGCGGTTTTTGTTCTGCTCGGCGAGTTGGCGCGCGGTGCCGACGACCTCGTCGATCAGCGCGGCCAAATTCACCGACTCGGGGCTGAGCTCGAGCTTGCCGGCTTCGATTTTCGAGAGGTCGAGCACCTGGTTGATGAGGCCGAGGAGGTGAGTGCCGGCGCGATGCACCCGGCGCAGCGGTTCGGCCGCTTTTTCCGTGCCGAAACGCGGCGCGTTGGTGACCATCATCTCGGTCAAGCCGATGATGGCGTTGAGCGGGGTGCGCAGCTCGTGGCTCATGCTGGCGAGGAACTGTGACTTGTGCTGGTTGGCCAGTTCGAGCTGGCGGCTCTTGTCTTGGATTTCATCGAACAGGCGTACGTTCTCGATCGCGATCACCGCCTGGTCGGCGAAGGTGCTGACCAATTCGATCTGCTTGTCCGTGAACGGCCGGACGGCCCGACGCATCAAGACGATCACACCAATACGCTGTCCTTCGCGCAGCAGCGGGACGCCGAGCTGGGTGCGCGAACCGAGCTTTGTCGCGCCTTCCATAAAGGTGAACTGCGGATCGGCTTGGACGTCTGCGACGTGGATGACCCTGCCCTCGAGCGCGGTGCGCCCAGAGATGGTCCCTGGTCCAGGTTCGATTTCAACGCACTGCAGCCAGTCACGGAGTTCGGGCGGCACGCCGTAGCTGGCGGCGTGGCGGTATGTCGTGCCTCTTAGGCGGGTAATGACCGCTATATCGGCCTCGCAGAGATGGGCAGCCGATTCGGCGAGCGTGTCGAGCACGGTCTGCAGATCGAAAGTCGAGCGGCTGATCACCTTGAGCACGTCGGCGGTGGCGGTTTGCTGCTGCAGCGATTCGCGCAGCTCGTTGAGCAGCCGCGTGTTCTCGATGGCGATGACCGCCTGCGCGGCGAAGTTTTGCAAGAGTTCGATTTGCTTGTCGGCGAACGGGCGCACCTGCTGGCGGT
>Ga0310909_10000639_pt1 | contig 18877 bp, 24 predicted proteins | sample GREbulkMGT000H_FD_203449 | JGI IMG/M metagenome (GOLD analysis project Ga0310909, IMG submission 203449) | Lab enrichment of tropical soil microbial communities from Luquillo Experimental Forest, Puerto Rico - GRE.bulkMG.T000H | ecosystem: Environmental > Terrestrial > Soil > Tropical forest >... | reverse complement strand
GCGAGCGCAAGCGGAATGCTATAGGAATGTCGTGATTCCGGGCTTGGCCAAGCACGGAGTACTGTTGCGTCGTTGGGATGACCTGACTCTCCAGCAACAGAGAGAGGCCAGCGAGTATTTCGACTCGAACGTCTCCGCGGCGCTAACCCCGCTGGTGATCGACCCGGAGCATCCGTTTCCATTCCTTTCAAACCTCTCCACATCACTTACGTTTCGGCTCCAGGATCCCGAACAAAGCGGATTCATGTACGCACGTGTGAAGGTCCCCGGGGTTCTGAAGAATTGGGTTCCCCTAAGCACGGATTTGGACCGGGATCAGAGGCTTTTTGTTCCACTATCCGAAATCATTCGCGGTAATGTCCACAAGCTGTACTACGGAATGAAGATCAGCGGAATGACCGTGTTGCGGATCACGCGCGACGCAGAAGTAGAACTAAACGAGGAGTCCGTTTCAGAACTTCGCGATCTGGTTCGGGAGCAGATTCGGCAGCGGCGCTATGAACCGATCGTTCGGCTGGAGTTCGGACCGGGAGCTGATGCAGGCATCAAAGACACATTACGGCAGCGCTTTGAACTTCCAGGGCTGAACGTTTTCGACATGGAGGAAGAGGTCGACTATACGACGCTCTTTGAAATAGCGGCTTTGCCAATTCCGGAGCTTCGTGACCGGACATGGACCCCGCTCCAGCACGCGGCAATTCCTGAGCCTCGGGGCGGCAGCATCTTCGCGGCGATTCAAGCCGGCGATATCCTGGTCCACCATCCGTACGACAGCTTTGACGGAAGCGTCGAACACTTTATTAGTGCCGCAGCTGACGATCCACAGACGCTCTCTGTCAAGATGACGGCGTACCGCATCGGAGACGACACGCCGTTTGTGAAGTCGCTGATACGCGCGGCAGAAAGTGGCAAGCAGGTCGCGTGTGTCATGGAAATCAAGGCCCGCTTTGATGAAGAGCGCAATCTGCACTGGGCGGCAGAGTTGGAACGTGTAGGCGCGCACGTTACGTTTGGAGTTGCCGGGCTCAAGACGCATGCCAAGGTGGCCTTGGTGGTTCGTAAAGAAGGGTCCCGCTTGCGGTCTTATGTGCACGTTGGGACCGGCAACTATCACGTGAAAACGGCGCGCCTTTACACTGACGTTGGCTTGTTCACTTGCGACCCGTTAATCACACAAGACGCCGTGAACCTCTTTCATTATCTGACTGGGCGTGCTCAGGAACCCCAATGCGCGACGCTTCTCGTCGCACCCAAGACGATGCGCCCGCGTTTACTGGAACGGATGGCGCGAGAAGCAGAAAACCTTCGACTGGGCCGCCCAGCACGTATCGTCGCGAAGATGAACCAGCTGGAGGATCCGGAGATCATTCAAGCATTGTGCGATGCTTCCGAGGCTGGCGTACCGATCGACCTCATCATTCGAGGCTTCTGCTGCTTGCGCCCGGGCGTTGCTGGCCGAACGGAGACGGTGAAGGTTCGATCGATCATCGGACGCTTTCTGGAGCATTCGCGAATTTTTCATTTTGCAAACGGTCATGAGGATCCCGTAGCTGGCGAATTCCTGATCGGTTCAGCGGATTGGATGTACAGAAATCTTTCCAAACGCGTCGAGGTCATCACGCCCGTGCTGGCCCCAAATCGAAAGGCGAGACTCTGGGAGATTTTGGATATCTGTCTTCGCGATCAGCGGCAGGCCTGGATGCTCAGCTCGGACGGCACGTATTCCCGATTACGGCCCGATGGCAAACCGGAGGATCCTATGGCGACCGGGACGCACCAGAAACTGATGGACCTGACGCGCTTGCGTGCGACGGCGCACTAGTCTTCGGGACGTAGACGGGACAGCTTTCTCAAACCATTTCTTCTGTTGTTGGATAATGGCGGAGGTAGGTTCACCATTGGGGGATGCGCGCCGTCCTGGAAGTCAAGAAGTGGCCTTGACTGGACACACTTATGATCCGCAAAGTTTTAAGAAGGACTCGCGGCAGTCACCTCGTTCGCCGTGCGAGCATTTCCGGTGCCGCGGATGCTCCGCTCCGTTGACGTGTGACCGGTAACTTTTGGGGGCCTGCCGCTACTTTTCTTGCTTGAAGATGGAGTCGAGATGGCAGGTGTTTAGAAGGTCCTTAACGTGAGGGTGCACGTTGATCAGCATGAGGTCACAACCTTGCTTTTTGGCGGAAATGTAGGTCGCAAAGATGCTACCGAGTCCGGCGCTGTCAACGAAATGGACTGCGCTCAGATCGATCAGCAAAAGTTTGTGCTGAGACACCAGGTCCTTGACTTCTGATCTGAACTGCCCAGCGGTCTCAAGCGTGATGCGCCCGCGACAGAGCAAGGTAAGTGTGCCGCCGGGCGAAACGCTCTGGTCAATATTGAAGGTTTTGTCTGGCCTAGGAGCAGGACTACCATCCATAAGCTAATAAGCTCCTCAAAATTCTTTTCAACCACCGCCTATTCAGGGATTGCTAGGGTATTGTAATGATAAGGCCGCGACTTTTCAATTGCACGTTTCGCACCGTGCCAAATGCAAGCGAAGGCCACAATGTGAAGCAATTAAAGATGTTACCCAGCTAAAGGCTTTGACAGCAAACGAGCTTTGAAAACATCAAAACCGGAGTTTCCTCGCATCGACCCTGACAATGCTCCAACCGCCACTCCTATCAAACACCTCGTGGTCCTCTCCCAGGAGAACGTTTCCTTCGATCACTACTTTGGAACATATCCCAATGCCACCAACCCCGCAGGACAACCTGCGTTTCACGCGCGGCGCAGCACACCAACGGTGAACGGCTACACTTTCACGCTGTTGAACAACAATCCCAACTTGAATCCAGCGAACGGTTCGGGTGCGACCAACCCGTTCCGGCTGGATCGATCGCAAGCGGTCACGCGCGATCAAAGTCATGGATACACAGCCGAACAGCAGGCCTTTAACAGCGGAGTTATGGATCTGTTTCCGTTGTTCGTCGGGAGGGCGGGACCACCACCGTCGGGAGGAGGTATCACAAGCACGACGGGCTTGAACCTGGGCTATTTCGACGGCAATACGGTCACGACGCTGTGGTACCTCGCACAGTATTTCGCAATGAGTGACAATTCCTACAGCACAGGATTTGGTCCATCCACGCCAGGCGCGCTAAACCTGATTTCCGGCCAGAGTAACCCAAGCGCGTAGAGCAAAACGGCGATGCCACCTACCTGTTTGAACAGTAGTTCAAAGTCGATCAGCCCACCATTGGAGTCGGCTTTAGGCGTCATGTATTGTAAGCACTCGTTATCGTTGCTTACCTGCCAGACTTTTGTTTTTTTCGGTGATTGATTGCCTAACCAATAATATTCTAGGTGCGCAGCGTCGAATTCATTCACCTGGCGCTCCTTGGGGAAGTTGAGACTGCATGATAGCCTGTGTGGTCAAGCCCGAGGTGCGGTTGTGAAAATCTTTCTTCTTGGCGCAACCGGCAATAGCGGCCGGCGCATTCTGAGGCTGGCGCTTCAGCGGGCTCACGAAGTGACTGCATTTGTACGAGACGAGACCAAACTCCTAAGTGTTGTTGACAGACCGATTCCGCCAAACTTACACGTGTTTATCGGTGACACAGGCAAGTCAGCAGACATCGCTAGGGTGATGGTCGGACACGATGTCGCTATCAATGCAGCCGGCAATCTGACGGAGGGTTCCACCTTCACTCAGCTTGTACAGACTGTGGTCGATTCGGCAATTGCAAGTCTCGGTGAAGGCGGTCGACTCTGGCAATTCGGCGGCGCGGCGGTTCTTGACGTGCCCGGCACGCACCTGATGGCACGTCGACTTACCTAAGGTCCCGAAGGTTTACGAGGCACACCGTACCAACCTCAACGCACTTCGGAAAAGCTCATTGGACTGGTCAATGTTGTGCCCCGGCCCGATGATCGCGTCTGAGAATGGCAAGCCAACGAGGGATTTACGTTTGTCTGTCGACGAATGGCCCATGGCACGACCTGCCTACACTTACGTTCTGCCTAGACTGGCCTTGGTGTTTGCCTTCAAGCAAAAAGTGCCCGAGTTGACTATCTCATACGAAGATGCGGCTGAGGTGATCCTTGACAATCTTTCGAAAAACGGGCGCTTCTTCCGCCGGCGCGTCGGGGTCGCGCTTCCGCCCGGGTTGCGCAACTATAAGGATGATGTGCCACGCTAGATTGCCGAATGCCAACATCTCACCGTCCGTTTTGAGCGAACAACCACGGCAGTGACCACCGGGCGAACACAATGAATCACATCCTAACACCCGGGTCTTCACGTGCGAGAGCACCTGCTTTGCAATCGGGAAATCAAATTTGCTAGAACTTGCCGGAGCCGACTAATCGGGAGTTCGACTTCTGGGTCCTCACGACCTGCAATCCTGCATCGAGCAGTTGATACGATAAGCTGCACGTTATGGAAGCGCAGCCCTGCGAGAAGCGGTGACGAGTGCCATTCGATACTGGGAGCCGCGCGGGTTCATATACAACATTGTTCTACAGTAGTTGTGCTGGCTTGCTTCGGGTTGAATTACCCGGCTTCAAAATCCACCGTCTCGCTGGATTTTGGTACTTCTGCTGTTTTTGTTGGCGATGCTGGCCAACTTCGCTTACTGCGCCGCCTACGTGGTTGATATCTTTGCCTCTGCGTCTGGCTGCCGGGAGCAGTGGTGGAAGCTTCGGATTATTTTCACGATCGGCTTGCTGTTCGCGGCAATAACCATTCGCTTCTTCGTTAGGATTCTTCGGAAGAAAGTGACTAGGCCAGTATCTGTCCGATAAGCGGGGACTTACCAGGAGTTGCCAATCAGGATGCGCTGAGCAGAAAGCGTTATACACTCTCCGTCTATTTGGAAAATCTGCTTTTGGTTGCCTTGGGTGGCAAGTCGTAAGGGGAACAGCATGAGTATTGAGGCAAATGTCGCGAATTATTACACGCGGGGGCGTCTGGAAGACTCCATCCTTCAGGCGCTATCGCGGGCAGGAAAGGACTTGGCAAACCTGACGCATGGCGACCTGGCTGCCTTGGACGAATTTCATGTCGGTGGCCGCGAAGCTACGCAAGAACTGGCTGCTCAAATGGAGCTGCGTCCCGGCATACGCCTGCTCGACGTGGGAAGCGGAATCGGAGGGCCGGCTCGCTACTTTGCCGCTGAGCATGGGTGCAACGTGACAGGAGTCGACTTAACGGAAGAATTTGTGCTCGTTTCCCGGAGCTTGACGCGCCGAACCAAGCTAGATCACGCTGTGGAATTCCTGCATGGTAGCGCTCTCGCGCTTCCATTCGGAACGGCAGATTTTGATCGCGCTTACACGATCCACGCGGGAATGAACATCGCAGACAAACTCGGGTTCTTTCGCGAAGTACGCCGCGTGCTCAAGCCCGAGGGACTGTTCGCCATCTTCGACCTAATGCGTACCGCAGAAGGTCCCATCCGCTATCCTGTACCGTGGGCACTGACTGCGGAAACCAGCTTCGTTGCCTATGTGAATGACTATCGCGACACGCTTACCGCCGCTGGGTTCTACGTCACCCGCGAACGTCATCGCGGCGCCTTTGCCCTGGAGTTCATGCAGCGCATGATGGCGCGGGTGGCTCAGGGCGGGCCTCCCGTGCTTGGTTTGCATTTGCTGATGGGTGAACCGACAAAGGTCATGCTGAATAATGTTCACGCCATGATAGAAGAGGGCAGTCTCGCGCCCGTCGAACTCATTGCACGCGCCGTTTAGATGACCGCACCAAAGCTGCGCCTATTCTAGTGTTCTACGACGTCCTTGCTTGGCCAGAGTGCATTCTTCGTCTGCTGTATGGGGTTTTGGATGACGGCCAGGTCGCGGCTGCGGTGATAGTTGTTTGCCGGAATGGAACGCGCAGAGATAATGTGAGATGCCATGGAGCATCCACATCCTCGCTTTTTAACTCTCACTGTTAAGACCGCGATGTGCCATACGATCACTTACTTCGTTATGGGCTTGCTGGCCTTCCACTTCCTCCATTACGCGGATTTCATCAATAAACCAAATTCCGGGATGCGCCCGGTGAGCGATCCGCTCGTGGTGCTTGGACCCGCTTTGCAGATTTTGCGCGGCGTGCTGTTCGCACTGGTGTTCTATCCGTTCCGGGAGGTCCTGTTTACACGCAGAAGTGGGTGGCTATTGACTGCGTGGATGCTGATTGGAGTGGGCATTCTGGGAACGTTCGCGGCCGCTCCAGGTTCATTCGAGGGCTTCATCTATACGACAGTTCCGGTGACGTTGCAGGTGCGTGGCTATTTGGAGATTGTTCCACAGACGCTGCTGCTGTCGGGCCTACTTTACTTCTGGGTTAGACACCCGGGCAAGGCATGGCTGACCGTTACAGGCTGCATATTGAGAATCCAATTCGTGCCAATGGTCGGCTCCTTCGTAGGTCCACGGAATCCTCCATGGCGATACGTAACGCTCATGTTTCGGCGTTCTGAGGTTCTGCCGCCGCAACCCGCAGAATTCCTGCGATACCCAGCAACACCGCAATCACCCGATGTCTCGTCAAGTCGCACCTCCTGATTACGAAGATCCCTCCTTCGCTAACCGTGTTCATGCTGTACCGGGCCACCTGCATAGGAATGCGTTGCGACGAGGCGAAGCTGGATGTCGTCCGACACTGGACACAATAGCGCAATGTCGGCTAGCACTTGTGAGCGATTAGCCCGAGAACCGGAAGAATTAGGCAGATCGCGAAGGCCACGCCCAGTACGCAGTTAAGGGAACAGTTTCCGATCGATATTCGAGATAGTGGTTTGTGCTCAAGACCTCGATAGATCTCTCCGCGGAGCAAATGGACGCATTCGCGGAACTTTATCCGCACGATGCTCGCCCACTTCAGCCGCTCAATGGACGTGTAGGGAAGGAAAGTCAGACGAAAAATCTTTACTTCGCTACGGTCTCCGCTGAGGATTCACCGATCATGGCAAAATTACCGTCTTTAGGACTTGCCAGGACTTAGCTCGAATTTCGTGAGATAAATGACAAATATGCGTGCGTCGCTTTTACTAAACTGTTCCCAGAAGGAAGCCGACGAGGTGCGCAAGAGGGCGAAACTCCAGAGTCGAACAGTCAGCGCATCCATTGTACACATTGTCATGAGAGCGGTATCGTTGTCCGAGGACTTCGATAAGTCTTTCAAAGCCACGCCACATTATTGGGAGCGGCATGCCAGAAAGAAAAAATCTTTCCGGCCTCGAACGACGTTACATGTGAATTGCAGTGCCGAAGAGGCACAACGCATACGCCACGCCGCCCGGGCTAGGGCAATGACCATCAGCGGATTTGTGCTGCGTAGCCTACACCGCTCGTGGCTAGCCGAAGAAGCAGTGCTGGACAGAATGTATCGAAGCACTCGTTAGCCGTTAAAGCTGGGTAGCATCGATATGTTCCTTCAGCTTCCGCCAGGAGCTGAAGCCGTGCTCACGTGCAATTATGAACCGCGCGTGGTCCAGCGCCGGGTTGGACATGTGGTCGAACGGGTCAACCGCCTGGTCTCGCCTAAGTGCTTGAGGGTCTCGTCGTTGTAATCCATGTAGCAGGTCTCTTGCTTCTTTCTTCATATGCTCGAGAGTCAGAGACTGTGGCGATGTGGGACACATCTTACGACCTCCCAAAGTCGTCTGATTAATAGGACCGTGGCATCAACGTCACTCAGTAGATGCGCCGCGTTCCACGGTTCCATCCGCGCCGACTTTGTAGAACTGCTTATGGCCGGTCGCCGGCGAAAACACGAAATACAAACCCTCGCCTTCATGGACTGCCAGCACCAGAGCCTTCAGGACAGTTTCTGCAGAACCCAACCACCTCGGTTCACCGCTCCGGACGGAAAAAATATCAAAGAGTGCGACCATCGAGCCTCGCTTTCCACCTCGGGCGAACCGGTTAGTTGGGTTTAGGCCGGGCTCAAAGGACAAGGGTTCTGAAGAACGTGGCCAAAAAGCCAGGCTCGGCGATAGGCTAGCTGTCCGCGAAAAACCTTCAAATAACTTTCAAGAGGCCCCTCGCACTTTGTTAATACTCTTTAGTATCGAGCCGGGGGGAGGGGTAACTGATTTCTCGTTAAGAAAGACAGTTACCAGCGAACTGCCTTCGAGCTCATTCGACTCCTCCTTAGATTTGCACAACCAAAACTTTTGTATGCCACCGCACTGCTCCCATGTTTTTTCTCCTCTGTCTGCGAAGGAAACAAGATCCGATTGTCTTTGCCTTGACGGTTGCGCTCCTCGTGGTAATGCACGATATATTGCTGCAACGCTCATCGCAGCGACGATTCTCCAAACAACATCAGCCTCGACAGACACTCTCCTTTGATCGACCCGCACCCAGCGTTCTGCGTACGAGTTCAAATTTGGATTTCTACTGGCAATCGAAGCGGATTCACGCTTCCCGTCTTGACCAGTTCTCGAATGTTCTTGCATGCGACCGATTGCTTTCGCTTCGGCGCCGGAGAAATGCCGTGGCGACGGAGTTTTTTGACCGCAGTGTGCTGCAAAAGCACACGGATAAGGAGTTCATCCTGAACTAATCAGCCACGTGAAATAAGCTGCGCGATAGATGAGGGAAGGTCCCTCGGGATCGGCTTTCAGGAGCAGGCCTCAAACCGCCTCCGAGCGGCCGCGTTAAAGAGCCGTGGTAGTGAGCGTTGGAGGAAAAAGCGCGGGAACAAACTCGTGCAGGTGAGCGTCCGAGAGACGAACGAAAGTGAACCCTCCGAAGACTCGTCGTTAAAAACTCAAGTGTCGTCGAAACAATTGGGATATCGACATGACCGGAGTGTTTAAGTGATGGGAGCCGGATGCGCCGAGAGGTTCATGTCCGATTCTGAGAGAGGCTCGCGGTGACATTCCGCGGGCCGCCTCTCCCGGGGTGTCACCTGATGGTTCGCAAACCTGTTCCGGGCGAATATTTTGTGGTTGACCAGCGTACTTCTCGGGTTGTCGAAAGCGTCGGCCGCCATATTCCAAACTTGGCATGTAGAAAATCTGCTAACTGCAAGATCAGGAACCGGCCATGCTTCTCTTCATCCTGACATACACAGTCTTCGGCCTGCTCCTTGTTTGCGCAGTGGGATCGCTCTCCCGCGGGCCCTCAAGGCGCAGGTCGTAAACATAGACGTATGCCATTCCCGCTAAGCGAATGGCCCGGAGGAAGAGAGGAAATGATATCTCGCCACAATCTAACTCCATTATTCTCATTGCTCTGCATCGCCGTATTGCTACCGGCGCTCGGTGGTTGCAATTCCGACTCGCGGGATCAGCGCTCTCGCGAGGAAAAGACTCGCGACGAAGTCGCCAAGGCCACGGAGCGCACCAAGACTGCAATCGAGAAAGCCCGACGCGAGATCGACGATGCTGCTCATGATGCCGCTAGCGAGGCACGTGCCGCAGCCCAAGGTGCTCGCGAAGGGTGGCAGAGGCACCCGAGTGCGCCGGTGGACTTGAACTCGGCCAGCGAACGCGACCTACTCAGACTGCCCGGCATCTCCAAGACCGACGCGGACAAAATCATCGACCAGCGCCCCGATCGAGACAAACATGATTTGGTCGAAAAAGCTCTCCGAATCCCAGTACGAGAGAATTCGTGACCGCGTCACAACGAAGTAAACGCGCTGCAATCTGCGAACGGCTGCTTTGAGTTTCGTGACGCTGTCGCCGATGCAACGCAGGTTGTGCATATGCCTGAACGCGCCGCCATTCTAATCAGTTGCTTGAAAGAAGAGGCTGACCAAATTCGGGATCGAGCGAGACGCGATCTTCGGCCTGTAAGCAGCTATCTATTAAAGATTACGATGCGGTGGGTGCAATTTGAGGAAAGGTTGTACGTTGATTTCACCAGATTTCGGAAATTAGACCGCACAGTATTTGTACGTCATGTTGCCCTGCCTCGAGGTCCCAGAACTACCATTTTATTGCGCTGCTCAGCAGAAGAAAGCCAACGCATCCGACGTGCCGCCGAAAGAAGAGGGATGACAATCAGCGGATTTATTCGCCAGTGCCTTCGTCGTACTTGGCACACGGCAGAGAACGTAATCTATCAACGATTGTCCGAGTAGAAATTTTGCAGAGGGTCAGTTGGCCCCCGGCAGTTACATCCGTGGTTCACTTCCGGAAGGTTCGATCAAGGCGGAGCCAATGTTTGCATTTGCCAGCGATGGCTCGGGCCGAACGGTTTCAGTAACTTTATCAGGGACCTCGGAGCGAGACCGGCCCGCACTACGCTCTGCCGCTGCCGCGATCAAGGTGACTACAGCACGGAAATGTTACTGGGGCACACAGAAAGATCAACTCTGGGTAGAGGTTGCTTTGTTGTAGGTGCCGTCTTTCGAGTCGAGGCGCCATCATTGGTGGCCGTCACGAATTTCTCTTTGGCGATGTTGGCCTTCTGGTGGTCTTCAGGGTGCTGACCAAGCTTTTCTTTTGCATGGCTGGCTCCTGAGTTTGGATTTTGGCCCATGATGTACGTCGTGTTTCCTTGCCCCGGGTCCTAAAGCCACCGTCTTGTTGCGGTGCTCAGCAGAAGATGGCAAACGCATCCGAACTGCCGCGGAACGCAGGGGATGACCATCAGCGGATTTAATCGCCAGTGCCTTCGGCATACTTGGCATGCCGCCGAGCGTGCTACATATCAACGTTCGTCCGAGTAAAAGCAGATCAGGAGTCGCCTAGCGTGTTCTTCCCTTTATCGGCATCAGAATCCTAGTTTTTCCAGTCGTTTCCTGTTTGACCTGAATGAGTCCCTCGAAGACTCTAGGGTGTTCAGGGTATGGATGCCGCTACGCAATTACGGATGATAGAAGCATGGTGCCTAAGCCACAAAAGATCCAAAAGCTCCAGCACGATAACAAACGGAGTGCTGAGCGACTACTCCAAAAGGCAGCCGAAGAACAAGCCGAGTTTGTGTGTACCGAACTGCAGACGGCGATCGTTTTCTGCGATGTAGCGCTTTCCGCGGAGAATCCGGAGAGGCGAGCGCGAAATATCGAAAATGCGCTCAAAGGATATCAAACCGCGCTGCACTTTTCACAGGCACTCGAACACGATCTGAAGAATGACCGCGGATTTCAAGAGAAGCTGGCATCTGGCATATCTGAAAGATTTGCTCCGGGAACTCGGGTGCGACGTTCAGTGAGCGAGGCGTTTGCCTGGTATGCATCCCGCGCCGGGCGGGACTAGACAGTGACCGACTGAACCGCTGGTGGGGGAAAGAAAGTGTTGCCTTGCAACACGGCACGAATTCCACTGACCAGGTCTTCGACAGCGCGGCCCTTCTGAACGTAACCATGGCAGCCGGCCGCCCGGATGACACTCTCCAGCCCAGGATAGCTGTGGGTGGTGAAGGCAAGGATCTTTATGCCCATGCCGTTGGCGCGGATCTGCTGTGCGGCGGTGAGCCCGCCGATGCCGGGCATGCTGAGATCAAGGAGGATGAGGTCAGGATGGAGTTCCTTGGCCTTGGACACCGCCTCAAGGCCGTTGCTCGCTTCGCCACAAATTTCCCAGTCTCTTTGATCGTTCAGTAAGGTGCGGATACCCTGACGCACTATCTCGTGGTCGTCCACGATCAAAATGCGTTTGTGCGCAGGCAATTCTCCTGTAACTTGTTTGCTCTGTTCATGGCCAAGAGACTGAACCGCTTCTTTGAGGCCCGCTCGCGACTCCGTAAATTCCAGGGGAACCCGAGCAACCAAGCGAGTGCCGGATTTTTTGGCCTGCAGCTCCAAGCTGCCCCCCAGTTGACTAAGCCGTTCCCGCATACCGGGAATTCCCACGCCAAATTCCGAGCCGGTCCTTCCAGACTGAACGCGAGCGAGCTGGTGAGGACTTATTCCCACGCCTTCATCGCGAATGCAAAGTTCGATCTCCGTTTCCGTAATCGAAAGAGCAATTTCAGCCTTGGCGCTCTTGGAGTGCCGCACTACGTTGGTCAGTCCTTCCTGAACCACACGAAACAGGGCTATCTCCTTTTCAACGGGCAGGCGCGCTGGGTTTGCCGGGACCTTCAGTTCCACCTCTATCCCGGAGCGCTTGCGAAAACCATCTACATACCATTCCAGAGCGGAGCCCAATCCGCGTTCATCAAGCAGAGGCGGGTGCAGCAGGTAAGAAAGCGTACGAATCTCGTCCTGCACCTTGTGCAACAGGTTCATGGAATCCGAAAGGTCTTTAGCGAGGTCTGTCCGCGAGGATTGGCATTGATTCAGCAAAGACCCAAGACTCATGCTGATGGCAGCAATTTCCTGTCCTGTGACGTCGTGAAGATCGCGCGCAATTCGACGCCGCTCCTGGTCTTGAACGTTCAGTATGCGGGCGGCCAAAGATCGCAGAGAATCCTCGCGTTCTCGCAAGACGGCATTGGCGTTCACAACATCAGTGGTCTCCGCCGCCGTCGCGTGAATCTCGGCGCCGGCGAGCACAGGCCTTTCCAAAGGACCCATGTTGAGGCGCAAAAAGCGCGTGCCATTCGGGGCGTCGATTCGTAGCTCACCTTCAATAGGGCCCTTTGTGGCATTCTCCAAGGCGGCGCTAAGCAAGGACCAGCCCGTCGCCGAAACCAGTGTCTTTAGATTTCGGCCCGTGAGGTCGTGGCAGGCCTCGCCCCCCAAGAACTCCGCAAAACTGCGGTTGCAATACACAATCTGTCCGGAGGACGAAAGGTACGCCAAGCCGGGCTTGAGCCCGTCGAGAAGGGTTTTTAGGCTTTCTTCGACAGATGCGTTGGCCGTAAGGTCCGCAGGGCGGCGGGAGTTGACGCGGCGAGAACTCATGACTATCTGAAGGCGGGAGCCAGTATAGACCCCCAGGCTGATCATACACTAGGAAATTCTGAACCGATTCGAACGATTCGCTTTTCTAAGGTGTTTACCGGGGACTATTCCGCCGGGGATTGGGTGGCTTCGCCGGGCGAAAGATCAACCAGAGTGATTACCGCGCCGTCGGTCTTGCCTTCCGAAGTGCGGTAGGGATGGATGCGCAGCGAGTAGCGGTGGTCGTTGCGGCTTACCGCCTCGGTCTCGATCATTTGGCCGTTGCCAATGACCTTGAGAATCATTTCGTGGAGATTGGGAATCTGGATCAGCGGATTAATGTTAATGAAGGGGCGCCCAACGTCCGCTGGAATCAAACCGAGCGTCTTCTGCGCTTCTGGGGTGAAGCGCCGTATCGTCACGTCCGGCGCGACCATTATCACCGCAATCTTGATGCTCGCTAACAGGTTGGTGAGGTCGTTGTTAACCGTGGAAATGTCGGCATTGCGATTGCGCAACTCATCGTTGACCGTGCTGAGTTCTTCGTTTGCCGATTGCAACTCCTCTTTTGCAGTTTCCAGTTCTTCGTTGGTGCTTTGCAATTCTTCGTTGCTTGAAAGAATCTCTTCATTGGCGGACTGCAGCTCTTCGTTCGTGGCTTCCTGAGTTTCGATGACGGACTGCAGATATTCCTTGGTAGCAGCCAGCTCCTGTTCGAGTTTTGCGATGGGACTGTGATTCACATCCACCTGCTTAGGGGCGGAGCGGCTCAGCTTGGGTTTCAGAGCCGGCTTGGATTCCTTTTCCTCGTGAAACACAATCATGAAGTACAACTCCTTCATGGGACCCATGCGGATGGGTGAGACCTCCAGATTGATGAGGTACGCCGTCTGAGACTTGGCGTCGCCGTTTCCGTTGCCGTTCCCATTCTTTATGACGATGCCCTGCTTCCGCACCGTCGTGTCGTCCTTCCTGGCCCGAGCTAAGGCATTGCGCAGCTCCATTAGCAAACTTTCGCGTGCCATCTTCAGGATGCTGAGGCTGGCGCGCCCGGGGGCAAGCTTGAGGTAGCGGCTGACGTTTCCGCGAGTGTGGACAATTTCGAATTCGTCGTTCACGAAGACGGTCGCGGGCACGTATTGCGTCACCAACCGCCGATCAAATTCCTTTTGCGCCTCCAGATAGTTGGAAGTGGATTCAGGGGGGCGCATGAGCGTGCGTACGGGCCCGTATTCCCCGCGATCGGCCTGGCGATTCAGCGAGAACGTAACCACCTGGCGTACGGTGGATGTCTTCTTCGAGAAAATTTTGTGGGCTCGGTCTTCGGTGTTAAACAAGCTCGTCGCGGCCCCCAATCCTTCGGAGGCGCCGAGGACAAGAAAACCATACGGACGAGTGGCATAGTGGAACAAAGAAATGGCTTTATTCTGCAGCACGGGCTCGAGATAGATGAGCAGATTGCGGCAGCAGATGAGATCCATCTGAGAAAACGGCGGATCGTTGAGCAAATTGTGCTGGGCGAAGATACACATGTCGCGAATGCTCTTGCTGATGCGGAAGCCACCTTCGACCTTGACGAAGAAACGCCGCAGTCGATCTGTGGAAACGTCACCTTGAATATTTTCGGGGTAAGTGCCGGCACGAGCTTTGGCGACGGACGCTTCACTGACGTCGGTGCCAAAAAACTGAATGGGAATCTGTGATGCCTTGTCACCGAGGTATTCGAGCATGGCGATGGCAATGGAGTAGGTTTCTTCTCCAGAAGCACTGGCAGGTGTCCAGACCCTTAAAACTTTATCGTGTGTGCGATGCTTCATGATCGAAGGGAAAACCGTACTCTTCAATGCATCAAAGACACTCGGATTGCGGAAGAAGCTGGTGACATTGATAAGCATGTCCTGGTACAGCGCCTTGATTTCGGCGGTGTTGGACTGTAAGTACCGGACATAGTCTTCAATACGTTCCAACTTATGTACCAGCATGCGCCGTTGAATGCGTCGGCGGATGGTGGTCTGGCGGTAATGCGTGAAATCGACACCGGTACTGCGACGCAGGAGTTGAAAAATCGTGGCCATCGCGGGCGTGTCTGCCGGAGAAAGCGCTGTTTCAACCGTGCTGGGAGCGTGGGAGTATGGGAGCTTGGCAATGCGGGCGAGTTCTCGCGCCATGTGCCGGGGAGCGAGTATATAGTCAACACAGCCCGCAGCAATGGCGCTGTGAGGCATGCTGTTGTATTTCGCGGACTCATTGTCCTGGGCGAAGGTAACACCACCTTGGGCCTGGATTTCGGCCATGCCCAGGGTGCCATCCGTGCCAGATCCGGAGAGCACCACGCCAACGCTGCGATTGCCGTTCGCCTCAGCCAGCGAGCGCATGAAATGATCGATCGGCATGGGTATGCCACGCGTTTCTTCGCGCGCCTGCAATTGCAAAACATAATCGAAAATCGACATCGTGGCATTCGGCGGGATCACATAAACATTATTGGCTTCAATCTTCATGCCATGCCGCACCTCGAAGACGGACATGGTTGTTTGCTTTGCTAGCAAATCAGTAAGCATGCTCTGGTGCTTGGGATCGAGATGCTGGATCAGAACAAAGCCCATTCCGGTATCGGCGGGCAAATGCTTGACGAGTTCGGTCACCGCCTCAATGCCACCAGCGGACGCGCCGATGGCGACAACAACGAAGTCGCCAGCACCGGATGATGTGGAGCCCGCACTGATCTGTTTGGAACTGGAGGAGTCTTTTGTTCTCTTAGACGGCATTGTCAATTCCGAATTGAATTACCGCTTGAATGGAGAAGGAGCTCTGCATGCTCACACATTCGGTGAACACCACAGCTACACTCCGACCGTCAAACGATCGATACACTACAATGTAGTAGTGGACCAAAACCTTACCGTATTGTAGTCCTCAGGACCGGAGGGGACAACTGGTGGCCAAGGTTCAACTCTGTGCAGCCAATAAACATATCTACCCCTTTGGCGTGTAGCCAACCCGCCCACAATCCTGATCACACTGGAAAGAGACCGCTAGAGTGCTTGTGGAACGATCGCTTGGGCGAAACAATCGGCTGCGGAAATTCCTGACCGGTTTAGATTGGGGATAGAGAGGATTTTTGGCGGTGCAGCACCGCGCATGAAAATGACCGGCGTGATCCTAAGTCTTTCATTTTCAGCACGCACTCCGGTTCTTGTCGTAGCAGTTCACCAGTCCGGACTTGAAGACTTTTTTTTCGGGCACATACGTTGAGTCCCGGATGTTAACATACGCCCCGCAAGCGGAGACTCAATAAGCGATGGATTTCGACGAATTGAAGTGGACCCACGAAGTCGCGAGGTTTCAGTTTGTTCTGACGGAGCTGGAACTGGCGATTACATTCGCCGAAACGGCCGCATCCGCCGATTCAGATGAAAAAGCCACTCGTAATATTGGGAACGCAAGGCGAGCGTACAAAGCCGCGATGAAATTTGCCAAGGGGGCTAGGTTTACGCCGGAAATGACCAAGAGTATTGTCGAGAAGGTACAGCAGATTTCCGTCTTGCTCGAGCACAATTTGCCATGTCCTTAAGGTTCTATGGTCGAATCTGAAGGGCTAGGTATTGAGCCGGATGGACAACAATCCGGCAAAGGAGATCCGAGAAGTGGGTGACGCGACACAAGCGGAGGTCGTGTACACTTTCGAGTTTTTTGGGAAGGTCGTTGACACGAACTGCCACGGATTGCGCACATGCCTGAACGCCCAGCAATTCTGATCAGTTGTTTGAAAGACGAGGCGGGCCAAATCCGGGATCGAGCGACACACGATTATCGATCTGTAAGTAGCTATCTACTAAAAATCACGATGCGGTGGGTCCAATTTGAGGAAAGGTTGTACGTATATTCTGCAGTAGAACCAAAACTATGCGCGCCGAACGGGGCGTTCACAACGAAAGAAAATGATCGACTAGCCTTCTGCTCCAGATTGATCGTGCCGAGAGGCCGAGAGGCGCATCGCGAGTCCTGACCGCCAAGAGCTGCGCCGGCCGAGTGAATTTCGAGAAAGAATTACACGGCCAGTACACTAGTCACCGGCGCACGATTTTTCTCACCTAGGCTTCTAACCCTCAGTATCCGCGAAACTTAATCACATATAGACGACAATTAACGAGTCTGGAACTCACTTTGCGCTCACAAAATACGGCTAGGTTGGCAATTTGAGCTCGTGTGCGGAGGAGCGAACCTTTCCAGCTCCGATCTGGCCTTTGAGCGTGTATCACAATCCAATGGCGAAAATCCGCCAATCGTGTGTGGGAAGAATAAGGGCGAATTCCGCGAAGGTGCACGCTCTAGCGCTCGCGCTGTCATTTTTTCTAGGTTGGCCCGAACCGGCCGTAGGCTACGCTGTCCTCACGCATGAAGCCATTATCGACAGCGCGTGGAAGACGGATATCCGTCCTTTGCTTCTGAAGCGTTTTCCAAAGGCCACGCCGGAGCAGCTGAAAGAAGCGCACGGCTACGCTTACGGCGGCGCCATCATTCAAGACCTCGGCTATTACCCTCACGGAAATCACTTCTTCAGCGGTTTGACTCACTACGTTCGCAGCGGAGACTTCATCCTCGCCCTGCTGCGCGATTCGAAGGACTTGAATGACTACGCTTTCGCTCTCGGCGCGCTTGCTCACTATCCCGCCGATAACGATGGCCACCGTATCGCCACGAATCGAGCCGTTCCGATTCTCTATGCGAAGCTGCAAAGGAGGTACGGCGACAGGATCACCTATGAGGAAAACCCACTCGCACACATCAAGACGGAATTTGGGTTCGATGTTCTGGAAGTCGCGCGCGGCCGATATGCCCCGGACGATTACCACGACTTCATCGGGTTCGGCATCTCTGCCCCTCTGCTCGAACAAGCCTTTCAGGAAACCTACGGCTTGGAACTCAGGAAGGTTCTCGACGACGAGGACAAGGTGCTCGGCTCATACCGTCACGATGTGAGCCAGCTTATCCCCAAAGCGACGCGCGTCGCCTGGAGCCTGAAGAAAGACGAAATCATGAACGACCAGCCGGGCATGACGAGGCAGAAGTTTCTCTTCAATCTTTCACGCGCGAGTTATCAGAAACGATGGGGGAAGAATTATCAGCCGCCCACCGTGGGCGAAAGATTTCTTGCTTTTTTCGTGAGCATCCTGCCGAAGATTGGTCCCCTGAAGGTCTTGCAGCTGCGGACTCCCACGCCGGAGACTGAGCGAATGTTCGAGGCCAGCTTCAATGCAACCCTGGATAGCTACCGCAAACTCCTTCACGAAGTGAGCGAGGGTAAATTGGATTTGCCGAATGACAATTTCGACACCGGAGAAACTTCGGGCCCCGGGCAATATCAACTCAACGATGAAACCCACGCGAAACTTCTCGACGCCCTCGCCGAGCAGAATTTCGCGAGCGTTTCGCCGGAGATTGAGACGGAGCTTCTTAATTTTTTCAGCCATTCAGAGGCACCGTATGCAACGAAACGGAAGCCAAAAGAATGGGCGAAACTTCAAGCCCAGCTGAAGCGGTTGAAGCTTGCTGGCCCACTGGAAGCTACTCGACGCCAGGAACCCGCGATCACAAAGATCGAATAGCCCCCTAAGCGCACGCTCTAGTTGTTGACGAGTGGTTTCCTAACGCAAAATTCCGTCAGAGGTTGGAACAACTCGAAGCCTAAGCGACTGCATAGCCGCCAGAGGGAACCATGCGTCGGGCGAACTGTATCTTGCGTTATAGTTCAATTCATTCAGGCGATGACAGTCCGCCGGATTCAGCGGCAAAATATTTGTTATGGGATACTTCGCACGCAACCAATAAACCATATCCAATCTCGTTTGTTCCGGTGCCGCATGGCGGTTCAGCGGGTGGGTGGTTCAGTGGGCATGCAGCTTTCTGCTCCAGAGTGACGGTGTACCCTAGGCGCTCCAAGCGATGAACCAAGTTACGAGTCAGCTGGTGGTGACTTCCCAATTCGACTTGACTCGGCCGTACGCCCTCGTTCAACATCGGAGAGAATCCCCATCTCGACCACGGCTAAGCCGTGACCAGCCACAGCAGTCAGGGACAGACGGCCGACCGCGTACTCATTCA
>Ga0310909_10000638_pt1 | contig 18878 bp, 24 predicted proteins | sample GREbulkMGT000H_FD_203449 | JGI IMG/M metagenome (GOLD analysis project Ga0310909, IMG submission 203449) | Lab enrichment of tropical soil microbial communities from Luquillo Experimental Forest, Puerto Rico - GRE.bulkMG.T000H | ecosystem: Environmental > Terrestrial > Soil > Tropical forest >... | reverse complement strand
GCAGTTCCTGACCCAAAAGAATGTGCAACTTGCCGGATCAGTATGCACACGAACAGAAAGGCGATGCCCACGGCAAGGGCGATACGTCCATCATGGAAAATAAGACGCAACCGGCGCCGCGATTGCTGCTGCTGATAACCAAAGTAATTATGTATGGCGCGCTCCAGAGCGGGCTGATCGGCGCTCCCTAGCTGGTCCTGCGGCAAATGAATAACCAGCTTGAGCGGAAGGTGGAGCGCGATTTCCTCAGCCCAGCCGACGATATATTCCTCGGCATCGTGATCGAGATCGCGGTCGTGAAACGGAGACGGATCAAGCGAATTGAACAGCTGCTGCAGCTTGCCCAGCCTGATCTCAATTGTTGCTGCCGGGCGCGAAGATTTGTCCATGGCTGCGTCGGTCATTGCTTGCTCCTCTCGACGTGTTTTTTCCGCTAGCGCACGTGAACGAGCTTGTCAGCCTAGCGGGGCCCAGATCAACGGCGATGACAACCGTGGGCGCCGCACAACCCGTTTCTACTTTCCGAAACTGCGCTTGCCCGAGCAAATCAACTGGAGACGAAAAGGAGTGATCGGTCGGAATTTTCAAGAACAGCCGCTGCCACCCTGCCGAAGAATAGTGTCTCGCCCGCCGGCCGGCCTACCCCCATGACGATCAGGTTGTAGTCGCCAAGGCTGGCCTGCCGCAGGATCGCATCCTCTGGCGCGACATCGAGGCGTAACGCAGTTCGGATCGAGCGGCCGTGATGGTCGGCGAGTTCGACGATTTCCTTGAGAACCGCCTCCTCATGGCGCCGAGTAGGCGTCGGACGTTTGAGTCGGCGCTGGGCGGCACCCAGTCCCACCGTGCTCAGGACATAGAGCGCCGTTATCGGAGGATCACCAGGGCGGGTCAGGGCGAGCGCAACCTCAGCCGCCCGTCGCGATACCTTGTTGCCTCTGACAGGGACCAGAATGTTCAGATGACCTTTCTGCGAATCGTCAACATGAACGCCGCGCGCGACGACAACCGCAATTGGACCTTCATACATGGCTGCTACGTGGGCGATGTCTTCATGGAATCCGCCATGGGACGACACGGTCTTTGCCATACCGAGGACGAGCAGGTCATAACCCTTCTGTGCCTCCCTTGTGACAGCCGTTTCCGCCGGAAGCACATTGCTGCGCAGGGTCACGTGCACCCTCCGCACTCTCTCGGCGGCCGCGTCCGCTGCGGAACTGCCCGTCCCCTCGATGGCCGCTTTGATTGTCGCTTCCGGCCTTGTACGCTCCAGGTGCAGGATCGTCGTCGTTATGCCGCGCGAGCCGGCGATCAAGCCGGCGAGGTGCAAAGCGAGTTCCCCATTCGCGCTGTTGTCGACGGCAACGAGGAGGCGCTCCACATTGGTGATGAAACCTTTCGCTTCGAACGCTTCCCGCGCGAGCCGAGCGCTCTCCTCTTCGTGCACTGGAAGCCTCGACAACGCCCAGCGCAGCATTGGCGGCATTGCCAAGGTGGTTACGACCGCCATCGTGACGATCATGGTAAAAAGGTCGTGGCTGATCACGCCTAGCGACAGACCGATGGTTGCAACTATGACTTCGGTCGAACCGCGAGCATTCATGCCGCAGGCAAGCGCGAGTGACTCCCGCCCGCTCAGCCGGCCCAATGCGCCTCCTAGAAACGCTCCGCTGAACTTACCGACGCTCGCGATGGCGATCAGCCCGAGGGTGAGGAGCAAAAGGTGAGGGTCTCTGAGCACCGAGAGGTCGGCATTGAGCCCGGCGAGCGCAAAGAAAACCGGCATGAACAGAGCAATAACCATTCCCCTCAATTGCTCGTCGATGTGCCGGGTCAGGATCGGCGATTCACCCACCAAGATTCCTGCGACGAAAGCTCCGAGTACGGTGTGAATCCCAATGAGATGCGTTATCAGCGCCATTACCCCCATGACGACCAGGATTGCGGTGACAACCGGTACCTCGCTAACGAACGTGTCATTGGTCCAACGGATCAATGCAAACACGAGACGCCGGCCGAGCGTGAAGCTCACCAGCAGGAACAGTCCGGTCCCGAGTACGCTTTGCGCCAAGGTCGTGGCATTCAATACGCCATGCAGCGCCAGACCGGAGGTGATTGCAATGATGGTCCATCCGACCGTGTCGTCGATGATGGCGGAGGCGACGAGCGTGGTCCCGATTTTTCGTCGCATAAAGTTCATCTCGCGCACAACCATTGCCACGATCTTGACCGACGCAACCGAGAGCGCCGTGCCGAGAAACATCGAGGTAATCAGTCGCTGGTCGGGACGTGGCAGCATGGCCTCGGGCAGAAATTGGCCGAGCAGGAATCCGCAAACGAACGGCACGGCAATTCCTGCTACGGACACGCTTACAGCCGCGCGGCGAGCCCTCTTTACAAGCTTGAGGTCGGTTTCCATCCCGGTCAGGAGCAGAAGCATCAGGATGCCGAGATCGGAGACCGCTTCGAGCATCGCCTTTTGCTCATGTCCGCCGGGAAAGATCGCGTGCTGACCCTCCGGCCAAAGCGCGCCGAATACCGATGGACCGAGGCTAACGCCCGCGATCAGCTGGCCCATGACGGCGGGTTGGCCAATCCGCTGCATGATCTCGCCAAGAAGCCGGCCAACCAGAAGCAGCAACACGATCTGCGCGATGAAGAGAGCTTCCGATGGGACGGTTGGCGGCTGATCCGCCGCGAATGCAGCGGAACTCGCAGACAGCACCGCACCCAGCCGAATGACCAGGCGCAATGCGGGCCCGCAACTGGCGCTCAATATCTTGCGCATGGGAAGTCGCCTAGTCTAGCGCGCTCACGACCAGCACGGGACCCGGTGCGTTACGCAGGGCAGCCTCGCGAGCGCCGAAAAACCCGCGCCCCACGCCGCGGTGGCTATGGCTGCCTTTGATGATGATGCGCTGATCGTCGATTGTCATCGCAGCGGGCCAATCAGCACAAATACGAGGTCGAGGGCACGGAATCCTCCGCTACCGTCTCGGGAAAGCTCGCTCCATCGCCAGGCTCGAGCTCAAAACGTTGACGCGAGGGTCGAAGATCCCGAACATGCGGCCGATCACATGTTGCGCGACAAGCGCATTGATGTCGGTTGTTGTGGGCGTCATCGCGGATTGGCGTGTCCCGGATCACGACTACGTTGTGGAGCGCCGTCACGCGGCTGCAGGCACCGGATCAGCAAGATGGCGAGCGAAGATTTAAGAGTTCTTGACCTAGATCAAAATGTTGCGGCTAGCCGTTTGCGAAAAAAGGAACAATGCATGGTCGTTTGCCCGGCGACCGGCTACAGAGTTTCGACCGGCAGCGACGCAGATATACGACACGAGGCGGCGATGACTTTCGAAGAGTGGCGGAAAGAAGCCAAGCAGATATTCGTGGCCTGGCACAATGATGATCCGGCGTGTGTGGATAAAGACCATTGGCGACAATGCTTCGATCGCAATTACAGACCATGGGAAGCGGCGCGTTACGCTGCCGAACTGCTCCGCCAGCGCGCCACCGCGCCCGTTGGGAAGCGCTGACAACGGCCTCTCTTCCCCGCAGACGACTTGGGATGCGAGACAACGTCGCCGCGTGTGAGGGAGTTTTCGGCACACACAGGTGCCTCGTGGTCCAGTGTTGTCGCGTAATTGTTCTATCCCACTAATCATGCAATGGGACGAGAACTTCGACATCGGCGCCGACATCGGCACGCCGGTGGCCAACGACTACCAGGTGCGATTCCGCTTCACCGGCAAACTCGACAAGCTCACACTGAAGATCGATCGGCCGAAGGTCACAAACATTCGCAAGAGAGAGAAGCCACGCGCAATACCGCGCGGCCGAGTAGCGTCACCCCGATAGCGTCAAGGGAATGTCGCCCGCCCACATAGGCGTTCGACAATTTTTAATTCAATCCGTCACCTGGAGCCACGCCACCGTGGCAGCCTCACGCGTCGGCTCGGTAGCGTGCGTTGGCATGCCCGCTATGCGGGGGGCGGCGGCGGTGGCGGCTTTGGTGGCCTCGGTGGTGGCGGCTTAGTTGGCCATTGTAGATCGCATAGGGATCGTACGGCGCTACCGCTAATCCGATAAGCGCTAGCGCCATCATGACAAGTGGCGCACGACGCGGAGCTTGCGCACTGTCTTCTCCCGCGACGGGGACCGACGTGGACCGCACCGCCAGCTGATCGTGACCAACCGATGCGCCGCCGACGTTAATCAAATCGCTCATCTCCGCTCTCCGAGATGGGTCTGCTCTGTACCTATAATCTAACCATACAAGACGTACCGCGCGTTGTGTTGACGTAGATCAAATTGCGCCCTGACAACGACGGATATTAGGGTTAAAACTCATAAACCGACGATGTCATTGCAATCTGCCGCTTTCCGATTGCGGGCATCGCTGCGGCGGTAGTCGAGTGAAAAGTTCGAGAATGGCGTGGCGTACGGCGAGGGCCCGTTGGTTCTTTTTTTTCAGCGCTGTTGCTGCTAGGCGGCGATGCTGGAGGAAGGCGTAAGCGATCATCGTCATGAGCGCATGACGGTGAAGGCCTTGCCATGATCATCCCTCGAAGTGATCAAGAGCGAGTTCTTCTTTCATCTGCTGGTGAGCCTGTTCGCAAATCCATCGCGCCTTGATGGCGGCCGCTAAGGTGCGCAGGTCAGTGTTCGCCGGCAGGTTGGCGAGATAGTATTTCTTCTCTCCCGACATCCTGTGTTCGCCGATGAGCCAAGCCTCGTCCCCTGGCAGATGTTGCTGACCCTTGCCCCTGATCCGATTGCGGTGGTCCGTTGGCGACCCGCACGCGGCCAGCAGCAAAACGAGCCTTGAGCTTTCCTTTCGTTCCGGTGCGCCAACTGCTGTCCCGCCATCTGGCATCGGCCAGCATATCTTCGGCCGCTATCGATAGGATGTCAGAAATGTGTCGCTGACGGGGACGGCCGCGTCCGGCAACCGGCCAGATCATCTGCACATCGGCAGGGTATACCTTGAGGTGTCGCGGGATACCGACTGCTTAGCGGCGTAGAATCGCTTTGGTGTGAATCTTGTTGGATCGGCACACCTTCTGGCCCCTACTTTCAAGGAATGAGCCATATCAAAGCTCCTGGCTGAGTCCTTACGACGTTGCCAGCACACGATTGAATGAGGCGACCGCGGAAGGGCGGTTGAAGTGACCCCCTTCAGCACTCCCATTTGATTTAAATCAAAGCTTCCGTTGGCACCGCCGACATCATGCTCCCTACGCAGAAAACCGAGGGAGCCGTCTGATGCCAATAGACATCATTGTGGTCGCGCTTATCGCGGCTGCTTTTGGCATTTTCGCCGCCACATTGTACTGGGCGGATCTGCGCACGCGCGGGCTAAGCAAGTAGGCAGTACGTCTGCCTCAAAATCGTGGCCCCAATGCCCGCTCCGTCGCGACCGCCGATTCGGCATTGCCCGCTGTGCGGGATTGCAATGCTGAGCAGCAAGTCGGACGAAAATAGTGCGCAGTTCGACACGTTTTCGTGTCTCAATTGCAAAACCATTATTAGTCTCACTGCGCCACCGAAGAGCCCTAAGCCGAACCAGTGAGGCTGCCCTCATTGGCGGTCGCCAGTTCACGCGCTCGGTTATTTGGCCTGGCCCGAGATAAGCCACCTCGAGTCCGGATGCGCACATCGACTATTTTGCAAGTGTGTTGATATAGGCCGCGACGTCTTGCGCTTCCCGGCGCGTCAGCGTCACGTTCATCCTGGGGTGTGGATAAATGATCGAAAACGCAAGCGTGTCTGGGTTGGAAGCAAAGTTTCTCGCGATCGCTTCAAATGGTGGGGCGTCGGTTACGTCTCTGCGCTCGGTCGGCGAGACGATATGGCAGCTGACGCAGCACATTTCCGCCAGGCGTTCCGTTGTCGGCGTCGGCGGCGAGTGCGCCAGAGGCAGCCAGAATCGCAGGAAGCATCGAACAAGCACGAAAACCTCCGTCAACAATGGCTGACGCTCGCTGCTGATGCAACATGATGAAGCTGATTGGATACGGCAAAGTTGATGCAGGTCAAAGACGGCCATTCTGGTCGCCTCGACATTGCTTGAAACATACGCGAGGCAGCCATCCTGGCCACGGTCCTAGGGTTGGCCATCCGGATATGCCAACGTTTCGTTTCACGCGCGAAGACGCGCGTGCATTCCTGCTCTATCTGAGGTCCATTCAGGCGCCGTAAGTGCATGCTGAATCGATCCGACGTATCACGACCGTTGGGCCGACACCGGTCGAGGGCAAGTGTTCGCGGCTTGCTTCGACCGCTGATCGTCGCATGGCCCGCGGCCGGCCTCGTCATCGGCCTCGCGGCGCAGTTTTCGGGATGGGCGCATTGGACTTCCCCGATATGGGCCGCCGCTACGATTCCGGTCCTGCTCGCGCTCGTGGCGGAGATCGTCATCAGCCTGCGCCGCGGCGATGTCGGGTTGGATATCGTGGCCGCACTGTCGATGCTGGCGGCGCTGGTCTTTGCCGAATACCTCGCCGCCGTCGTGGTCGCTTTGATGTATGCCGGCGGGCAATACCTCGAGGACTTTGCCGAGCGTCGTGCAAGCCGAGAGATGACGGCGCTCCTTGCACGGGTACCGCACACGGCGGTCCGCCACCGCAACGGTCGGCTCGAAGAGGTCGACTTGGACGTGATCGAGCCGGGCGATCGCCTCGTGGTTCGAAAAGGCGACGTGGTCCCGGTCGACGGGGCGGTCATAGAAGGCTTGGCCGTTCTCGATCAGTCGGCCCTGACGGGCGAATCCGTCCCAGTCCAGCAGAAGGTCGGCGATGGCGTCATGAGCGGGGCGACCAACGTCGGCGAGGCTTTCCATCTCCTGACGACGAGGCGCGCGGCCGAGAGTACCTATGCCGGCATCGTTCGTCTGGTCGAAGCGGCCCAGCGTTCGCGCGCGCCGATGTCGCGCCTGGCCGATCGCTACGCCATGGTGTTCCTGGCCGCGACCATCGCGCTCGCGGGAGCATCTTGGGTCTGGAGCGCGGATCCCATCCGTGCCGTGGCCGTGCTCGTGGTGGCGACGCCTTGCCCACTCATCCTGGCGGTGCCGGTGGCGATCGTCTCCGGTCTGTCGCGAGCCGCCAAGCACGGCATCCTGGTCAAGGGCGGCCAAGCGCTCGAGATTTTGGCGCGGGTGCGCGCGCTGGTGATCGACAAGACCGGCACGTTGACGCACGGCCGGGCACATATTGTCGCGACCGATGTCGTTGCCGATGTGTCTGCTGATGAAATTCTGCGGCTGGCGGCCTCGCTCGATCAGGCTTCCAAGCACATCATGGCGCAGACTATCGTCGATGATGCCCGAAGCAGAGGCCTCGAACTCGCGATCCCCAGCAATGTCGTCGAGACGCCGGGCGAAGGCATCGAAGGCTGCGTCGATGGCCATCATGTGATCGTCGGCGGGCTTCGCTTCGTCAGCGGCAAGATCGGCACGACGAGCCTGTCTCGATTGCACACGCAGCGGCCGCCTGGGAGCATCGCGGTGGCGGTGGGTATGGATGCAAGGCTTGTCGGCGTGTTGGTTCTCGTCGACCGGGTGCGGGCGGGGACCGAGGCCTTACTCCGCGAGCTCAAGTCGCTTGGGCTCGCACGGATCGTCCTCGCCACCGGCGACCGGCGTGACGTAGCCGAGATGATAGCCGGGGGCCTGCCGATCGATGCGGTCAGATGGGAGCTCAGCCCCGACCAAAAAACGTTGGTCGTGTTGTCCGAGCGAAAAAACGGCCCGGTCATGATGATCGGCGACGGCATCAACGACGCACCGGCGCTGGCTGCCGCCGATCTAGGCATGGCCATGGGGGCGAAGGGTGCAGCGGCATCCACCGAAGCCGCCGACGTCGTCCTGCTGGTGGATCAACTGGATCGAGTGTTGCCGGCGATCAAGATTGCGCGCCGATCACGCTTTATCGCGCTCGAAAGCGTCTATGCAGGTTTGGGTCTTTCGGTCCTCGGAATGATCGCGGCGGCGCTCGGCCAGATCACGCCGGTGCAAGGCGCCATCTTCCAAGAAGTGATTGATATCGCTGTTATTCTCAACGCGCTGCGGGCTCTGCACGATCGCTCCGTCCAGCCGCCGCGGCTCCATCGCTTGGGTTGCAATTGATCCAGATCATAATCGCTCGCTACGGCTGCGCTATCAATCGGCCATCACTCTCACGCAGGTGACCTCCACCATGACCAAGCCCATCCCCGACAAAGCCGAGGTAGCGCTCGAATATCCGGACAAGCTCTATATTGGAACATTCGAGCGAACGTCGCGTTTCGACACTCATCTTGACGAAACCGGAATTTCGCTCAGCCTGCACCGCACCGGCGCCGCCGACATCCGCAAGACCGTTCGCATGCATTTCCACTATGGGCTGTTTGCGGACATCCTGCACGATCTCGCAAAAACGGTGTCTTCCGTGCCGCCGGCCGATGCGGCGCACCGCGATGCGCTGCGGCAAGGGGCAAAGGCCCTCTATCAGGCGCTCAATCCTCGGCGCAACGACAAAGACGACATCGCCCAGATGACGCCCGAGGAGGAGGTGCTCCTGCTGCACGTCATGGAATGACGAGCGACGCGCTGCGGTCTGCGCCAGAGAAGCGGTCGGTCGTGCGATTACGGCATAGGGGCGTGACATGAAATTTTTGCTGGTGGGACTGAGCGCCCTTGCACTCGTAGCTGCCACGGGCATTTCGCTCACGATCGGCAATGTCGCGGCACAGTCGACGCGGCCCTATGCGGGCCTGCAGACCCGCCCGATCAAGGCACTGTCGGCCGAACAAATCGCCGACCTGAAAGCCGGGCGAGGAATGAGTTTGGCGCTTGCCGCCGAATTGAACCGCTATCCTGGGCCGCGCCACGTCTTGGAGCTTGGTGAACAACTTGGACTGACGGATCGGCAGCGCGTGGATGTGCAGCGGTTGTTCGACCAAATGACTGCCGAAGTTGTTCCCATCGGGGAAAAGCTCATTTCGCAAGAAGCCGAGCTTGACCGACTGTTTGCACGCGGGGTGGTGACGTCAAGCGGTCTCGACTCGGTGACGGCCGCCATTGGGGTTACCCAGGCCGAGCTTCGCAAGGATCACCTGAAATATCATTTGATGACGTCTGACCTGCTTACACCTGCGCAGATGCAGCGCTATGCTCAATTGCGCGGCTACATCGACGAGAATTCCGGGACCCAACACACGCCGAACCATTGAAGGATGGGGGAGGGATCTGCGGATTAAACGGCCATGACGGCGCGAAGCCCGGATCGGGAAGAGCCCCATGTATCGGCACATTTTGATCCCTACCGACGGTTCGGAGCTTGCCGGCAGGGCCGTGCGCCATGGACTGGCGCTAGCCAAGTCAGCGGGAGCAAAAGTCACCGCATTGACGGTGGAACCGTCGTTCGATGTCTACACAGTTCCTGCTTCGAGAGTGTATGAAATGTCCGGCGCTTTCGCCGAGCACGCCGAGCGCGTCAAAGCGCACGCGCAGGGCATATTGGATGGAGTCGCCGAAGAAGCCCGCGCGGCTGGTGTCGTCTGTGAAACCGTGCAAGTCGAACAGGATCATCCTTACCAAGGCATCATTGACACCGCCGAGCAAAGAGGCTGCGACCTCATCGTCATGGCCTCGCACGGAAGGAGCGGGATTGCGGCAATCGTGCTCGGCAGTGTGACGACCAAGGTGCTTACGCACACGAAAATTCCGGTGCTCGTCTGTCACTGATGCATCGGTTCGGCTTGAAATCAGGCCGTGAGGCCGGGCGGCGGTGCGCGCTTCCAAGCGGACAAAAGTTCATTTGAGGCTGAGAATATAGGCGATGATGTCTGCCTGCTCGTCGGCTGGCAGCATGATGTTGGGCATCGCGCGATGTGAGGTATTGAGCGCGGCCGATAACGCGGTCGCGGTCATGCCGGGGATGGAGGCAACAGCCTGGAAGCGCGGCGCATTCACGTTAGGGGATCGCGAGTATTCTTTTTGGATGGCATGACATTCCGCGCATAGCCGTTGAGCCAGAACGAGGCCGCGGCTCGGTTGTCCGATCTCCTGTGCTTCACCATTCGCTGTCGGAATCGGCAAGGCGATGACCGCTGCCAGCATGACATGCTTTACGCGCATCCGAACCTCCGCTGCCTCGCCTGGCCGAAGTTGGCGCCAGCGAACCACAGAAGACGGTGCGCGTTTCTTGATTCAAATCAAAGAATTGGCCTGCGATCGATAGAAGCTCTTTGCGCAAACGACCATGAAAGCCGCGGAGGTGATGATTACGAATGTGATCACGGTTGTAGAGAAGGTACTCGCGCAGCTCCAAGCAGAGGCGTGGACAAAGCCGTCGTTGATCAACGTGATCGTGCAGGACGGGACCGTCGAGCTGCGGGGAATCGTGGACTCCGCAAAAGAAAGCTGTCCGCGTCGCCGCCGAGGTCACCCTCGAGGTGCGATCGTCCGGCGCAAGCGGGGTACTGACGCGGACGATTTTGATCTCCGTCAAAGACCCGCGGTTGCGAACCTCCTATTCGTTAACGGTATACCCGTCATGAACCAACGTGAGGAGAAGCGACATGGCTGAAACTGCAACCAAACTGCCGGTGGGAAAGGAAGAGAGAGGGACTGATCGTCCGGCCGAGTGGCGGCCGTTCGAGAGCCTGCGGCGGGAAGTCGATCGCCTGTTCGAGGATTTCCAGCTCGGCTCCTGGCGCTCGCCGTTCGGGCGCAGCGTGTTCGACATTCAGCCGTTCTGGCGCGGCGAGGTCGGCTGGGGCAAGGCGCCAGCCGTCGATATCGTCGAAAAGGAAAACGCCTACGAGATCACGGCGGAGTTGCCGGGGATGGACGAGAGCAATATCGACGTCAAGTTCTCCGACGGCACGCTAACGATCAAGGGCGAGAAGAGGGACGAAAAGGAGGAGAAGAAGAAAGATTATTACCTCTCCGAGCGCCGCTATGGCTCATTCCAGCGTTCGTTCGGAGTCCCGGACGGCGTCGACGCTGACAAGATCGAGGCAAATTTCAAGAACGGCGTGCTTACCGTCACGCTGCCGAAGACGGAGCAAGCACAGACGAGCGAAAAGAAGATCGCGATCAAAAAGGCCTGAAGTGTCGGGATCGAATCCTGCAAAGTCGGCATCTGCCGACTTTGCGATGCAGCGCTGGGCCGCCTTCGAGATGCCGGCGGCCGCTTTTTTGGCAGATGACTGGCAGCCCTTGCGCCAGGGTCGGGCTGCCGAGGTGACGACCATGCCATACCAACAGTGATCTGCCTCCTTCGGTGCAGGCACACCTTCCCCCGCACGCCCAGGACATTTACCGCGAGGCTTTCAATCATGTCTTCGCAGCGCACATGGGCGATCCGCGCCAGGAGGAGGCCGCGCACCGCATCGCCTGGGCCGCGGTCAAGCGCTCCTACGTGAAGGTCGGCGGCAGCTGGATCGGCCGCGGCGGAAATTGACCTATCTCAACGCCTTGGCCGCTGCGGGGCATATGTTAAGCAAAAGAGCCCAGGAGAAGAAGCCATGCGCGCACGCAGCCTCGAAGGCAAGAAGTCGCCGGCTGAAGATGCGGCCACGACCAAGGTGACGCCGGCGCTCTCGATCTCACCCGAAAAGGTCTGTTTCATCGTTGTCAAGGCGCGCGAGTTCGATGCCAAGGACATGGTGACCATCCCGGATGACGCATCCAATGCAACGGACGATGCCATGATGTCCGTGTTGGAGGACCACGCCGACGATCCCGTTGTTGCGGAGTTGAGAGGCTTCATCGGGGCGTTGACCGAGGATGAGCAGGTCGATCTGGTGGCCCTGGCTTGGCTCGGTCGCGGCGACGGCACGCTCGAAGATTGGGAGGACCTGCGCGCGGAAGCCGCTCGCCTGCACAACAAGCGCACGGCCTCGTATCTGCTGGGAATGCCGCTGCTGCCCGATCATCTGGAGGATGCTCTCTCCCAATTCGGCTGCTCGTGCGAAGAGTTCGAAATGGGACACCTGTAGGACGGTGCGCATGCAAAGCCCCGTCCAGATCGACTTTCAGGGAATGAAGCCGCCCGAGGCCTTGCGCGCAATTATTGCCGAGCACGTTGCCGGCCTCGAGGGTCGCTTCGGGCGCATAACCGCCTGCCGGGTGGTGGTGAAGGCACCGAGCGAACACCACCGCACCGGCGGTCTCTACGAGATCAACATCCGCCTGGCGCTCCCGGACGGAAAGGAGGTCGATATCGGGCGCACGCCACGTCTGGACCAGCGGCATGCGGACGTTCATTTCGCTCTCAACGATGCATTCAAGCGGGCCCGCCGACAGCTTCAGGATTAGGTCGGTTGCAGGGCCACGTCAAAACGCACCCGGCTCGACCGTAGCGCTTGAGCCGGGCCTCTGACGACGGAAATTCAAATCCCATGCGGATTTGGTGCAGAGATCGCGAGCCATGTCCTATGCGACGCTGATGGTCTACGTCGACGTGGAGGGCAAGCCGGACGGCCGCGTCAGCGTTGCCGCCGATCTCGCCCGGCGCTTCGACGCCCACCTGATTGGAATTGCGAGCGGCGCGTCAATCTCGGTCGTTCTTGGCGAGGACGCGCCCAACGAGGCGGCTGCGGAGATGCCGCATCTGCGGGATATGAAAGCTCTGCTCGATCAAAAGGGACAGGAGTTTCGCGCTGCAGTCGGGACGAGCGGCCGCCGCGCGGAATGGCGATCGGTAGTGGGCCGTCAGACCGATGCGGTCGCGCGCGAGGCGCGGGCGGCCGATCTCGTCATCATCGGCAATGCTCGTGCGAGCCGCGATCCGTTTCGCGCTCTCGATCCCGGCAGCTTTATTCTCAAGGCCGGCCGGCCGGTCCTGGTCGTGCCAACCGCCGTAATGGCACTCCCGCCCAAGCGAATTGCCGTCGCCTGGAAAGACGTGCGCGAGGCCCGTCGTGCCGTTCAGGATGCGTTGCCGTTCTTGCAGGAGGCCGAGAATGTCTTCATCGTCGAAGTATCGGAACGCGGCGGAGATCAAGCCTCGTCTCGGCTGCGAGACGTTGCCAACTACCTAGCCCGACATCGGATCGAGCCCGTCACCGAGCGAGTGCTGCCTGTCGACGCAACTGCGGCGAACTCGTTGCTGCGGTTCATCGAGAACGAAAACATCAACTTGGTCATCGCCGGCGGCTACGGCCACTCGCGACTGGGGGAATGGGCATACGGAGGGGTCACCCGCGACTTGTTGGCGGAAAGTCCGGTCTGTTGCCTGTTCTCGCATTGACGACGGCGAAGGATTGAAAAATGATTTCTCCGTACCAGCAACCGAACTCCAAATAAGCAGAGAGCGAGCCCGGTGGAGCGATGTACCGATTTATCGAATGCACGGCAGGCCAATACATGACGCGCGACGTCACGACCGTGACGCGCGACGTCACTCTTCGAGATCTGGAAGCGCTGTTCGAGAAGCATGATTTCAATTCCTTCCCAGTCGTAGAGGAAGGACAGATGCTGGGTATCGTGACCAAATTCGATTTTCTGCGAGCATTCGCCTTCACCACCGGTCAGATGGTGCCGCACTACGATGACGTGATGAAACGCCCGGTGGCGGAAGTGAGTGGTGCACGTCGAACCGACGGCGCCGTTGACCCGAGTTCTCCAGTTGATGGTGAGCCTGAAGGCTTGCAGCTTTCCCGTTATCGGCGCCGAGCGCCAACTGGTGGGCATCATCTCTCGCGAGGATGTGATGCGGGCCCTCAGAGAGGCCACACAGGGAGCGCGCTGAGGCTTCCGACGCGGCGGGTTTCCTCGCGCAATCGATGGGCCCGCTCGTAACGCCGCCGAGCAGGCGGATCGGCATGACGACGCGGTGCGGGCGTCTCCTGACGGGCTGACGGGGTCACGGCAGTACCGTGTGCCGGAGGCAGCGTTGACTGCGAAGACAAAACTGCCTGACTTCTTCCGGCAATTCTTACGCGGTCTTCGTCGATGAACGCTCATCCCAAGATCGTAGCCATCCGAGCGGCGCAGTAGAGGCATCGCAGAGCCTTCTCGAAGCGCTTTCCGATCTCGATGCCATCGTGTTGGTCGTGTTGCACCTTCCGGGCCAATCGCGCCAGCTATTTGCGTGATATCCTCTTACGAAAGAGCCGGATGCCGGTTGTGGTCGCGAGGCACGGAGAGTTGCTGCACCACGGCGCCGCGGAAATTATCTAGCTGACCGGTGCATCTCCTGCCAAGCGGCTGGCGTCGAGCCAATAGACGTTTCTTCCAGGAGCGAGGCCGCAGTCATAAAGGGAGGTCATCTCGTAACGCCATTCACCGCTAACCTCGACGCCCGGAACGACTCATTTCGCAGGCAGCGATAGCGCCACTCGCGGCCCGACGTCATACTCGGGATTGCCAAATGTTCTCGAACAGCGCATCTGCCCAAGCGGCTCGACTGATGTCGGAATTCGCAACGCGAACCGGCTTATGTCCGCTTGCGCGGGATCAGCAGCGATATCTTTGGACCGATGCATTTGCAGTCTGCAACTTTCTCGAGCTGTTCCAGCGAACACATGATGAAAAATACCGCCGATACGCAACACAGTTGATCGACAAGGTGCATCAAGTGCTAGGGCGATATCGCAATGACGATATCCGTAGCGGGTGGATCAGCGGATTTGATGAAGAAACTGGACTTGGCCATCCAACGGCGGGCGGCCTAAGGATCGGCAAACCTCAGCCGGAGCGCGATGCCAGTGAACCATTTGACGAACGCCTGGAGTGGGATCGGGACGGCCAGTACTTCCATTATCTGACCAAGTGGATGCACGCCCTCTGCCAAGCGGCCTTCGTCACCAGCAATGCTGCCTATGCGCGTTGGGCGGTCGAGCTAGGAGAGGCAGCATTTGGAGGATTTGCCCGCAGGTCCCACTCCGGCGCGGTCATTGGAGTCTATTGGAAGATGAGTACCGATCTCTCAAGACCACTCGTTCCTACCATGGGGTTGCATGACGCATTGGATGGCTTCATCAGTTTTCGGCAAGCGCAGCATGCAGGGAAGATGCTGGCCAATGGCGGAGCGACTGGTCTCAGCACGGCGATGGAATCACTATCCCTCCTATGTCAGCATGGGAGTTGGACGACGGACGACCCGCTCGGACTTGGTGGGCTGCTGTTCGATGCTTGCCGCCTTTGCCAGCTGCCGGTCGAGGAGCGGTTCAACGACGTTCGTCTTCTGGAAGAGCTGATAGACGCCTGCCGTAATGGTTTGATGGCCTTTCTCGTTGGTCGGCACCTAAGCCGGCCTGCCTCGTACCGCTTGGCCTTCCGAGAGCTCGGCTTGGCAATAGGTCTGAGGGCATTGCCGATCATTGCCGATGCCATCACGAAATACGGAAGCGGATTAGGGAGCTGGCCTGCGTTACGACGGACCGTTGATCTCCTTCTGCCATACGAATCGTTTAGCGAGAAGATTGTCAGTTTCTGGATGCCACACGCGCAGCATCACGATGCGAGCTGGCAGGCTCACCAAGACATCAATGACGTCATGCTTGCGACGGCGTTGATGCCGGACATGTTTCTGTCGGTTGGTAAGCGGGATGTCCTGAGTGTACCATGACTTCCAAGTCTGCCGTCCGTCCACCTTTTCGAGGGGTTTGGCAGTGTCGCCATTGGCGGATTCAGCTTGCGATCCGAATGCCCTGAGGTCCGCTCAGGCTAAATTGCCGAAAATCGCCCCGATTGCGGTCATCCAGCAAGACACCCGCCAGTTTGGTCAGGTTGTAACAGCGTGGAATCCGGTTCCAGGCCTAGCCGCCGCTCGCGTGCGGTTTGATAAATATCAAAGTCGCGATCGCTATATCTGACAATCTCTATACGGCAAAGGTTGTCTTCGTCCACTTCGCAAAGGGGTTCTCCCATGTCGTTGCCCCATGTGTTGAAACGCATTCGGCTCGAACTTGCTCGATCCAAGGAGTTTCCAATTGGCTCCGCCCGCCACGGCTACGAATTCGTGGCACCGCTCGACAGCAAAGGGCATATCGACCCGCATCTTTGGCAGAAGTACCGGGAGCATTGCGGGGTGCGCCGGTTTTGGAACGGCGCAGACGAAGAAATGGGGCGACTCACCCACAAGCCGGGCGGGGTGAAGCACGCGCGATGGGTGTTCGACTACGACCCGGACACGACGGACGACGACGAGGCCGGATACCGCTTCGGCGTGCACGCCTTCGCACCCGGCGAGTATGTTTCAATCCGCGGCCATGAGGGTGAATCCCATACCTTCAAGGTCGTGTCCGTTGAACCGGCCGTGTAATCGCGCGAGAAACGGCGCATCGCTCCGATAGAGCTCGGCTATGCGGCGACATATCTGGCGCAATGGCGTAGATCTCCGGCGCCGCCTGTACGAGATCCTGGAGCACGGCACGATCGGGGACCGGACGGGTCTCATCGTCGGTCGGTTCATCGTCGCCCTGATCGTCACGAACCTCGTCACGATGACGCTCGACTCCGTGCCCGCGTTGCAAGCGCAGTACGGGCCGCTATTCATCGCGGTCGAACTGCTGTCGCTCGTCGTTTTCACCATCGAGTACGCATTGCGGGTTTGGGTGGCGGCCGAGCACGCGCCGCACCGGCATTCGAGCGAACGCAAGGCGCGATGGGAATTTGTGTCGAGCCCGCTCGGCGTGATCGATCTTCTCGCGGTCCTGCCGTTTTGGTTGGCATTGGTCTTGCCTGGCGATCTGCGGGTCGTGCTGGTGTTTCGAATCGTGCGCTTTCTCAAGTTGGCGCGCTACTCACCCGCCATGCGCTCGCTGTTGGATGCTCTCTACAGCGAGCGCCGGGCTCTGTTCGGCTGCTTCGTCATTTTGCTGGGTGCGACGCTGCTCGCTGCAAGCGTCATGCACGTGGTCGAAGGTCATGCGCAGCCCGATAAATTCGGCACCATTCCCGAGGCGATGTGGTGGGCCATCGTCACGCTTGGCACGATCGGTTATGGCGATGTCGTTCCGGTCACCGTGCTGGGACGCATCGTCGCATCGGTCACGATCTTCGTTGGATTGATCATGGTCGCCCTGCCGATCGGCATCGTCGCCACGGCCTTCGCCGACGAGGTCCACCGTCGCGACTTTGTCGTCACTTGGGGCATGGTCGCGCGCGTGCCCTTGTTCGCCGAACTTCAAGCAACGGATATCGCCGACATCATGCGGCTCTTGCGCGCACAGCAGCTCGAGGCCGGCGACGTTATCGCCAAGCGCGGCGAGCCCGCTCATTCCATGTATTTCGTGGCGGCCGGAGAAGTGGAGATTGAGCTCAAGCACGAGCGCGTTCGGCTCGGCGCCGGTCATTTCTTCGGCGAGATCGCGGTGCTGCGTCGGGCGCGCAGATCCGCGACCATTATTGCCCTCACGCGAACAAGCCTGCTCGTGCTCGATGCCCACGATCTGCACGTCCTTATGGAGCGGGAACCCCGTATCGCGGAGCATATCCATGAGGTGGCTCGCTCCCGACTGGGCGGCGACGTCGTCACGCGCAAGGGCGATCTTGTCGTTGAAGAGCTCGAAGAAGCGGAGACGATCCAACGGTCGACGAGTAGCCACAGTCGCCTATGACGCGAAGGTCAATGGGACAACATGCAACAGACCGGACTCGATGCAAGTAGCTGGTGCGTGACGCCGCCGAAGACCCACTCGCCCAATCGACTGTGCCCGTAGCCGCCGGCCACGATCAAACCTGCCTTCTCATCCTGAACGAGACGCAGGAGTTCGGCGGCGACTGGCCCCCGCCCTTGCCGCCAGATGTCGTGCACCGCGGCGACTCGATGGCGGAGAAGGTAGCCTGCGACGTCGGAAAGAGTCCTTTTGGCACTGGATTCCGATTCGCCTTCGCCGATCGCGACGAGCAGAACCTCTTTGGCCTGCTGCAGAAACGCAAGTGCATCACGCACGGCGCGGCGGCACTCGCGCGTATTCTTCCACGCCACCACCACGCGGCGGAGCTGCAGCGGAGCGACGGTGTCGGGCACCACCAAAACGGGCCGGCCCGCCCGCAGCAAGATCATGCCGGGATCGACAAGGTCATGCACGTTGCCCCCAGTATGCCGTGCTCCGACTATGACGAGATCCGCCGCTCTGGCCTCGCGCGACGGCAATTCAAACGCGGTGCGCCATTCAACCTGCTTGAGATGCTGGCCCTGGTCGCGGAATTTCTTGCCCATGTCATGGAGACGTGCGCTCGCTGCGCGGCGGTTACGTTCTGTGGGCTCGTGATAGACGACGACGCCTGCGGCCGCGAAAGCAGCGCGGCGCCAAGCCGGCAACGCCAATGAGCGCTGCTTGAAAGCGGTCAGCCAGAGCAAGGGCAAGTTGCACTCGCTGTTCGCAGTCGCGCTCGACATTGACGTGGACCATCATCGTTAAAAATGACATCGCTTGCTCCGGCTTGCGGCGATCAAGAAACGACTCAATAAAGGTGACATGGTGGAGGAAGCTGAATGTTGACGTGGATCAAGAATGGCGCCGGCGTGCGCAAAGCGCGTGTGGAGAAAGCAAGCGTTCGGAAGGGCGGCGCGGCCGGGTGCGGGCTAGCACCGGTGCGGCCGACGGCATGGCAGCGCGCACAATTCGCCGTCAGTAACGATTCGCCCCGTGCTGCGGGCGTGGTGGCTTCTTCTACCAAAACCGGCAACATCGTGATCATTGTGAGCAAGGCGACGAGATCGTACGGGACTTGCCTGCGCATGGCTAACCGCGTGCACCGACGACATCGCGAATCTTGTCGAGCAGCGCATTCCCGATGAGAGGCTTTTCCACGATCGGGACCTCGGCTTTTTCGGCTTGCTGACGCAGCGATAGGCTAGGGTGGCTCGCAATCAGGATCGCAGGCGCGGTGAGGTGCCGGTCGCGTAACTGCGCGATCAGATTCAAGGCGCTCG
>Ga0310909_10000633_pt1 | contig 18905 bp, 17 predicted proteins | sample GREbulkMGT000H_FD_203449 | JGI IMG/M metagenome (GOLD analysis project Ga0310909, IMG submission 203449) | Lab enrichment of tropical soil microbial communities from Luquillo Experimental Forest, Puerto Rico - GRE.bulkMG.T000H | ecosystem: Environmental > Terrestrial > Soil > Tropical forest >... | reverse complement strand
GTCCGGTTGATCATCCCTGATCACGCGTCCGGGTTTCCCGTGTTGCGTGCGCTTTCCTTGTGTACATGCTGCCGCCACTACCCCGGTGCAGCAGATGGGGGGACCAAGCACCACCACCACCACACGGTTTCGGGGGCGGTGCGGGGGACCCGCGGGCCGTCCCGCAGCTTGCGACGAGCGAAGCGAGATCGCATAAATAAATTCTGCACCCGCCACCACCACACGGTTTCGGCTGGGGTCGCCGAGCGGAAGTTTCAATGCTATTGGAAGAGTTCGCTGCAGTGTGGCTAGTACCGCGTGCGCATTGAAAAGTCGGTTTGGTTATGGGCTCGATCGCCGATGGCAGTCGCTTCCGTTGCGACCGGCGGCGCGTAAGCGGCGCGAGATCGCCGAACACGAAGTCCGAGTCCGCTGCGGAACGGCCTTGCGTGCGGTCGCCGGCGCGGGCCTGGCGCCTCGGCGAGCCCTTGATGACGCGCATGGCGTGCTGCTTGCCGCCTTTCTCGCAGCCGGACCGGTCCAGCCGGCGCCGCGCGGTGACCGGCCAGGTCGATGCCCACCAACCCGACCGCGGGAAGGTCACCGGTGGGTGGATTCCGGCCCTTCAGGTCTGATGAGCCCATCGGCGGGGTAGCGCCGATTCCGGCCGATCGGTCGGCTCAAGTCGACCGACAGTCTTCGCCGCCAGTCAGCTAGAAGTATTCCTTGCACTCGAAGCCGAAACCGTCGCGCCCCACGGCGGCCCCCATCGCAAGAATGCCTTACCGCCTTTGCCGAGCGCGAGAGAACAACGGTCCATCGTTAGTCGCCCGAGGCTCTACCATGATCGGCGGCGCACTCCAGCAAGAGGCGAAGCGTGCCCGGTCAACGCCGCTGTAATCAAGCAGCATGGCGATGAAGGATTTATCCTCCATGCCAAGCCCATCAAACGAAGTGACCGCGTTAAAAAAGGCAAGATGCTCAAGCTGTCTCGCGATCTGAAACAACTCCTCGGGCTTGGTGCTTTGACAACGTACTCAGCGATGATTTCGGCAGGGATGCTTTTGAAATCCTGCTTCACAGCCAAGTCCACCGCTCTGGCCGTGGCCTCGCCGGTTGGCGCATATTTTTGAAGCAACCCTATCGCCAGCCGGATACGCTCAAGACCGGCGGTCTCATCAATATCGCCAAACCTGATCGCGTTGATCAATGCCCCCTGTCTCTCTTCGGCGGCCCGCAATGAAACTTCCGAGCCGATGTAGTCAAGCGAAACAGCCACGACGGCCGCAGTGAAATAGGTCAGTCGGAGCGCTACCTCGGATGCATCCGTGTTGGGGTGCGATGTGACGGCAGCGGCAGCGAAGAAAGTAAATGAATCCAACGCCCGATTGATAGTCCCTGCACCAAAGTGGTCGATCAGTGAAAATTTAATGTCGTGATACTGTAATTGAAACTCCTTACTGCGGCGCGCCTTATCGATCGATGTTATCTTTTCGACAAATTCCTCTTCTGATATCCGGTCCGGGAAGATTACTTTCTCACTCTGCCTGATGCGCCTGATATCGGCACCGTCCAGCACGGAGATACCGAGCTTCTTGGAAATGCCCCGCAGCATGGGCGGAGCGTCAGTCGTTGCCACATAGGCCCCGTCAACATCTAGGAGCTGGGCCAGCCCCTTCGTCCACAACAGCCGCTCGACGGCTTTGGGCCGTGTCCTCGACTTAGCATCGACAATCTGGCGGCGGCGGGAAGAGCCCGTCGGCCGTTCGTAAAGCCACAAGTCAATGTCCGTGAGGTCGTCGCCCGCATCTTGGAAAGGGACGCTCCGGACGACGAGGAAGCCCGCCCTGAGAAAATACGCTCGCAGTAATTCCTCGAGCCGGTAACCTTTATCGCCTTTCCCGCCCTGCGTCATTATATCGACCTCCCGCCCCGCAAAGCGCTCAGGATGTCGCGCGTTGCCCGCTTGCTCGGCTGCCTCTGGTTGCGGCGGACCCGTACCCTGCTCTGTTCCGGCCCGATGTACCCTGTCATGGGCGAACTCGGAGGCACGCTGATCGCCTCTGCATTGGCATCGCCTCTCTTCAGCACCTGAAGGGCTAACTCTCCGATCTCGCGCTTGAGAAGCCGCATCCAAAACATGCCGCCGGTGGCGGGGGTCAATTTAACAACCCGGCTCTCTTCGAGAACGCGATAGTCGTTGCCAATGGCGGTTGAAGGACCGATCGTCCGACCCCGAATGAGAGCGCCGAGTATCCAATCCACGCTGATAATACGGACTTGGGATCGGTGGCGGAGGGTCATTCCGTATGTCAGGGCCGAAACCAAGGCCTTGGCCAAATCGAAGCTATCGTCGATCATCGGATTTACAAATTTGTGGAATGCCCCAGGAGAGTTTACGAAGGCATGTTCGCCGTGTTCATTTGATACCGTGTTTACTTCGTAAAGACCCGCTGCCTTCAGCTTCTCGAATAAAGTACGGCCAAGCACGCGATCCGCTGTCGTGGCCAACACACAGCCGCTGCGCTTCAGGATTTCGTCGAACTCGGCAAGTTTTGTTTGTTCCTCCGACGAGAGGTAGGAAATCACCTTCTCTGACTTGATCACGGTGTCGCGCTTGAACAGGTTTCCGTTGAACAGAAGTCCGTCGTCGCCTTCCCCTTCGTAATCGACAAAGCCCAGCTCGATAGACCTTTGAAGAAAGTCCCGCGTATCCCTGGCTGCGATCTTGTGCGTATCGCCGATAAATTCGCCCACCCGCGCATGCTTTGCGGAGCTTGGGAGGTCAATTCGGCAACATCGATGGCTGCCTCTTCATAGGTGGTTGGCCCGGCTTCCGTCAGAATATCGCAGGTGTGACTGAGAGCTGCGCGGCTGGTCACGCAGAGGACGCGTACCTCGCTCCCTGCCCGATCGATCAACCGCCGGCTTTCGAGAATCCCTAGATAATGCAGCAGTTCAGAACGCGGATTGAGGTGGGCGGCCCGCGCAACAGCCTCCACCTCCTGCTTCGTGAGCGTCGCCGTATCCGACTGACCCAACCTGATGAGCAGCTCCGCGGCCTTCGCGGTTTCATCGAGCACCGGGAACTCGGCGGGTGCATTTACGTCCAGCGCAATTTTTCGGCCGTGGTGGATGATCCACGCGCCTTTTGTCTCTTTCTCAAGCTGGGTGGCCATGAGCTGCCTGCTTTTGCGGCGTCGGCATGCCGTGTACAGGAATCCATATCGCATTCGGGATCGTCACGTAAGGCTGCTGCTGCCCGCAGCACCAGCCCGTGTGCGACCTTCGCAGCTGTTCCGCGCTGCCTGGCGCCAGTCCGGGGGCGTCCACCCATCACCCAACCCGGGGGGTTGGCCCTGTTACCGCGAAGGTCGCTTAAGGGTGAAACCGCTCATTCGATGACCTCGCCGGCGCGGGCGAGGATCGATGGCGGGATCGTCAGGCCGAGCGTCTTGGCGGTCTTGAGATTGACAACCAAATTGGACAGGAGTCTACGAAAGGCTGGTCATGAAGATCACTCGTCGTCTCTTTGAAGCACACGTCAAGTGCACGATGAAAAGCTGGCTCAGATCAATTGATGAGCCGCCGTGCAGTGATCCGAGCAATCTTTATGCCCAATGGATTCATAATAAAAACGAAACGTACCGAGCGGACTCGATTGAACGGTTGATGAGGGAAACGCCGCCAGAAAGGTACGTGGTTGGTATTAGACTTGAAAACATAAGATCGGCCAAATGGCAGTTTGCGTTTGACGTCCAGGTTCACACCAGCGTTCTTGACGTTCGACTTGACGCTGTGGAGCGGATCTCAGCAGATCGCGGACAAGCGACCCAGTTTGTTCCCCTTCGATTCTCGTTCGCCAATAAACTGGGCAAGGATGATAAGTTGTACATCGCTTTTGATGCATTAGCACTTTCTCAGATTGTCGGACGAGATATTCGCAAAGGAAAAATCGTTCATGGAGACAGGCACTCATGCTCGACTATAGATGTATCTGCACTTGCCGGTGAAATGCGCGGGAGGATCGAAAAAATCGCTAGCTTTCTTTCTAACGCTTCAGCGCCCGACCTCGTACTTAACCGACACTGCGCCGAGTGCGAGTTCCGGTCGCGCTGTCGACAAAGGGCTCAAGAGCAAGACGATCTCAGTCTTCTTTCCGCCATCACCCCGCCAGAGCGAAAGAAACTCAATGGAAGGGGTGTTTTTTCGGTCAAACAGCATTCATACGCGTTTTTACTACGCCGGAGGCCAAAGCGGCTGCAACACAAGCCAGAGAAGTATCACAGCTCACTCAAAGCTTTGGCAATTCGAGAGAACAAAATTCATGTTGTCGGCAATCCGGAACTAAAGTTTGAGGGTACGCCTGTCTTCATCGACGTCGAGGGAGTGCCGGATCGTGATTTTTATTACCTGATTGGTTTGAGGGTACTTGGGGATGAGTCTCCACCGGCGCAGCACAGCTTGTGGGCGGATCGAGTTGAGGACGAAGCCAAAATTTATGCGAAGTTGCTGAAACTGCTCAAAGGTATTCACAAACCCGCTCTTTTTCACTATGGCCGGTTCGAAACAGTTTTCTTCGAGCAAATGGGAAAACGATACGGCGAGACGCTACAGGCAGCTCTGGCCACGAACGAAACCCCGACAGACCTCCTTTCATTAATGCGTGGCAATGTCTACTTTCCCACTTACTCCGACAGCCTCAAAGATGTTGCTTCCTGGTTGGGATTTTCTTGGACCGATCCATCGCCCATTGGCCTCAACTCGATCGTTCACCGTGACATCTGGGAAAGCTCTAGGGATAGTCGCGGTGAAGGCTGATCTCCTGACTTACAACGCGGAAGATTGTCATGCCGCTGAAATTGTCGCACGTGTGCTTTTGGGTCTTCAAGCATCGGAACCTAAAGCACGTTTTGCCGCCATATCGTCGGATTCTGTTGATGTTGAATCGCTCAGGAAGAAGCGCGGGAGATTCGGGCCGTTCCTGAGTCCATTCAAGGAGTTTGAGCAAATAGCATTAGCTGCTCGGTGGGACTATCAACGGGATCGGTTACGGGTGCGATCAATTAGTCCTATTAAGGCGCGTGTTCCAGCCGCTCGTGAATATTTAAGTCCACGGAATCGTCTCCGCACTAACAAAACAATTGTTTACCCAACGCGATCGTCATGTTCAACCTGTGGGAGAGAATGCAAAATTCGACCGCGTCGCACCCGTATGGGGTACGACCTTTTCTTTGGCAAGAGCTCGGTAAGGCGATGGATCGTCAAGTATCACTTCCATTACTGTTGGTGCAATATCTGTAAGAAAAGATTTGGTGAGCCTCCTCAATTATGGCCACAGAGCCACTTAGGGCGCGGCTTGGTTGCTTATGTACTATATCACACAATCGAACTTGCGATTCCGTTTCCAACCGTCAAGAGGATGCTGAGCGCTTCTTTCAAGGTAGACATGTTGGTGAGAACGTTGGTCACGATCAAAACGACGGCAGCTAAGCAATATCAGTCTACATACGACAGTATTTTGCAGCACGTTTTGACAGGTAAACTACTCCATATAGATGAAACACACGTGAGCGTTGGAGGAAAACCTGCATACGTTTGGGTCTTAACCAATCTATTTGATGTTGTTTACTTATACACTGAAAGCCGAGAAGGGGCATTTTTGCAGGAGATGCTCAAGGATTTCAGGGGCGTTTTGGTGAGCGACTTTTACGCGGCCTACGACTCGATAGGCTGCGCACAGCAGAAATGCCTTATTCACCTGATACGGGATCTAAATGATGATGTTCTCAAGCATCCATTCGATGAAGAGTTGAAAGACATAGTGAGAAACTTTGCCGCTTTGTTGAAACCAGTTATTCAAACAATTGATCATCGGGGGCTGAAACAACGCTTTCTTGCAAAGCATAGGGTCGACGTTGATCGATTCTACCGCGGTCTGTCAAAGCACAATTTTCAAAGTGAAAGGGCACAAAAATGCAAGAAACGCTTTGAGAAGAATCGCGATAAGCTGTTCACTTTTCTGAGTTACGACGGTGTACCGTGGAACAATAACAATGCAGAGCATGCGGTGAAGGCTTTTGCCAAGATACGTGACATCGTCCGTGGCGCATTCACTGCGAGGACCGTACGGAACAATCTGGTTCTGCTCAGCATATGCCAGACCTGCAAATATAGTGGTGTTAGCTTTTTCGACTTTATGCGGTCCGGAGAAATGGACGTATACGGCTTCTTGCAGCGTAAAGGTTGCTTGCACGTATAAACTGCCCACTGCCTGAGCAAGGTCCGGGAGCTTTTAAAAGTTCATGAGCGGGAAGGCCCTTATTTCGCGACCCGTAATGGCTGGTATGGGTCGAGAACGGCCTTTCAGCCGTGCAAAACTATTCCGATGCCACCGGCAACATCGCCGGCATCGCCATTCCCGCCAGCTCCCCCAGCATCGCATACCAACGCGGATGCGGCACGGCGCGGCCGGCGCGCACGGCGCTGGCGTAGGGCCGCGACCAACTGGTGGCGCGAGCGATATCCGTGGGGCGATGCGATGCCAGCGCTGGTTGCAGCATCGCGACGAACCAGCGGCGCATCTCGTGGTCTGACGCCTCGGACCAGCCGGCGCGCGCTTGCCACTCGCGCACGGCTGCGCGGCAGGCGATGCAGTTTTCGGCGCGGCGACCCGACGCGGTTTCCGACTGCGAGGGATCGCGACCCGAGGCGCGGGCTTGGGCCAGCGCAGCACGTGCATGGGTGAGCGCCGCGAGCTGCGGCGGGTTCCCGCCGTGAAATGACAGGCTGCATTCAGCAGAACAGAATTTGCGGCGTCTCGACGCCAGCGCGCGGCCGCATTCGATGCAGGTCTTTGGTATCGGCGCTTCGATTATTCCGCGGATGCGCCATCGCAGCGCGTGATGTCTGGCCTCGGTTCTCAACACTTCATCGTGCGCTGCAACCTTGGGCAACCCAGGGAGCAACGTCATCGGCACGCGTAGCCTTGCATTCTCTCCCTGCAACCTGTCAGCAATCCAGTGTGCAACGTCATCGGCCGGCGCGCGCCACAACGCCGCGGTCATGGCGAGATGGGCGGGCAACGGGTGCATCAGCCGAATGCTCCCGTTGAGCTGAACGAGGAAGTCGCGCCGAGAAAAGCAGGCTTCTTCGAGCCAAGAAAACAGCCATAGATCTACCATTGGGCGAATCGTTTCAAGTATGTCATAAGTAAGTGATACCCGTGCTTGCTTGTCAGCATGCAACCCTATTCCTATACCCGGGTCTAACCCTGCTCCGATAAGAGAAATTGTAGCTTGACTTGCCGCCAATTGATAAATATAGCTTAGCACGGCATTGGCAGGACTGACCGCTCTTTGCGGCTTATCGGTCAGCGGTGACCGTCTCGGCCCAAAGGTCTTCCAGCGACTTGGAACCCGATGCTGCCGCGCGAATGTGACAGGCAGAAACGCCCATGCCGACCAATAGGCTTGAGCCGCCATGCCCTCGGTCGCCAGCATCTCGGGCTCGGTTCGCGCCGTCTTCAGCCGTCCTGATAGCGCGTCGATGGCCGCGGCTGTTTCCGATCTCCCCATGATCCGCGCCACAGCAGCTTGCCCGTCGAGCTTCGCCTGCAACAATTCCCGCACGATGCTGCGTCCGAAATCAGAGCCTGTCGCGAGACACTGTGCCCGCCGCATGGAAGCCAGATCGAGGCTTCGCTGCGCGGTCGCCATGATCACGTCGCCATTGAAATCCAGTTGAGCCAGTCCTATGCCCACGTCGCGCAACCACTTCACCGCCGCGAAGCTGATATAGCCTTCCGATCGAGTGACGATGATACGGGAGACGAGCCGATCTGCGCGCCGGAGCTTCAACGATACTGCGGTATCGCCATGCCCATCGGCAATGTTGAGGTCATCGAGTTCGACCGTGATTCGCGGGAAATGTCCCGAGACGGTCAGCACGCCGTTCTTGACGCGGCCGAACAGGACATCATCGTGATGCATTGCGCGATCCGCGCTCAACCGCCGGGAAGCAGAATCGCTCCCCACACCACGAGAGCGATGACGAAGACGATTGCCCCGGCGATCGGGACCGCGATCAACCCTCCAGCCAGTCGCACCGCCTGACGAGGCCTGCAATACCGAGCGCGATCAACAACGAGCCGAGGAGTAGGACGGCGAGGCTGGTCATCGCCACGCTACGCTCGCGACGGCGCAATCGGGGTGGTGAGACGTTGCCCGACACAGCGACTTGGGGCATCGCAGCGCATGCCGTCGAAAACGAAGTCGTACCCGCCCCATGTCGGGACACGGGGAAGGCTTGCAGACACCCGTGGCACGATCGACGCAACACGCGGCGATCTGATTCATGCGGCGGCTGAAAGGTTGATTCCGTACTCAAGAGCTACCATCGCCACGCGCTTGGCGCACGCTTTCGGGACTTCGCGGCGCCCTTCATAGAGGGAGACAGTCCGAGGAGAAACGCCGATTTTTTGAGCAAAGTCCTCGCGGCTAAGCCGCATCAGGCCGCGCAACTTCCGCAGTCCCTCGCCTGAAATTTGCACGGGAGGGCTTGGAACGGGCACGCCGTCAAGCGAAGCCATCTGTTCGACGAGCGCTCTCATGGATTTATCTGACATCCGCTTTTCGCCGCGCTCCCATCTCGAAACCGTCGAGTCGTCAACGCCTAGCCGCTTGCCCAGCTCGCCCTGTGTTAGGCCTAGCATCTTCCGGACCGTCCGAATGCCTTCAGCCGCGGCGGGAGCGGCCGCCATCCGGTCGAGGAAGTCTCCGACGGCCGGGGGCAGATCTGCCGGTTGTTGACTGAGAGAAGCTCCTACCAGGAGTCCTTCGCGCACCGCATCCGAGAGAGTTGGGTGCTCGCTCACGAACCGCTCAAGATCGGCAACGACTCCGTCGAGATCGCCGCGGATCGCTCGACGCAGCGTCTCCGACATTTTTCCGACGGTCTCGTGAAGCACGTTCACTTTTCGGCGTCTCATACGATCATTTGTCCTTGTTGACAGATAGTTATATACTAATTTGCATGACCGAAACGATGCTACCCCGCAGTCCCGCTAAACGCAAGGTTTCCAAGGCTTTGACGGGCTCGACCGCACCAAATTCCGTCGAGTGCCGGAGGACCGATTCGCCGAGCGATTGGCCGGTCGCAGCGAGACGGGGCGCCTCCCCGCCGGGAGGCGACCGCGATCGTCCGATCGTAACCATCTGCGGCCTGACCCTCCCGCTCACCGATGAAGAGCTCGTCTGGCATGAACCCGCGCGAGCACAGAGAGAGGCTCCATGAACACTACTCGCCGGCGGGGGAGCAGCTCCCGGCCCATATTTGGACCGAGCCGTTTCGGCCGTCGTCTCGAGCGCGCCTATGAGCGCAGTCAACAGCAAAAGGAGAGAGCGGCCCGACGCAGTGCCGAAAGGGCTGCTGTCGAGGCGCGCGATCTTGCTCGCCTGCAGCAACTGCGTCGCGCGAAACTGGTCAAAGTAACGCCGTGGATTCCTACCCGGAAGTTGGCGCGCGCCGCGATCCGGCGGAAGCTCGCGACCTTCGAGCGCGATCAGAGCATCGTCGCCTATGCCGACAAGATCCAGGAGATCAACGAGTGGCGGGCAACTAGCGGACTGTCGAGCCTGATGAATGCGCGCGAGGAATTTCTGAGCCTGCCGCGCCATCGGCAGATCGAAATTGTGAACGAAACGGCGTCTCTACGTCAGGAATTCGCGGAAGGCGGTTACGTCCCTCTCGCAAAACGAACGTACCATCCTTTGTTTGCGTACCACTAAAAGAGGAAAGGCTATGCCACGGGAGTGCGAATTGCATACGCGTTCGCGTAATGAAACGGAGTCGGGAGCGACGCCGGAAGTGGTCGTGCATCAGGATCATCCGGTCGACCTACAGCAGCTGAGCGAAGAGCTGACGCCATACCTTATCGCCGCGCAGCAGGTTGACGCAGACGACGCGGATGCCCCCGACGACGCGACGGCCGACCTTACCAAGATCACCATGGCCACGATACAAACAAACCCGGCCGCGGCGAAGGCATCGCAGAAGCAAACTCGGCTCGCAGTGATTTTGGGGCAGGCTTTTGAGATCGAGGAGGTTAAGAAGCCGTACATGCCCAATGTAGTCTTTCTGTCGCTGAAGGGTCATTTCGAGGCGTGGAATCTCCAAGACGCAAACCCATCCCAGGGCCAAGTCTATCGGAGCTCTATATTATATCTTCCGGAACCCTATCACACGATGCTTGTCTCGGAAGTTCGGGCTGGCGGCGAAAAGTCGAAGGAAGTCGGAATTGAGTTTACGTATCTGATTGAGAGTATCCCGGCGAAGAACCCGTCGGGGTACACGTACCGTGCGTATTCTCTCCTTGGCCCGCTTCCGCCGACGCCTCTTACAATACATCAGCGCCGAAAGAACAAGAAGAACGCGCCAAAGCGAGCGACGCGCGACTCGTGTCATTCGAGGATATGACTTCGACGAGCTTAGCGAGCCGCTCGATACCCGAGACCGAGGCGGAACTGGCTGGCTTACAGGATTAACCGGTAATGCTCGCACCAAAGAAGTGTCTTGGGCATCTGGGCACCGACAAGGAACACGAATTCGTTCCGACGCGCCCCAATCAACTGCGGTGCAGACCCGGATGCGGCCGGGCGGATCTGCGAAAAGGCGATCGCCACAAGCCCGGAACCGGTGATCGCCGCAAGGACAGGCGCGATCGCCATAAGAACAAGGGGGACCGCCACACGAACGCAATCAAAACTCCGAAGCTCGAACGCCCCTTCATCGCGGTTGATGGCGAAGGCGCTGGAACCAACGAACACGGTCAGCAGAATTACCTGCTGATGCGCGCCCGCGGGCTTGATGACAGCACCCGCCGCAGTCTGTTCAAGGACAATCGGCCGCTGACATCGGCAGAGTGTCTCGAATTCATCCTGTCTTTGCCGAGGGACGCCGAGCTGGTGGGGTTTGGCATTGGTTATGATGTAACGATGATATTGCGCGACTTGCCTCCCGAGAAACTTCGCCGCTTGCTGAAAGGGCAGCTACATATAGACGAGGACGATCAAGCCGAATATCGCCCGCCCGGCAGAGGATTGTACTCTTATACGTATTGGAAAGATTACGCCATTATGTATGTTCCCGAACAATTCTTTCGGGTCGCGCGCCTCTGTTATAATACGAAAGAACATAAACAGAAAGTTGTAGAGAGGTCTTCCCGCTGCATCAATGAAGTCCGGCATTCTTTCCAAATGCCGTTCGCCAAGGTAATTGATTTCTGGGAAGTCGGCGACCCCGAGACGCGGGAAATGATTTCGCGCAACAAGGAAAAGCGAGCCGAATTCGACGCAGTTACACCCGAAATTCAGCGCTATTGCGAAGAAGAATGCCGGCTGCTGGCCGAAGTTATGACGCTGTTTCGAGCGGCTTGCATCGAAGCCGGCGCCCGCTCAGGCATATCGCTCATTCCCAGAAACTGGCGAGGCGCGGGGGGGTACTCTGCGGCAATGCACAAAAGCTGCGGCACGCCGCGGAAAGAGCAAGTCAAAGACAGCCGCCCGCCGGAGGTGGAAGCCTTGGCGATCGAGGCGTTTTATGGCGGGAGATTCGAAATACCTCGCACTGGACTGTTGCCGGGTCCGATCTTCGAATACGATATCGGTTCCGCCCATCCGGCTGCCATGCTGCAACTGCCGTGTCCCCTGCATACGCAGTGGCACTGCGTCGTCCCGAATAAACCGCGAGGCAAGCTCCGACCACCGAAGAACTCGCTGTACGTCGCCGAGATCAGCTTCGATCATCCTTCTAGAAATCAGCAGTGGGGCGGGTTCCCGTTCCGCAACAAAGACGGACGAATTCACTTTCCGCTGCGCGGATCTGGCGTGTATTGGTCGCCCGAAACCGAGGCCGCCATTCAAAAGCTCGGCGCCGCCGTCGATTTCAAAACCATCTGGGTCGCTGAGAAGTGCTGCGACTGCGCGCTCTATGCGTGGGTGCGGAAGGTGTTTGAAGTTCGAAAAGAGTTGGGCAAAGGGACCAAGGGATACAGCCTTAAGCTAGCGTTGAACAGCCTTTATGGAAAACTGGCCGAACGCATCGGGGGCGATGGCCCTTACCATGATATTGTCGCCGCCGGTCTGATTACCGCCATCACGCGCGCCCGCCTGATCGACGCCATTGCGCTCGATCCTGCGGCAATCGTTATGGTCGCGGCCGATGCCGTGTATTCCACGCGCGAGCTGCGCGCACTTGCGCCATTGGGAGAAGGGCTCGGCGATTGGGAACCGAAGGAGCACGGCCGGATGTTCGTTGTTCAACCCGGTCTGTATTTCTTTCCTGACGATGACAAGCCCGAAAAGGCGTACAAAACACGGGGAATTCCGAAGTCGGTGGTGCTACAACACAAAGACAATGTTATGAGCGCGTGGCAAGAGTGGACAGATTTTGTCTCGACGAGCTACGGCGCGTTTCTGCCATCATACCCAATGTTCGTCTCCCCTGCGGGAGTTATTGATTATGGCGCCATGGATCTGCCGATGACCCTGCCGATAGTTCGCCGCGCTCGCGATCCAAAAGGCCGGGTTGATTTCCCTGCCGTGCCTATGGGCATCAACATTTTCGTCGGACATCGATTAGCGCTCCATTGGGGCGAACCGGATTTAGCCGGCTGCTGGACGCGTCTGGACAAGAACGTTTCCTTCGATTGGGGAGCCAAGCGCGCAGAGGGGAAATTATACCTGCAGCATGGCTCCGTTCCCGAATGTACTGCCGAGCCGGTCGGAGTTCCGGAAGAGGCTATTGCAAAGTTGATGACTGCCGGCAAGCTCGCGGACGAATTCGTTGCCGCGCCGGACTGCTTCAGTTCCGTCCCGCCGCCAGAAGCGGCATGGTTCGAGCATGCGCCGTTTAAGGGCGACAAAGCCCTGAGATCAGTACCCTACGATCCCTCGCTAAGCCGTCCGCTGACCGAAACCGAACTTCAGAGCATCGAGTTTGAAGCATATGGCGACGCTGTCGAGATCGTCGAGAAATGACCGCTAACGGGCGCAATCAGGCGACGCTCGTCGATCACACGCTGGTAATGCAGGATTGGTGCGTCTATTGTGGTAATCGAGGGATAACGCCCCGCTTATTTTCCTCGGGACATACGACTCATCTCGATCATTTCATTCCTGTGTCGATTATTGCCTTGGCAAGGAAGTGGCACCCAAAGGCAAGATTTAACAATTTCTTGTTGCCGTGCTGCTTATATTGTAACGTTTACTTAGGGCAATTGGTATTCTCCTGCTTCAAAGATAAATTCGACTTTATACGGAGCAGACGCCAAGAGCTACGCAGATTGGCCGCAATCCCAAATAATCCCCAGGATCGCGATCGACCCGCAGAGCGAAGCGGGAGGGCGAAATGCGATCGTCCCGGACTATCCGACTGGCTACAGAACAGCTGGGATATCGCCCACAACCCCCAGTTGGAGCAGCTGCAATCAATACAGCGGCCGAGTGCGATGGCTTCTATCATCTCTGCCGATTTAACTAAGCCGGGATACGTCATCGTTTGTCCGCAGCGTCGAGATGGCCGCTGGATAGGTGGAGAGGCGTGCGAACGGATTCTCTGTCTATGAATCGGTCGGAGCGGATTTGATCAGGAATTCGTGGCCTCCCTGCCGCTGGCGTCCGGAAACGTGCGAGCCCTATGACTGCGCTGCGGTCATCGCGTGCCTGATCGGCATTGGTCCCCGACAGCACAACCCAGCGCGAAAGAAGCGGCCCGCGCCCATGGGTCCGGCGGCGAGCTAGCGCGCGTCGAAGGACAGCTCTCGGACCCTTTACGGACATTCGGGCCTGGGGTAAGCTCCCGCACACGCTATAGGTGCATTCCCTCGAAACCTTGACGAGCCCAGCCATTGCTATTGTAAGTAGGGTTAATTATGTCGAAAACTCGTTAAAAAGGTATTGACTTTAAGCGTTGTTCAAAATCTGCTTCGCTTGTGCCGAGAATACTTGGCCGAAAAAGGCCCACTTTGATGGTGCTCTACAATGGAGGAAAGCATTAGGAAAACTAACAGCTCTTTTTCCAATGCGCTCGGCCTTGAGGTGGCGATACTGGGCTTTGCGGCCGATGCTCAATCGCGCAGCGCAGCCGTGACGGCTTGATGCGCGGTCAATGTATGGGCGCAGTCAGTGTGATCCGGTTCACACTTCGCCTACCAGACACGTAGGATATGTGCCGCACCTGAGATCGGTGCAGAAGGATGTCAGAGGGTACTTCAACGCGCGCCGAGCGCCGACATGCGGCCATCTTGGTGGCGAGCTATAGCCGGCTGCTGCTCCCGGGTGACGAGAAAGAGAATTTCACCGAGCTGAGGCGTTTTCTGACCGCGGTCGTCGAGCCTCAGATCGCAGAATTCGGCGGAAATATCTTCAAGGAGGCCGCCGAGCTGGTGCTCGCGGATTTCGAGAATGTAGTCAAGGCGGTGCGCTGTGCTGTCGGGCTGCGCGACCAGGTCGCGCAAAAAAACCAGACCCTTGCCGAAGAAGACCGGATCGCGATCCGCATGGGGATCAATTTCAGTGACGTCATCGAGGAGGAAGGCGACGTCTTCGGCGACGGAGTCAATATCGCAGCGCGGGTGGGAGCGCTCGCAAAGCCGGGCAGCGTCTATGTGTCCGAGACCGTCCACCACCAGATCGCTGGAATGGTCGGTCTCGATTTCGAGGATCTGGGCCCGCATGACCTGAAGAACGTTGCACGGCCGGTCAGGGTGTACCGCGCTTCCGGAGAGATCGCCGACCTCTCGGAGAAGCTCGTCGCCGCTGGCGCCAAAGCTTCGGCCGGCCCGGTTTTCGACAATCTACGCGCCATCGCAGTCCTGCCGTTCGCCAACTTCGGCGGCGACCCCGAGCAGGAGTTTTTCGCCGACGGCATCACCGAGGACATCATCTCGATGCTCGCCGGCTGGCGCGCCTTCCCGGTGATTTCCCGCAATTCGACGTTCACCTACAAGGGTCAGACCGTCGACGTCAAGAAGGTCGGCGAGGAGCTGGGCGTGCGCTACGTCCTTGCAGGCAGCGTGCGCAAAGCGGGTCGCCGGGTCCGCGTCACCGCGCAGCTGATCCAAGCCGATACCGGCCATCACATCATGGCCGAAAGATGCGACCGCGACCTGACCGATTTGTTCGAATTACAAGACGAAATCGCCCACGCCATCGCCGGCGCAATCGAGCCGGAACTCCTCAAATTTGAGCGCGAGCGCATCGCGGAGCGGCCCGCACGAAGCGAAGATGCCTACGAACTTTATCAACGCGGCGTGTGGCATCATTACCGGCAAAACAAGGCGGACAACATCGAGGCACGGGCCTATTTCAGTCGTGCGCTGGCGATCGATGCGCAATATCCGCAGGCTATCGCAGCTCTTTCGGTCTCGGTTTCCTCCGCAGCCATGATCGGGTGGGCAGAGAACGCTGACGCCCTTTTCGAGCAATCTTACGATCTGGCGCGAAGGGCCGTGACCTTCGACGCGCGCTATCCCAATGGCCATTTCGCTCCTGGTCTGGCCAGCATGTATACACGCCGTGCCGAACGCAGCATTGCGGCGTTCGAGGAGGCGATCAGGCTCAACCCGAGCTTCGCCGCAGCCCATGTCCTGCTTGGACAAATGTACCTTTACGGCGGGCGGCGCGAAGAGGCGATCGAGTGGGCGCAGAAGGGTATCCGCCTTAGCCCTAGCGATCCGCGCCTGTACATCTGGCTGGTCGCGCTCGCTGGCGCGCACTACCAGATGTCGCATTATGCGGATGCCGTCGAAGCCGGACGCCGCTCTTGGTCGTTAAATCGAAATTACCCGCACGGGCTGCGTTATGTCGTCGCCGGACTGGCTCAGCTCGGCAGGATTGAGGAGGCAAAGGCGGCGCTTGCCGAGCTTAAGCCGATGGACGGTAACCTGGAATTTGCCGCAGGCATGTTTCGGCGGAACTGGCCTGATCCGGCGGACGTCGAACACCTTCTAGACGGGTTGCGTAAGGCTGGGTTCAAATAAGTGCCGAGCGTCGACCCCGGAGGAACGACAAACAGCTCGCGACCGAGCCGGGGTGTTTCCTCTATCTCTCCCCGGTTGCGCTGGCGCCAACTGCTGTCAAGATTGGCACTGACCCGGGACCCGACCTGTCACCGGGTTATCGCCCCGATGTCCGGACAGGGGTGTTGATGCGGCACTTTTTATTAACCAACGCGTTTCGTTGCACTCAAGAAAAAATTGGCGAGACTCTGTCCGCGGTGAGATAATCCCGCTTCATCACGCTAAGAGGGGGATATCGTGAGCAATCCGATCCTTCCGTTTTCTGGTCTCGCCCGTGCATTTGCGGCCCTATGGTTGTGCAGCAGCGGGGCAACATGGGCAGGCGACGGCGGTACAGATTTGGCATCCCTCAACACTGGTCTGGGGGACCTCTGTAGTTTCCTTGAGACTACATTTGGCGTGCCACTGCCGTCCTGCCCGCAAGCTCCGACGATTACCCAGGGAATTTTGCAACTCGCCTCGTGGAGCCTCGTCCCGAACGAGATGATCAGCGCCGTCAATAGCATCCCAATTGGGCAGCGCGTCAACGCGGGCAACCCCTCCATCCCGCCGGTTGGACCGACACCAAAGCCCATAACCGCGTTCCCAGTAACGGGGCCCACATTGTCGACCCTGCTACCAAACCTGACGCCGCTCGCCTTTATCAGCTCCTCCCCAGGCCCGGCCGCGGCGACGCAGCTCTATAACACTAGCGCAGACGTCTTTTTGTATGGAGTGGCGAGCTTATCGAATTCGTCAACTCAATCTGTACAGCCTGACACGTTCTATTTGCTTTACGATGACACATCGCGAACCAACGGGAACTTGACGCAGGGCGCAACTGTCGCCGAGTTTTCGCTCCCGCTGGTGGTCCTGACCGGCTATCCCTCTATATCCTAGTGTCGCGGCGTACTATGCCGTCACGACGGTCGGTGAGACGCTCCTCTCGGCAGCGCTTAACCCATTTTCTACGAGCGTGTGTCCATTCTGAGCGTGGACGCGGGGGTTCGGGATCAGGTCCGTTTCCGTATGTTGCCAGCATTAGAAGACGCCAGGAGGCGCCCCTGACCCTCGTCGTATTCGTTGGCAGCTTGCTGGTTGTCGCCTTTTGGGAATTCTGCCGGCCGCGGGCGACCAGAAAGTATCCGGCGTTGCGGAGGCGGCTTGGCAATTTGGGGATCTGGCTCCTCGGGATGCTCCTTGCGGTCTTCATCTTTTCGCCGCCGCAGGCGTTCCGTTTGGAACTCCGATCAACATTTGGCGTGGTTTTACCCTCCTGGCCGATCGCCGATCGATCGTTGAGCTTGGTTGCGGGTTTTCTGCTGCTCGATTTGTTGCAATACGCCATCCACCGCTGTCAGCACGGGGTGCCGCTCTTGTGGCGCTTCCACGCGCTACATCACTCGGATCCCGACGTTGATGTGACGACCTCGGTTCGCCACCACCCGATCGAATACCTGATCGCGACGGCGGTTTATTGGCTGGTGGTGCTGGTGCTCGGGATCCCGGCGGTCGTTGTTCTTAGCCACGGGCTGGCGGTCTTCGCGGCCGCCGCCGTGACGCACGGCAACATCAGCCTGCCGGAAGGGATGGAGCGACTGTTGCGGCCGATGGTGATCACCCTCGACCTGCACCTTGTGCACCACTCTATCGAATTCTCTCGAGAGAACTGGAACTACGGCGCAGTCTTGTCGATCTGGGATCGGCTGTTCGGCACCTACACTGAGATCAGCCGCGCGCAACGTGAGCGGCTCATCTTCGGCGTTCGCGAGCTGCCGGCGCGCGAGTGCCTGCAACCGGGCGCTATGCTGCTGACTCCCTGGCGGATTTGTCGCGCGGTCGCTACAGAATAGCTTGGCCGTCGCAAAAACGACGGACAGAGGCGTTCCAATCCATAGCTTTGATGCAGGACGGTGGGTTTGTCGGCGAGCATCGCGACGCACAGAGGTCCCCGACGCGCAGCCTGTTGATCGGACGGTCCCTCATGTCGCCGTAAGGAGGTCTGTTGTTCGGCACACGGGCTTGATTCGCCCAGTTACGTTCGAACGCTACGCGGACGATGCCCTGCACCTGACTACCGGCCTCGAAGGGCCCTCCTTCATCTCTCGTACAGTTCCGCACCGTCGACTCAGACGGTGAGGTTTCGTGACACACGCCCCACAACCGACCTTAGAAGCAGTACAAACAAGCGACCGCCGCGGTGGGAAGCCATCGTTCCTGGTGCCCGTCCCCGCGAAAGCGGAGACCGCCTGTGCACGGCAACATTTGTGCGATCTCGCTCCGCTCGTCGCAAAGAAGCGGACACCACTGCCGGCAGACCCTCCGCACCGCCCGCGCACTATACCCCGCACTGGGCTAGCATTGTGCGCGGAATTTACAATACACTGGGGCTCTAATTTCCAATACGCTAGCCGCCGCATGGTCGAATTTACAATACGCTAGCCGCGCTGGATCGCGCTGGTCCAATAGCGATAAATCTCGCTACGACCGACTTCCAATGCGCGCGCCCGGTATTAGTCACACTGTAGCGAACTCTTCCAACAGCATTGAAGCTTTCGCTCGGCGACCCCGGCCGAAACCGTGCGGCGGGTGGTGCAGCTTGGTTTATGCGATCTCGCTTCGCTCGTCGCAAGGATGCGGGACGGTCCGCGGGTCCCCCGCACCGCCCCCGGCCGAAACCGTGTGGTGGTGGTGGTGCACGGTCCCCCCCCCCCGGTGCAGCAGATGGGCGTACTTGTCGCCCAAAAACTACCCATCCGTGTCAGCCTTCCCCGATTCCACTTTCGGGTCGGCCTGCACATCGACCTTTTCGAGATCCCATGACATGTTGTGGGTGGCGATAGATCCGACATCAAAGTGAGGATCGCTA
>Ga0310909_10000626_pt1 | contig 18955 bp, 20 predicted proteins | sample GREbulkMGT000H_FD_203449 | JGI IMG/M metagenome (GOLD analysis project Ga0310909, IMG submission 203449) | Lab enrichment of tropical soil microbial communities from Luquillo Experimental Forest, Puerto Rico - GRE.bulkMG.T000H | ecosystem: Environmental > Terrestrial > Soil > Tropical forest >... | reverse complement strand
CCGCGCAAACTTTCATGAGTACAATTTTTTGCAATTGTTCGGCAGCGAGCACCGGGAGGATGATCATGAATCGAATACGCGTGGGACTTGGCTGCGCCGTCGCGCTGCTGCTCGGCGTCTCATCCGCGAGCGCGCAAGGCACCGTCAAGATCGGGCTGATCAACGTTCTCTCCGGCCAATTCGCCGACGCCGGCATCCAGCTCGACAACGGCGTCAAGACCTACATGAAGCAGCACGGCGACACCGTCGCCGGCAAGACGATCGAGATCATCCGCAGAGACGTCGGTGGCCCGGCGCCCGACGTCGCGAAACGGTTCGCGCAGGAACTGATCGTGCGCGACGGCGTCGACATCCTGGCCGGGTTCTTGCTCACCCCGAACGCGCTTGCCGCCGCCGATGTCTCGGCACAGGCGAAGAAGTTCATGGTGGTCATGAACGCCGCCACCTCGATCATCATCACGAAGTCGCCGTACATGATTCGCACGTCGGTGACCCTGCCGCAGGTGATGGAGACGTTCGGAGCCTGGGCGGCCAAGAACGGGCTCAAGAAATGCTACACGATGGTGACCGATTACGGTCCGGGACACGATTCCGAGGCGGCATTTCAGCGCGCGTTCAAGGAGGCGGGCGGCGAGATCGTCGGCTCGGTGCGTTTCCCGGTCGCGAACCCGGATTTCTCGGCCTTCGTCCAGCGCGCCAAGGACATGAATCCGGAGTGCATCTACATCTTCATACCCGGAGGGGCGCAGCCGGCCGCGTTGGGCAAGGCTTTTGCCGAGCGCGGCATCGATCTCAACAAGACCAAGGTCCTGGGGTCGGGCGAGACCACGGCGGAGCAGGCGCTGAAGGTGATGGGCGACGCCGGCCTCGGCATCATCTCGGCGTGGCATTACGACTACAAGAGCAACGCTCCGCTCAACGTCGAGTTCGTCAAGCTGTTCAACGAAATGCACGGACGCAACCCCGACTTCTTCTCGATCGGCGGCTATGACGGCATGCACGCCATCTACGAGACGCTGAAGAAGACGGGCGGGAAAACCGACGGCGATGCCTTGATCGCGGCAGCCAAAGGGTTGAAGTGGGAGAGCCCGCGCGGACCGATGTCGATCGACCCCGATACCCGCGACGTGGTGCAGACGATCTATATCAGACGGGTGCAGAAGGTCGGCGGCGAGCTCGTCAACGTTCCGTTCGACAAGATCGAGAACGTCAAGGATCCAACGCGCGCGCGCGGCGGCTAGCGTCCCGATCCGGAGTTCGCGAGCCTTTGCGAGCCCTTGCGGTGGCGACCGCGCGGGGGGTGGGGCGCGGCAGCGTGGCTGTGCCCGGCCGTTGAAACGTGTGGTAGGTCTTGGACGCTCCAGGGGAGGACAACCATGCGAAAAACTCTCGTTGCATTTGCCAATATTGCCGCAGCCGTTCTTGCCGTCACATCCGCGCACGCCCAGCAAACGATCAAGGTTGGCGTGATCCTCGCCTATTCCGGACAGTTCGCCGATCCCTCCGCCCAGATGGACAACGGCATCAAGCTCTACATGAAGCAGCACGGCGACACGGTTGCCGGTAAGAAGATCGAGCTGATCCGCAAGGACACCGGCGGGATTGCGCCCGACATCGCCAAGCGGCTGGCGCAGGAGCTGATCGTGCGCGACAACGTCGACATGCTGGCGGGCTTTGCGCTGACCCCCAACGCGCTCGCGGCCGGCGACGTGTCGGCGCAGGCGAAGAAATTCATGGTCAACATGAATGCGGCGACCGCGATCATCACGACGAAATCGCCGTACATGGTGCGCACGTCGTTCACCGTGCCGCAGTTGAACCAGACGCTTGGGAGCTGGGCGTACAAGAGCGGCATCCGAAAAGCCTATACGATGGTTTCCGACTTCGGCCCCGGGCATGACGGCGAAGCCGCGTTCCACAAGGGATTCAAGGATGCCGGCGGTGAGGTCATCGGCGCCGCGCGTTATCCGGTGGCTAATCAGGATTTCTCCGCCTTCGTCCAGCGTGCCAAGGACGCCAATGCCGACGCCATCTACATTTGGACGCCCGGCGGCCCGCAGCCGGCGGCGATCGGCAAAGCGCTCGCCGAGCGCGGCGTCGATCCCAAGAAGACCAAGGTTCTCGGACAAGGCGAATTGACGTCGGAAGACGCGCTCAAAAACATGGGTGATGCCGGCCTCGGCATCATCACCGCCTTCCATTACGACTACAATCATCAGTCCGCGATGAACGCGGCCTTCGTGAAGAGCTACAAGGATGCCTTCGGACGCAATCCGGACATGTTCTCCGCCGGCGCGTTCGACGGCATGCACGTGATCTACGAGGCACTCAAGAAGACCGGCGGCAAGACCGACGGCGAAAGTCTTATCGATGCCGCCAAGGGGATGAATTGGGAGAGCCCGCGCGGCCCGATGACGATCGATCCGGAGACCCGCGATGTCATCCAGACGGTCTATATTCGGCGGGTGGAGAAGGTCGGGGGACAAATCGTCAACGTCGAGTTCGACAAGGTCGAGAACGTCAAGGATCCGTTCAAGGCCGGCATGAAGAACTAGCGATCATGCTGACCATCGCTTGGGCTCCGGCATGATTGCCTCCGCCTTTGGAGTTTTGTTCGACGGCTTCGCCTACGGGATGTTGCTGTTCATCCTGTCGGTGGGCTTGTCGGTGACGCTGGGCATGATGAATTTCGTCAACCTGGCGCACTGCAGCTTCGCCATGCTCGGCGGCTTTGTCACCGTGACGCTGACGAACGAGCTCGGCTGGCCGTTCTTGGCCAGTCTGCCGTTGGCGTTTCTTTCGGCGGCGCTGGTGAGCGTGGCGTTCGAGCGCGTGCTCTATCGGCGGCTCTATCGCGCGAGCGATCTCGACCAGTGCCTGCTGACGATCGGCATCGTCTTCGTCTCGGTCGCGGTTGCAGCCTATATCTACGGCACCATCCAGCAGCCGGTGAACCTGCCGTCGTATCTGCGCGGAACCGTCTCGGTCTGGGGCCAGAGTCTCGGCGTCTACCGGCTGTTCCTGATCGGCGTGTCGATCGTGATCACCGCGGTGCTGGTCGCGGCGCTCGAATACACCCGCTTCGGGGCGAAGGTGCGCGCCGCGGTCGACAACCAGCGGATGGCGCGCGGGCTGGGCATCGACGTCGACCGCGTCTTCGCCGTCACCTTTGCGCTGGGCAGCGGGCTTGCGGGTCTCGGCGGGGCGCTCGCGATCGAGATCGTCGGGCTCGATCACGCATTTGCCTTCACCTATCTCATCTACGTCCTGATCGTGGTTGCCGTCGGCGGGCTCGGCTCCATCGGCGGTTCGTTCGTCGCCGCGAGCCTGCTCGGAATCAGCGACATGGCCGGCAAATATTATTTTCCCGAGCTTGGCGCGTTCCTGATCTATTTCGTGATGGTGGCGCTATTGATGTGGCGGCCGGTCGGCCTGTTCGGGAGACGCTAGGTGGTAACGTCTTCCGCGGTCGCTGAGCCGCAACGCTATCTCGAGGCGCAGATCCGTTGGCGGCCGGTGGAAATTGCATTCTGGCTCGCGACGCTGCTGCCGTTCGTGCTCACTCCCAACTACCTCGTGCTGGCGAGTCAGATCGCGATCACGGCGCTGTTCGCGTTGTCGCTCGATCTCATTCTCGGTTATGCCGGCATCGTATCGCTCGGCCACGCCGCCTATTTCGGCTTCGCCTCCTACACCGCGGGCCTGATCGCGAAATGGGGGTGGGGCGAGCCGCTGACCGGTCTGATGATCGCCGCCGCGGCCGCCGGCGTGCTCGGATATCTCACGAGTTTCATCATCGCCCGTTTCCGCCACCTGGCGCTGATCATGATCACGCTCGGCCTCGGCCTGTTGCTCGCCGAGGCGGCCAACAGTGCGAGCTGGTTGACCGGCGGCGCCGACGGTCTGCAGGGCGTGCGCATGTGGAAGCTGTTCGGCGTCTTCCAATTCGATCTCTACGGCACCACCGCCTACACCTATTCGCTCGTGGTGTTGTTCGTCTGCTTCCTAGTGGCGCGGCGATTGATCAACTCGCCGTTCGGTCTCGCCTTGCGGGGAATTCGTGAGAACGCCATCCGAATGCCTGCGATCGGGGCGCCGAGCCCCGCACATATCCGCAAGGTCTACACCATCGCCGCGGTCATGGCCGGCGTCGCCGGCGCCTTGCTCGCCCAGACGACGGAGACGGTTTCGCTCGAAACGCTGAGCTTTCAGCGCTCGGCCGACGTGCTGGTGATCCTCATCCTCGGCGGCGCGGGGCGACTCTACGGCGGCCTCGTCGGCGCGATCATCTACATGGTGGCGCGCGACCAGTTCTCCGGCATCAATCCGCAATACTGGTATTTCTGGATCGGAACGCTGTTGGTCGCCGTGGTGATTTTCCTGCCGAACGGCATCCTCGGCGGAGCGGCGCGGCTCGTGCGCTCCGGGCGGAGCCGAGCGTGAGCACCTCGGCGCTGTCGACGCGCGGCTTGGACAAGAGCTTCGGCTCGCTCGTCGTTGCGAGCGATATCGCGCTCGATCTCCCGCCGGGCGAGCGCTATGCGCTGATCGGGCCGAACGGCGCCGGCAAGACCACGCTGATCAATCTGATCACTGGTATGCTCAAGCCGGACAAAGGACAGATTTTTCTCGGAGAAAGCGAGATCACGGCGCTTGCGCCCGAGGAGCGCGTCAAATGCGGCCTCGTGCGCACCTTTCAGATCAACACGTTGTTTCCCCACCTCAGCGCGCTCGAAGCGGTGACGCTCGCGGTGTGCGAACGGCGCGGTTACGCCGGCAGCTGGTGGCGCAAGCTGCCCGCCTACGCCGACGCGGTCGAGGAGGCGTATGCGATCCTGCAGTCGCTGCGGCTCGCCGCGAGCTGCTATCGGCCGACCTACGAGCTCGCCTATGGCCAGCAACGGCTGTTGGAGATCGCGCTCGCTCTCGCCACCAAGCCGAAGGTGCTGCTCCTCGACGAGCCGGCGGCCGGCGTGCCGCAGCAGGAGAGTGCCGAGCTGTTCTCGGTCATCGCCAACCTCTCGCAGGAGATCGCGGTGTTGTTCATCGAGCACGACATGAACGTCGTGTTCCGTTTTGCACATCGTATCATCGTGATGGTCGGAGGACGGATCCTGCTGCAGGGTACGCCCAAGGAAATCGCCGCCGACGCGCGCGTGCGCGAGGTCTATCTCGGCGGGGCGCGCCATGGCTGAGGCCTTGCTCGCGCTCGACGACGTGCGCGCCGGTTACGGCGACGCCGTCGTGCTCGACGGCATCACGCTCGATGTCCCGAACGGCGGCAGCCTGGCCGTGCTCGGACGCAACGGCGTCGGCAAGTCGACGCTCCTTCTCACCGTCATGGGCTTCACCCGCGTCAGCCGCGGCGCCATCGGTTGGCGCGGCCGCGACATCACGCGTGTTGCACCGCATTGGCGCGCGCGCAACGGCCTCGGCTGGGTGGCGCAGGAGCGCGAGATTTTCCCCTCGCTCAGCGTCGAAGAAAACCTCGTGGTGGGCTCGCGACCGGGGCGGTGGGACCTCAAGGCGGTCTATGGGTTGTTCCCGCGTTTGAACGAGCGCCGCGCCAGCAGGGGCAACCACCTGTCGGGCGGCGAGCAGCAGATGCTGGCGATCGCGCGCGCGCTCATGACCAATCCCGCGCTGCTGTTGCTCGACGAGCCGCTCGAGGGACTTGCCCCGATCATCGTCGAGGAGCTGGCCGCGGCCATTCGGCGCATGACCGCGGATGAAGGCACGGCCTTTATCCTGGTCGAGCAGCATGCCGAGGTCGCACTGTCGCTGACCGACGACGCGATCGTGCTGGAGCGCGGCAGCATCGTGCACCGCGCGCGCTCGCAAGACTTGCTGAAGGAGCAGACGACGCTCGATCGCCTGATCGGATTGCGCCTGGCGGAGCAGCCGAGCGCACTGTGACGTCTCATACCGAATCCGAGTCATCAGCTCATATACTGTCGTCCCCGCGCAAGCGGGGACCCATAATCACCGCCTCTGGAATATGGGTCCCCGCTTGCGCGGGGACGACGCAGTGTGGTGCCGAGTCAATCAGCCTGTCAGCCTGAAAAGCGTCAAAGCTTTTCCGCGATGAATTTCAGGATCTCCGCGCATTGGCGGTTGACGTCGTTGGGCGCTTCCCCTTGGTGCGGTGTTTCGGCCTGGATCGCCCTCGACACCGCTTCATCGAGCAGGACCCTCACGGCCTCATCGCGGGTGAGCACGCCCTTTTTGACCAGAGCCCGGAATAGCGCGACCGTGGCGGTGACGGCCGCCATCGTATACGCCGCGTCTTCGAATGCGTTCATCTCATGCTTTCTGTGATGATCCCAACCGCAGCAAGATCTCACATCACTCGCCATCAGGGTCGCATGCGTCAAGACGGTCGAGCGCGCTCGAAAGGGGTGCGATGGCTGCGGAGTGGTTGCACCTTAAAGCTACCACGACCGTTGGACGATGCCGGAGATCTGTGATTGCAATACAACAGTTCGCCGCAAAATTTGGCCGCAGGTTCATTACCCTCTTGCGTGGTCGCACCACGGCATAAATAGCTATGATGGAACAGTAGGCGCCGCTTGAGTTTGCGGCGTGCTGTGCGCGTTGCGTCGTGTGAGAGTGTGTGATGTCGTCCTATGTGAGGTACTGCCGGGATCAGGCCGCCGAATGCGCGCGGCGGGCCAAATTGGCGAGTTCGCCGCAGCTCGCAGCCGAGCGTCGCAGTTTGGGGCTGCGATGGCTGAGATTGGCGGAAAAAGCGCAAGCGGCGCCCTTCGGCCGAGCGAGCAAGCCGGACACCGCGACGGCGGCCGCCCGCCCGTAAGCGCGCAACATCTCCCTGCAGTCGATTTTTTCACCTGACGCGTTCGAAACGCATGGCCGCGGTCGCGCGCTCGGAGCTGCAGCACGGGCGCCCCCGCGGGAGCAGGGACGCCGGCGGGGGGCGAATGATATCGGCGCTTTAGTGCGCAGCGGCGATGACGGCGTCCTCGTAGTTGCCTGAGCCCATGCCGCTGTCGGCGAAGATGCCGTGGTCGGCGATCCACTTGAAGGTCTCTTCGTACACCTCCTTGGTGTAGGGCTCGAAAACGAGGCGCTCGCCCGGACCCCAGCGGCGCGTGTCCATCATGGCGTGGTAACGTGCCGGGAATTCTTTCTTATAGTAGTGGGTGTAGCGATCGGGGCGCAGATCGATGGCGCGTTGCGCGCGTTTGAGCGCGCCGAAGAACTTGCGCAGGTCCTCGGGGTCCGGATCGCCCGTCACCATGGTCGCGATCATGAACGTCGTGTCGATCACCTTGCGGAAACCAAGCTGTTCCGCGAAGTAGTAGGGGCCGCTGAACAGCGCCGAGGCCTGCGCCTTGCCGTCGATGAGCTGATCGAGGCGATGGAACAGCATGCCGTCGGCGAAGGTCAGATTGATCTTGTCGGCCGGCATATACTGCTCGAGCGCCTGGATCGTCGAGTAGTGGCTGCCCGATTGATAGCCGACGGCGATGGGAACGCCGGCGAGATCTTCAGGCTTCCTGACCGGTGAATCCTGCGGAACGAAGACGCCCGACGGTGCCACGGAATAGACGCCGGCATAGAGCCGACCCTTGCCCTTCGATGCGGCGACGCCGACGGTCCAGTGGCAGGCGCAGCTCACGTCCGAACTGCGGCCGCGCTCGAACGACTGCATGGCGCCGACCTTGTCGCCCTTGTAATGGTGCGCGCCGTCGGTCGACTTGATGAGCTCCTGAAAGACGTAGTCGAGGCCTTCGTCCTTGAAATATCCCTTCTCCTCGGCGACCCATTCCTGCAGCCGAAAGTGCGGCTCGATGATGAATTTGTCCTTGCTCATGTTTGCCTCCTTCTCATGTCGTTTCGTTGCGTCTCGACTTGGCTCAGCAGTAGGCGTGGTTGTCCCCACGCTTGTCGCGGTGCTCCGCGACCCGCCGCGCGCCGATCATCTTCACGTGCTCGTCCATCAATCGGCGCGCGCCTGCGGCATCGCGCATTTCGATGAGTGACGCCAATTCCTTGTGGGCGTCGAGGATGCGGCGCGCCACGTTCGGCGTGAGCGTCGGATTATGCGCCGGCCAGGAGACGTGCTGCAGCGAGATGAGCTGCACCACCAAGACGCGGTTGTGGGACGCCTCGGCGACCGCGAGATGGAATTCGCGCGAGGAGCGCGTAAAGCCGGCGACGTCGTTGATCTTGCGCTCGGCCTCGGCGATGAGCTCGCGCAGCCGGGCATGATCCGCGGCGATGGAATTGACGGCGGCGAGCTCCGCGGCGCGGCATTCGATGGCGCGCTGCGCATCCATGATCTCGCCGACCGACACGCCGGCAAGATCGAGCTGCACGGCCAGCGCCTCGGCGAATAGGCGGGCATTGCCCTTGGCGATACGCGCACCGCCGCCGGAGCCGACCTTGATCTCGACCACGCCTTGGGCTTCCAACGTTCGCAACGCGTCGCGCGCGACGATGCGGCTCACGCCGAAACGCTCGGCCAGATCCTTTTCCGTGCCGAGGAAATCGCCCGGGCGAAGCTCTTTGGCGAACAGTGCGTCGCGCACCTGAACGACGATCTGCGTCGACATGGTGGCGGTGCGGAAGGGAACAACCTTCCGCTCGCCGCTCTTCATGGCCGGATGAAGCCGCATGCAAGCTCTACGACGGTCCCGCCCCGCTCACCCCCGAGAGGGAGCGAGCGCGCAAAAGTAGCAACGATCATAAAGATGATATCTTTATGCCGACCGTAAGTCAATCCCGTCACTTCTTCAGGCCCGCAGCCTGGGCAACCCCGCCCCAGCGCCTGCTCTCCATCTCGATGTGCCGGGCAAATTCTTCCGGACCGCCGCTTAGCGGATCGATGCCCTGCGGCCGCCAGGTCATCACGACCTCGTTTGCGGCCACCGCCTCGCGCGCGGCGCGCGCCAGCTTGTCGATGACATCGCGCGGCGTTCCGGCCGGTGCCATCAGGCCGAACCAGATCGAGGTGTCGAAATCAGGCATGCCGGCTTCCGCCATGGTCGGCACGTTCGGCAAGATGCCCGGACGTTTCGACGCCGCCGATGCCAGGACCCGCAGCGAACCCGCTTCGACTTGGGAGATCACGGCGGAGGCGGGAGAAAACATCATCGTCACCCGACCGGCGAGGAGATCGGTCGCCGCTTGCGGGCTACCCTGATAGGGCACGTGCACGAGCTTGACGCTCGCGCGCATGCTCAGGAGCTCGCCCGAGAGATGTGGCGCCGTGCCGACGCCGGTGGAAGCGTAAAGAACTTCGCCCGGCTTCGATTTGGCGAGCGCGATCAGCTCCTGCACGTTCTTGACGCCGGTCGAAGGAGGCACCACCAGGATGACGGCTGCGGTGTTGATCAGCGCGACCGGTGCAAAGTCCTTGGTCATGTCGAACGGGAGGTTGGGATTGATCGCCGCGTTGGTGATATTGGCAGACGACGCGATGAAGAGCGTGTAGCCGTCCTTCGCGGCGCGGGCGACAAATTCGGCTGCAAGACTTGATCCAGCGCCCGGTTTGGCTTCGATGACGAATTGCTGGCCGAGAATTTGGCCCATGCGCTGCCCGAGCACGCGCGCGGTAATATCGGCGGCCGACCCGGGAATGAAGCCGACGATCAACCGGATCGGGCGGTTCGGATAGTCGCTCTGGGCCAATGCCGCGGGGACGCTCGCGAGCAAGAGAAATGCAACCGCAAAGCCGAGCCGCTTCGCTCCACGCATTGTTCCATTCCTTCCCGCCCTGCCGCTTTGCCGGCGCATGAACGCGTCTGGCTTTTTCCGGCAGCAAAGCATGTTACGCGTTCCCTGTCGCTGCGGGACCCTATTGCGTGGAGCACGCGCGCGCCATTCTGTCGCGCCACGTCGATCGGGTTGCGCGATCGACCCGTCGTCGATGCGGCCTTGACCGCTGCGCGCAACGGCGCAAGCTAGCGCCATGTTCGTCGCCTTCTTCCACGAGCTCAAAGCGGCCGGCGTGCCGGTGACCTTGCGCGAATATCTCACGCTGATGGAGGCGATGGAGGAGGATCTCGCCGGCCGTCGGGTCGAAGACTTCTATTATCTCGCGCGCACCGCGCTGGTGAAGGACGAACGCAATCTCGACAAGTTCGACCGCGTCTTCGGCCATGTGTTCAAGGGGCTGGAGTTGATGAGCGAGGCGCTCACCCCCGAGATCCCGGCCGAGTGGCTCAAGAAGCTCGCCGAGAAATATCTCACCGAGGAAGAGCGCAAAGAGATCGAGGCCGTGGGCGGCTTGGACAAGCTGCTCGAGCTTTTGCGCCAGCGCATGCGCGAGCAAAAGGGGCGCCACCAGGGCGGCAAGAAATGGATCGGCACCGCCGGCACCTCGCCCTTCGGCGCCTACGGCTACAACCCCGAGGGCGTGCGCATCGGCCAAGACGAAAACCGCAACTTCCGCGCCGTGAAGGTTTGGGACCGGCGCGACTTCAAGGACCTCGACGACCAGGTCGAGCTCGGCACGCGCAACATCAAGATTGCGCTGCGCCGGTTGCGCAAGTTCGCCCGCACCGGCGCGCCGGAGGAACTCGACCTCGACGGCACCATCAAGGGCACCGCGCATAAAGGCTATCTCGACATCCTGATGCGGCCGGAGCGGCACAACGCCGTGAAGGTGCTGTTGTTCTTCGACGTCGGCGGATCGATGGATTGGCACGTCAAGGCCACCGAGGAGCTGTTCTCGGCCACGCGCAGCGAGTTCAAGCACATGGAGCATTTCTATTTCCACAACTGCCTGTACGAGAAGGTGTGGAAGGAAAACCGTCGGCGCTTCGACGACACCACGCCGACCTGGGATGTGCTGCACACCTATCCCCACGACTATAAGGTGATCTTCGTCGGCGACGCTTCGATGTCGCCCTACGAGATCATGGCGCCGGGTGGCTCGGTCGAGCATTTCAACGAGGAGACCGGCGCGACCTGGATCGAGCGCGTGGGGCGAACCTATCCGGCCTGCGTGTGGCTCAATCCGGTGGCGGAGAAGGACTGGGACTACACCCAATCGATCCGCATGATGCGCCAGCTCCTGGGCGGGCGGATGTATCCGCTCACGCTCGAGGGCTTGGACAAAGCAATGCGGGAATTGGTGCGCTAGGGCGCCGCCCGGTTCGATGGGTTGCTCGCACGCGCACGCGCGACGCGCTAGAGATTGCTCGGCGTTCCGATCCAGCGGCCCATGCGCGCCAAGTGGCGCGAGATGGCGATGTCGGTGACGCGTCCGATCAGATTGGCCACCGGCACCGGGCCGTGCGCGATCTTGTCACGACTGTCGACGCTGTTGGCGCGGTTGTCGCCCAGCATGTACACATATCCCAGCGGCACCCGGATTTCGGCTTCGTTGGCGAAACGCGCCTGCGGGTCGCCGGCGTCGACATAAGGCTCCTCGACCATCATGCCGTTGACGACGGCATGGCCGCCCTTGATCGCGATGCGGTCGCCTTCCACCGCAACGATGCGTTTGATGTAGTGGACCTGCTCTTGCTTGGGGTGCACGTAGACTGCGACCTCGCCGCGGCTGGGGTGGCGGCTGCGATAGTAGGTTGCATCAGCGAGAAAGTACTCACCCATCCGCAGCGTGGGTTCCATGCTGGGGGTGATGGCGTTCAACCACAACAGCTGGCCCGACGACTTGGCATGGACGGCATAAATGCAGGGCCCCGCGAAGATGAGGCAGGCGAGCACGAAGGCGCCGGCGTAGGTCGTCCATCGGTTGTAGTGATGGTGCGGATAATCGCGCATCCGATACGCGCGCGAAACCGCGTCGACCATGATGTAGAACCACAGCCCCACCAACAGCGCCAGGCTGACGGCGAACATCCAGAAGCGCGCCAAAACGCCCATCATCGCGAACATCAGCAACATGTCCGCGATCATGATCAAAAGGAATAACGTGATTCCGCGGCGGGCCTGGCCGATGTAGAGGTGCCCAAGCCCAGGCGTCAGCGCCGTCAGCAACGCCGTCACCCAGGGGGAAGGGCCACGCCGTTGGTTTGATTGATCGTTCGCGCGGGCCGGCGCGTAGTCGGCAAAAGCCATCAAGTTCTCCGAAACTTTCGGGTGCGCGTTCCCCCGACGCCGAGGCCGCACCTCTGGTTGAGTATTAGTCTCGCGACCTCGGGTTAAGGTTCGAGGCGGCGCATGATTGTTTTGCGGGTCCGCTACATCTATTGCGGGTTTATTTGAGTCTGAACAATCTTTGATTGAACGATTTCAATCGCCGTTTCAACGCCGCATCGCGACATAGGCGCCGGCCAACGCCATCGCCGCTGCGACGCCAAGCGCAGCCAACCGGACCGCGACATTCATGCCAGCCGCCACCCCCTCGGTCCCGCCGGCCGAATGGGTGATATCCTCGATCAGCAACACGATGGCGGCGGCCACGACCCATCGCAGCAGGCGAAAACGGTGCCAGGGCGGGGGAAGGCGGGTGAGCGCCGCAGCCGTTATTCCGCTCGCGACGAAGGCAAGACCGGCGATGCCCCACCACGGTCCCGTCGTGCGCAGGTCCCGCGTTCCGCTGGAGAGAAAATTCTCCCACAGGCTCGCCAGATCGAAGCCGGCGCCGGTCAGATAGATTTCAAGCGCAAGCGCGGCCAGCACCCCGCACGTCAGCGCCGTCGCATAGATCAACGCCGGCGGCAGCGCGGTGGGGGAGAGTTCTCGCTTGGGCCTCTGCATGCCGGTCAATGCCGCAAAGCGCCGGGGGGTACAACGAATGCCCGGGGCGAGCCCGGGCATTACCACAGATTTCGCCGCTGCGCAGGCTGCGGGGTTAGCCGCGCCGCTCGGCCTCCCAGACGCCCGAGCAGGCGCCGTTGGCGTTGCCGCTCCAGGATCCGGCGCCGCTCGCGCCCGCAAGCCGACCCTTGCCGGTTGCGGACTTGTCGCCGGCGCTGACGGTGACGACCACGGCGCCGTTCTTGGCGACCTTGCCGCTGATGTTGATGGGCGCCGATCCCGCGTTGCCGAGGTTGCCGTTGGTGATGCGGACCGGATAGCGATAGGCCGGATCGCATTGGCCGGCCTTGGTCATGATCACGACGCTCCAGAGCCCGTCGTAGCTCGGCCCTGCTTCGGCTCCCTCGAGCGCGGGAAGCGCGGCCACGGTGGCGAGCGCCGCCAACCCCAATAGGCCCGCGGCCCGGGTGCAAACGCGCGAATAGGTCATGGTATCCCCTTCCTGTTTCGTGCCGGGCGCCGCCCCCGATATCCCGGGCGAAAACGGCACTGAACGCAGTGAACCTTGATGCGCCACCCCGTTAGTCGCAGAACAGCCGCGATTGGTTCAAATCCCCTCAACCCCGCTCGCTGCGAGCACGGTCTCAGCGCGGCCCGAGAGGGCATGCGCCTTCAACGGGGGAGGGGAAGCCTGCCGTCCTTTTTCCGGGCGCACGGCGCGCGCCCGCGGTCGAGCGGAGGAGAGCATGCCGGCTGAACGCTTCGATTTTCCCAACGCCCGCGGACAAAATCTTGCCGCGCTGCTCGACCGCCCCGCGGGTGAGCCGCGCGCCTATGCGCTGTTTGCGCACTGCTTTACTTGCGGCAAGGATATCCACGCCGCCAAGCGTATTGCCGAAGGCTTGACCGCGCTCGGCATCGCCGTGCTGCGCTTCGACTTCACCGGCCTCGGCTCGAGCGAAGGCGAATTCGCCAACACCACATTCTCCTCCAATATCGCCGACCTGGTCGCGGCCGCGAACGAGCTGCGCCGCCGCGCCGCCGCGCCCGCGATCCTCATCGGCCACAGCCTCGGCGGCACCGCGGTGCTCGCCGCCGCCGCCGAGGTGGCGGAGGCGCGCGCGGTGGTGACGATCGCCGCACCCTGCGATCCCGCCCACGTGACCGGCCTGTTCAAGGATCGTCTCGACCAGATCGGCGCCAAGGGCGAGGTCGAGGCGACCCTCGCGGGTCGGCAATTTCGCATCAGCCGCGGTTTCGTCGACGACCTCGCCGAGCATAAGCTCCTCGATCGCATCGCCAACCTGCGCAAGGCATTGCTGATCTTCCACTCGCCGACCGATGAGGTCGTTGCGATCGACAATGCAAGCCGCATCTTCACCGCGGCGAAGCATCCCAAAAGCTTCGTCTCGCTCGCCGGCGCCGATCACCTTTTGAGCCGCCGCAGCGACGCGGCCTACGTCGCCAACGTCATCCGCGCCTGGGCCGAGCGCTATCTCGACATGCCGCAACTCGCGCCCGAGGCGCCGCACGATCCCAACACCGTCGTCGTTCGCGAAACCGGTCAGGGCCGCTTCCAGCAGGCGATCGCGGTTCGCTCGCATCGCTTCCTGGCCGACGAACCGGTCGACGTCGGGGGGCTCGACAGCGGCCCGGGTCCCTACGATCTCGTGCTCGCGGGGCTGGGAGCCTGCACGGCCATGACGCTTCGGCTCTACGCCGAGCGCAAGGCGCTGCCGCTCGAGCGGGTGACGGTCGAGCTCAGTCATTCCAGAATTCACGCCGCCGATTGCGAAGATTGCGAGACCAAGGAAGGCATGATCGACCGCATCGAGCGGACCATCGTATTGCGCGGCCCGCTCGATGCGGAGCAGCGGCGGCGGCTGCTCGAAATCGCCGACAAGTGTCCGGTGCATCGTACGCTGACATCGGAGATCGACATCCGGACGGTGGAGCGGCCCGAGGCGGATGATCGCGGGAGGCGCAGCGTGTAAAATCCGCGCGCGAATCGACACCAACCGGGAGGAAACCAATGAACGCGGGCACGGAAGGTACGATCGACACGAGGCGGCTGATATTTCCCGCCCTCGGCGGGCTCTACCAGAGCATTGCGCCCTACAGCTACGCCATCATCCGTTTCTGCGCGGGAGCGATCGTCATCTATCACGGCTATATGAAGCTCTTCGGCGGCTTCGCCGGGCCGGTCGCCCAGAATGTGTTGACGCCGCTCGGCTTCCCGGCGCCGCTGGCCTGGGCCTACTTTCTCGGCGTCCTGGAATTTTTTGGTGGCGCGGCGCTCGCCGTGGGATTTCTCACGCGTCCGCTTGCGCTGATGTTCACCGTGCAGATGGCGATCGTGACGTACTGGCATGCGGGCAACGGATACTTCTTCTCGAGCCCGCGCGGCGGTTGGGAGTTCCCGTTGCTGTTGACGATCCTCTACGCGGCCATCTTCTTCCGCGGCGCCGGGCGTTGTGCCGTCGACCGCATGATCGGCAAAGAGTTTTAGAACCTACTCCGTCGAAGACGGCGTAAACGCTGGTCCGGCGCGTTATTGACCTGCGCTGGCGCGGCAGCGGGCGGAGAACGGATTTTGGCGGATCAGCCGCGGCGCGTCTGCGACAAGGCGGCGCTGCGACATTGCGCCCTGCGACACCATGCCAGCAATCGTAAACGCGACGGATCGTCTCGCCGCGATTGATTTCCCCCGTGGCCGTCGCCGAGCTTTGCAGGCACGCAGTCAAGGCACAGGGGGCAAGCCATGAGCCTGCTGATAATTTTCATCATAAGCTTGGTGATCGGTCAGTCGCTCTCCATCGGTTTGGGTTTGCTGGTCGAGCGCTATTCGACCCCCTACACCGGAATGGTGACCTTCATCGGCAGCTATTTCGTCATGTTCTGGCTGGCTTGGCGCTTTGCGGTCCGCATCACCGCGCCGAGGTCGCCGTAACGCGACGGGTTGAGCGGCGCCGAAAAGTCGTCGCAAGTGAAGCGGCGTGAGCGGCCGTTATTGTCGGCTGCCTGATCCGTGCATCGAGAGCTCGGGCAGGGTGTCGCCGAACGCGGTGCCCTTCTTGCCGGCCGCGACGCCAACTTCGTAGAGCGCCTGCATGTATTGGCCGTCGAACGGCCCGCGGCTAGGATGGTCGAAGCTCGGGTCGACGTGGGCGATGCGCAGTGCGATCCCGTGGCGCTGCGCGCCGATATAGATCAACATGACTTCCGCACGCAGCGCCGCCGTCAGCGCCACGCCGATGGAGCGGCCGAGCACGCCGGGAATGTTGCGGTCCGGCATTTTGAATTCCGGTCCGAGCTTCGAGTTGACGATCACGTAGAGCTGGTTGAGCGGGGGCCGCGACGTGCTGCGCGCGGAGAGCATCGTTTCCGGCATGACGAAGAACGGCGTGGTCAGCGTGCCGTCGCCGTGCAGTTCGTGGAATTTCTTGCCGTTCGCCTCCACCTCGATGGCGACGGGCGAAAAAAATCCGGGGATGCTCGAGGACGCGAGCAAGATGTCACGAAACAGCTTGACCCCTTGCTCGCCCCGCGCGGCGATCGCGCCCATGTTCCAGACCACGCGGCGTCCGGCATCGAGATTGGTGGTCGCGACGAACAGGCGCCGCCCACGCGCGTGCTCGGCGGCGATCTCCGAAAGCAGTGCTGGCGTCACCCGCTGCTCGATCAAGCGCTTGAGCGGCCAGTAATCGAACAGGCTGTCGCGGGTCGTGCGATCTTCGAAAATATCCGCCGCCCCGATCGTGGTGAAATTCTTGTGCACCTCCTCGTCGTATTTGGGTCCGAGAAAGGCGAAAGGAGCGATCAGCGCGCCGATGCTGACCCCGGTCACGACCGCGAATTCGGGCCGCGTGCCCGATTCGCTCCACCCGGTGAGCACCCCTGCGCCGTAGGCGCCATCCGAGCCGCCGCCCGAAATCGCCAGCCAAGGTCCGCTCGCTTGCGGTAGGAGGCGCGCAAATTCCGTCTCCGAATCGCCCCAGATTCGCGCGTCCGGAATGCCGGGAATGACAGCAACGTCCTCGTCCCGCACCGTGAAAGGAGCGCGCTCCTGTTGCTCTTTCGGAGCAGCTTTTGGTACCGCGCCTTTTCTCTCGACCCGCTTCTTGGCCGCGGCGAGTTGCTGCGCGTGCGCGGACGCCCACTCGAGCGGCGGCAACGCGATCAGCATCGCGCAAGTCATCAGCCCGACGGCAAAGCCCGAAAAAATGCGCAGCCGATGCAAAGCTCTTCTCCGCTCGCTCCGACAGGTCGCGGTCCGACAGGATTTCAGCATTCGCGATTACGAATCATCGCACCAAGATCCGTTGGTCCACGCGAAAGCGGGGACCCAGCTTGGATTCCCGCCTTGCGCGGGAATGAGTGGAGTTTTCCGCCGTGCGCGCTCAACCCCGGCTCGCGCTCCACACGCCGGCGCAGCTCCCGTTGGGACCTTGGCCGCGCCAGCTCCCGCCGCCGGTGCTGCGCGACAGCCGGCCCGAGCCGACGGCGTATTGCGGGCCGCTCGACACCCGCACGGTGACGTTTCCGGACGGCGACACGCGTCCCGTAAGGCTGACCGGTCCGCCGCCCGCGTAGGAAACCACTCCTCTGCTGATCGTTACGCCGTACCGGTATGCTTGGTCGCAAGGACCGCTCCTGGTGACGACGGTCACGCTCCATGGGCCGTCGAACGACGCCGCCAGTGCGGACGTGCCGGCAGCAAACATCGTGACGGCAAAGAGCGTCGCCAGCGTGACGGCGCGGATGGAATGGCTGATCATGGGGACCCTCGTCTTGTGGCGCCTTGGGCCGGCGCCTGGTTGTGGTCGTTCTGCCTCTTCTTCGTCATGGGCAGAGCGATGATTGGCCTCGCTCACGACGCGGTGCGGCATGGTTAGCAGAAGGCATGCGACGAAAGAAGGGGTTTTGCCATCTCTACTGTTGAAATGGACGGCGAGCCATCCGCCCCACGATCATGTTATTATTGTGTTCGACGAAGGGCATGCTCACGACCCGCGCCGGCGCCCGAAAATTCAAGCGACAGCAGGAGGAACGCCATGAAACCGCTTAAGCTCGGTCTCACCCTTGCCGCGACGCTTGCGGTTCCGCTCGCGGTCGCACCAGCGTCCGCGCAAGGCGGCAAATCGGGGGTCGAGCGCCTTTACATCTTGAATTGCGGGGAGGGCGTCGCCGGCGACATTTCGCGCTGGTCGCCGGGAGTGAACGTGGGCAAGTCGATGGACTTCGTCGACAGCTGCTACCTGATCAAGCACGGCCAAGGCTGGCTCCTGTGGGATACCGGCGTGACCGACGCCCTCGCCGCCATGCCCGAGGGTCAACGCCCCGCCGATCCGCGCATGACCCATTGGTGGCGGCCGAAGACGCTTGCCGCTCAGCTCGATCAGCTCGGCGTGAAGCCCTCCGACATCAAATACGTCGCCGTCTCCCACACCCATCCCGATCACATCGGCAACATGACGCTGTTTCCGCAAAGCATGCTGCTGGTTCAGAAGGCCGAGTACGAATGGCCTTCGCCGCTCGGCCCGCGTTTCAAACCGGACCATCCGGTGACCAAGCTCGAGGGCGATCACGACGTCTTCGGCGACGGCAGCGTGATGATCATCTCCACCCCCGGACACACGCCCGGCCACCAGAGCCTGCTGGTCAAGTTGCCGAAGACGGGTGCCGTGCTGCTCTCCGGCGATGCGGTGCACTTCAAGGAAAATTGGGAGAACCGCCGCGTGCCGGAGGCCAACGACAGCAAGGACAAGACCGTCGCCTCGATGCAGCGCATGGCGGACCTGATGGCGAAGGAAAGGGCGCAGCTTTGGATCAATCACGACAAGGCGCAGCGCGACGGCCAGAGGATGTCGCCCGAGTACTACGAGTGAGCGCACGCATGCTTGCACGCGTCGGCGTCTGCGGCACGCTCGTCCTCGCCTGCGCGATCGGCGCGGCGCAAGGAGAGACGGCACACGCGCAGAGCGGCTATCCAAACCGCCTGGTGACGCTGGTCGTGCCTTATCCCGCCGGCGGCACGGCCGACCTTCTGTGCCGCTTTGCTGCCGACAAGGCGAGCAGCAATCTCGGCGGGCAGGTCGTGGTCGAGAACCGCCCGGGTGGCGCGGGTGGGCGCATCGGCACCGAGGCGGTGTTGCGCGCGCCGCCCGACGGCTACACGCTTCTGTGCGCGGCGCAACTCACCTTCAGCGTCACCCATCTCTTGTTTTCGAAGGCGTCGTACGACCCGCGCGCGCTCGAGCCG
>Ga0310909_10000623_pt1 | contig 18993 bp, 31 predicted proteins | sample GREbulkMGT000H_FD_203449 | JGI IMG/M metagenome (GOLD analysis project Ga0310909, IMG submission 203449) | Lab enrichment of tropical soil microbial communities from Luquillo Experimental Forest, Puerto Rico - GRE.bulkMG.T000H | ecosystem: Environmental > Terrestrial > Soil > Tropical forest >... | reverse complement strand
GGTCACAACCCGCTGGCCGTCCGGGCTGAACGCCCCGCTCAAGACCGGGCCGCGATGGCCTTCGAGCGCGGTGGCGGCGGGGGTCGCCCCCGACAGCTCCCACACCCGCGCCGTGTCGTCATCGGACCCGGTCACCACCCGCCCCCCGTCCGGGCTGAATGCCACGTTCCTGACCGCGCCGCGATGGCCTTCGAGCACGGTGGCGGCGGGGGTCGCGCCCGACAGCTCCCACACCCGCGCCGTGTTGTCATCGGACCCGGTCGCCACCCGCTGGCCGTCCGGGCTGAACGCCACGCTCAAGACCGGGCCGCGATCGCCGAGCAGATCGTACTGTTCGCGGTTGCGTAACCAAGCGCCCAGGAGCGCCGCACCGGCCGCGTTGCTATACGGCCGCTCAGGTTTTAGCACCGCGAGGGTTGCCAGCATTCCGGTCATCGCATCGCCGCCCTCAGCCTTCTGGCGAGCCAATGTCGAGACCGCGCGCGCTTCCTGCAGCTGGGCTTGCGCCTGCTGGATCAGCGCGCGATGGTAAAACGTGTAAACGACCGCGATCCCCGCCAACATCACCAACGCCGCACCGATAGCAAACGCCGCTCGACGTCGTTGGCGACCAACGGCTTCACTGATCCGTGCTTCGTGCACCCAGGAGAGCACCGGGCGGGCGAGCGCGTCGTGGTAGAGCTCGAACAATGGTCCCTGGCCCCGCGGGTCGGGCTGCGTGCGCAGGATCCGAGCCTTCCCTTGGGCGAGCTTGTCAAGCGTTTCAGAGACTGCGGCCTTGGTTGCTTCTGCGGCGATCGGTGTTCCCTTGGCGCCGAACAGGCTGTGGCCCGCGGCGCTTACGCTTGCCGCCACGCGGTCTATGCTACCGGTGATGCGGCCGAGAATCGTGCGCTCCGCTGCCTGCCGTGCCGCCGATCTGTCGGCGTCGATTTCGTTGGCAAGATCGTCGGCGCGCCACGCGTGCTTTCCTCCGGTCGCCGTCGCCAGATGGCGCAATAGACGGATCGCCAATGCCCGCTGCGGCGCCGGCAAAGCGCCCAAGGTCTGGTCTAGACGCTGTTGCGCGATGCCCGCTGCGCCGCCCAACCGCTCTAATGTTCGGGCCCGCAGGACAGGATGCTCGACCTTCGTATCCTCCTCCCAAAGCCGCTCAAGAGCGAGCTGCAGTAGAGGCAGTTCCACGAGTTTCGCAATTGAACTAGCGGACGGCTCGGCGCTCAGTCCCATGCCGCTGGTCTCCTGCACTTGATCGAGCAAAGTGTCGACCAGTGAGTCTTCGACTACCACCGCCCCTGGATCTCCAAAACGATTTTCACTCCATTTTGCGACCGGTAAGCGAATAGCCTGCTCCGCCGCTTTACGGTCCAGTGGCCGGAGCCGTACTGGGCTCGCCAAGACGCCGGGGATTACCGCACGCAACTCATCCAAGCTCGCAAGCGAGTCCAAGCTGCCAAGCGAATCCTCGCGCAGCGACAAGAGGACTCGCGCTTGATTATCCGGGTCCGCGACCAGAGTTGAGAGATCCTGAGCAAAGCGCGTCTCTGCCGGCTTCGGGTGATAGAGGAGAAACTCCTCGAATTGGTCCAGCACCAGGATCACCGGCTCCCTCCGGACCTTCCCCCAACTTGCGATCGCAGAGGCTAAAGAGCTGTTTTTAGGGGCGGCGAGCTTAGCTGCCGCCGCGCGGTACAGCCTCGTTTCGAAGCCCGGATGCCAGCGCCGAAAGTGCAGCAAGCGGAGCGGCGCGTCCGATACCGCGCTCTCGGCATCGTGCAATGTGGCGCGAAGCACCTGCGGAAAAGCAGCGCCCAGCACCGAACTCTTGCCGCACCCGGACTGACCGTACATCACGGTAACGCGCGAACGCAACACGGCCCCTGCAAGGGTCAGTGCAAAACGCTCGCGGCCTGTAAAATAAGCAGCCATACGGGGGGTGAACGCCGCCAGACCGACAAATGGAGAGCTCGGTATGCTCACGACGAAGACTGCGGTTTTCGCCCCAGCGCGTCATTGAGCCGGGGCACGAACTCATTGAGATCCGCTTTAAAAACGACGACGTTACGTGCGCCCCACAATTCGCTCTCAGCGGGCTCGATGTCATCAGAGATGGCGTAGGATCTCTTGGGCTGTAGTCGGCTCCTGTTTAAGCGGTCGAGCAATACTCGGAAATTCCAGTCGCGCAGACCGTAGCCTAGGAACAACAATGTCCGCGACTGCATGACGGTGACGAGATCAGCCGGAATAAGCGAATCACCCGAGCCCATTCTGCCGAGGAACGACACGTAATCCTCCTCGGTGATGACAAAGGTGTCGTCGTTTCCGCGCTCGCGGTCGATGTGTCCGTGGATTTTGAATAACGCAGTGCGTTTGAGGCGAACCTGACCGCCGTCGATCTCCAGATTGAGAAGCTGCTGTTCTCCTGTCACCGGCTTGAGCTCGCTTTGCCCGGCGAGCCTAAATAGCGTAGTGCCTTGAGCACGTCCTTCGATAGCGGGCCGGTCGATTGCAACGACAAACAAATCGAAAGGCACGCCGTGCTGAACCAGCGCGAGCTCGATCAAATCGTCGTAATTCGTCGTGATGATCGCCATCGGCCGCTGATGCGCCGTCCATGCGAGCTGATCATGCAGAATCGTTGTAAGGTAGCGGTTTGTACTCATTTGCTAAATGCTCGCGCAGCTTTTCCTTCAGCCGCGATCTGTCGCCAAGACCGTGCTCGACCCAGGAGCTGACAAGCATCAGATTTTCGCAGTCGATAGTGGCACGCAGCAATCGCTCCTGCACTGCGGCGTCGTTGAAGCCGCCCGTCTCTCGAATGATTTGGTACGGCGGGTACATCGACTCTTTCGCCAGCTCCAACGCCAAGGCGCTCGCGCTTGGTGGCTTAGCGTTGACTTCCTTGGGAAATGCAGAGGCGCCGGCACCGAGGAACGGGATGCATTTCCCCTCGCGCAGGTCCTTGGCGATCCATTCGAACGGGAACTCGCCGATCGCTTTCATCGCGCTGCCCTTCCGCGCAGGCGGGACAGCGCGTCGATAACGAGCTGGAGGAGTTGGTCGGGCCGATTGGTCACCCCAAAGGCGCCTGCCGGCACGCCGCCGTCCGCATTGGGACGGCCGACGTAATAGATAACCGGCTGCTGAAAACCGGCCTCACGCAGGCGCGGCAGCATTGTGAGGCCGGCGGTCGGGTCGGGTGCCGGCAGCTCGCGGCTGATGTCGGAGAGGATGACGTCGAAAGGCTGATGTTGTTCGGCGGCAGCCTGCAGCGCATGCACCGCCTCCTCCGTCGTGGCAGCGAAAGTGACCAAGGCACCAAAGCTACGAAGCATGCGCGCCTCGTTGCGATTGTTCGAGGGGCGATCGTCGACCCAGAGGATTTCGGCGCCTTCGAAAACCGATCGGTTCGCGCTGGCCCGGTCCAGCGCCGCCTTGCGGTCGGCCGCCGGAACTTCGACCGGCCAAGCGGAATTTTTTTGCGCGAGCTCGATTGCTGCGTCCAATGCGGCGCCGCCCGAAAGGGCGAACTTGACGCCAAAAGCCTCGAAGCTCGCTAAGCGGGCTACCGCCGCCATCAGCGGCTGTCGCAGGAGCCAAACCACAAACGCCGCGAGCAATACCCAGAGGAACCCCGCGGTGGCTCTGATAATGTGCGCTATCTCATCCCCGGTCACGGGGTTAATGTCCGTTGGAGCCTGACCTTCGATTGAATCATATCCGCGATGGTTTAGGCGAGCAACGTAGCGACAGAAATCGCCCTGCGGCCGTCTCTTGGAGTGCGCCCAGTCAACCTGGTCCCACCGAGAACGAGGCGAAACGCCTCCGGTTCGACCAGCTGAACGCCGAGGCGGACGAGCGGTACTTGATCGACACCTTGGCGGGGCCGCGTCGTCCGCGTTGTCACGTATTCGCTCGTTTTCGGAGCAGCCCGTGTTGATCGGTTATTGCGCGTCTCTAAGGCCGACGGCGGCCAGACACTCGACCTGCAACGTGATGCGCTGCTCGCCGCCGGCGTCGAACCGGGGCACCTCTACGAGGACCAAGCGCCCGGCAAGCGCAATAATCGGCCGCGTCTGGACTGACGGAGTGGTCGGTGCCCGCCGGCCGGCGCTCCCAAATCGTGATGTGCGCGGAGTCGAGATCGCGCGTGAACCGCGCCCTATCGAATAGCGGGCGTCGCGCGATTGAGCGCGAGTCTCGCCTTGATGGCCGCCAGCCGCTCCCGCGAGGGGTCCGTCGCATCGGTCTGCCGCGCGGATTCTTGCGTTATTCCGCGAAACAGCGATCGCCGGCGACGATTCGCTGGACTGCTCCCTCCCGCCAGCCGGTCCGCGGGTGACCGAAAACCGATGCTAGGCCGCGCTGCTCTGCCTCGCTCTGACCTGCGCGTCGATCCAACGGTAGGTCTTTTCGAGGCCTTCGCGAAGCGGGCGGCTCGGAGCCCAGCCCAACGTGCTCCTGATGAGCCTGTTGTCGGAGTTGCGGCCGCGGACGCCTAACGGACCGGGGATATGCCGCTTCCGCAGCTTCTTTCCCGCGATGTCCGTCACCAGGTCAGCGAGCTGGTTGATCGACACCATCTCCTCCGAGCCGATGTTGAACGGACCCGTGTGGCTGGAGCGCATTAGCAGCAGCGTTCCCTCGACGCACTCGTCGATGAAGAGAAAGGAGCGGGTCTGCTCGCCGTCGCCCCAGATTTCAATCTCGCCATTCCTGGCTTCGGCCACTTTTCGGCAGATCGCCGCCGGCGCCTTCTCCCGGCCGCCCCTCCACGTTCCCTCCGGCCCGAAAATGTTGTGATAGCGGGCGATGCGGCAATCGAGCCCGTGATTGCGCTGGAAGGCAAGATAGAGGCGCTCGCTGAACAGCTTCTCCCATCCGTATTCGCTGTCGGGAGCGGCCGGGTAGGCGCTGGCTTCGGAGCACTTCGGCTTGCTCGGGTCTTCCTGATTGTAGGCGGGATAGATGCAGGCAGACGATGAATAGAAAATCCGGCCGACCTTTTGCCCAACGCAGGCGTCGGTCATGCTGAGATTGATGGTAGCCGAGTTGCGCATGACATCAGCGTCGTGCTCCGCGGTGAAGAGGTAGCCGGCGCCTCCCATGTCGGCGGCGAGCTGGTAGACCTCGTCGAAGCCGCCCTCGACCACGTTTCGGCACAAGTCCCGTTCTCGCAGGTCGCCAACGACGAAATCGTGCGCCGCTGTGGCGGCGAACTCTGGGTACTTCTGGTCCACGCCGCGAACCCAGAACCCGTCGGCGCGTAGCCGCCTCACCAGGTGACTTCCGATAAAGCCGCCGGCGCCGCATACAAGAGCCCTTTTCACCGCGTCCTCCGTTCCGTCCCGCGGCCGACGCGTCTGGCCGCTGCGCCGACAACTATACCTTGTAAGATCGCTGGGAACATTCGTTTATAGGCGTCTTTCGATATCGACGCCTTATGGTGCAACGGCGAAGCTTTCCGGTGGCAAGCCCGCCTGATACCGTTCCCACATCCCAACATATGCCGATTCGAGATGGCGGGTGAAGCGGGCGGAATCGAACAAGAGCGCGGTGTCGCGATTGCGCGTGAGCTTCTCCTTGAGCGCGGCAAGCCGTCGAGGATCGCCGGCGAGGTCCCGCGCCAGCGCCTCGTATTCCTCGAGCGACTCCGTGACGAGCTCGGGCAGGCCGACCGCGCCGAGCAGGCTCGCCGCCACGCGGGCCGGGAAAGTGCTGCCGCGGCAGGTCAGCAGCGGCAGACCGGCCCAGAGCGCATCGCAGGCGGTGGTGTGCGCATTGTAGGGCAGCGTGTCGAGGAACAGATCGGCGAGGCGCAGCCGCGCCAGATGATCGGCTCGCTGCGCCACCCAGGGGCCGAAGACGAGCCGCCCGGGCGCGACGCCGCGGCGCTCCGCCTCGCGCCGCAGGTTCGCGCTGGCGAGCCCGTCCGTTGCGCCGAGCCACAGCGCACTGCCTTCGACGGTCCGCAACAGCCGCATCCAGACATCGAAGATCTCGGGGCTGATCTTGTACGCTGTGTTGTGGCAGGTGAAGACGAAGCGGCTCTCCGGCAGTCCGAACTCGGCGCGGCTCGGCGTCCGCTCGGCGATGCGCCGCTTGCGGTCGGTTGGAAAGAAGGTGTCGGGCAGGTACACCACCTTCTCGCTGTAATAGGCGTGGTGCTCCTCCGGAATGACGATGCGGTCGGCGATGATGTAGTCGAAGAAGGGCATGCCCATCGTGCCGGCATAGCCGAGGTAGTTGACTTGGATCGGCGCCGGCCGGTGTGCCAGGATGCCGTTGCGCCGATTTCCGGCATAGCCGTTCAGGTCGATGGCGATGTCGATCTCCCCGTCGCGCAGCATTTGGGCAACCCGCGCGTCGCTCATCGCCTGAACGTCGATGAAGCGATCGAAGGCGGCCTCGAGCCGTCGGCGCGTTTCGCTGCCGTCGCTCGGGTTCAATGAAATCGCCGTCAGCTCGAAGCGGCTCTTGTCATGCCCTTCGAAGCCGCCAGCGATCGCATTCACCGAGAGCGTGTCGCGGAAATCGGTCGAGATGTAGGCAATCCGGATTCGGTCGTGGTAATAGCGTTCGCCGCGCCATAGGGGCTCGGCGCTCGGCGGCACTACCCTTGCCCAAATCCGCGCGAGCGCGAAATTGTCCGCCTCGGAGTCCGAGATTGCCAAATGGTTGAAGGGGGTTATCAGGGCTTCGCCGCGGCGCAGGGGATCGCCGATCCGGTCCTTGATTTCGTCGCGGCGGCTCCAATCGCAGGCAAAGAGTAGCGCGTGGATGCTGGTGCGCCCCGCGGCCGTGTTCCCGGGGTCGAGCGCCAGCGCCCGGTCACTCGCTTCGACCGCTTCCGCGATGCGCTCCAGCGCGCAGAGTGCGCTGGCGCGGAGCGCCCAGGCGGCGGCGTCACTGTGGTCGAGCGCGAGCGCTTCATCGATGTCGGCGAGCGCGGCCTCGTGCAGGCGGAGCGCGAGCCTTGCGCGCCCGCGCTCCCGCCAGGCGGCGGCGTCGTCCAGCGCGAGCGTGATCGCACGGCCGTAGCAGGCGATTGCCTCCTCGAGCTGCTTTAGATCGGCGAATGCCGGTCCGAGTGTTCGCCAAGCCGCGGGCTCATGCGGATTGGCCGCAAGCGCACCGTTAGCGGCGGCATGCGCGTGCCGGACCCTCTCGACCGCGGGGGCCGAAGGCATCGCGTCAAGCGAACGCGCAAGCTGGGCCAGCAAGGAGACGTTCGCGGCGCGCGTCTGGTCGACAACGGCGCGCAGCGCGCCCGAAATGTCGTCGGGCAGCAGCTCCGGCGCAACGCGCAAGAGCGTGTGACCGGCACGGCTCGTGAGCCCCCGTTCGACGAGCATTCGGGCAAAGGCCGTCCAATCAATTCCACCGGCCAGCAGGGTCCGAATCGCGACTTCATCTGCCCCGGTGGTTTGGACCTTGGCGCAGGCGGCCACGAGCCGCGCTTCCGCCGTCACCGGTTCGCTCCGCGGTTCAGCGCCCACACCGGGGGCTGAGGGGCGCCCCAACCGCTCACCTTGACCGTGCGGAAACGAGGGTGTCGACCACATGGTCCCATGTGTTAGGAGCTGCAATGTCCAGGGGGCTCACTCTTGCCGCCCGGTTTCGGACTTGAGATTGGTTCCGGGCCACGATCTGTGATTTCCATCAATGGAACAGAATGCTTGACGCTCTTGATCTTATAGGAAGGAACATTCGTGACGAAATTGTCCGTCGCCCCCTGCGTCTGATGGGAGGGCTGCAGGCTGCGACTTCCCGGACCGGAATTTAAAACATTGGGTGCGGTAGGTCGATCGTGGTTCGCGAAGGGTTCAGTCGAAGCCGTAATGGCGTGTGATAGATGCCGTACAGAACGGGCGAGCATCGCTCTGTGCCGCCTTCGGGAAAGCGTGCGCGGCGCTGGAATAGTCGGCCACGGGGCGGCATGGGGGCGGGTGGCGGTGCAAAAGCCGGCCGCTTGAGAAGCTGTCCTTTTCGGAGTCCGAAAGGGATGGCTAGAGGTGTTTCAAGTAGAGGTCTATGCGGCGGTTCGCCGGTGTGTGCTGCGCGAGGGGCACAGCCGGCGGGAAGCGGCGCGCGTGTTCGGGCTGAGCCGGGATACGATCGCCAGGATGTGCCGATTTTTCGGTTCCACCGGGTTATCAGCGAAGCAAATCGTCGGAGAAGCCGAAGCTGGGACCGCTGACGCCGGTGATCGATGCGATTCTGGTCGGTGACCGGAGCGCGCCGCCGAAGCAGCGGCACACCGCCAAGCGGGTTTTCGAGCGGCTGCGTTCCGAGCACGGCCGCATGTCTGTACGACCTGGGCGATATTGGGCAAGGACCTTTACCTCCTCGGCGTATCGCGCCAGCGCATGGAATACCCGGAATTGAAGCGCGCGGTGCGCGAGCAATACGCGCACTTCCGCCCCAGTGTCGTGTTGATCGAGGACAAGGCCTCGGGGACCCAGTTGATCCAGGAGCTGGTGCAGGAAGGCCTCTACGCCGTCACCCGCTATCAGCCGCAATCGGACAAGGTCATGCGCATGCACGCCCAGACCGCGATGATCGAGAACGGTTTTGTCCACCTGCCTGACGCGGCGCCATGGCTGGCGCAATACCTGCACGAGATCACGACATTCCCAACGGCCGGCACGACGACCAGGTCGACTCGACCGCAACTGCTCGACTGGTTCAAGCGCGGCAGCGGCCCCAGCTCCAATGCAGGGATCTTCGAATATTACCGGCAGCGCACCAAGGAGCTCCGCCGAGGACAGGGGACACCGGGCCGGCTCGTGCGGCTGCGCGCTCCCGCCGGCGTCGGCGCGGTTCAGCTGCTTTCGGGGACTCACCGGAACGTGTCAGCCAACGGTCGAGATGATCGAGGCGGACGCCGCGCCGCCATTGCCGGCGGGCTGGGTCACGGTAGGGGTTCGAGGTTCGCAGGGGTAGGAAGGGATTTCGTACCACTAGCCGCGTTTGGTGCCCGCCACGTGTCGCGAACTTTCGCCCTTGGCTGTGACCGTGAAGTGACCGATGTCCTCGCGGTGTTCTCGCCGATCAGCAGATGATCAGTGGTGGGATCTCGTATCCGTCGGCGCCCGCCTTTAGGGGAGCATTAACGCTCGCGCGCTAAGCATCGCCGCATGGCCGATCTCGATCCCGACCGCTTCACCCTCCGCCAAGCCGCCCAAGCCCGCGATGACTTCGCTCAGATCATGGACGCGTTGGATTTCGTGCAGGCGCATCTGGCCCGACTTCTGACACGGCGGGATCAAGCGTTCACTCCGCTCCGCATAATTTTGGGTTCGGCAGTCGTCTCCGCCGGGCTTGTCCTTCTTTGGTTCGGGGCGTTCTGGCGGCATTGCCTCCAAGGAGTTGAAGCCTAGAGCGATCGGCCATGTATGGATCGGAACTGAGAACCTGCGGCCTTGGTGCATTTGTCGCTGTACTCCTGGGCGCGGGCGTCGGCGTCGGCTGGCACTACTTCGCGGATAGTGGCGGTGCAACGGCCTCGGCCTCGGGGGTGACTCCCCTCGCAAAGCAGGATACGCCTACTGGTCCATCGTCGAACCCTCCTCCTCCGCGAGAAGGTCCAGTTTTCGATGTCCCCGGGTCTCCAGCCTTATCCCACGCCTCTGGCATGGCGCTAGACCTTTCCGATGGACAGAAGCTCGCCCTCGTCGCCCTACTCAACCGGAGCATCGCCGACGATCGCCACCCGTCTTCGTCAAGGGTTCGCACCTTGAAGGACATTCTCGTCAAGCTCGACGCGAAACCGCCGGCCCAGCCTTACCCCGCGCCGAATGCGTATGCCCCGTCGGATGAGACGCGGACCAGGACGCCGCATCGGGGATAGCCGTCCGGCTCGCGGCGAAGGTCCTGCGGCTGGCCCTCGGCTGCCTCGCGGCCATCGTGGTCGCCTTACTACTGATCAGGATCCTCGGCCGGTGGCCGGATCGGCTCGATCTTCGCGCTTCAGCATTTCTTAACCGCCATCCCTGATCATTGCGCGTTTATTTTCTGCCACGGAGAAGGAAATGCGGACCGTGATCCTGGCGTTTGTCCTTGGCCTAGCCATGGCGGTATCGGCACAGGCGACCCCGTTATCGTCCAAGCCCGCCGCGATCGAACTTGGTGCGCCACCGCCGGTCGAGCTGGTGCGCGATGGCTGTGGACGAGGTTGGCACCGGACCCACTGGCGTGACCAATGGGGCAATTGGCAGTGGGGTGATTGCGTTCCAAACGAAGGTGGTTACGGTTACGACGGCCGGGGCGCGGGGTGGTACGCCCCCTACCCAGATTTGCGCGGCGTCCTCCCTCGGTGGGGTTGGGGTTATCAATAGAAGCGACCGGCCGAAGCGACCGGCCCGCTCTTCCTCCTCTCGCCGACGATCCCCATCGGCGCGCCGTGAAGACCGCAGCCGTCCGCGCTGCCGAGGCGATAGAAGCCGCGGAAATAATGTTTGCCGAGGAGATGGGCGCCACCCTGGACCTTAGCCCAGCCGCAAAGATGGCCCTGATCGTAAGAATAGCCGCCGCTATCGAGGCCGCTGTCGCCGAAGAGACCTGCATGCAAGGCCTCCCCCATGCCGGTAAAGTGGAATTTTAAGCGCGGGTGGCTTACTTCACACTGTTTTCCAAACTAGCCGACGCATTATCTGACGGTGAGAAGGCTCACCCTGACTACCCAATAAAGGCAGAGTAACGATGACCCCAGACCAACTAGCCGACGCTGCCCGTAACCTCGCTTATGGGCTTGGCATCCCAGTCTACGTTCGAGATGGGCGGATCTACCAGAACGGGCCGGGCCTAGCTTTCTTGCCGCCAAGTGGCACCCGCCCAACGGTGGCAGACGCTCCCTTCCATGCAACAGCGGAAGCTGACGAGGCCGAATAGGTGATCACGGCTCTTAGTTTGCTTGGCTACGATTGCCCAAGCCCCCAGTCGGCCCTCGCCAATCAGAGAGGGGATAATCAAAGGCGCTGCCGCTGGGATCCCAGACCCAGTAAACAGGGACCCCCGGCCACTAGACGGAGCAATGATGCTGAGCAGCGCGGAATTCCGGACTAAGCGGCATCGGTTGCCCCTGTGCCGAGGACGCGCGCGACAGCGCCTCAACTCGGGGATAGACGACAATGCCCGGCGGCGACATGATTGAAGCTGAACTGATTTCCGAAGATCGTTTTGCCCGTCCCCGGCTCGCCTCGCACGATGTAAATGCCCGCCTTGAGAAAGCCTCCTCGTAACACGCTGTCGAGGCCGGGGATGCCGGTGGGCACGCGCTCGAGGGGCGTCTGCCCATTTCCATCAATCGGATCGGTGATAATGGAAGGCGAAACCGATCTGGCCAACGAGATTTTGCAAGGCGTGGGGCGAGGTCGCCTACGCCCATATAGCGCCGCCGAACCAGCACCCACGTCTAGTCGCGGAGCCAACAGGCGGTGCACGCGCGTGACGCGTTCATCGCGATCGCGGCACACGAGTTGCGTAACCCGATGACGCCGATGCTCCGGTATGTCGAGCACATCTTGTCGGTCGGCCGGCGCCCGGAAACTGAGTGCCCCAAAGCGATCATCGTCGCGCTCGAGCGCCTGGCTAATCAGATGAGCGAATATATCAAGCGCGCGACGACGCGTCTCGACGTCTCGCGCCTCACCGCGGGAAAGCTTCGCGCCGAACTTTCGGTGGTCGATCTCTCCGCAATGATGGAGCAAGCGGTTTACCGGCATCGGGCGGGTGCAGAGCGCGGGTTGCCGCCTAGAACCGAGCATCGCAGGCGAGGTGACCGGGTTGCTTGATGAACTGGCGGTCGAGCAGATCGCCGATAACCTCTTGTCGAACGCCGTCAAATATGGCGCGGGCGAGCCGATCGAGGTCTCCCTCGTTGGTGACTGACGCAAGGCGCGATTGACCACACGGGATCACGGCATCGGCATCTCGGAAGAAGACCGAGCCCGCATCTTCGGTGCCTTCGAACGCGCCGTGACCCGGCGTGAAGAGGGCGGCTTCAGTTTTTGGCCTCTGGGTAGTCCGCCATCTTGTGGATGCCATGCTATTCAGAAGAGCCCGCTTCACCAGCCGCTCTTCTGGTCAACGGGAACCAGCTGAAGACGACCCTCGCCGAAGGCTCGGCTGGGAATGGCTACCCTATCGAATGAACCGGTGAGTGCCGGGACCGTGAGGCGCAAGATACCCACAATTAGCGATATCTTTCCGCGGGATACATCAAAAAACGTCCTTAATGTCTGCTATGTGGAACACGCCATTCGGTGCTGCGAGCCAGGCACATCATGAACGACACGAACGCACTTGATAGAGGTGGATCAAATCGAGTGGCTGGTACCCGCGTCTGACGGCAGCGATGATTTTATCGGGCTCAGAAGATCGCTAACCAATTCGATGCGTGGGTAAAAAGGACGGCGATGGTCACCAGCATAGAACACCCCACCAGTATAGCGATCCCGATCACGACAGCATCATCTACATAAAGTCTTTGTGGTAAATTCATTTTATCCTATGTGGAAGTCACTCAACTTCGCTGAACAGCGCATGAGACTAAGGAATGTTACAGCATCGTGAGACAGCGAACAAGATTTACGTGTGCACGCCTTAGCGTCACAAAGCGGCTCCATAAGCGCAAGTAACGACCACCTCGACGCCTTTTTGACGGCACAGCGTAGAATATATTCGATTCACGCTTTTGGCGGTTGGGAACCCTGGCTCAACCGCGAGCGAGGTCCGCACGGTCCGGCATCGGTTTATCGACAGGCCTCGTGCTCTCGCGAGGTTGCGACAAGGCATGGGGGTGACCGGACGAGCCAAGCCGCCGTCGGCATGACGAGCGCCGGTCAGCCACCCCGGGTACGATCACCCTCCAGCCGTTCGAGGAACGCCTCGAAATGTGACCACAGCTCGCCGGCAACATCTCGGGTTTCCGGCGTTTTGCCCGGTCCCGACTTCACCATCTCCTGCTCTTGACGCGAGGCCTCGCACGCGAGTATCGCTGCCGCTATCTTGTTCCATTCGGTCATGGCTCTCCTCAGCCTACTCCCGTGCGCTGTCCGGGCGGTTCCGTCCATCCCCGGCTAGCTGGATCTTGAGGGTTTTGTCCACAACCCGGTAAGTCTTCAATCCGGAGCGTCGAGCCAGCTCTTTCACCCGGTTTCTGGCTTCTTCCTTATCCGCCACATAGAATACCTCCGGGGTTCCGATCGCGCTGTTGCTCTGAGCATTGCGCTTCGAGATTGTCGCGCGGAAACCGCCGGCATCATGTTGAATTGTCAATCGGATGATCATGGACCAATCCTCGTTTTGCGCTCGGAGTGACTTTCGGACTGCGCTATCCGCTGCCGCGCCTTCTGCAGCCGCGGGTTACGAACTGCCCGCCTAGTTTGTCGCACAGGTATGCCACTGGAATCGCCTGTACTTCGGTTGAGCGCCTCACCTCGCGTCCAGGCATCGGAAGGCCGCCGCGACGTCTGGGCCTTCGGGGAACTTGGATATTCGCAAGGCCCCCCGTGCGTGATGCCGGCAACACCGCCATGCCGCAGCCGGCCCCATTCACTCAGATAACCGGGCGAGGTCTTCGAGAACGCTCGCGATCAGCGCTTGGCGACGTGGATCCCGCGCCTCGGGCGTGACAGCAAGAAGCTGGATCAGATATCGCGCCTTCTCTGCCACGTCGGGCAACTGGTCGATCGAGCGGTCACGGCATAGCGCTCGAATTCCTGCTGGCGGTGGCGCAAGACCGGCTGATCGGCCTGTACCTCACAGATGCGCCGCCGGGTTTCGGTCGATCTCTGAGCAGCCATGCCGCGATGCTCGTCGAGTTCGGCCAGCTTGTCCGTCATCGCCCTCTGCCATCGTCCTCTGGCATTCCCAGCTTCGACTGTCCCTATATCGCCATCTAAGACAGCCCACCCCCAGCGGCGCACACTGGTGGGGTCCGCTCTTCAATCGAGACCAAAGCTCGAGTTTGATATGGGACTGAGCGATAGCCAATTCAATGACAGGAACACACTATCGTTTTTTTGTTTTTTTAGGCTTTCTTGAGTTTTCACTAGCTCGATTTCAGGTATCGATCCTGAGAAAGATGCCCGATTGTCCCCGAGATTACCAGCTATTGCATTTTGATTATTTCAACCCCATGTAGACACCCGCGGCAAATGACGGTCGTATAAGACCCTCGCATGATCCCGAGGTAACGCCTCGACAATCGCCGCACAGGCGCGCTGGATGAGTTCCATGAGCTCATGAGCTGGATGAGTTCATGAGGTCATGAGCAATGCCCCTCCCGCTCAGTGGTTTGGATGCTCTGATGCAAGGTAGCACTATCAGGCACTTCCTAGTTGCCGCCAAAAACGGCGACGCCGCGGCGCAATTTAATCTTGGTGTCCTCTACGACAGTCGTCTGGATGACAATGGCTATGCCATCGAGGGCAACCGAGCCGAGGCCATGAAATGGCTGCTGGCTGCCGCCGAACAGGGTTTGCCACGAGCTCAAATTAAGCTCGCCGAGATGTACGCTGGTGTCCCAGTTGTGGCAGAAGACTTCGTCCATGCTTGTGCCTGGTTCCTCCTGGCGACCAGAAGCTCATGCGGCATCCATCGCCACAGGGCTCGATCCGGATACGAGCGTATTTCCGTGCGTCTGACGCCGGCGCAGCTCGCGAGGGCGAAGCGGCTCGCAGGTGACTGGCAGCCGAAGAAACCGAATAAGACTGCCCCGGTCCGGTCGCCGAAATTGTCTTAGCGAAGACCAAGTGCGATGAACGCCGTTTGGCAGCCCTTATGTATTTCTTAGCATGGACGCCAAATTCTGGAACGGGGTCACATACAAATCTTTTACCGGTCACACAAGTTTACCTACCCTTCTCTTTAACTCCTGGACCTCCGGGCGAAGGTCGTGCCGAAGCGGGTGAAGTTACGGTTATGCCGGCGCCGGATGCCGATCAGGGAGTGATGACGTCAGCGGAGCAGCCGCATCGTCTGTGGCTCGTGCCCGGCACGCGCAAACTTTAAGCGGATGCCGATAAAGCGGCTGAGAGCGACATGTGCACCCGCCAAATGCCAGGGGAGTACTCAATGCGATCTGTCGAGCTGCAATTGCGCGGAAAATATTTACGATCGACCTGACCGACATGAGCGAGTGGCTCACTCCGAAGCAGATCAATCCCTGCCGCTTTACCTATTCTACCGACCAGATCGGCGATTCAGTCCGCGCGCGTGTTGATTTCGTATCGCATGGCGAAGCCGATCTATTTTCGGAGAGGTTTAGCGGCCGCATTATCGCGTAGATGCCGTTTGTGTATCCGGCCGCGACGGTGCATTCCTGTGAAACAGGAAGCCTGAATTAAGACAGGCGATGAGTCTCGTACGGCCATGGATCGGGGGTATACCGATGGCGTTCAAGCCGAATTACCGCTTCGGGCGGGCGGAGCGAGACCGACTGAAGCAAGCAAAAAAGGATGAGAAACTGAAGCGCCAGCAGGCACGCGCCTCCTTTGCGGCGCGACGGCGGCTCGACCGACACGATCGAAGAGAGAGATCCGGCGGAAACCTGATTTTCGCGCACTTGCGGGAAGGAAGTGGGCTCGAGGAGTTAGGTGAGTGAGGTAGGGCTGTCTGAGGCGGCCCGCGGGAGCGCACGCCCGCGGAGGGTTCCACCAGCGCCCCGCGACGACGAGCCCCCGGCTATCCCGGAAGGTCGTCCTCCGGTGCGACTGCGCGCCCCGGCCGGCGTCGGTGCGGTTCAGATCTTGTGAGGGGTCCACCGCAACGTAAGCGCCGACGGCACGGTCGCGATGACCGAAAGCGACGCCGCTCCATTGTTGTCGGCCGGACGGGTCAGGGCCTAGAAGCAAGAATTATCGAAATAGGAAGGGGTTTCGCGTATGCAGCCGCGCTCCGGGTCCCCAAACCAATCATTCTATCGACCAGCCCCCATCTTCACTTCGCCCTGATTTTGTACGGTATATTAGCGCTGATAACCATCTGGCGCACGGACCATAACTCGGGGTCTCGGTCCCTTTCTGACTGGAATACGACCCGTTTTACAATCAACTGAAAACCCGCTTCAAGCGAGCATCGGTCACGTCTTGTCACGCATCTCGGCCAAGATGCCGACCACCTTGTGCTGGAGCCGCCGGTCTGCTGCTAGCTTTAAGCGGCGCGCCTGGTTTGTTCTGGCGGAATTGCCGGGCGTCTTGCACGCTGTTGGGCGGCGTGACCTCCGCGAGAATTTCGCAGTCATCCGATGGTATTTGCGCCGTCAGGAAGCGCCCTGTCCGGCTGCGGACCGCGTAGAAGGTTATCCCCATGCCTCGCGCAAGCACTTTGGCGTAATGGCGGGCTCGCTCCTCGGTCATGAAGCTGGCTCCTCCATCAGGTGGCACACTGCCGTGCTAACGGCCTCAAGCGAGGGCCGTGCCAGGGTGCCGGGGATGACTCTTTTTTGACACTGGCAGTCGCGGTCCAGGACGCCTCTCGGCTGCGTTAACGGAATTGACGCTCACCAGTTGACGGAGGCGCCGGTGGACCGCGCTAGCCCGTTGCCGCACACTTATTCAATAGACGAGCAAAAATCGGCAGACCGACTGGCCGAGAACCGTGCCCCTGAGCTTCGGCTGGGCCCAGGAGGGTCTTTGATCCTGATATCACTTTTGTCGCTCGGGATCTGGGCAGGGATCTGGGTGGCCACGTTTTTTGGCTCGGCTGTGTTGGGATAGCCTCTCCCGGCTTCGCCGCCCACTACATTGGGGATCGCTTCTAACCAGCGTTCCCGTTAGGCGCAAGCGCGCTCGATACGCGGCATTTCGCCGTCCTTGGCTCAGATGCGCCGATGTCGATATAGGCGTCAGCAAGCGAATGCGCCGTAAACACACCAAATGCGGTTTTCATGGCCGCTCCTTTCCGCGCCTGATAGACCCCGATTGGAATTGGTTCGTCCGCGCGTTGCGTTATAGAACCCGGGCCATCAAACAGTCGCTTAGGTGAGCCAGACCGACATGGCGGTCTGTTCGACCTCGGTGACGCGTCGCTCCACAGCGTCGGCTTCGTCAACAAGCTCGACCGACCATACCCGCAATTGCTCGATCAACTCCGGCTCGTTCGCAGTCCTGGCCAGCGTACGGCACCTTCGCGCCTGCTCTCGCAAATGATTGGGGTCTCTCATGCGCTTCTCTTCAGAGATTTGACCGTCCTTTGTCCTGTAGAACGCCAGATGAGTTTTTAAGGTTCCTTGGAGGATGCGGCTCCGCTGGAACACTTGACTGAGCTTCGGGCTGAGAATGGGTCACCGTCGAAAGGACATAGGTCCGTCGAGCGCTACGACGGTCCGTATGGGCGGCAGTGTGCGCCCGCGGCTCAACAAGCGTAATAGTACTCGTAAGAGGGGCTCCAACAGCTCCGTGCGGGCGGATAATAAGATGCTTGCGGATAGTGCGCCGGGGCTTGCGGGTAGTAACCGTAGTAGCCGTACGGGTAGTAATACGGGTTATAGTAGTAGGGGTTTGCGAGCACCGAGCCGAGGGCGAAGGCTCCGAGCCCGATCCCGACGGCGGCGGCACCAGGACTGATACCACCAACACCCCAACCCCCACCTGCATCTGCAGGCCGCGGCACCGCCGTCAACCCGATAGCGGCAAGGATCGCTGTGGTGATGGTTAACCCCCGGCCAGTCTTCCCAAAGAACTTGCCAACTATCATGTACCCTCCTCAGCTCGGCGCCAGCCGGCTCCGAAGCCTGTGGTGTAGGAAACGAGCGAGCAACCTTTTTCAGTTCCACAATCCCGCCCCGTCGAACTTCATAGTTTGCGTCCCCGTTCTGATAAGACTGTTCCGGGAGCTCCCCCAGCACTAATATCTCGGGCCGATACCCTCAGCACGGCGTAAGCGCTGTCCGGGCATCAACCCCATGCAACAACCCCGAAAAGGAACCCCGGCGAGGGGGGTTCCACGCCGGGGCCCAGGAACGGCGACCGTGGATGGGGGATCGTATCCGGCCGCCTTATTGCTTAGAACCCCAAGGGGCGGCCGGCGGTTCCCAGATTTTCAAGATTTCCGAGCCGACGGCCGCCGATTCGGCATCATCGGTCACAGTGCGCTCCAGCTTTGGCTCTCGATTTCCCGTCAACTGCAGTGGCGCTTCATTCGGCGCAGCTTGTAGCCGACACGCGCTCGTTGCGGGGTTTGCTTCTTTCGATTTATCCGCCTGATCACCCAAAGCCAGGGCGCTGCCGTCGGCCAATGCCGCTACGGCGCAGAGGTTGGCTAAGAAATCCTAGATCTAGTCGCGGTATCTCGTCGCTCGTTCATTGTCGTAGGCGTTGCGGCCCGGTGCAAGCAATCGGTATATCCGGTGACACTTAGGAGGCTGTTATTCCTCGCCGTTCCCATCTCGGTTAAAGCCAAAGTCGCCGTCGGCAACATCAGCGGTAACCGCGTCCCTTGCGCCCCTCAAATACCCCACGCCGTATCCGATTAGCCAGGCGGACACAATGCAGCCCAAGAAAAGGAGCCAGGACAAGACCATGAGCGTTACTCACGCAAGTGACCGTGGCGTCAGCGCGCTTTCGGCAAGAAGAGGGTGTCTCTAGAAGCTTTCGTGGCGCCGATCGAAATCGGCTACCTGACGTTCTGCTTCTTCGCGAGCAATTCCATATCGCTCCTGAATTCGATCAACAAGCTGATCGCGCTTTCCCTCGACGACCTGGCAATCGTTGTCTGCCGACTCGCCCCATTTCCTTGGCTTTGGCGACGAACTGCTTCCAGTTTTCCCTTCATCTGGTCAGTGTTCACTTTGGAACCTCGATACTCAATTGCATTGGGGAAACAGAGCGCAAGCCGTCGAAGTTCCCGCTGGCAATGTCGGCAGCGGTCCCCTTGCGAGAAAGGAGCGCCAGGCATCGGAACTGGGTCCCGCGGTAGTTTGTTCGGTCTGGAGGAACTATTGAGCCCGTTAAAGGTTCCAACGCTCGGAGCGCTGCCCTGCGGGAT
>Ga0310909_10000621_pt1 | contig 19000 bp, 24 predicted proteins | sample GREbulkMGT000H_FD_203449 | JGI IMG/M metagenome (GOLD analysis project Ga0310909, IMG submission 203449) | Lab enrichment of tropical soil microbial communities from Luquillo Experimental Forest, Puerto Rico - GRE.bulkMG.T000H | ecosystem: Environmental > Terrestrial > Soil > Tropical forest >... | reverse complement strand
GAACGGTCTCGTCGATCGTGGGAGTATCCGGCAATTCGGGGAGTCGCGTCTTCTCGGCGGCTGCGATGACGCGAATCCCGCCGGTCTGCGCCTGCGGCAAAGCGACCGGCAGCGTGCTGAACCCCACCTTGACGTTGCCGGCGAGCAGGTCCTGCATCGCGAGCGCACCGCCGCGATAGGGCATTCCCGCGGGGCGAGGATCAGCGCAGAAATATTCGCCGCATCAATGCGTTGCGAAAACTGAAGTCCGGCGGTGTCCAGGAAGTGTCGCGCCGGGCGTTCGGGGCCGGTGAAATCAGCGCTTCTGGCGCTTCGCCCCGGACATCGCGTGCCGGTGCTGCTCGCGCCACCATCGCTTGCGCCCGGCTTCCTCCTTCTCCCAGCGGGCAAGCAGCCGCTTGGATGTAGAATCCGGTAAAGTCCGAAGGTGGTCGTCCAGCGAACGATCTCTTGGAGCCGCGCGCGGTGGCGGGCATTGACGTTCAGCCGGGCCAGCCGATGTAACCAGACAAGAGGAAATTGCCAAAATGCCTTCCTACGTCATCGCGCAATCGTTAGCGAGGATCGGCGAAACGATCGAGGCAACGCTTTGTGACCCCAACAGTGTCGCCGGTTTTCCCGATCGCAGAACCGATGTGCCGGTTCAGGTCCGGCTCGTTTCCGAGCAAACCCTTTGCGTCGACGGCGAGTCTCGGCGGATCATTTGGAGCGAGGGGGGAAACGGTACCACCACCTTTTTGGTTGATGGCAGCAAAAGTATCCGCAACCGAGTGCGACGCGCCGCCCTGGCACGGGCTTCGGAGTTATTGAAGCAACTCACGTCAAGCCTCATGCCGCTTACAGCCGAAAGCGCGGAACCGGAACTCGTAGCGGAAAGTTTGCAGTTGCTGTTTGACTGGATTGCAACGGAGCGCGAACGTGCGACGAGCGCACCGCAGTCTATAGGCGCGCTGAAGGGAGCCCCGCATGACCGCACTCGATGAAGCAACAAAGAGGAACGGCCACGCCGAGCCGGTGACGCGGGCTTGGGATGCGCGCTTGGCGGCAATCGAGCAGCGCCTCGTGGAGATCGCCGAGACCGGCGAGCAACGAGTTGCAATTTTGCGCGATGCGTTCGCCGACTTCACCGCCGCCGAATTGGCGCAGCGTGACGGCGAAATCCGGACGCTGAAACAGCGCATCGCCGAGCTTGAGCGTGAGCTTGAGCAGAAAACGGCGGTCGATCAGCGGGTCCACGAGATCGCCATGCGCCTCGAGGAGAGGGCTGCTGGGCGCGATGAAGCGAAGCGTGGGCCGCCAGGATTGAAAGGCGACAAAGGCGACAGAGGGGAGCGAGGCAAGAACGGGATCACAAAAATTCTCCGGCAGACCGTCAGCATCGAAAACTGGCGGGTCGACACTCAAGCGTTCACCATTGCCGCTGAATTGTCAGATGGCAGCGCAATGCCGGTGCTCAATTTGCGCCCGTTGTTTGAAAGTTATCACGAGCAAGTCTCATGAGCATGCTGCCAACTGCCGCACGCGCCCTTCTAGTTGGTCGCGTCTTGCGCCCGCTGCTCAAGGCGGTTGAAGGACAGCCGCGCCCCGGCCCGTACCATTTGCCGCTGACCGGTGGATGGTTGCCGGACGGTGTGCCGGTTAATTGGTGGCAATCAGCCATCGCCCCGTCGGGCGGCGAGCGCTCGGCAATCGTCGAGAGGTGCGTCAGTTTATATGCAGAAACGGCGGCGTCGCTGCCGGGTGCGCACTGGCGACGTTCCACGAACGGCGGGCGCATGCGGGTGACGAACTCGGCGTTGGCGCGGATACTGCAACGGCCGAACGAATACGAAACCGCTTCTAGCTTCATGCTCAACGCGGTGCATTCTTTATACAGGGAAGGCAACACCTTCGCGCTCGCGCTGCGCAACGACCGCTTCGAGGTCGACTCGCTACACCTGATGGACCCACGACTATCGGCACCGTTGGTCGCCGAGGATGGCTCAGTTTTCTTTAGACTGAGCGGCAACGACGTGATCAGCCGAATGCTGGGCGACAACCCGCAACTCATCGTTCCGGCGCGCGATGTTTTGCACATCAAGCTGCGCAACAGCCAGCGCCATCCGCAGCCGCTCGTCGGCGAGCCACCACTCACGGCTGCGCTGATGGACGTCGCAGTCGGCGATGCCTTCCAGAGGCAGCAGTTGCAATTTCTTGCCAATCAAGCTCGCCCCTCGGCGGTTCTATCGACCGATCTGGTGTTGGATCGCGATCAGGCGCAACAAATCCGCGACCGCTGGAACGAACAGGCGAAGGGGCTGCACCAGGGCGGCGTGCCGATCCTGACCGCCGGTTTGAAAGTGCAGCCCTGGGCGATACCGGCTAAGGATGCGCAGGCCGCAGAGTTGAGCCGATTATCGGCCGAAAGAATTTGTTGGTGCTTCGGCATTCCGTTGCAACTGTTGGGCCTCGCCAACACACCGGCCAGCAGCACCGAAAGTCTGATGCATTTTGGCTCGCGACTGGACTGGGTTTTTGTTTGAACCACCTCGAACAGAGTTTCGACCGTCTGTTCAATCTCAGGGGCGAGCCGGACGAGTACACCGAATTCGATACCGAGGCACTGCTGCGTTCGGCGCAGAAAGACCGAATAGAGGCGTTGGCGCGCGGCGTGCAAGGCGGAATATTTTCGCCGAACGAGGCCAGAGCGGCAGAGGATTTGCCCGCCGTGCCGCACGGCGACGAACCGCGTGTTCAAGCTCAAGTCGTTCCTTTGAGCGGTGCCGGTGCGATCCCCACGGCACCCGCAGCGGCGGTTGCGCCATCCGCGCCAGCGGTGAAAGATTTTCCAACGAGGGTGGCGCTCGATGTCGATGCTCTCGTTGCGCGCGCCAAGCGGCCTGAACGCCTTGCGGCAGCGGAGCCGCGCGTGATCATCCGGAAAACGACAACGCGGCCGGTGCAGGTGACCAGGCGCTAGCTAGGGCGTGTACTCATTAATCGCGATTGTTCGGCAATCGCTACTACCGCAAACGACATGTTGCGCCCGAAGCTCAGGCGATCTTCCGCCGCCGTCGCCACCAGCCGAGAAGGCCACCGCTCTAATTAGCCATTGCGGTGCCTAAAGCAAAAGCGTGCTGACCGTGGAAGGCGAGCACGCTTGTAAGCCCGTGGTCGGCAACCTTCAGACGACGAGCTGACGACGGCGTCGCCACCAGCCGAGAAGGCCACCGCCTGCTAAGATCAGGCCGGGCAGTCCGGCACCGACGATGGGGCCGGGCACGTCGCTAACCCCGTTGTACACGTTCCCGCCGGGTGAATACGTGAAACCGTTATTTCCCTCCGGACCGACTTCTCCAAGGCACGGTAGTGAACTGTTAGGGCAGGCCAGGAAGTTCCCCCCCATAATGTTGCCGGGGATGCCACTGTCCGCCAGATCGGGAGGCGAAGCATCAATGTCAGAGTAGTAGATCATCAGGGTACCGCCCACAGTCCCCGAGACGTCGCCCGTTGCGTTGGTGAAGCGCAGCGCGTCGCTGACCCCACCGCCCGGCTCAGCGAAGGTGACGCTGCCAGTGACCACTGGTTGCGGCAACGTGTAAATCAGCGTGAGCGGGAACCCCGTAGGGTTTGAAGGGTTGGCACCGACGACGAAGGGCAAGGCCGCCGTGGGCCCCCCGATGATAGTGGCCGTCCCGTGCCCGTTCTCGTCGAAAGTCGCCGTAAAGGGATCGTCACTTGGTGCGCTGCATGGGTTGGTTGGGCACGGGGTTCCCGGCGCCAACATCACGTCCGCTCCCGCATTTGCGGCGAACCCACAGAGCAAAAGCCCCGCCAAACCGATAGACCGAATCCATGACATCTTGTCGCCTCCTTATACGCCCGCATCTTCGCCACCCGTCCCACTGCCCGCGCGGATAATTTTGTCAATAAAGTCTGTGGGTTAAAGGCGAGCAGGAGTGGCCTCTAATTTGAACATTACGCCTGATCGACGATAGCAGTGAGTGCGATTTGGTGGGGCAACCGTAACCAGAAGTACTAGTTACTAAGTACCAGTGGTGACGTAACCGCAAAGTTAGCGGGGTAACCTGCTGCGATCTGCGCGTTAATGAGTGCACGGCCTTAGATCAGGTCCGCCTCGGTGTGTGTTAAACCCAACGCGTTTGGTCTCGGCATACTGTTGAGATTGAGTGATGGCGATGACAATTTTGAAGAACGGACGCACGCGTCTGGCGTTTCAATTCGGTCGCGCGTCCGCCCTGCGTTCGGCCAGCGACGTGATCGACCAACTGCAGGCGCAACTTGAGGCCGAGCGCAAACAGCACGCCTTCGATGTCGCCGAGTCGGAGAAGCAAATTGCCATATTGATACGCGACTTGATGCAGGCGAAGTACGAGCTTGCCCAACGCAATCTGGTCGAGACCTTCGCCAAAATGGAGAGTCCATCAGCAAGGCTGCATTAGCTCAGCATGCGGTAGACCAAACGCGGCTGTTCTCCACCCACCGTGCTCAAGCGATCAGCGCCTCGACGTCGAAGGTGGGCGCGCGCATGGGCGTGACGCCGAACGCCATCGTCAACGCGGTCATGCCGTCGATCCTCCCCGTCGAGCGTTTCTTGGAAAGCTTCCTGTTGCCCGCGTCATCGAGCGCGATGACGCAATTTGACGCGCACCATTGCAGCACAGGATGCGCGCCATGGCGCAGTTTCTTTTCCAAGATGATGCTTTCGAGGTCGCGCAACGCGGGGCTCATGCTTTTGTAGCCTTGGCCAAAGCCTACGAACTTGTCCTCAATCACCCGCTCGCTGAAACCGGCGGCGAGCAACCACGGTTTCAAATGCTGCATGTTCCATCGGTCGAACGCGAGCCTGCCAACCCGGTGCTGATCGAACACCTGTTTGAGGTGACGCGCGACATACTCGTAGCTCACCGACGAACCGGGCGTCGTCTCTAAAAAACCTTTGGCGTGCCAACTATCATACGGCGTGCGATCGACGAGCGATTTATGAGCTAATCCATCGTTCGGCAGCCAAAAGGTTGGCTGCACATGCCACGTGCCATCGCGAATATCCTGGCCGATCAAAACGAGCGCGGTCAGGTCGCGTGTCTCAGAGAGATCAAGCCCAGCGAAGACGTCCCGCCCTCTTAAATCGAGCGGCTCGCCAGCGCAGGCCTGCCATTGCGCTTGCGAAATGAACAACGCGCTTGCCTCGACTCGCTGGTTGAGTACCAACCGGCGGTAAGCCGGTTCTCTCGCGGGCATCCTCTTAGCATCGGCAGCCATGGCGAGCACCTCGTCTGGATTTTGAAAATTGCCAAGCGCAGGGTTGGCGAGCTTGATCGTTGCAATGGCGAACGGGTCGGCGTCCGGCGGTGCCGAATATAGATTGCAGATCACCCGAGGATCGTGACCGGCGAGCGCATCGTCGATCAGGATCGAGAGCAGGTCGCTGTCGTTCGTCGCTTGGGTGCTAATGATTAACTGCAACGGCGCAAGCTGCGAGGCGGACGCGGTCGTTAAGGCTTCATACAATTCAGAGCGCGGGCCGCGTACCTGGCCTAGCTCATCGTGGCAAACGAACGCGGGCGAGAGGCCGTACGCGGTCGAGGCATCCGCTGACAGCGCGCGATAGACCGTGCCGCGCGCCGGGCACACCAATTGTTTCACGCCATCTTTGCAGACAATCGCATTGCCTAAGGCTGACGACATGCGCACGATCTTGGCGGCAAGCGCATAGAGCAGGGCCGCCTGATCGCGGGACTGCGCCGCGCTGTAAAGCTGGGAATTCGGGATCGCCGCCGGACCGACCAAATGCACGAGCAGCAGACATGCCGCGAATGTGGTCTTGCCCGACTTCCGGCCGACCGAAATGATGGCTCGCCGCGTCGTCGCGGGGTTGTCGTAGATGCACAAGATTTCCCGCTTCTGCCAGTCATCAACCGGATCGGCTGACCGATCAGGACGCCCTCGGGAACGCGGCACGTCGTCTCGATCCAGGCGATGATCTCCTCGCCGAAAGTTTGCTGCTCACCGCTTGGTATATCCGGCGTCATCGGTATTTCCCGCCAGCGCCGACGGCAACGTTCAGAAAGTCCCGCTGTGCCTCTGCCGCAAGCCGGTGCACGAGGCCGGGGCCGCGAGCTTCTGGCGGGTAGGCTGAAAGCTTATCGGCGACCAGCTGCAGGAAGCCGTCGCGGGCCGCTGGCAGCAAAGCCGACGCCAGTGCGGTGAGCGACTCCATTTCCTCGTCGGTGAATGAAAGCGGCGTCACAGAGCCTCTCCCTTACGCCAAATGAGCGGCACGCTACATGCAATCCGCTTGGATAATGCTTTCTTTGGGCCTCGGCACTCCTGCTGGGGTCTTTTAAACCGCGCGATACGGAGTTTGGGAGCGGCCGACCGCCACATTCGGGTCGATGTCGAACGATTCCAGCAGCGTTCTGACCGTCCGCTCCGCATCGGCAGGAGCCGCGGGCCCGGCGATAACCTCGGCTATCGAGTGTTTTTCCCGAACTGGCATCGCATGCGCAATATATGGAACGACATCGCTGCCGCGAATTCGAGTCTTGATGAATGGACGCAGTACCTCATGACTACCCAATATGATCAGGCGGACCTCCTGCTCGTGTTTGTACGCGGGATGTTTCGTCGTAAGGCAATTCCAGATCAGCTTGCCCGCCACCATTGATCTCGCGAGTTGCCACATGAACTCGTCGCGCACCGCATCATTTCCCAAGCACCCGCGTTCAACCTCGTGAAGGAGTACCTTGATCGCCGGTTCGAGCAAACTGCTGTGACGTTCGAGAACTTGGGCTACATCATAAACAACGGGCCCAACGAACACGTTATCGTCTGGTTGTTTGCCTTTTTTCTCTTGAATTTGAAAGAAGCGTGGCGATAAGCCAAGAGCGAAGCCTCGTCCATTATCGGCGTAGGCTCTCCATTGGCCGAGGTCGTCCCGTTCGGTGCTGAAGCATGCGATGAAAAAATCGAGCCTTGTTGCGAAGTTCCTTTGGGTCATTAGTTCGTCGACAATTTTCAAGAGTTCGACGACATTACTATCTGAGCCGTTCGCAAGTCCCCTGGTAACGTCGCGGCACATCGCAATGCCATGCAGCAGTTCGCTGGGATCGTTTAGATCGCGGTAATCGCTGAACCAAATACTTTGACTCTCCAGAATGCCCTTCAAGCCAAGAGCGGTCGTGTAGTGATAGAGCGTGGTCTGGATGGTTGTCGCCTTTTGCTCTGCAAGCAGCTTCTCGTCGATATCGGTATCGTATGATTCGATCACTGCAGTTAGCGGTGCTGGCAAAACCATGACTCACCGTATCGTTGAGAATCGTTCTTTAAAGGGGGCTAAAAGCCCATCACCAGTTCTTTTTAGGCCACCGGCACGTCGCCGTCCGTGGGCGTTCGTTTGTCGAGCTTCGCCGATGGCGTTAACCGCAGCCGCGTCGCCAGCGTGGCGCATAAACCGACCGTCTGCCGATGCACGCGCGCCAGCCTCTGATATCGTTCGCCCGTTCCCGGCTTGACCTTGCGCAGTGCCGCCTCCAGGCGCTGGCAGTGTATCGCCATCATCACGTAGCTCTCTAAGAGCGCTTCAGCGCCCGAGAACCATCCGGGTCGGCGGGCGAAGGTGAGCTTCTCCCAGAGCACGCGCTCCTCGGCGGATAGCCGTTCCGGGGCAGGCGGGCGGCCTACCCGGACGTCGAGAGCGGCCGGAACGACCGTCAGCGCTGCGCCAGAAAGGCGCCCGCGTTTGCGCAAGGAGCCGACGCGGTCCTGCCAGGATGCAATCGGGTCGTCGTCAGTTTCGGCCATTTCGAGCGGCTTTTCTGTCGCGTTTTTTTTGGGGTTAAAGCGTCGCGCCAACACGCCTTTCTGTCAATTTCCGCAAAAATTTTAAATTTGGTTTTCGGGAAGTTTTGAGAAGGTCCCGGGCCGCCGCGGTCCGAGGTGGGCCGCCTCTAATCGTTTGACCCCCCGCGCCCGCCCTGGAGACAGCCTCCGCAATGTTGCGGTTGGTGTGGATGGTCGCCCCCCTATGCGCGCAAGTCTGATGGGTGAATGGCTCGGCCTCCGAAGTCGGAGACGAGCCGCCTCAATTGGAAGATAGCGATGGTTGCCCTTGTGTCCCAAATTTCGTTGACATGATAACTCGGCGGACGGATGCTGGTTGTGAGCCACGGTATCTTCCACAGGCGACGGAGGAAGATCATGGCGCTCATCTCTTTAAATGCTCGGAGCGGAATTGCTGCCGCTGGCTTTCTGGCCGCGCTTGCGTTGGCCATTTAGCCTGGTGGCGACGGCGTCAGAAAGCCGCTTGATCCGCCCGGCGGTCAAATGCGGGTCCGCTTGCCGAGTTATGGATGGGAGACTTCCACATGACAAGAAAGCTTCTTCTAGTCGCGACCGGTGCTGCAGCCCTCTTTGTCCTATAAAGAAAATAAGAAGCCATGGGACGGTTGCCCGCGTCTCGGTTGGGCCAAAATACCATCATCCGCCAAGGACTTACTGTTTTCATCCTGCCAGGGTCGGCTGAAAGCCGGTGGACAACTCACTCCTGCATACGCCGACACCGTATGGGATTTTAGCACTCCAACCGGTCTCCTGGGGACGGCGCCGACGGCCACCCCACCGATATCGATCCAGCCCTACACAGGTAGTGACGGGTTCAGTGTTATCACCGCTTCAGGCTTCACTGCCGGGGGGGTTCCCAGTAGCCCTGGTTGGACAAAATAATGGCACCGACGACGTGGGCCTCGGCCTTAATAACGATCCCGATGGTGAAAATGAGATCTCAGCTGGCAACTTTGTTCAGCTCGATCTTCGGCAGGTGCAGTTTGCTTCTCTCAACATGAGTTTTCAGGCGTCGAGCACGACGTCTGTCAATCCTGGTGGTGGGGCTGAAGAAGGGTGGACGGTCTTCGGGGACAATGCCCCTTTCCCTGGATCCGTTCGCGTTCAACTTGGCACCTGCGAAGCTCCGCCTGGCTCTGGGCCTGGCAATGCGTGCGAGCAGATTTTCAATTTCCCTACTGCGGCGAGCTTTAACTTCCTGTTTATCACGGGGGCCCCTGGCAACATCCTTTTGAGGGAAGTCGATGCCGAGACTGTGACTGTCCCCGGCCCCATCGTAGGTGCCGGACTGCCGGGCCTGATCTTGGCGAGCGGTGGCCTTCTCGCCTGGTGGCGACGGCGGCAGAAGATCGGCTGAACATCCGGCGCAATCTGCACACGTCGTTTGCGGCAGCCAGCGATTGCCGAACAATCGCGATTTATGAGTATACGCCCTTAAGCTAACGCGACCCACCTTCCTTCCGCAATATATGGTTGGTGTGGATGGTCCTCCCCCTACGACCCGGCGTTCCAGGGATGGCGCGGATCGCTCGGCATGCCGTCCTCGCGGACCGGCGCGCGCGGGGCATTGTTGGCGTCGAGCCTGTTGTGGCAGTCGGCGCACAGGCTGCGGAGTTGGCCGAGCCTGAATGCGTTGTAGTCCCCTCGATGCGGCGGGTCGTGGTCGGCGACGGTCGCTGGTGTGACGCGGCCGGCCTCCAAGCAAAGCCGACATAGCGGCTCGATGTGCAACTGGTGACGGCGTCGGCGTTGCCAGCCAGCGGTGCAGTACCAACGATGAACTTCGGGACGATGCGGCATCGGGATTGTGCTCGTGATCGGGCGAGTGCGGCGATCAGGCGGCCGGTGCAGCATCAGGCCGGACTCCTCGCGCGCTTCGGTTTGCGGCGCTTGCGGAGCAGCTTGAGCCGCCGGTACTGGCGCTGCCATCGGCGGCAGATGTCGGCAACTCGCTCGCCCCTCAGCGCCATAGGCATCGCTCAGTGGCTCCTACACCGCGAATACAACCGTCATGACTCTCGCGAACTCGATCTCGACGTGCTCGGGGAACACGACCTCCTCGCGCAGGATTAGCCGTAGCTCGGCATCGAGTTCGGCGGTGTCGAGGCGGCCTTCGTTGTAGCGCCGGTGCGTCTCGTCCTTGTACCAGTCGGCAAGCTCTTGGATACGGCGACGGCTCAGGCCGGGTTCGCCGTCGTTCGAGGGCTGCGATTGGGCCGCTCGCGGCGCGCCGTGCACGTCGAGCGGATCCGGCCCCAGGTCCGGCACCCCCACCACCGGGCCTTGATAAGGGAAATCATCGGATTTGCCGCGATAAGTGCCCGGCTTTCTTTCGCGCGCGGCTTTGTCGAGGCTGTCCCTTGTAGGAGCTACATTTACTCGGTCACTGTGACCACCGTGACCGGATGCGCCTCGGCCCCCGTCCTTGGTCATAGTGGTCACAGTGACCGGCCTATTGTCGTCTTTATACCAAACTGCGGAGACACTGACTCATCCGCGGCATAGTCCGCGCTGAGCACTCCGTCTATATCCCATTGGACCACCGTGCGTTTTTGCAATGGATGTCCCGGCGGGGCAGCGCACAGCATGAGTCAGGGTCTGCGAGTTTTGGTATTACCTAGTGGAAGCTCCTGCTCGACCCCAGCTTCGGCTTCTTGCTCGACCAGCTTAATACCGGCGTACACGAAATGCCGCCTCGATCCATCTCGTGGCCGCGTCTTGCGAACGGAGGGGCAGGCGGCGCGCAGATCGCGGCCGAAATGGGCCTTGGGAGACTTCGGATATTCGGAGACTTGGCACCAGCCCTTGTAGGCCGCGTAGAGATCATCGACAGGAACCTCGGCGTCGGCTCGGAGTATGCACTTTTCACGCACGAACGCGCCGACTGGCGACGCCAAATCCTGCATCGTTGTGATTGCTTCATCGGCAGCCGCGAAGCGAGTGAAATGATTCTCATTATCGAGGGTGAGCCGACGCAAGCCCTTCAGCGACCAGTTGAGGATGCCGGTAAGCTCAGTGCGAAGCTCGGTTTCCAATCCGTAATTCTCTTTGTGGAGCCACGAGCGCGTTGTCAGCAGCAGCACGAGGCGGCCGACGATGGCGCTAGATGCGTCGCCAAGGCGCGGCAATTCATTCGAGATGATGTGCAAGCGAGTGCCGAGCTTGCCAGTGAACGCCACTTTGTACTTGCGAGGGACAGTCAGCGTGTCCTCGCCACTGATTGAAAGCAGGCGTTCGACCACAACGCTTGAGGTTGAATTCTTGCCGCCGCCAGAGCGAGCGTCGCTGATGATGGCGAGCGATTTTCCCAACAGGGGCTGCAGAGCGCAAATTCATTGGTGCTGCCGAGCGAGCTTAGCGTTGGGCCGCAGACGTTACGCTTGCCGATCAACGCCGTGAGGATGCGAGCAATCACACCCCTGCCGCCGCGCGTCGGCCCCACCATGACGAAAATCTTCTGCAGGTCGAGCCGCCCGGAAATTACGTAGCCGAACCATTCGCCGAGCACGTCGATGGCGTTCGGTTCGTCCGGCCAAAGCGCATTGAGAAAGTCGAGCCACTTCGTCGGCGCGGGCGCACCTGGATCGTAGGGGAACGGCACGCTCACTTGTCCGAAATAGAGCGGCGTGTGCGGATAGAGTTGCAGCGACGCCACATCGAGTAGGCCGTTGCTGGTTGCTACAATAGGGCCGGTCTGGCGGCCATCGATCCAACAGGGCTGTTCGAAATCGTCCGAAAGGATGACGAGCGAGCTTAAGGCTTCAAGCAGGTCGCTAATCTTGTACCTGTTGGGGGACCACGGCGTGGGGTTTCCCTTGTTGTCAAAATAGATCGCGTCAGCCGTGAACTTATAAAGTAACGAGCGAACGTCGTGCGGTTGCGCCTCGACCCAATGCGTCGTTTCCCACATCCACCAAGAGCCGCACCAGTAGCGCAGAACCAACCCACCGGCCTTGCCATTATGCAGACAGTGAGCTTCGACGAAGTGCCGCGCTACCAGCACCGGCGCTGAAGGCGGCGGCAATATCTGCAGGCTCTCGGGCGCGCGCTCAGTTTCGACGACCGGCGCTTGCTCGATCAGTGCGTCGAGTTCTTCGCGGGTGTGACCGAGCGCGAGCCAGTCGGAAATGTCCGCGCCCTTCGGCATGTCCGGCCAATGCGGCTTGAGATCGAGCCGTCGCACGCGCTTGGCGATGCCGAGCGACAGGCGGCAGATAACGTCGGTGTGCTCGTAACCTGCCATGTCGTTGTCGTTGAGGACGATGATGTCGGCACCGCGTAGTTGCTCGCTGTGTATTGCCTTCCATTTCGGCTTCTGCTTTTTCGTCGGGTCGTGCGCGCCATGCGCGTTGCATGTTGCTGCGATCCCGATGGCCCACAGACTGTTAACGTCTTTCTCGCCTTCGCCGAGGGCGATGGGTCTGCCTTGCTCGATGGCGCTGCGCACTTCGTCACGGCGATAGACGATCGTCGTGTCGGCGTCTCCGGCTCCCCAAACCCATTGGCCGTTTTGCTTGTGGCGAATGCGAAAGCGCGGTTGTGGCCGGGCGAGTAGCGCACCTTCTGAAATTGCAACTTGCCATCGAGATAATAGTCGTAAGTCGCGACGAAGCCATCACGCTTCCCGGTTCCCGACTTTGGTCCGCTCCATTCGCAATGACAACAGTGCCAACAGACGCGCTCGTCGCTTTCGATCCTGACGCCGAGACACTTCACGTTCTGATTTTTCCGCTGACGCCTTGCCGAGCATTGCGGACACGTCGCATAATGCTGGCCGGGCGCGGTCGATCCGAGCTTGATGCCGTGTGCGGTCAATAATTCTTCGACGGTCATAGCACCGGTTCCTTTGCTGCATCGGCCCACCGCTGCGCGAGCCGATGTTTGGCGCAATACCAGCGCATTTCGCCGCTGGCCTTATCGCGATAACCAAAATGCGTCGGACCGCCGCACGTGCAGCAGCCAAATTCATAGTCGCCGGTGTCTTCCGGCTCGGATGCATCTTCCGGTCTGAGATCGTTCTCGACGATGATCTGAAAAAGCTGAGGATGCCTTTCACGAAAGTCGGGCTGACTGGCGAGCCATTCGAGATATTGCGGATCGTGATCAAGCAGGTCCTCGATCAGCCATCCTTTGTACTTGCCAAACAACATGACCTGCGACTGTGCAACACGCAGAAAGGCAAGTTGTCGGATCAATTCCCGATCACGCGGCAGCGAGAGGTTGAACTTGGCGATGATCTGCGTGGCAGCAGCATCGTGCCGCTCGTCCCAACCAAAGCGATGCCGCAATGCCTCGGGGACGATCTCGCCCTGCCGCTCGTCGTTGAAAATTTTCACGGCGGAGTTTTTTTGCATTACTCATCCTCCACTCGTTGACAAGGCGGTGCCCGGCATTTGCGCCCGGGCACTGACCGGCTGCTTCTTGCCGCTCAGGAAGTCGACGCCGAGGAAAGCGCGTTCGGCTTTGCTCAGCTTATTGTGCGCAAGGAACCGGCCAGTGATGCAGGGCGGGCTTGCGTTTGCCGGAATTTCCGGCGAAAAGACTGCGTCCATAGGGTTACCTCCTCTGTGCAGTCAGCGGGCGGCGACCTTGGTCCTCAGAGATACCGGCTTGGGGCGTCGCCAATGCTCCCCGGCCGAATACGCAACAGGGCTCCGGCGCTCACCGGAGCCCTCAATTTTCATGCGGCAGTCTGCGCGGCGGCGGCCTCCCTTGCTCTCCGCCAGCGTTCCGCACTTTCGTACGAGATCAGGCGGCGGCGACCGACGACCATCTCGACGGGGGCGAGGCCCAACGTTTTTAATTCGTAATAACGAGCGCGGCTGATCCTGTGCGACGCGCAGAATTCCAAAACCGTAAACGCGTTAACGGGAATCGGCGGCCCGCGTGACGGCGGCCGCCTGCCGGTCGCGGCGGACTTCGGCTCGCGGTGCCGCGTCGCCTCGACCGCGCCCGGATCCGTCTTCGGCTTTCCGGGATGTCGCTTCGATCGGCCAGCACTTTGTGTGAGCTTTTTTCCGGTGATCTCGCCGCGGGCCATGGTCGCCTCCGTCGAAAATTTCCGACGAAGGTGGACCTAACTGGACGAGTTGTCTGTCCGGAGATTTCCGGAATTACGTTTCTGCGGGTTTTAGTGCCGCGCAGACACGTCTAACCGCTTCACTCATCTCGCTGCGCGCCGGTTTAGCCCAGCCTTGATCCTCGCACCACTTAAGCATATCGCCGACAATTGAGCTTCCTTTCTTGGGCACGCGCACGCGGCCGGTCTTGGGGTCGATGCAACGGCGGGCGATCTCGCCGTCGATGCTGTGCCAGTCGTGCGTCGTCACCGGCCCGCGTCGGCGCTGCGGCGGTGCCATGCTATCGCGGGGGCGCTCGCTCGGCGTTGCGTTTGCGGCGGCGGGATGGCGCTTATCAAGCTCGCGACGGCGCACGAAGAAATCCCACTCCTCGCCCTCGCGGTAGTGCTCCCCCCATCCGGTCACGTTCCACGCATATGGAAACTCGACGGGCTTCCAAAATTCCCGCTCGAAGACGATGAACTGCTCGATCCCTTTCTTTTTGTTGAAAACACGCGCAGCGCCGACAAGCCGTCCGGCGAGAAGTTCTGCCTTCAGATCCCGCCTTGTCAGCGGCATGTTGTTGGACAGTGACGCGAAGATGCGCGACCACGCCTCGTGCATGGTCGCCCATTCGTGCGGCACCCATTCCTTCCGCCGCCAGAGCTTTTTCGGAGCCATGGCCCGCGTCACGCCTTCAGCGGCACGACGTTGCCGGTCGCCGGTTGCGCGGTGTCGAGCAGTCCGCGCCGCAGCAGCGCATCGGTGTGGCCACTGATGTGCGCGCTGTAGGTGATCTCAATTTGTTTCGTGCTCGTGTCGTGCGCGTCGGCGATGACGCGCAGCGGCGCGCCCGCTAGGATTTGTCTGACGATGCTCGAATGTCTCAAACCGTAAAAAACGATCTTGGGATTGAGCCCGGCGCGGGCGACGGCACGCGCGAACGGAACGCGGTGGTCGGCTGACGTTGCAGACCACGGCTTGCCATCGAAACGCAGCAACAGCGCATCGGATGCACTACGCTCGCCCGCCGCTTGCCGCAGCTTCGTAGCCAAGCTCGCCGGGATCGGCACGGGCTTGTGCACGATGCGTTTGCCAGCGTGGCCCTTGCGCGAGCTTGGCATCATCAGGCGTGAGCCGTCGCCGTTGTGCTGCAAGTCGCCGACTTCGAGCGCGCAGATTTGCGACACTCTTGCGCCGGTCACCGCGCCGGTTTCGCAGAACAAGCCGAACGCCACATCCTCGGCATAAGCGGCCTCGATCAGCGCCAACACGTCCTGATCGCTCAAGATCGCGTTGCGTGCGGTGTGTGTGTCCCGCAAGCTCGCGAGCCCGACCTTCCAGGCGTGTGCGTTGCTGATGCGCGTCGGGTCGAGCCGCTGCGCGAGGTTGAGCGCCGCCTTTAGCTGCCGGGTCGTGCGGTTGACGGTGGCGGGCTTCATGTCGAGCCCGTCACGCCAGTGCCGAAGCTCTTGCGCCGTGAGCAAGCTCACCGGCTTAGCGGCGAGCGCGGGCGGCAAGTGATGGCGAACGCGGGAGACGTTGCCCGCGAGACCGTCGCGCGCCTTGAGATCGGCGGCGTAGGCGTCGAGCGCTTCGTCGATGCTGATCGGTTTGCCGGTGTCGACCGAGCCGCGCGCCAGCTGCCTGGCGCGGATCTGCGCCTGCCAGAAGTCGAGCACGCTCTCGCCGTTGGCGTCCTCGAAGTCGTCGGCGATGGCGAAGGCTTTCTGCCAGCTAGAGCCGCGACCATCAGCGCAACGGACGAGCCAGCGTCCGCTGCCTTTGCAGCGGCGATAGGCGAGCGCGATGCCGGGCGCAATGGTGACGAAGCCGTGCGGCCTCTTCCGCACCGGCAATTTCAGGCGGGCGGTGCGGGTTTCGAGCTCGGCGGAGCGGGGACGGCGGGCCATGGTCTATCCTCGGTGTTGCGGAAGTGTTGCGTGGACGGGGGTGGACCCCGCCAGACGCTTCCGGACGAAGATAGACCGTTTTGCAGCGGTTTCAAGGGTTTGCCCGACGTCGCTGGACTTGGCTGGGCTCGGCTGGACCGGCTCAATGCCGCGATAGGGCACGTGAAGCATGTCGACGCCCGTCATCATTTTGAATAACTCGCCAGAGACGTGGAGCGTGGTCCCAATCCCGCCCGACCCCATGTTGATCTTGCCGGGGCGGGCTTTGGCATAGGCGATGAACTCCGTAACTGTCTTTACTGGAACCGATGGATGAACCTCCATGATGAGCGGCACGCGGATGATGCCGCAGACCGGCGCGATGTCGCGAATGAAATTGAAATTGAGCTTCTCGTAGAGCGTCGCGTTGATCGCGTTGGTCGCGCCGGCCAGCAGAAGCGTGTAGCCGTCCGGCGGCGCATTCACGACGCCTTCGGCGGCGATATTGCTGCCGGCGCCCGCCCGGTTGTCGACGACAACTTGCTGACCGAGCCGCTCGGAGAGCCACTGCGCCATCACCCGCGCCGTAATGTCGGTCGGCCCCCCAGCCGGAAACCCAACGATCAAGCGCACCGGTCGCGACGGGTAGGCTTGCGCTGTTGCGACGCGTGAGAGAGCCGGGAGCGCCGCAGTACCTGCTGCCAGATGCAGAAATTGTCGGCGCGGAAGTTTCATCGTGCTCCCCCTTGGAGCCTGGGCGCAGCCTGTCAGGCTGATTCCAAGGATGCTGCACGATCGATCGGGATCAGTAAAGGAAAACGGCCTGAAAAGCGCAGCTAGTTCTTTTGACTGAGCCTGGCCAATGGCAGCTAATGCCACGAAATGGACTCGCTGACCGCAGAAGCTAATATCTGCTCCTTGGGGTGAAGCGATGCGCCGCGGACTAGGCCGCTTGCCACCCACGAGGGATGTGCGGCAAGGCGTGATCGATTTGCAGGAACGCCGAGATGAAAGCCTACGCGCCATTACTCTGTCTGATCATTTTGACGGCGGCGTGCTTCGCAGAGACGAAGCAATCAGCGCCGTTGTCGATTCAGCCGGAAACGAAACAGTCCGCACCACTATCCATTCAGCCCGGCACGACGATGCTGACGCTGAACAAAATGTGCCAAGAGAATCCAAATAGCCGGTCGTATGCGGTCTGTATGGCTTATCTCCGCGGGCTGTTTGACGGCATGCAGCAGGCGAAGATCGTGGAGGACACGAAGAATACGTTTTGCCCGCCGCAAACTCCCGACTTGGACCAAATTCGGCTGATTATCGAACAATGGGTCCGAGATAATCCCAAAAACGTGGGCGTGTCCGTAGGATGGGCCGGACCGCTTGCTCTTTCTCTCGCATTTCCCTGTCGATAGAACCCTCAAAGCGTTGGAACGGGCGAAGGAAAGTGAACCTTCGCCATCCAGACCGGAAGCGGCATGAGGACCTCCTTAGCGCGCGCTTTCGACCGATCAGACGCGGAAGGCGCTGCGCGCCATCGAAAGGCGACGCAAATCCAAGATTGATCTCGGCGCAGGAAGCGCAAAATATTCACGTCCGAGCGCGAGTGATCTCAGAAATTCCACGATAGAATGCCGCCCGCATTGCCCGACCACGCGGGAGGGAACTTAAGATGATGAGAGCCCTGCTTGCGGCATCTCTGTGCGCTGGATGGGCGCTCACGTGTGCCGACCTCGCGCACGCCCAAGCCTATCACCCCGACCGATGGCATGGCGCGCATCGTCTCGGACCGGCTTGGTGCCGTGCTCGGCCAGACCATCGTGGTGGAGAACCACGGCGGCGGTGCCGGCGGCAGCATTGGCGCCAAGGCGGTCGCGACCGCCGATCCCGACGGCTACACCATTCTGATGACCCCCGGCGGAGCGCTCACGACCGGCCCGGCCGTGCACCGCAACATCGGCTATGACCCGGCCAAGGTGTTCACGCCGGTCGGCCTGCTCATGGTGACGCCCAACATCATTTCCGTGCACCCGAGCCTGCCGGTAAAATCGCTGGCCGAGGTCGTGGCCTACGCCAAGGCCAATCCGGGGAAGGTCAGCTGGGGCTCGCAGGGCTTCGGCACCGCGCCGCATCTGCTCGCCGAAATGTTCAAGCTCGAAACCGGCGTCAACGTCGTGCACGTGCCCTATCGCGGCAACGTGCTGGCGGAAATAACCTAATGATTTCAACGCAAATTGGCATCAGAGTCACAACGGTGTCACTACGAGCGTCTCCCGCGTGCACGCGGCGACGTGTTCCTTTAATGTCGCGTGTCGATGACCGGCGGGTGCGGGCGACAGGTAGATGAACCATTATCGAATAGCACTGGCGCTCACATTAGCGCTCGTACTGCTCGTTGTGGGCTTCTTTCTATATCTCGGTGGCATTGCAAGGTTCCCGAGCGGCGCTGTTACGTTGTCATCTCTACCGTTCGTAGTGCTTTTGGGCCTCTGGCTCCAAAGCTATTTTCTCCGATATTGCGGAGGGGTCTTGTTCTTGGTCTTGGGAGGCTTCTTCATTTGGCAGACGTATTCTCAACTCGGACAGACATCAGCGCTCCTAGATTCTTACTGGTTTATCTTGGGCGCACTCTATCTTTTTGATGGAGCAATTTTTCTAAACCTTTTGCGGTTGAATTTGAGCGCTTGCGTACCGCGCAGTCGAAGCACAAGGCGCGTCTTAGAAAGGTGTTCGTAATCGCAGTTGGCGTGGCAATCCTTTTCGTGCTTTACAATGACGTACTTCATTTGGTCCACTTATGGGCCGAATCATGAGTCCGGCGCGCCGGACCGTCACTCGTACTTGCCGGGATGCGTGAGCCCGGGTCCCAATAGCGCCGCTGTACCTCGACGACGACGCGATGGAAGCGTGGTATCATTCCTCCTTTGCATGAATGACCCCCAACCGGAGGGTCACATGGCAAGCTACATCGAACGACGAAAATTCTTAGCCACGCTCGGCGGCGCAGCGGCGTGGCCGCTCGCGGCGCGGGCGCAGCAGCCGGACCGGGTACGGCGGATCGGCGTGCTCATCAATACGGCGGATAACGATCCAGACGCCGTAGCTCGCCTCTCGGCATTCAAGAAGGCGTTGCGCGAGCTCGGTTGGGACGAAGGCCGCAACCTGCAGATCGACACGCGCTTGGGCGTCGAAGATGATCGCATCCGC
>Ga0310909_10000614_pt1 | contig 19109 bp, 15 predicted proteins | sample GREbulkMGT000H_FD_203449 | JGI IMG/M metagenome (GOLD analysis project Ga0310909, IMG submission 203449) | Lab enrichment of tropical soil microbial communities from Luquillo Experimental Forest, Puerto Rico - GRE.bulkMG.T000H | ecosystem: Environmental > Terrestrial > Soil > Tropical forest >... | reverse complement strand
ACATCATCCGCGCCTGGGTGGAGGAAGAGGTTGAGTTCCGCTAGCGCCGGTGCCGGCGCGCGCTCAATCTTGTGCGCCGGGATCATCGTGCTCGACGAGGTGTTCCGGGTCGATCGCTTCCCGCAACCGGACGCAAAAACCCAGGCGCAGAGTTTTTTCATCGTCAATGGCGGCTGCGCCGCCAACGCCGCGGTCGCAATCGCGCGGCTCGGCGGACGGGCGACGCTGGCCGGGCCGCTCGGCGAGGATTCGAACGGCGACCGGGTGCTGGCCGCGCTCGCGCGCGAAGAGGTCGACTGCAGCGGCTGCCAGCGCCTTGCTGGCGTGCCCACGGCGCTCTCGGCAATCTTCATCGACGCGCGCGGCGATCGCATGATCGTTACCCACTGCGATGATCGGCTCGCCGCCGCAACGCCCGCCGACGCGGCGGGCCTGGTGGCACGCGCCGACGCCGTGGTCGCCGATAACCGCTTTCCCGAATTTGTGCGGCCGATCTGCGTGGCTGCGCGCGCACGCGGCCTCACCATGGTGCTCGACGCCGACCGGCCGACGCAGACGTCCGACGAGCTGTTCCGGATTGCCACCCACGTGGTGTTTTCCGCCGAGTGCCTGCGCGCCACCACCGGTCTCGACGACCTCGGCGCGGCGCTCGCCGCGATTGCCGCCACGACATCGTCTTTTCTCGCCGTCACCCAGGGCCCGCGAGACGTGCTCTGGCGCGAGGGCCCCACGCTGCGCCGGAGCCCGGTCTTTGCGGTCGAGGCGATCGACACGCTGGGCGCCGGCGACGTGTTCCACGGCGCGTTCACGCTCGCGCTCGCGGAAGGCCGCGACGTGGTCGCGGCGCTGCGGTTCGCCGCGGCGGCGGCCGGCCTCAAATGCACGCGCCTGGGCGGCAGTATGGCGGCCCCGCGCCGCGCCGAGGTCGAGGCCCTGCTGGCGACGCGCTAAGGCGCGGCTTCCCGCCAAGGCGTCAGGTCCGGCGCTACGGTTCGAATTTCAGTTGCGGGAGAATAGTCTTCTAGATACACCTCAAAAACACCGGGAAGCGAAGAGATCATTCTACCGCGCTCGCCGAGATTACATTTATTTCCCTTGCAGGGTCTGCCCTGATGGACGCCATCGACCGCAAGATTCTCGCTCTTCTGCAGCAGGATGCCTCCCACTCGGTGGCCGAGATCGGCAGCTTGGTGGGCCTATCCTCGACGCCATGTTGGAAGCGTATCCAACGGCTGGAGGCCGATGGGGTCATTCAGCGGCGGGTCGCGCTGGTCGATCAGGACAAGATCGGGCTCGGTGTCACCGTCTTCGTCTCGATCGAGACCGGCGACCATTCGCAGCAATGGCTCGACCGATTCGCCGCCGAGGTCGGAGCCATGCCCGAGGTGATGGAGTTTTACCGCATGGCCGGCGATGTCGATTACATGCTGCGCGTGGTCGTGCCCGACATCGCGGGCTACGATTCGTTCTACAAGCGGCTGATCGCGGCGGTGCCGCTCAAGAACGTCACCTCGCGCTTCGCCATGGAGAAGATCAAGGCGACGACGGCGCTGCCGATTCCGTGAAGCCACCACGGCCATCGCTGCGCGCGAACGCGTGGATCGCGCCGCTGGTGGCAATGTGACGGCGAAAGGGCCAACCCGAAAACGGCCGGAAATGCCGGCGCGGCTCGCCGCATCTGCCTTTATTGTTGGAGGCGGATAGAGCATTATTCCGGGGCTTGGAAGAACATCTTATGACTAAATTTCATCCGCGCATGCTTTAATCGATTAACAATACAGATATACAAGTCGAAATAAGAGAAAAATCCATTGTTAACCAAAGAATAACTGGAAAAATGTATCGTTAACGACACTGTATTTCGGCTCAATAACTGTGATTTCAGCCACGGATATTAACCTCGCTGCAAGGTGAGGCCGGCTAGCGTTCGTCCCGGTTTTGGATCGGTCGGGCAATAACGGCCGCCGGAGCCCAGAGCGTCAGTTGTGAACCGTGGAGGCAAAAATGATCAATCTCCTGAAGCGCTTCGTGCAGGACGAGTCGGGTGCGACCGCCGTCGAGTATGGCCTCGTCGCCGCCGGCATCTCGGTCGCGATCATCGCCGTCGTGCAGGGGCTGGGCTCGAAGCTCAGTTCGACCTTCGTCCAGGACGCGTTCAAGTAAGCACGCGCGACCACATGATCATGGTCGCCGATGCTCTCAGACTGACGCTGTTTCCGGCGATGATGGCGTTCGCCGCCTCGAGCGATCTCCTGACCATGACCATCTCCAACCGGGTGTCGCTGATCCTCGTCGGGGGCTTCGCCGCGCTGGCGGCGATCGGCGGCGTGAGCGCGGCGGATCTCCTTTCGCATCTGGCCGCCGGCTGCGTCGTACTGGTCGCGTCGTTCGGCTTGTTCGCCCGCGGCGTCATCGGCGGCGGCGACGCCAAGCTCGCGGCGGCCTCGGCACTATGGATCGGCTTCGACCACCTTTTGCCCTATCTCGTCTACGCATCGCTGCTCGGCGGCGCGCTGAGCGTGGCGCTGGTCTGGTTCCGCATGGCGCCGCTACCGGCTTGGCTGGCAAGGCACGAATGGGCGCAGCGGCTGCACGGCAAGGACGCCGGCGTGCCCTACGGCATCGCCCTTGCCGCCGCGGCGCTTGCCGTCTACCCGCAGACGCCTTGGATGGCGATCGCAACCTGATCGCCCGCGCGCCGTCCCACCGATCTACCGATTGTTAACCCGATTTAGATACGCGGCGTTAACCATGTCTTGACCGTTAGCTGCTGAAATCGCCGTGCACCACCGCAGTGCGCGGGTGTCGTTTCGGCAGGGGACCAGACATGGGGGACGCGTCGCTGATCCGCACCGCCTTGCTCGCCGCATTGATCGCGGCCTTCGGCTTGGTCGCCGCCGGCCGCGCGCCCGCCGCCCAATCGCCCGCGGTCGCTTGTGCGTCCGCGCCTTGGACCTCCTGCGGTAACGCGGCGATCAGCTTCCCTCCGCCTTGATGACGGGCTTCTCCGATTCGGGCGCCCCTTTCCATCCGTTCTGCTGCGCCAGCACTTGCCGCAGATAGGCGACGTTGGCTTCGCCCGCTGGCGGAACGGCCCGCGGGAGGCCCTCCCCGTCCGCGGCTCGTCGCTGCAAATCCATGACCAGGGCGAGGTTTTGCTGCACCTGCGAATCGACGCGCGACTGCCCCGCCGCCCGGCGCAGCGTCGCCTCCGCCCGCACCAAGTCCTTGGAGAGCGCATAGGAGAGACCGAGATTGGAGAGCACCGAGGGCTCGTCCGGCACGATCCGCAGCGCGGTGGCGTAGTAGCGTTGCGCCTCTTCGTGCCGCCCCATCTGGTCGAGCGCCACGCCCTGGACCGAGAGGATGCGCCAATCGGGGTCGGCGGGTGTATGGGCGTGGTTGAGCACGTCGAGTGCCCGTTTGTAATTGCCGACGTCGGCAAGCGCGCGCCCGTAGGCGGCGAGCACGCCGCGATGCTTCGGGTGCTGGATCGAGGCCTGTTCGAGCACGGCAACCGCCTGCGCGCGCTGGCCATAGGCACGCAGCGCCCGGGCATAGCGGACCACCGCTTCGGGATCGGTCGGGTTGGCGCGGTAGCGTTCGGCCCACGTCAGCGCGGAGCGCCGATCGGCGACGGCGCCCGCCGCGGCAACGCCGAGCGAAGCGGCCGTCTCCGTCGGTTGCGTCGTCTTGCAACCGGCAAGCGCGGCCGCCAGCGCCGCGGCAAGCACGATCGGCGCGAAGCGCTCAACCCCTGCGAACGCTTTGGAACGGATCGAGCTGATCATTACGGCCCCCGTCGGGCCCCCAGACGGGTTCCGGCAATAAAGCGTTAACCTTAACGAGACGTTAATCGCCGCGTTAAGGAGTGTTAACGGCGCCACGGACTCAAGGGCGCTCCCTCTCCCCGCTTGCCTTCACCGCCGCCGCGCTGCGTGCTAGCAGGGCGCATTCAGGGACGGCCCTCCGATGCATCCGGTCTTTCTTCCACGAGGCCACTCCGCCACGACGGTCCCGGTAACCTTCGTTAACGCGGCCACGTGGCGCGGCCTGCGCGAGCGGCTCGATGCGCGCGCGCGTGCCTTCGCGGATGCCTCCGGCTTCGAACCCAAGGCCGGCCGTTACCTCCTCCTGCCGGGGGCCGACGGGGCGCTTGCCGGCGTGCTGTTCGCGCTCGAGGGCGAGGACGATGCGAGCAAGGATTTGTTTTGGCCGGGTGCGCTCGCGCCCTTGCTGCCGGCGGGCGCCTATCGCTTCGCCAATGCCCCGCACGACTCAAGACTCGCGGCGCTCGCCTTCGCGCTCGGCTCATACCGCTTCACCCGCTACCGCAAGCAGGACGGAAAAGAGGTGAAGCTCGAGCTGCCCGGCAACGTCGACGGGGAAGATCTCTCCCGCATCGTCGACGGCGTCACCCTCGCGCGCGATCTTATCAACACCCCGGCGAACGACCTCGGGCCGGCCGAGCTCGAAGCGGCGGCGCGCACGCTCGCAGCGCGCCACGGCGCCGAGGTGCGCGCGGTCGTCGGCGACGACCTCCTCAAGGAGAATTTTCCGCTCATTCACGCGGTCGGCCGCGCCGCCGCCCGCCCCCCGCGCCTCATCGATCTCACCTGGGGCGCGCCGAGCGATCCCAAGATCACGCTCGTCGGCAAGGGCGTGTGCTTCGATTCGGGCGGCCTCGACATCAAGCCCGAGAGCGGCATGCTCAACATGAAGAAGGACATGGGCGGGGCGGCCGCGATGCTGGCGCTGGCGCACATGGTGATGGACCGCGGGATGAAGCTGCGGCTGCGCGTGCTCATTCCCGCGGTCGAGAACGCGATCTCGGGCGCGGCCTTTCGCCCGCGCGACGTCTATCGTTCGCGCAAAGGCCTCACCGTGGAGATCGGCAACACCGACGCCGAGGGCCGCCTGATCCTCGCCGATGCGATCGCGCTCGCCGACGAGGATGCGCCGGACCTGATCGCGGACATGGCGACGCTGACCGGCGCCGCGCGCGTCGCGCTGGGAACCGAGATCCCACCGTTCTACACCGACGATGATGCGCTCGCGGCCGCGTTGGCCGACTGCGCCAAGAGCGAGCACGATCCGCTGTGGCGCATGCCGCTGTGGCGGCCCTACGACGCGCTGCTCGAGTCCAAGGTGGCGGACGTCAACAACGTCGCCTCCGGCAATTTCGGCGGCTCGATCACCGCCGCGTTGTTCTTGCGCCGGTTCGTCGCGGCGGCCAAGGCGTGGCTGCATTGCGACATCTACGCCTGGAACCAGACCACCAAGCCCGGGCGGCCCGAGGGCGCCGAGTGCCAAGCGGCGCGCGCGCTCTACGCGCTCTTGGTGTCGCGCTATGGCTGAGGGCCAAGTTTACGAAGTCGCCGAGCCGACGGCGCCGCTGCGCCATGCGCCCTCCCCCGATGCGCCGCTCGACACCGAGGCGCTCAAGGGCGAGCGCGTGACCGTGTACGAGATCGAGGAAGGCTGGGCGCGGGGCAAGCTCGAGGCCGACGGCTATGCGGGTTTCTTGCCCGCGAGCGCGCTGCGCGCTCCCGGTCCCGCGCCCACCCACAAGGTCGCGGCGCTGCGCACGCTGGTGTTCCCGGGACCGTCGATCAAGCTGCCGCCGCTCGAGGGGCTCGCGCTCGGATGCCGGCTCGCCGTCGCACGGATCGAGGCGCCGTTCGCGGTCACCGCCGCCGGCGGCTACGTACCGGCACGGCATCTCGTTTCCATCGACAGCCATGAAAGCGACTTCGTCGCGGTCGCCGAGCGCTTCTTGGGAGCGCCCTATCTGTGGGGCGGCAAGACGTCGCTCGGCCTCGACTGTTCAGGCCTGCTGCAGGTCGCGCTCGGCGCGTGCGGCGTTGCCTGCCCGCGCGACAGCGCCGTGCAGGAAAAGGCGCTCGGCCGAGCGCTCGCGATCTCTCCCTCCGAACTGCGGCGGGGCGATCTCGTGTTCTGGCGGCGCCACGTGGCCATCGTGCGCGATGAGGCATCGCTCGTTCACGCCAATGCCTTCCACATGGCGGTCGCGTTCGAGCCGACCGCGCAGGCGATCGCGCGCATCCGCGCCAGCGGCAGCGACGTGACGAGCATGCGGCGGCTCGACGTTATGGTGCCCTCTCCCACTTGAACGCGAGCTTGAGACACGCTCAACCGCGCACCAGAACTCCGCTCATTCCCGCGAAAGCGGGAATCCAGGGCCACGCGCTGGGTCGCCGCAACGGGGTCCCCGAGACGCTTGCGTCGCTGGGTCCCCGCTTTCGCGGGGACGAGCGGAAGAGCGTGTTCGTGCGAACGGATGCTCAATCCGCCGACACGCCGCTCGCCTTGATCGGGGGGCTCCAGCGCGCGATCTCGCCGGCGACGAACTTGGCAAAATAGTCCGGGCTCCTGCGCTCCGGCGGCGCGATCTCCTCGCCGAGGCCTTCGAAGCGCTCGCGGACGTAGGGGGTGTCCAGCGCCTCGCCCATGGCCTGATTGAGCCGGCGCACGATCGGCTCCGGCGTGCCTTTGGGCAAGAACAGGCCCTGCCAGGTGCTGATTTCGAAATCGAGGCCCTGCTCGCGCGCGGTCGCGACATTCGGCAGGACGACCGGGCGCCGCGACCCCGTGCTGGCGATGGCCTTGATGGAATTGCTCTCGAGCTGCGGCAGCGACGTCGACACCGAATCACAGACGTAGTCGATGCGGCCGGCCATCAGGTCCTGCATCGCAGGCCCCAAGCCGCGATAGGGAATGTGGGTGACCTCGACCCCCAGGGCCGCGTTGAAAAGAATGCAGCTCACGTGCGAAGCCGAGCCGGCGCCGGCGGAGCCGAATTTGACCGTCGCCTGGTTCGCCTTCACGTAAGCGATGAACTCGGGCAGCGAATTCGCCGGAAACGTCTTCGGCGTGATCAACACGCGCGGCGACTCGACGACGAGACCGAGCGCGGTGAAGTCGGCAATCGTGTCATAGGGCGGCTTCTTGTAGAGCGCCTGGCTCCAGGCGTGGGTGCCGCTGTTGCCGATCACGAACTGGTATCCGTCGGGCGGCGCCTTGGCGACGCGCAGCGAACCGACCGTGCCGCCCGCCCCGCTCGGATTCTCCACCACCACCTGCTGGCCGAGCACATCGCTGAGCCCTTGGGCCAGGATGCGACCGGCGACGTCGCTGGGGCCGCCGGCGGCGAACGGCACGACGAGCGTGAGCGGCCGGCTCGGAAAATTTTGCGCCGACGCCATGCCGGTCGCGGCCAGCAGCGCGAGCATCGCGCCCAAGACGTTCACGCGCGGGTTAATCCCTCGACTTCTGATGCCCATGGTTCGTCCCTGATTGCATGACACGTCGCGTGCCCGCGCGCAGCCCATGCATTATCGCCTCGGTGCCATGGGCCGGCCATCGCGAAGTTGGCACAGATAAGGTTGGCGCCGTGATGCCGCTGCGCGCATAGGCCAACGCCGCCCAAGCATGCGGGAAGTCGGGGATGCGGGATGTCGGCCCCCCGCGCGCTGACGGCCGACACGTTGGAGTTGCGCCATCCATTGTAAATAACAATCGGAAACAATAGAACGGAGCCGACGATCGTTTCCCACAGCCGCAGGTTGGTTCTTCTTCCCGTGGCTTCGTTTGGCCAAAACGCGCCAGCGGCCGGCGCGCGCCTTGTGGTCCTATCTCACGATGTCAAACAGCCCATCTCGTTCCCGCGACGCACTTTTGCGTCCGGGGTTTGCAACTTTGCTTCGCTCACCCCGAATCGAGGGGTGGGCGGAGCGCCGAGAGTCGTTCGGGTGCTGCGCTGAGCACCCGTTGGGCGTGCCCTCGGCGCGTCACAAGACGCGCGTGAACGCGCTTATGACGCGGCACGCCAGGCGCCTAGCGAGGCGCCTTGCGTCCCATGACGGGGGACGCTCGCCTCTCGGCGCTCCACCGTGGCGGTTTTTCACCCGGGGCCGCGCTTCCGGCTCCGGCATGACCCGGATCCGTGCAGCGAGCTCCTCGCAGCCGGGTCGTAGTGCCCGGCGGGCGACTTCCCGGGCCTCCCGGGGCAAGCGGTTACAAGCCGCCGCCGCAGGACGCCACGCCTCGCTCCGCCTTCAGGATCGTCTCTAGAAGACGCCCCTCGATGAGCGAGGCTGGAGAAGCTTATAGCGTAGCGTCATATCGTAGTCAACTAATAAATTCGTTACGTAGCCGAAAATGCAGCCAAATGCTCGCTGCGGCTGTTGAAAAAGGGCGCGGTTTTGAGCCCGAGTGCATGGATATCCGTGATGAAGATCAACAGCCCAGCCAGCTTCTGGCCCCCTGCACGATGCCGAATTCGGATGCCTGCTTGATGGAGTTGATGGTGTCGCCGCCAGCGTTCGCGAGCCCGATAATTTCACTTTGACGCCTTCGCCTGCAGCAGGAACGAGGAGAAGTCGTTGCCGGGAAATGGATGGACTTTGCCGAGGACCTTGGTGCCCGCACTGTCGTCATGCGGAACAAATCTTTGGCGCAGATAAACAAGACCCAAGGACGTGGGCAAAGCAACCAAGGAGTGTCGCCCTACGCGATGCAGAGCGGGAAGGACCGAATTCTAACTTCGATCCGCTCTGCCAACTTGCCCCGGCCCTGAACGGCTGGGGCTTTTTACGCCGTCCGGCGCGGCGGCCACGCCCTGGGTGCGCTAATCGATGTGATTGATGTCGTCGGTTGATGAAAGGGACCGGGTAGCTCGCGATCCGGGCTTCGAGCGGCGGTCGTCAGGTCGAATTTTTCAAGGTCAGTTATAAGAGAGCGCGCGATGCTCGAAACCGTCGCCGCTGGCTATCTGCGAACGCTTCCGGTGACGTTAGCTCGGCAATCCACCAGTCTCTGAGGCTATGATCTTCGGCGTAGGATTCAGCATCGCCGCCATCGGCGAACAAGCCGACGATTTGGAAGCCATCCGCAGGACTGCCGCATATCAAGATTGTCGTAGGCATGGCTCAGATACCCCCTTCTCTTGCACGCCGGAAGTTCCTGTTATGCAATCAATTCCATTTTTCGTGCCGCTTCATTCGCCTGTTCACAGGCAGCGGGCTCCGTCTCGGTAACGCCGCGCGCAACAACCTCGCGGCCGTTCTTGATGACTTCCCAATACCAGTGGCCATCTTCGCCATTGGGCATAATGCGGAATTCAACACCGTTTCCCATTGTAGGTTGGGTCCTTCGGCCCGAAATGATGATCGGGGTAAATCAGGACACTCTCTACTGTGCCGCACTCAGAGCACACGAACGCGCGAAGGCCCGGCTCGCGGCCCCAAGGAGAAATATCAGCCACTATTTCCATCCTCCCGCCGCACTGCTTGCAGGCCAGGTCTGACAACGCCACCATTTCGCTTGCCCATCACTACTCACACTCACAACGCATAGACGGGCCGGACGGTTCCGCAGGAGATTCCCTGGGATTCGGCATGTGAACTCTGCTTCGACGGCAGCTCATGCGCCAGTTTCTGGCCACTCGCTTTCGACCACGGCGCGCATAAAAAAGGAAAGCCCCGGCCGCAAGCATCGGGAGCGAGACGGGTGGCATATTTGCGTTCGCGAGTCAGAACCTAGCGCGCCATACGCCTCGGCAAAAAAAGAGCAAGTTTTGAAAGCTAATCGCGGTGACATTTTTGCAAGGGGATTGGGAGACTTCCCTGCCTGAAAACGACCTGAGGAAACTATCCTAATCAAGCATTTGTCAACCTGGCTTTGGCTCTGACGAGATCCGTGGTGTCAAAACCCTCGCGAAAAGATCCGTAGATCTCGCCAAGTTGCGGGCGATACGCGTCGGCGTTGCCTCTCAGCTCGTACAGGTCATAAATACTCACGCAAAGTCTAAGTTCGAAAGATTTGGCTTTCTGTTCGCGCGAGATCTCAAGGCCCTTGCAAAAACAACGCTCCGCCTGATCCAGATCTCGATTTGATCGCAGATGTGTTTCTCCAAGCAAACGATATATTTCAGCCGCATAAAAGCGCTCGGAGTTCTCTTCATCGAGTCGCAATTGCGCTTGGTGCAAAAGGTCGAACGTTTGCGCGTAGCGTTCGTTCTTTATGCAAACGTCCGCCAGTAACCCCAAAGTGTACGACTCAAACAATAAGGCGTCGGTGGCCCGTTCTTTTTCCAAACCTGCCTGAATCTCGGCAATACCTTTCTCAAACTCGCCTTGCTGGGCAGTTGCCCATCCGCGCAAAATCAGAGCCATGGCCAGATAGTGCACGAACCCACGCTCTTCGCAGAGTGCGATTGCCGCGTCGGCCTGGCCTGCGACAACGGTAGCCTCACCGCGAAACTGATGCACGCGGAGGCTTATCGTTCGTGCCATTGCCTCGCTGAACGGATGTTGAGATGTATCTGCATAACCGCGCGCCTCAGTGCAAATCCGCAGCGCCTGATCAGGATAGCCGAGAAACCAGAGTGCCATGCCGTCGTATAGCCTTACATGAACTCGCGGGTCTTGCGCCGACAGGTCGAGATACGCCGCGGCCTTGCTGTCTTCGCACATGCTCATGCTGCGTTCGAGCGCCGCATGGGCAGCGGCAAATTTCCCGCGGGCAAATAAGGTGAACCCTAGAGCTTCGTGGGCAAGAACCTTGAAAACCGAGCCATCTGCATTCTCGGCTGTATTCACCAAATGTTCGGCAAGGGTTTGAGCTTCACCCAGCGCTCCACGAAGGAAATTCCAGGTCCATAAACCAAACACCGCAGGCAAGGTGTGTTCGTCAAACCCGCTTTCTTTGCACAGCTGCAGCGCTCGCGTATACGCATGCTTCACACTGTCAATGCTCCAGCCCTTAATCGACCGGAGGGAGTGGCCAAGCGACGTTTGAAGCAGCAACTCCGACTTGTTGCGTAGCATCGGGTCGTCGATATTGGGAAGGAGGTCCAAACCACGAGCAAGATGGTTCAGCGCCTCGGCATTGGCCGAGCGTCGGGCTGCATGCTGTCCAGCCTTAAGCCAGTGATCGATGGCGGGCTCAACAAGGCCGGCTTCTGTGAAATGGTGCGCCGCGATTTCCGGCTGGTTCGCCACGACGTCGGCAAACCTCTCCTCAAGTGTGCGCGCAATCTTGCCGTGCAATTGCTGCCGGCGGCTCTTGAGCAGGCTCTCATAGGCCGCATCCCGCACCAGCGCGTGCTTGAAGCTGTAAACGGCTTCCTCCGGCTCGCCCCGGCGGAACACGAGCCCAGCCTGCTCGAGTTGGGCCAGTCCGTGCTTCAATGCGCTTTCGTCGCGTCCAACCACCGCGCGCAGCAAGGAATAGGAGAACTCACGCCCGATGGCGGCGCCGATTTGAGCGATCTCCCTCACCGGCGCCAGGCGGTCGAGCCGCGCCATCAGAGAGTCTTGAAGCGTGTCCGGAATGGCGAGCGGCGGCAGCGGCCCTTCAAGCCGATAGCCCTCGGGGTCCTCGACCAGGATGCCCGCCTCCAGCACCGCCTTGGTGAGTTCCTCGACGAACAGCGGGTTGCCGTCGGTCTTGGCGACGATCTGTTTCATCACTTCGGCGGGCAGCACGCGTCCGCCGGTCACCCGCGCGACCATGCCCTCAACGTCGTGGCCATCCAGGCGACCGAGCGTCAAGGTGCTGACGTTGGGAAGACCAACCCAGGGCGGCTCGAACTCCGGTCGGAAGGTGAACAGTGCAAGGACCGCGAGTTGGCGCATCCGCTCGACCGTCAGATCGAGGAGCTCGAGCGAGGTGGCGTCCGCCCACTGCAGGTCCTCGAATGAGAGCAGGATCGGTTGCCGGCGGGCGAGACCCTCGAATTGATCGAGCAGGGCCGCCAGCGTGCGGCGGCGCTGCTGCGTGGGGCTCAGCGCAAGCGGCGGATAGCGCTCGCCGAACGGGATCGACAGCAGCGCGGCAAAAAGCGGCGCTACAGCTTGGACCTGCGATGCGCCCATGGCGAGGAGCCCTTCCAACTTATCAAGGCGTTGCTCGGACGTATCGTCGGCCTTGAACCCGGCGGCCCGCTCCAACTGGGCGATGAACGGACGAAGCGCGCTGTTGGTGTCGTAGGGCGAGCATTGATAACGCAGGCGCGTGTGCGGCTCGCCGGCGATGCGCTCGGCGAGAGCCGCCACAAGGCGGGACTTGCCGATCCCCGGCTCGCCGGAGATCAGCACGATCTGCCCTTCGCCCTTCCAGGCCAGCCGTTGGCGCTCCAGCAGGAAGTCGAGTTCGTCCTCGCGGCCGATGAGATCGGTCAGACCCGCCACGCGGATCGCCTCGAAGCGACTCTCGGAAGCCGACACGCCTTCGACCACCCACGCCGCCACCGGCGCGGCAATGCCCTTGACCTCGTGCTGGCCGAGGTCGCGCAGACGGAACAGATCTCCGAGCAAGCGGCGCGTGGAGGCGGCAACGACGATTGTCCCGGGCTCGGCCAAGGTCTGAAGGCGAGCTGCAAGGTTCGGCGTTTCGCCGACCAGAGCATGCTGCCGCAGCGCACCCTCGCCGCTAAGGTCACCGACCACCACCAAGCCGGTCGCGATGCCAATCCGGACCGCGAGCGGTTCCGCGGCGTGCGTCTCGAGCCGCGCAACGGCGGCAATGATATCTAGCCCCGCCCGCACGGTTCGCTCGGCATCGTCTTCGTGCGCGCGGGGATAGCCGAAATAGGCCAATATCCCGTCACCCCGGAATTCGGCGATGAAGCCGTCATAGGTGAGCATGATGCGGGCGCAGGCGGCGTGATAGGCATCGATCACGGCGTTCATGTCTTCCGGATCGAGTCGGGCCGATAGGGCAGTCGAGCCCACCAAATCGCAGATCATCACGGTGAGGTGACGGCGCTCGGCTTCGTCACGCGCCACCGGTTCGGTCGCTGTTTCAATCGGTGCAGGAGCGACCCCATCAAGCTCCGCGATCGCGCGCAGAATCTTGCGGCGATGCCCAAGCAGAACGCCGAGATCCTTGAGGTCTTGCTCCGTCAGATCGCGGATGACCGAGAGGTCAATGCCGTTGTCGGCGAACCGTTGGGCGTACTCACTCAGGCCGATCGATGCTAGCCATTCGGCAATGCCTTTCATGGCACGTCCCGTCGATGGCGTGCCGCATCATACGCCCTTAGTGTTCCGGCGCCATCGCGCAGTGCTTGAATCTGGAGCACGAGGTCCACCACACGGCGTCGAAGCTGTGCATTCTCGGCTTCGAGCCGCTCATGCAATCTCCGCCCATCAAGCCCCGTGATTTCAGAGTTCCGCGGTGGCAGACTTGGTCTCTTGAAGGCATTTCCATTCAAACGGCCTCTGGCTTGCCAAGCACGCTCACGTGCAAGCTGCAGGCTCAGTACGTTATTCATGAATCATCCCCCACTATCCCCACCCACCCAACCATAGGGTTGGATGGTATCCAGGTCTTCCGGAATGCTCCCGATCGATGACGTAAGACGCAAAGAAGCCCCGCGTTGGCGGGGCTGAGTTCGGAAGAAACCATCGAAGATGAGCACCGCACACGCGGTACCGGTCGACGGCTTCGGGACTAGGCCCGTCGTTGCGCGCGCGATGTGATGGCGATCACAAAAATGCGCTTTTTTTTCCCGCGTGTTGCAGAGATGTCCGCCTGCACGACCGCTAAGCCAGTCCCATGTCCGCTTTCTCGAACCGGTGCCTCTTAGCCGGATTATGTCGTGATGTTTCAGAGGTGCCATGAGCCGTCATTTTCGCCGAACGGGACTGTTATGGAATATCGGCCGGATCACTCCGGCTTGATGTTGGCTGCTTTGATCACCTTGCCCCACTTCTCGGTGTCGTCGGCGATGAGCTTGCCGAATTCGGCAGGTGCCATCGGCGTCGGCTCAACGCCCACATCAGCAAGTCGCGCCTTTAGCTTCCTGTCGGCAAGGCCCGCATTGACCTCTCTGTTGAGCTTGTCAACAATGTCGGCTGGGGTTCTCTTAGGCGCACCAACGCCGTACCATCCAGTCGCGTCGTAGCCCGGTACGAACTCGCTCACTGTTGGGATGTCCGGCAGCGCCGTGGAGCGCGTGGCGGAGGTGACCGCTAGAGCGCGCAGCTTTCCGGCTCGGATATACTCGATTGATAGCGTTATTGTTGTGAACGCGACTTGCACCTGCCCGCTGAGCAGATCGGGCATGAAACTGATCCGATACGGCACGTGATTCAAGTCGACGCCGGCCATCACCTTGAATAGCGCACCGGATACATGGGACAAGCTTCCAGTCCCGGCCGATGCCATGTTGATCTTGCTCGGGTTGGTTTTGGCGTAGCCAATGAACTCAGGAACACTTTTGGCCGAAAGCAATGGATTGACTGCCATGACAAACGGGATATTGCCAATGCTTGCGACGGGCGCGATGTCGCGGATGAAATCGAATTTGAGATTTTGGTAGAGCGCGGCGTTTATCGCGTTCGCCGCAGTGGCACAGAGGAGAGAGTAGCCATCCGGGGCCGCGTGCACGAGCGCCTCGGTCGCGATAGTGCCGGCGGCGCCCGGCCGGTCCTCGACGACGACTTGCTGACCGAGCCGCTCCGACAGCCATTGACCCATCAGGCGGGCGGCGATGTCAGGCCCACTACCGGGAGGAAAGCCGACGATGATGCGCACCGGCCGCGTCGGATAGCTTTGTGCCCACGCGAAGCGCGGTATGGCCGGTAGCGCGGCAGCGCCGGCGGCCAGATGCAGAAAATTTCGGCGGGGAAGTTTCATTTTTGAACCTCCCTCACATCACTCGATCACCTCGTCGGCGCTGGCGAGCAATTGAGGCGGCAGCGTGAGCCCGAGCGCCTTGGCCGTCTTGAGGTTGATCACAAACTCGAACTTGGTCGGCTGCTGGACTGGCAAGTCGTTGGGCCTTTCGCCCTTGAGGATGCGATCGACATAGGATGCTGCCTGCCGGTATGTCTCGAGCAGCTCAATCCCATAGGACATCAGGCCGCCGCTGGCGGCGAAGTAGCGGGCCGGATAGACCGCCGGCAGGCGGTGCCGGGCGGCGAGCGCGACGATCGATCGACGGTTCGTCGCGGTGAACAGGTCCGGCAGCACGAGGAGCGCGCCATCGGATGCGCGCGCAAACTGCTCGATCGCGCGTTCCATCTCGTCCGCGTTGTGAACCGCCGCGGCAGACGGCTTTACCGACAACACCGGCGCGGCGGTCTCGACTGCCCGCGCGTAAAAGAGCGGCGCCGTGTCTGGGTTGAAGAGATACGCGGCGCGCGAGATGTTCGGAGCGACAAGTTTCAGCAGTTCAAGCCACTTGCTGGCAATCGAAGGCTCGAAATTGGTGAAACCGGTGAGATTGCCGCCTGGTCGCGCCAAGCTTTGGACCACGCCGGCGGTGACCGGTTCGCTGACCTGGACAAACACCGTGGGCGTCGTGCGGGTGGCATCCCTGACCGCGACGGCGATGGGCGTCGTATTTGCCAGGATCACGTCCGACCGCAAATCGAGCAACTCTTTGGCGAACTGGCGCGCATGCACGACGTCCCCCGCACTCCAACGATAGATGAACTGGACATTGCGGCCCTCTGTCCAGCCCAGGGCGTGAAGGGCCTGCTTGAAAACCATGACCCGCGCCTGTCCTTCCGGGTCATCCGCGATTCCCATCAATACGCCCACCCGCCGCACGCGATCAGGCTGCTGTGCGCGCGCCGCAAGCGGCCACGCGACCGCCGCGCCGCCCAGAAGGATCATGAACTCACGCCGCTTGATGTCGGACATGGGCCTTCCTCCCGCCCGCCCGGGGAGTGACCACAACCAGCCGACCTGACCGAAGCAGTCGGTCTGCCGCAAGCTCAGTGTGCCGCGGGGTGACCGGCAAATCCTTGGGGCAGTCCTTAATTGTTCTTAATTTTTCTTATTCGCGCTCCCAAACCAGAATGCTGATCATTCTACTCCCGAACGCATTCGGATAACGGACGTGGGTCGTTTCTACGAGCCGCTTGTCGCCGTCCAAACGGTAGTGATGCAGCTCCTCGGTGCGCGGCCATCCGTCATCCCAGGCTAAATCGACCTTTGCGGCGAGATCGCTCTCCTCGACGCGATAGTTGCCCGAATAGGAAATGATTGGCCGGGATGCATCGTAGCTCTGCGGTGTGCTCGCCAACGGTTCGCCGCCTTTCGTGGTCGCGAATCCGAACACGCGACCAGCAGCCGTAAATGTAAGATAGCCCTCCGCCTGCTCGTCGCACACGTTTTCTCGCACCTTGTTGTCGATATCCTCGGTCATGAACGCGACCAGTTTCCAGGTGCCAGCGAGTTTCGTGTGGTCCTCCCCAAAGCACCGTGAGCCTTGGAGCAGAAGCCCCGTCGTCAACGCTGCACAAATTATGATCTTATTGCTGGCGGGCATGGTTCCCCTCCCGCGGTTGGCTGCAATATCCGTCGTCTGTTGCAGCCTCGGATTCGGATCGTACCGAGCTTTTTCCGATACGAGTGTGAACTGGTTCACACTTGCGCTCACGGCAGAGCAGCGAATTCGCAAAAAACCGCTGAAAACACGCGTTATCGTGGCTTCCAACGATCTTAACACTTCCGGGCACAGGCGATAACACTCCGGCCACAGGCCATAACACTTCCGGGCACCGGCCATGCCACCCTTAAGAACCTGCATTGGGGAACATGCGGATCAGCAACCTGGCAACTGGCCCAGATTGCTGAAAAACGACGTTATGCGGGTTGCGCAGCAGGTTGTGCGCTAAGCCCCTTCGGCAGCGGCGGACGCAAGGGATCTAAATCCCTTGAAAGCCATCCCCCGCGGGTCCGGCTCGCCGGTGCACGACATTTCAGATCGCTATTCAACGCGTACAAATCGCCGGCGCGGTGGTTAATCTCGCGTCTCGACGCGTCAGGCGTGGTTCACTGATCGATCTTCGCCGCCTTTTCGTGATCGTACCACCAGGTCTCGGGGATACCGCGCGCGTAGCGCGGTTTGGCCGCGGGCCGGCCGAACACGTCCCAGTAGGCAAGCCAGTGCGAGGCCTTGTACCAGTGCGGAACCCAATAGCGGCCGGTGCGGATCACCCGGTCGAGCACCCTGCAGGCCGTCGTCAGGCTCGTGCGGCTATCGGCTGCGATGATCCCGTCGATGAGCGCATCGATGACCGGATCGGAAATGCCGGCGAGATTCTGCGAACCCTTCATCGCGGCGGCCTGCGAGGAAAAATAGTTTCGCAACGAGTCGCCCGGCGTGCTCGAAAAACTGAACCGCTCAACCGCGAGGTCGAAGTCGAAATCGTCGACCCGCTTGCGATATTGCACGGGGTCGACAATGCGCAGGTTTGCCTCGATGCCCAGCGTCCTGAGATTCTTGATGAACGGCATGTGATGCGGCTGCAACGACGGCTCCTCGAGCAGGAACTCGACGCTGATCGGCTCGCCCTGCGGCGTCACCCGCTTGCCGTCCTTGATGACGAAGCCGGCTTGCTGCAAGAGCGCGTTGCCCTTGCGGAGCAACGCCCGATCCTGACCCGATCCATCGGAAACGGGCGGGACGAAAGGATCTCCGAACACCTCATCGGACACCTTGTCGCGGAATGATTCGAGCAGGGCAAGTTCGTCCGCCGAGGGTTTGCCAACCGCCATCATGTCGGAATTCTGGAACACGGAATGCGTCCTTTGATACGACTCGTACATGATGTTCTTATTGGTCCATTCGAAGTCGAATGCATCGATGAAGGCCTCGCGCAGACGCTTGTCCTTGAATATCTCCCGTCGCGTGTTGAAGAACCAGCCCTGCGCGCCCGACGGCGTATCGTCTGGAATCACATCGCGCTTGACGCGACCGTCGCGGAGGGCCGGAAAGTCGTAGCGTGTCGCCCAAATGCGTGACGTGAACTCCTCCCGGAACAGATAGCTTCTGGCAGTGAACCCCTCGAAGGCAACTTCGCGATCGCGGTAATATTCATAGCGCACAATATCGAAATTGTTCTGCCCGCGTGCGACCGGCAGGTCGGCACCCCACCAGTCTTTCACTCGCTCGTACTCGATGTGGCGGCCGGGCTCGAAACGTCCGACCTTGTAAGGGCCGCTGCCGAGCGGCACCTCGAGCGTCGTCTCCTCGAACGGACGCTTCGAGTAATAGGAACGCGAAAAAATCGGTAGCGATGCCGCGAGCAGCGGCACGTCGCGCGCCCGTTGCGCGGCAAAACGCACCACCACGGTCGCGTCATCGGCCGCCTCCGCGCCGACGAAGTCGCGCAGCGATTGCTGGGCAATCGGGTGGCCCTTGTCCTTGAGGATTTTCAGCGAAAAGGCGACGTCGTGGGCGGTGAGCGGACTGCCATCGTGGAACGTGATACCGGGCCGCATCAGGAAACGATAAGTCAGTCCATCGGACGATATTTGCACCGCGCGCGCAGCGAGGCCGTACAGCGCGTCGGGCTCATCCTCGGCGCGCGCCATCAAGCTGGCGAAGGTGAGCTCCATCCCCAGGGCGGCATCGCCCCTGAGGATGAAGCTGTTGAGCGAATTGAAGGTGAGTAGATTCTGATTGAAAATCCGAGTCGCACCGACATGTGAAAAGACGCCGCCTTTCGGGGCGTTTGGATTGACATAGTCGAAATGCTCGAAATCGGGCAGGTATTTGAGATCTCCAAAAGCCGACACGCCATGGCGCTCGGAGTCCTGCGCTGCTTCCACATTGCAGGCCATAGGCGACGTGAACGCAGCCGCGCCAAGGAGGAGCGTTTCGCGCCGTGTCAGCTCGAGAGCGCTGATCATTGAGGCTTTCCGAGCTTGCCTATTATCAGCCGCCCGTAACGAAGGAGCGGGGATGGACCGCAGCTCACCAGCGCCGGACTGCACGCGAGCGATGATCAAATCACGATGGGCGGCGCCTTACGCACGCCCGACATTCTATTGAACTTGCCACGTCCGATCCACTGGAGCAGCCTTGACCACCCGCGCACGGAATCTGCGAACGCAGTCAGCTTTGCGGATTGGGGCGAGCAAGGACGGCTCGCCAGCGATGCGCGCTGGCGTCGTAACGCTCCAGCTCGTAAAGAGCTTCGCAACGGGTCGAACAAAAGCGAACGTGAACCCACCAGCGACCCTTCCACAAATTACGGGAGCGGACACCTAATCCGAGTTTTCCGTGACATTGGGCGCATCTTTTCATTGCTGTTCCTTCTCAGCCACCCGTCGCCCATTGG
>Ga0310909_10000612_pt1 | contig 19143 bp, 20 predicted proteins | sample GREbulkMGT000H_FD_203449 | JGI IMG/M metagenome (GOLD analysis project Ga0310909, IMG submission 203449) | Lab enrichment of tropical soil microbial communities from Luquillo Experimental Forest, Puerto Rico - GRE.bulkMG.T000H | ecosystem: Environmental > Terrestrial > Soil > Tropical forest >... | reverse complement strand
CTCGGTTGATGGTCGCGGCCCCTGAGTTCGTTTACGAGCAGTTGAAACTCTACAGCGAGCACGTTGAGATTTTGGACGGGAAGGAGGAGCATCGAAGCCGGATTTCGCAGCGATCTCGCGTAGCGCGCATCGCTGATATAGCGGAATGGCGTGTTGGCCCGTTGCGGTGTCGGCTTGGCGATTAGAGCTGTGCGCTCGCCATCCGAGAAAATCCTGACGTTCGGCCAGACGTAGCCGCCGCCCACCGTCGCCAGCCGATGGGCGAACACCCAATCGGCGGTTATCGACACCGGCTCCCAGCGCAACCGCCACCAATTCCAGGCGAGCCACTCGGCGAGATGGTAGGCCGATAGCAGCAGTCCCGGCGGCAGCCGCTTCACATAGCCGTCGTGCCCCTCGGTATAAGGCGACCACTGTCTGCTCGAAGCCCAACTCGGTGTTCAGCGAGACGCGGGACATGACGGTCTCGCGCACAAATCATTCTCAATTAGGACCACCGCCAGGACCAAGGCGTTGGAGGCGGTAAGCGAGGTACGGAGCCCGTTTCTTACAACGATAACCTCTCGGGCCCCAGCACAGGTCTTTTGACGTCGATGAAGGGCACGCGGCTCAAAGGCGATGTCGCGGCTCTCAACGTCGTAGCATGGTTCTGATCGCTTACATCGCACGGCTTGATGCCGAGGAAGCATTCGGCCGACATGACCGCATCCATTGTGGTGCTGTCGATCGCCGTGCGGGTCTGATGGCGGGTCGGTCGCCCCGGCGGCGTGGCGGCTTGACAAGCGCCGCGCGGCGGTTCGTAAGCTAGCCTCAGGGCACGGGGGTTCCGAGGCCATCAGACAGGGAGTCCGTGATGAAGCTGGGCGATTTCCGGCGGCTCTCGTATGCGGCGGTCGCGGCGACGGCGCTGCTCGCGCCGCCCACGGCGCAGGCCGAGGAGGCCGCCAAGGCGCTGAAGATCGGTGTCGTCTACGACCTGACCGGGCCGTTTGCCGGCGGCGGCTCCGAGCTGCATTATCTCGGTGCCAAGATCATCATCGACTGGTTCAATCAACAGGGCGGCATCGACGGCTACAAGGTCGAGCCGATCTATGCCGACGCCCAGAGCAAGCCCGAGGTCGCGATCAACGAAGCGGTCCGCCTGATCGAGCAGGAGAAGGTCGACATGCTGCTCGGCTTCTACTCCTCGGCCGAGTGCGTGCCGGCGGCGGCGCGGGTCGAGCAGTTCAAGAAGTTCATGTGGATCACCACCTGCATCGCCTCGCCGGTACTGGAAGGGCGCAACCTGCAATATGTCTTCCGTCCACAGCCCTACGGCCGCCAATGGGGCCTCACCTCGACCGAGATGGTCGCCGCCTATTCGAAGGCGCAACTCGGCAAGGACCCGAAGGGCCTGAAGGTCGCGATCATTCACGAGGACGGGGCGTACGGGACCGACGTCGCGAAGGGTACGGCGGAAGGGGCGACCGAGGCCGGCTTCCAGGTGGTCGTCAACGAGGGGTACTCGGCGTCCGCGCCCGATCTCTCCTCTCTCGTCACCAAGCTCAAGCGCGGTCAGCCGGACGTGATCTTCCACACCGGCTACAATCCTGACATCACGCTCTTCCTGCGCCAAGCGCGCGAACTCGGCCTCAAATTCTCGACCCTGATCGGCCACGGGGCGGGCTACGGGGTGTACTCGAAGCTTAAGGAGACCGTCGGCGCCGACGCCAACTATTTCTTCAACGTCGATCCGATCTCGATCTGGCAGGCCAACCTCAAGTCGCTGAAGCCCGAATTGCTGCCGATCATCAAGGAGGTAGGCGACGCCTATCTGAAGGCAAAACCCGACACGGTCATCAAGTCGGCGCATGTCGGTATGGCCGCCTCCAACACCTATGCCTTCCTGACCGATATCCTGCCCCGGGCGATCCAAAAATACGGCGGCGCCACTTCCGACGACCTGCGCAAGGCCGCACTCGACACCGATCTGCCGGACGGCTCGACGATGCTCGGCTTCGGCATCAAGTTCGCGCCTCCCGGCGCGCCGATGGCCGGCCAGAACGAACGCGCCTACCCGGTGGTCGTTCAATACGTTGACGACCAAAGCTATGTCGTGTGGCCGAAGGCGCAGCAGCAGCGCGAGCCTGTGCTGAAGCTGCCGGCGAACTCTCCCTACGCCGCGAAGTGACTGCGTCTCCGTGCTCGAGGTCACCGGGCTCTTCAAGCGGTTCGGCGGCTTCACCGCGGTCAACGATGTCTCGTTCGGGGTCGGCGAGGGTGAGATTCTCGGGCTGATCGGTCCGAACGGGTCGGGAAAGAGCACGATCTTCAACATGCTGTCGGGCACATTGGCGCCGACCGCCGGCTCGATCCGCTTTCGGGGACAAGAGATCGCCGGCCGGCCGCCGCACCGCATCATCAATCAGGGAATCGGCCGCACCTTTCAGATCCCGCGACCGTTCCGGCGGCTGTCGCTGTTCGACAACGTCATGCTCGCAGGTTATTTCGGCCAAGGCAGGCATTCGCGGGCGCGCGCCGCCGAGGCGGCAGAGCGGGCGCTCGCCCTCGTCGGGCTGCCGTCGGATCGGGCTGCGCCGGTCACCGGGCTGGGTGCAGCCGGGCTCAAAAAGCTCGAGCTCGCCAAGGCGCTCGCCACCGGCCCGCGCGTGCTGCTCGCCGATGAAAGCCTCGGCGGGCTCGACGAAGCCGAAACGGACCAGGCTGCGGCGATGCTGCAGCACATCCGCCACGAGCTCGGCATCACGATCATCTGGGTCGAGCACATCATGGGAGTGCTGATGCGTGTGGTCGACAGGGTGATGGTCCTCGACCACGGCGAGAAGATCGCCGAGGGCTTGCCGGCCGAGGTGGCGGCCGATCCGCGGGTCATCGAGGTCTATCTCGGAACCGACGCCGAGACGGTTCAGGCAGCCGCCGCGCGCACCGTCTGAGCGGGCTCAAGGTCGTCGGTGAGCTCGGCCAGTTCCGCGCGTGACATGTGCATAACATGCTTATATGTTAGCCGCATGACAGCGATGATCCAAATCCGCAATGTCCCGGATGAGTTGCATCGCCGGCTCAAATCGCGCGCGGCGCTCGCGGGGATGTCGCTTTCCGATTACTTGCTCAACGAGATCCGCCAAGTGGCCGAGCGGCCGACGCTCGATGAGCTGCGCGCCCGGTTGGACCGCCGGACGCGAGTTGCGCCTTCCGTCGCGCCGGCTGAAGCGATTCGCGCCGAACGCGAACGCCAATGATCGTGGTCGACGCTTCGGCCCTGCTCGAAGCACTCCTTCGCACGCCTGCGGCAGCAGCGGTGGAAAGGCGGCTGTTCGACTCTCGACAGACGTTACACGCGCCCCATTTGCTCGACGTCGAAGTCGCGCAAGTCGTCCGTCGGTATACGGCAGCCGGCGAACTCAATGCGGAGCGTGGCAGAGAGGCGCTCGCCGACCTGGCCGATTTTCCGCTGCTCCGGTATCCGCACGATTTCCTTCTGCCGCGCGTCTGGGAATTGCGGCACAATCTGACGGCCTATGACGCCGTCTACGTCGCTCTCGCCGAAGCTCTTGGCGCGCCGCTCCTAACGCGCGACCAGCGCCTCGCCGCGGCGCCTGGCCATCACGTTCAAGTCGAGCTCGTGTAAAAACCGCAGCAATCTGCAAACGAGCCCTTCTCGCGGACAAGGTATCTTGCTCGAACTCATCGCGATCGACGCCGGCTATGGCGGCTTTCAGGCCCTTTTCGGGGTCTCGCTCGAGGTTCGCCGCGGCGAGGCGGTGGCGGTGATTGGTCCCAACGGCGCCGGTAAGACGACTTTGATGCGAGTGATCTCCGGGCTGATCCGTCCGATGCAGGGCGGGATCGCCTTCGACCGTGTGGATCTGTTGACCACCCCGGCCCATCGCATCGTCGAGCTCGGCATCGCCCATGTGCCGGAAAACCGGCGTCTGTTCCCGCGCATGAGCGTCGAGGACAATCTGCGCATCGGGGCATTCACCCCTCGAGCGCGCGCGGAATTCCGCGACCGCCTCGCCTTTGTCTACGAGCTCTTCCCGCGCCTCGAAGAGCGGCGCCGGCAGTTCGCTGGAACCATGTCCGGCGGCGAGCAGCAAATGTGCGCGATCGGCCGCGCGTTGATGTCGCAGCCGCGGCTCCTGCTGCTCGACGAGCCCTCGGCGGGCCTGGCACCGGTCATCGTGCAGCAGGTCTTCGCTCTCCTCGAACGCATCCGCGCGAGCGGGCTGACCGTGCTGATCGTCGAGCAGAACATCCACCAGGTGCTGCGCGTCGTCGATCGCGCCTATCTGCTCGAGGCCGGCACCATCCGCGCGAGCGGCGCCGCTCAGGAGCTGTTGGCGAGTGAGGCCATTCACGAAGCCTATCTCGGCGTCTGAGTGTCCGCCCGAAGATGGCACGAGCGTTTCTCCTGTTATTCGAAGCTGATGCGCTCGACCAGCCAGTAGGCACCCGCTGCGGCGACCGCAAGCGAGGCGTAGCGGTAGACCAACACTGCCGATGCCAATCGGCCGATGGTGATCATGATCGGCAGCACCAGAGCGATCGCGATCATCTGGCCCAGCTCCACCCCGAGATTAAAGCCGGCGAGCGCGCGCACCAATGGCCAGCCCGCCAGCGCCAGCGGGGTCAGCGCGTCGGCGAAGCCGAGGCCGTGCACCAGTCCGAACATGAAAGCGACTGCGAAGCGGCGCCACAGCCGCCCCGCGCCGAGCACGTTCTCGACCGCCACCCAGATGATCGACAGCGCAATCATCGGCTCGACGACGGCTGACGGCGCGTGCACCAGTCCGGTTACGGCCAATGACAGGGTGATGCTGTGGGCGAGGGTGAACATCGAGGCGATGCCGAGCACCCGCCAGAAATTCGCGGCACCGGCCAACAGCGCGAACAGGAACAGCAAATGGTCGTAGCCGGTCAGGATGTGCTCGACGCCGAGACTGATGAACCTCGCCAGCCCGACCGGAGTCGGGGCGCCCAGATCGACCGAGATCCAAGCCGATCCCTGGCCGAGCAGGTGTTCGCCGCCGCCTCCCTGAGGCGAGCGGATCGTGGCGATCGTCTGATAATGCACGCCGAAGAGCCCGGTCCAATCCTCCTCTAGCTCCAGGCGGCCGGGCGCCGCCGGACAATGCAAGGCGTAATCGAGGAGCGCCTTGAGGCCGGCGCCGACATCCTGGATTGCGACGCGACCGGGCCGGCACGGCGCTCCGTCGACGCGGACCACAACCGCCCGCTGCATCGCCTCGGCGACCTGCTCGGCGTCCGAACGGGACCCGGCCACCGCCCGCGAGAGCAACTGCGATGCCGCTTCCGGCAGTTCCGACGGCACGACGGTCAGGCGATAGCTGACTTCACGATCATTCACCGCCACGACGGCGAGGCCCGTTGCCGTGACGTGCGCGCGGCCTCCAGCCGGCAGCAGCCCGACGGCGAGACAGCAGAGAATGATCGGGAGGCGCCAGGCGCCGATCATGGCACCTCTGCGACCGGTTCCCAGGCGTCGGCGACAAATGCCGGCATCAGCAAGATTTCCCCCCGTCCGACAACCCGAGCATAGCGCTCCAGTCCCAGCGGATTGGTACGGCCGAACTCGATCGTGATGCTGGCGCCGCCCGTCATGCGCGCGGTGACGGTGAGGCGCGGCGGCGCCAGCCCGAACTCGCTCAGTTGCTCGCTCGCCAGGTCCGTTCGCTGCGGCGCCGAATTGTGAAGCAGCTTTAGCCCCACATCGATGCGTCGGGCGAGATTTGCCGCGGTCGCCGCGTCGGCGACTTCCAGGCGCCAGCCGTCGCCGGGGTTCCGACGAAATAACCGGTGCTTCGGCCCGGCGCTGACTTCTACCGACGTTACCTGCTCAATCGGCCAATCGGCTAATAAGCCGGCCGGCGCAAACCGCGCCAATCCGGGCGCCGGCCGCTCGCCGTGAAAGGCCAAGAGGCCGATGAATCCAGCCGAAAGCACCGCAGCGAGGGGCCATCCCCATGGCCTCACGCTCGCCGGCGCCACCACACCAACCCCCCGAGCAGCGCCACCGAGCCGGGGAGCACCAGCACGGTCGCAATGAAGATTGTACGAACCTGTGAGCCGGTCAGGGCGACAGTCGGCAACACCTCGATGGGCGGCTTTACGACCGGCACCCGTTCCTCATGGATCAGCCAGGAGATGCTGCCGAGCGCCATGTCCGCGTTAGCCAAATACGGGAAAAACGAGTTGCTGCCGAAATCGGCATCGCCGAACACGACCAGCCGGAACGGATAGCCCGAGCCCAGCCGACCCTCAGCTGCCGCGGCGAGTGGGATCGCGCCGCGGGGAGCGCTCTCAGCCTCCTCGCCGGCCCTCAGTCGATCGGTGATCCGATAGCTCTGCGCGCTGGTCGAAAACAACACCGTCGCGGTCGCTTGCGCCGCGGGGATGGTCTCCACCGGACGCGCCCCGGGATAAATCGAAAGCGCCAATGCCCGGGTGATCGGATGGCGGGCATACTTGGTTACGGCAATCATCTGCTTGTCGGTGAAATAATGATCGACGGGATCGACGACGAAGCCGTCGCCGAGGCGGATGCCGGCCTCGGCGAGGACGGCCGCCAGCGCTTGGTCGACCGCATAGTCGGGCTCGATCATCATCAGCAGGCTTCCGCCGCGCGCCAGATAGGCGCGCAGGACGCCGGAATCGGGGCGGGTGTAGCGGGTGCGAGGGTTGGCTTCGACCAACGCCGCGCAATCCGGCGGGACCTCTTGTCCGCCGGCGATCAGCGTTTTGCGCGCGACCAGGCCGAGCTTCTCGATCATCCGCCGCAGCCGACCCAGCCCGTGCTGCTGCATCTGAACGACGCCGACGCCTTCGATGTTGTGGCTATGGCCCTGGACGCCTTCGAAATGCGTGTGAAACTCAAAATTGTCGATGTCGTATTCGCCGTGGCCCGTGGCAAAGCAGATTACCGTCTCGCGCGCCCGAATGGCCCGAAGAATGGCCAGCGCGATGTCTTCCTCGTCGGTCGTGATCACCTGGATATGGCGGTCGCCGGCGCGCACGACGGCGGTGTTGTAGACTTGCACGCCCATCTGATTGGCAAGAGCCGGACGTTGATCGCTGTCGACGGTATCGACCTCCAGCCGCGGATTGAGCCGCGCCAGCAGCTGCACGATCGTCGCGACCCCCCGGCCGGCGGGATCCTGCTTCTGATAGAAGTAGGTCAGCTGAACCGGCTGGTTCAGCCCGCGCACGATCTCCTGCGCTTCCGCCGAAGGGGTGAAGGCCTGCTCGCGCGTCAAGTCGAACTGCAGGTCGTGGCGGTAGAGCGCCATGTTTGCAAAAATCGCGACGGCGACTGCGGCGCCGACAATGACAGCACGCGTCAGCCAGCGGGCCAGCCCTATCGCAGGGATCGGTAGCCGCAGCCCGGCTGCGGACAACACCAGCATTGCGCCGATGACACCGAGGAACCACAGCGCGGCTGCGGCATCGCCGAGCCCGGCCATCGCGCTCACCGCTCCATCAGGCGCCGCGTCGTCAGGAAGAGGGCGAGCAGCGTAACCGTGGTGAAGTAGCCGATGTCGGAGAGAAACACCTCGCCGCTCGCCAAGGGCTTGAAATGGCCGATCAGCGACAAGTTGACGGCGAACAATTCGAACGGCTGAGGCAACAGGTAGGCCACCGAATCGGCAAACCACAGCATCAAGAACGTGCCGAGCGACAAGGCGGCAGCGACCACCTGGTTCTCGGTGAGGCTCGACATCAACAGGCCGAGTGCCAACAACAGGCTCGCATTCAGCAGAACAGCGAGATAGCCGCTGTAGATCGGGCCCCAATCCGGCTCGCCATAGAGGCCGAGGACGACCGCATACGCGAGCGATCCGAGGAACATCAGGATCATCAGCGACAAGGCCGCGAGGAACTTCGCCAGCACGATCCAGATTTCGCGCACCGGTGCCGTCAGCAGCAGTTCCAAGGTGTCGGTGCGCCGCTCCTCGGCAAAGGCGCGCATCGTCAGCACCGGCACCAACAGGATCGACAACACATAGACTTGGTGGAAGATGTAGTTGAGGTTGGCGACTTTGGTCGCGAACAACGTCAGGCTGAATGTATAGCCCAAGACCAGCAAAAACACGGTCGCCATCGTGTAGGCAATCGGCGAAGTGAAGGTCGCATGCAGCTCCTTGCGGAACAGGATGACGAGCGGTCTCATGTAACCGACAGGAACCAGGATTCGAGATCGGCGACCTCTGCGATGGCGCGCACGCCGAGCAGCTTGCCGTCGAGCAGCAGGCCGGCGCGATCGGCGGTTTTCTCGATCTCGCTCAGGATGTGCGAGCTCATCAGGATCGTGTGACGGCCGGCAAGCGAGCGGATTAACCCGCGCATCTCGACGATCTGGCGCGGGTCGAGACCATTGGTCGGCTCATCCAAAACCACGATCTCCGGCTCGTGCACCAGCGCCTGGGCCAGCGCCGTGCGCTGGCGGTAGCCACGCGACAATACCCGAACAGGCTTGCGTACGACCTCGCCCAGTGCCAAGAGGCCGACGACGCGTTCCACCGCCGCCTCGACGGCGGTCGATGCGACGCCGCGCAGCCGCGCCATGAATCGGAGGAACTCGTCGACCCGCATATGGCCGTAAAGCGGCGCGGTTTCCGGCACGTAGCCGATCTTGCACCTGGCGGCCAAACCGTCGCGGACGACATCGTGCCCGGCGACGGTGATCTGGCCGGCCGACGGCGAGATATAGCCCGTCAGCATTCGCAGGAAGGTCGTCTTGCCCGAGCCGTTCGGTCCGAACAGGCAGAACACCTCGCCGCGGCGGACATTCAGATCGAGGTGATCAACGGCCGTCAAGGACCGGTAGCGCTTGCAAACCCCTTCTGCGAGAATCGCAGGCGTCTCGCCGCCCTCGCTCATGACGCCCGGCGGTGAGGTTGCTTCGTCGCTCGACTCCTTGCAATGACGGTCCTTTATTGACCTCACTGTTATCGCGAGCGAAGCGAAGCAATCTCGGCCCGATCAGTCGTAGAAATCGGGGGCGTGCTTGGCTGCTTTGAACAGCTCGGGATCGTGCGCCATGAAGAGCTGGGCGCCCTCGGTGTCGCGGATCAGCCTGATATGTTGATAGCCCTCATACATGCCCTTCGGGCTCCAGGTGCCCGGGATCGGCGGTATCAGGTCCTTGTCAAGGTTTTCCTTCAGGTAGACCGTGTCGCTGGTCAAGATGACCGGGCCGGTGTTCTTTAGCCGGACCACCGCGAATTGGCTGCCCGGGGTATGGCCGGGAGCCTTGTACAGGCGGAAGCTGCCATCGCCGAATAGGTCGATATCACCTTCGAGGCGGATGATGTTCATCTTCTTGGTCATTTCGAAGTCGCCCGGAATGTAATAGAGCGAATAGCCTTCGTCGGGCCACCACGCCGCCTTCAGCTCGTCATTCTGGACCACCAGGGTCGAGTTCGGAAACTGTGAGATGTTGCCGCCATGGTCGAGGTGCGTGTGGCCGACCACGACGTATTTGATGTCGTCGGTCTTGAGCCCGATCTTCGCGAGCTGCGCCGGGATCGCGTCATCCTTGGTCATCTTCAGACCGAAGCCCTTGGCCAAGGGGCCCCACCAACCATCGGGGTCGGTGATTGTCTTATCGTTGTTGCCGGTATCGAAGATGATGTTCCCCTTGGGGGTGGTGATGACATAGAAGCTGACCGGCGCCCAGTCGATATTGCCCTGGCCGCCAATCTGCAGCGCCGCCTTTGGGAAGCCGCCAAGCGAGCCCGATGTAAAGACGTAGAGTTTCGTGTTCTGCTGGGCCTGCGCCAGCGGGGCGACGGCAATCAGGCATACTACAGCGAGCACCGAACCGAAGATCCGGACGTTCTGCTTCATCGGGTCCTCCCAAGCCTGAGGCGCCTCTCCGGTCGTTAGCGTTATCGGCGAGGCAGGGCCGACGTATTGTTAACCCCGGTGGCGCAGCGGAGCAAGCGGAGCAGTACCGCGCTCCGCGGCGGTTCTGTCGCAGCCCTCTCAGCGAAAGGCGGGGATGATGTGGTCGGCGAACAGCTCCATCTGGCGCATCTCCTCATCCCATGGCATCGCACCCTGGTCGAAGAACCAGGCGAACCATTCCAGGTCGCCCTCGCCGCCGATCCGCTTTAGCGCATCGAACTCGGCCTTGACCTGGTCGACCGTTCCGGCGAGCGCGTATTTGGCCTTGCGCATTCGATCGACAGTCCACTCGGACGTCGGCAGCATCGCATCGGCCGGGTATTTGGCGGCATCCTCGGGCATCCGGAATGCCTCCCAGAACCCAAAACCGCCGAAATAGTTGTAAAAGCCGGCATAGTTGGTCTCGCGCAACAGCGCCACGGCCTCCTCCTCGGTCCGGCCGAAATGCAGGGCGCGGACCACGCCCACGCTTTCGCCAAGATGGAGCGTGCGACCAGCTGCTGCCGCCACCTCCTGATACATTCTGCACAAGCGCTGGAAGTCGGGCGGGTAGGCCGTCAGGATAACCGGGACGATCCCGGATTGCGCGGTGTACCTGATCGTCGCCTCGCTGACCGAGAACGGCTGGAACATCGGCGGATGAGGCTGTTGATAGGGCTTGGGCACGACGCAGATCTTGCGGATCACGCCTTGCTCGTCGACCTCGCCCGGCGCGCCGTAGGTGCGGGTCCATTCCGCGACCGGCCAGCGTCGGATGCCCTCCTCGTAGGGATAGGGGACCTTGTAGTACTCGCCATTGTATTCCCAGGCGTCCTCGGTCCAGGCTTTCTTGATGACCTTGAGGGTCTCCTCGTAGACGCGTCGGTTGTGGTTGTCGATCGCCGAGCCGTCCATCGGCGCGCCGGTGACGTGGTATTGCTGTCCGAGCACATTGACCCAGCGGTCCTGGTAGCCGCGCGCGAAGCCCGCGTAAACCCGCCCTTTGGTCAGGTGATCGAGCATGGCAAGTTCCTCGGCAGCGCGGATCGGATCCCACGCCGGCAATACCAGCCCCAGCGGCGAAAACTTGATGCGCTTGGTGCGGGCGGCGAGGTCGGTATAGAGGAGAAGCGGGGCGACCGATGTCTCGTAGCCTTCCGAATGGAAGTGGTGCTCGGTCGTGGCGAAGGCGTCGAAGCCGACCTCGTCGGCGAAGACCACGAGCCTACGCAGCTCGTCCAGCATCTGCTGATAACGTTCGTTGTTCCGTCCGATCGGCCGCAGCCGCTTGCGGTCTTCGAGCGTGCCCGGCACGGTCGGCAGCATCAACAGCATGAATTTCATCGGTCGCCTCCTCCTGCGCCATACGTCGTCTAACGGGAGTGCGTTCGAGTGGGTAAGCGCTCGCTTCGCAGGCAACTCGACGCGCACCGAGCGCAGAACTCCAACGCACGCCGGGTGATTAGATTGAGGTAGTCCACCGACGTCAAGGCGGCGCCGTGTAACAGTGGCTGTTTAGTTGGGAACTCGGGAATTCGGAATTCATGCTCGGTATCTTCGACATCTACTTCTTCGAGGCGCTGTTGAACGGCGTATTGCTCGGCGGCGTCTTCGCCTTGTTGGCGCTTGGGCTCAATCTGGTGTTCGGCGTCATCGACGTCGTGTGGATCTGCTATGCCGAGCTGATCATGCTCGGCATGTACGGCATGTATTTCCTCTACGTCGCCTATCACCTGCCGTTCCTGCTGGCGGCCCTCGTCTGCATCGCCGGCGTCGGTGTCCTCGGCGTGGTGTTGCACATCGTCGTGATCCAGCCCTTGCTCGGAACGCCGCCGATCAACCAGCTCCTGGCGACGGGCGGGGTGCTGTTCTTTCTACAGAGTGCTGCGACGGTGATGTTTGGCATCGATTTCCGCAATCTCGGCATCCGCTTGCCGGTGCTCGAGGTCTCGGGCATGTATATCAGCTACGCGCGCCTGCTGGCATTCGCCGCGGCGCTGGCCGGGATGGTGGCGCTCTATCTGTTTCTGGCGCGCAGCTATACGGGTGCTGCGATCCGCGCCATCGCGCAGGACCGCCAGATCATGCCGCTGATGGGGGTCGACACCCGGCGGATTTATGTGATCACCTCGCTGATCGGCGGCGCGCTGGCCGGGCTCGCCGCCTGCCTGCTAGTCCTGCAATATGATGTGCAGCCGTTCGTCGGTCTGACCTTTGGGCCCATCACCTTCCTGATTTGTGTCCTCGGAGGACTCGGCAACATGCTCGGCGGCTTTGTCGCCGCGTTTCTGTTCGCCGAGATCATCTCGGTATCCGGTCTCTACCTCGACCTCGAGTGGGGTTATGTCTTCGCCTTCGCCGTTTTCATCGTGCTGATGTTCGCTCGCCCGCAGGGCCTCCTGGCGCGCCGGTCGTGATCCGCCCAGCTCCGTGGATCGCGGCGGCGGCGCTGTTGGCGCTGCCCTTTGTCTATCACGAGGCCTACCCGCTCCACATTCTGGTGCTGATTCTGATTTGGTCGTTCGCCTACACGTCCTGGTCGATCATGGGGTGCTTCGGTCTCGTCTCGTTCGGGCACGGCGGTTTTCTGGGCATCGGCGCCTATGTCACGGCGCTGCTGTGGAATTACCTGCACGTCAGCCCGTGGCTCGGCATTCCACTGTCGATGCTGGCGGCCGCAGCGGCCGCGGTGCTGATCGGCTATCCCTGCTTCCGCCTGCGCATCACCGGGCACTATTTCGCTCTGTTGACCTTGGCGCTGAGCGCCATCGTGCTGCAGATCGTCACCGCGACCCGTGACATCACCGGCGGCTCACTCGGCTACACGCCGGAACGCTACCACGGCGGCAGCTCGATTTATGCCCTGCAGTTCCTCGATAAGGACACCTGGTACCTGATCGCCTTTGGCGTTTGGGCGGCAGGACTTCTGATCCGTTACGCGATCGACCGCAGCATGTTGCGCTACGCGTTGGAGGCGATCGCCGAGGACGAAGACGCCGCCAGTGCCGCGGGCGTACACGTGACCGCCGAGAAGCTGAAGATCACCCTGTTGAGCGCGATGATGACCGCCTTTGCCGGGGCCATTTATTGCCAGTATCAGCTGTTCATCTCGCCCGACACGGTCAGCGGCATCGGGGTGTCGCTGCAAATGGTCTTCGCTGCCGTCGTCGGCGGCCTCTACGTGCCGCTGGGGCCGACGGTAGGGGCCGCGATCACGATCCTGCTGACCGAGACGTTGCGCATCTCTTTCGGGACCGCAGCGATCGGCTGGGACAACATCGTGTACGGCGCCTTGCTGGTCTCGTTCATCATCTTCCTGCCGCAGGGCCTGCTCGGTTCGTTTCTCCCCCGCCTCACCACCGCGTCGGCTCGCGCGGCATAGCGCTTGCCGCGCCGGTCTTGACAGCGTTGGTGGTTGATAACAAATGGCAGCGAGCGGCCGGCACGAGTCCAAGCTCCGCCTCAGCCCCCCAAAGGAACGAACCATGAGCCTCTCCAGTGACGAGATCGAGCGCCTCCCGCACGTCGAGGGAATCCTCAATTATTTGGCGCCGATGGCCGACAAGCCGATGAACCTCGCCTACGACCCGCCGCCTGGCGTGCCGCGCTCGAACGGCATCCCCGAACCGCATCGGATGACGATCTACGACGCCCGCCCGGTTGCGGCGCGCCTGTCGCTCGACGGCGAGGGCCTGGCCGTTGTCGAGCACCGGAGCGCGGTCAAGGATTTTTACGACGAGGACGAATTGCGCCGCGTCTACTATCCCGAAGCTGAGCGCCTCGTCGCGGAGGTTACCGGCGCCAATCGGGTCCTGGTATTCGACCACACGATCCGCCGGCGCGTCCGGGGTGGCGTCGATCGGGCGCCGGGAACCCCTCGCCAGCCGGTCACCAGCGTCCACAACGACTACACGGTGAAATCCGGCCCGCAGCGGGTCCGCGACCTGATGGGCGAGGAGGCCGAAGAGCTGCTTCGCGACCGGTTTGAGATCGTCAATGTGTGGCGGCCTATCCGCGGGCCGCTACGTGACTCGCCGCTCGCCGTCTGTGACGCGACCAGCGTCGTCTTCACGGACTTCGTCCCTTCCGACCTGGTCTATCGCGAACGAACGGGCGAGACCTACCGCGTCAGATATAACCCCGCGCACCGCTGGTTCTACGTGCCCGAAATGCGGGTCGACGAGGCGATCCTGATCAAGTGTTACGACTCGGCCCAGGATAAGGCACGGTTTACCGCTCACTCGGCCTTCGAGGACCCGACCGCTCCGCCTGATGTCCTGCCGCGCGAAAGCATCGAGCTGAGGACGCTCGTCTTCCACGCCGCCTGACGATCCTCGACCCGCTCAGCCCCAAGCGGGCCAGGGCGGCGCCGCCTTGGCTCAATCGCGGCGGTAGGGGTAGCAGCGCCCCCTCTCGAGAGCGAGGCCGAAGTGTTGGCCGAGCACTTTGATCGCGTCGGCGTGGTCGACATACGGGTCGGCGTTCGCCATGCCGACGATGATCGGCCGGAAGCTCCGGTCGTCCCGCCCGCCTGGCGGGAGCATCGCGGTGACCAGAGGATTGCCTTCATCGTCGCGCAGGGTCAGGAATAGCGGCATCTCGCGCTGAATATGCGCTTTGAGTCCGATCTCCTGCTCAAAGAATACCTTGGATAATGGCTGGAAGGTCTGGGTCGCCTTCTCCTGTTCCTTGCGAAAAAACTTTTCGACGGCGTGGCGCATGCTGTCGGATTCACTGGCGGCCTCGGCTTCGGTCTCGATCCGGAACCAGGTTTCCCCGCCTGGGGCATCGCAAACGTATTTCATGTATCCTCCAACATTCCATACGAGGAGCGGGATCGCGAACCGTCAAGGGCAGGTGCTGCATTATCAGCGGAGGACAACCTGCCGACAAGGCCATGCCCGCGACCGTATTGATTATTATAGCAGCATTTTTGTGCTGCGTTGCGCGGCCGTAACGTTTTTCCCGATCGCGCCCCGGAACGACGTGCCGGGGTTAGACGATGCGCGGCGCGGCGTCGGTCCATTCCCGCCACAAAGAAATCAGCGCGGCCATGACCGCCGGGCCGAGAAACAACCCCAATATACCAAAGGTCTCCAATCCGCCAAGGATGCCCAACAGCACCCATAGAAACGGCAAGCGGACCGCTCCACCGATTAGGACAGGCCGCACGAAGTGATCGGCGACAAAGACCACCGCGACCCCGAAACCGAATACGGCGGCGGCGGCGGCTGTGCTGCCCACCGTCGCCAGATACAACGCGGCGGCGCCGAACACGACCGGCGCACCGAACGGGATCACCGCAAGTATGCCGGTCAATACCGCAAACGACACGGGATGCGGCAAACCGGCGACGATATAGGCGATGCCGAGCAGGACACCCTCACCCAGCCCCACGAGCACCAGGCCGTTCACGGTTCCGAGCACCGCCTGAATCATGTGTCGCCCGATCCGTTCGCCCTGCGCGCCCAGCAGAAGATCGCTCAGTCCAATCAGCCTCCGGCTCAAAGCGGTGCCATCACGAAACAGGAAGAACAGGGTGACCAGGGTAAACCCGAAGAGGATCAGCCGGTGGATGATCTCCCCGCCGACGTCTCGAGCCGATTCCGCCGGGACCCGCGAGTAGATGCGCCCCAACAGCGCTTCGGCCGCCTTCGGGTCACTCAAATTGTTGCGCCACCACTCCTCGAGCGGGTAGCCGATAGCGGGAAGCTGCGGCACCCACTCCGGCACCGGGATCCCGTTGTGCCGCGCATCGACGAGATATTGAACAAAGATGTGGGTCTCGCGCGCCACCTCCACCGCCGCATAGACGAACGGCACGATGAAAACGAGCCCGATCGACAGGGTGAGGATGAGCGGTGCGAAGACCCGCTGCCCGTGTCCTGCGAGCGCGCGAACCAAGCGCCGATAGAGTGGCCAGAGGGCGATCGCCAATACCGCGGCCCAGGCGAGCGCCGCGAGGTATCGATGCAAGATCCACAGCCCGAGCAGGACCAGCCCTGCAGCCAGCAGCATGCGCGCGATACGCTGCGGGGCGCGCTCGTCGCCGTCGTCCCCCGGTTGCGCAGGCGCATCGACATTATGGTTCATCAAGCCGCCCCCTCCGCGCGATCGCGCGAGAAATCCGGCACAGTTTCACTCGCCGCGCCTCGCGCCTGGCGGTCGTCCCGCATCTTGTACGAACGTTGCTGCAAGGATAGGCTCAGCGCCAGCAGCGTAAAGCTGCAACATTGGCAAGGAGGAAGTGGTTGATGGGTTACACTCTCGATCAGTTCTCGGACGCATGTCATCGTATCCTGGCGGACGATCTCGGAGTTGCCGGCCGCAAGAAAATCTGCGCGCTCGTCGAGGAGGTGCTGAAGGACGATGCATTCGTCGCCGCTCATCTCGGTGACGACGTTCCGGAGCGGAAGATCCTCTACGAGGATCCGGAACTCGGGTTCTGCATCCTTGGCCATGTCAACCACGGCGCTAGAGAGAGCAAGCCACACGATCATGGTCCGAGCTGGGCGATCTATGGTCAGGCGCGCGGCGAGACGGTAATGAGCGATTGGGCATTGGTTGAGCCGGCGGCGGAGGACAAGCCCGGCAAGGTACGGCTCGTCAGAAAATATACCCTCACGCCGGGCGTGGCTCACGTCTACAATGAAGGCGATCTCCACTCGCCCAGCCGCAGCGGTTCGACCCGGCTGATCCGCATCGAAGGCCGCAATTTGGAAAAGATCCGCCGCCTCGCATACGAGGAAGTTTAGGCGCGGGGAGATTTAGGCGGCTGGTTGTTTTCCGGCATGAAAAAGGGCGCCGCCGGCGCCCTTTTTTGGTGCGACCGGAATTACCGCATCGACACTGGGCCCGGGGGGCCACCTTCGACGATCTCGACGCGGCGGTTTTGCGGCTCGCGAACACCGTCCGGCGTCGGTACGCGCAGGTCGTTCTCGCCGCGCCCGGTAACCACCATCGAGCTCTGCGGCACCCCGTCCTGCGCCAGCACCGCGGCTGCGGCGTTGGCCCGCCGCACGGACAGGCGTTGGTTGTAATCGGCCGAGCCCGAGGTATCGGTGAATCCGGTGACCTGCACGGTCACAGGCGAGCCTGCCTTGTACGTCTGCGCGGCCAGCCCGATGACTTCCCGACCGCTCGGACTCACAACGGCGCTATCCCAGTCAAAGAAGACCAAGAAAACGGGCGGCGGGGGAGGCGGCGGGGGAGGCGGGGCTGGAGGCGGCGGGGGCGGTGGTGTGGCGCAAGCGCCAACGGTCAGCAATAAGCAGAGCAATAATACGCGTTTCATCCGTTCCTCCAGCGGTTGAACAGCGCAGCTTAAAAGAAATTCGCCGGGCGTACCAGAGCGCCGAGATCAGTCGCCCGCTACACCTTGGGTGTTCACATAGACGGAATAGATCGATCGACTGGCGGCCATCATCAGCCGGTTTCGTTTGCGCCCGCCGAAACACAGATTGGCGCAGCGCTCGGGGAGCGCTATCCGGCCGATCATCGTCGCGTCCGGAGCGAATACAACCACGCCGTTCAGCGCCCCGCTGCCACCCCAGCCGCACCACAGATTGCCGTCGACATCACAGCGGAAGCCGTCCGGGCTACCCTCCCCGGCGTTGACGAAGATGCGGCCATTGGCGAGCCTGGTGCCGTCCTCGACCACGTCATAGACGTGGATCAGACGCGTCGGCCGGGCCCGCGATTCGACGATGTAGAGCTTGGATTCGTCCGGGGAGAAGCATAGCCCATTCGGGAAATTGAGATCGCCCGCCATCACCGTCGCTCGACCGGTCCTACCGTCGACGCGATAGACGTTGGTCGGCAGTTCGGGCGCAGCTTTATCGCCCTCGTAATTGCCGAGAATTCCAAAGGCCGGGTCGGTGAACCAAATCGAATCGTCCGATTTGACAACGATGTCGTTCGGCGAATTGAGCCGCTTGCCGTCAAACCGATCGAGAATGACGGTGATCGATCCGTCATATTCGGTGCGGGTGACACGCCGCCCCTCGTGCTCGCAAGTGACGAGGCGTCCCTGGCGGTCGCGGGTATTGCCGTTAGCATGATTTGAGGGCTTGCGAAACAGGCTGGCGACGCCGGTTTCTTCTTCCCACTTCATGATGCGGTTGTTGGGGATGTCGCTCCATAAGAGGTAGCGGCCGTCACCAAACCACACCGGGCCTTCCGCCCAACGGAAGCCAGTCGCAAGCCGCTCGAGGCCCGCGTTCATCGGCGGCTTGATCTCGTCGAAGCGCGGATCGAGGGTTTGGACCGCGGGATCCGGATAGGTTTGTGCGGGCTCCCAGCGGTCATATCCGGGGGCAAATTCTATCCGTCCCCCAACGATCGTGTTCATTGTGTCCGGTCCCCCGGATACCCCTCCCATCTCCCTTCCTCGCAAGCGGGGGAGAGAGATGGGAGAAGACGCCGGTTCAGATGGCTTTTTCTTTGCGCAGAGCGGTGATCTCTTCTTTGCTCAGCCCCAACAGACTGCCGTAGACGGCCTCGGTGTCGGCACCAAGCAATGGCGCAGCAGTGATCGGTACTTTCGAGCCACTCATCTTGACCGGCCAGCCCGGCATCTTGAAGTCGCCGCGCACCGGATGCTTTACGGTGACAAAGATCTCGCGCCGATTGAGGTCCGGATCGTTCGACAGCTCCATCGTATCCATCACCGCGCCGGCGGGAATGCCCTGCTCGCCGAGTCGCCGCATGACCTCGAGCTTGTCGTACCGAATGGTCCATTCAGAAAGCATTTCGTCGACCACATGGCGGTTCTTGAACCGCTCCTCCGGGCTGTCGAAACGCGGATCGCCGATCAGATCCTCGCGCCCCATCATCTTTAGGATTCGTTCCCAATGCTGTTGGTTGGCACGCGAAGTATAGATATAGCAATAGTCGTTTGGCCCGCCGCCCCTGCACGGATAGGTCTCGCTCGGCGAATTGGTGCCCATGATGCTCTGATTGCCCATGCGCGGAGCAGCATGGCCCCACAGATACTGGGCAGCATAGGATATGCGGCCGTAATTGATGACGCAGTCCTGCATCGCGCATTGGATCCGCTGGCCCTCGCCGGTGAACTGGCGCTGATAGAGCGCCGCAAGGACGCCGATCGCAGCGTGGAGGCCGGTGCCGGTGTCGCCGATCGTCGGACCCGGCTTGATCGGGCGGCCGTCGGGCTCGCCGGTGATCGACATGGCACCCCCGGTCGCTTGCGCAATCATGTCAAAGGCGAGGTAATTC
>Ga0310909_10000576_pt1 | contig 19479 bp, 20 predicted proteins | sample GREbulkMGT000H_FD_203449 | JGI IMG/M metagenome (GOLD analysis project Ga0310909, IMG submission 203449) | Lab enrichment of tropical soil microbial communities from Luquillo Experimental Forest, Puerto Rico - GRE.bulkMG.T000H | ecosystem: Environmental > Terrestrial > Soil > Tropical forest >... | reverse complement strand
ATCATAGGCTCCTTTCGATAGCCGCGAGGACGTCCTACGGAAGGTGAACCGCGGGTGGAAGGTGGCGAGGCGCACAATAGTGCTCGACGCCGACGTCCTGCTCAACAAGAACCTCGGCGTCTTCCTCTTAGAGACCATTAGCGCAGAAGACGCTCCTCTGGTCAGACCGTTGCGGCTGATTGGCGCTGGCTCGTCGATATAATCAGAAGACTTGATGTCTCGACCTAACCCTTCGGTGAATGCCAAGTCCGCTGCCCGCCGGGTCGGGAACCAGGATGAGCCAGTCGACTGCGTTGAAAGTCCTATGCCACTGCTGGGCATTCAAATGTTCTGGAGCGATCTCTATTGATGAGGAATGTTTTGCGAGCCGGCGGAATTGGCCTGTTTGCTCTTTCGCTTGTTCTTTCTGCGATTTGGGGAAATCTCGCGATCGCGTACCAATTGCCTGGAGCCCCTGGGTTGAGCATCGCAGCATGCCTGGCGTTGGATTTGATTGCGGTTACTGCATTGGTGGCGGTCGTGCTGCAGAAGCGCTGGCGAACTGTGCTGATCTACGCTGCCGCCTATGCAATATTTCTTGCCTGGTCGGCTTCCATCAAGGCTTCAAACGATAAGAACTGGGCTGCCGATGTGGCTCATGACATCACCGGCGTCATCGACGGCGACCGGCTCTCCGCTGGCAACGTTCGCAACTTCAGTTGGCGCACCGAAACGGATTACACCGAGCGTTGGGAGCAGCGGACGTACGATCTTTCTGAGCTGCGGTCGCTTGATCTCTTTCTTGTGTATTGGATGGGACCGTCGATCGCCCACACGATCATGAGCTTTGGTTTCGAGGACGGGCGCTATCTCGATTTTTCTATCGAGCTGCGACGGACGCAGAATGACCAATATTCGGCCCTCGCCGGCTTCTTCAAGACGCACGAGCTGGTTTACATCGGCGCCGATGAGCGTGACCTGATGACCTTACGCAGGGTGCGCAACGAGCAAATCCAGCTCTATCGGCTCAGAACGCCGCCAGAGCGCGCCCGCGCGCTGCTCGTTGAATATATCATGCAAGCAAACGATCTTGCCGCACGCCCAAGGTTCTACAATACACTCACGACGAACTGCACCACGACGATCTTCAACATGATGCGTGCTGTGACGTCTTCGATCCCTTTCGACTGGCGCATCATTCTAACCGGGTATCTGCCCAGCTATCTCTACGAGCACGGTGCGGTTGACACCCACATTCCGCTCGAACAACTGCGCCAACGAGCAGATGTTGCGGGCCGAGTGGAGACTGGCTTGAGCGAAGTAGAGTTTTCGTCACGCCTTCGCGAGGGCGTACCTGACCGGCGTTGATTTGTCTGTGGATTCGGCGTGCACGCACAACATCAGCCGGAGCCGTCATTGCACCTCAAGGCGCCTTGCGGTCGGCCCGGCGCAATTCGTCGAAGGTCACGATGCCGAGCGTCCGCGTAAAGATCCCCACGTCGAGGCGCAGGCGAGGCGGGTGTGGTGCTGCCAGGCGAGACGGATTTCCCGATCATCTCGAGAAGGGACCCCTTTCTCCCTGCGTGACAACGCCGTAGTTGCATGTCACTGTTACAGGGCATCGGGCCGCGAGAGGGCCTGCCACGAAGGGGCGAAGCACATGACACTCGTAGGTCTCGTCATTTTCTTGCTGATCGGCGCCGTCGCCGGGTGGCTTGCTGGGCTGATCATGAAGGGAGGCGGCTTTGGGCTTGTCGGCAATATCGTGGTCGGCGTCATCGGCTCGCTGATCGGTGGTTGGTTGTTCGGTTTATTGGGCATGGGTGCTGGGGGACTGATCGGATCAATCATAGTAGCCGTCATAGGCGCGATCATCCTCCTCGCCATTGTCGGGCTGATCAAGCGCGCGTAGCGCCGGACTCGGCCGGGGATCCCCGAAACGCTGCTCTGAAGGCAATCTAGTTGCACAAGACAATGGTGTCACCGATACTCTCCTTGCTCGCCAGGGGCTGGATACCGCATTATCGATCGGCCAAAGCTTGTCGATCTTTCCCGGAGAACCTTATGGGAGCCGGATGATACGGGTCTTCGCTATTCCGCCGGTCGCGACGAGGTTGATCGGTGCTCGCGAATACCTCGGCCGGCGCCGATGAGGTCGAACCCAACACGTCCAGCTCGCTAGTATCCATCTGATCGGTCTGTCGGTTGGCGGGGTGATATGACAAAGTGCTCGCCAGCGCGACAGCTCGCCTCGGCTTTATCGTGCATGATTTGGCTCCTGCTCGCCGCCGGGTGTGCGACGCCGGTCGGCGTGGAGCGGGTCGACGCCACCGCCGCCCAGCATGAGCTCACCGCAAATGCCCTCACCGCAGACGAGCTCAGCCCGTCGGCCCGGAACGTCCTGCGCCGCTGGGTTCTCTCGGAGCGCTATGACGACGATCCTGCAGGCGCAATCGCTGCACTGCACACGATCGCCACTGACGGCCGCGGCGACGAGGACGAAGTGATCACACTGGCGGAAATGGCCTACCTATATGCGGAGAAAACCCAGCAGCGGCCGTACTTCCTCGGCGCCGCCGTCTACAGCTTTGCATTTCTCTTTCCCGAGAAGGGATTGAAGCCGCCGAGCCCCTATGATCCGCGGCTCCGGTTGGCGGCCGACCTCTACAGCCTCGGCATCATCCATGCCTTCGCGTCCGCTGACGACACCACCGTGGAGCTCAAGAGCGGCAATTACCAAGTACCCTTTGGGTGGGTCCAGGTCGCGGTCAACCCATCGGGGTTCGAATGGCACAACCGACGAGTCGTGGCGCTGACGCCGGTGGAGGAGGTGGCGGTCCGCGGTCTCGCCAACCGCTATCGCCACCCCGGGATTGGCGCGCCGCTCGCTGCGGCGACCGAGCCGGTCGTTGCCGAGCGCGGTATGCAGGTGGCGCCACGTATGAAGCTGCCGATGACGGCGGTGCTGCGCCTCGATATGCCGCGGCGACAGCTGGCGCAGCGGGAGCTGCACGCCACGCTTGATCTGTACAATACGCACGACGTCGACACGACCGCGATCGCTGGCAAAGCGGTGCCGCTCGAGGCCGACGAGACCGCGGTGCTCGCCTACGTCCTAGCGTCACCGGAGATCTGGGAGCGCGAGCTCAAAGCGTTCTTCTCCGGGGTGTTTTCGGAATCGACGCCGACTCAGCTCGCCTCGATCGACGCCTATAGGCCCGGGCGGATACCGGTCGTGTTTGTCCACGGCACTGCCTCCAGCGCCGGGCGCTGGGGCGACATGGTAAATGATTTGCTGGATGACCCGCGGATCCGCGACCGATGCCAATTCTGGTTCTTCACCTACGATACCGGCAACCCCGTCCTCTATTCGGCGGCGCTGCTGCGCGAGGCCCTGCGCGACGCGGTGCGCAAGCTCGACCCGACCGGTGCCGACCCTGCGCTGTCTGAAATGGTCGCCATCGGTCACAGCCAGGGCGGCCTCCTTACCAAGGCACTGGTCGTCGATACCGGCGACCGGCTGTGGGACGCCATCGCCTACAAGCCGTTCGACGAGGTCAACCTCTCGCCGGAACGGCGCGATGTGTTGCGTCAGGCCGTCTTTATTAAGCCATTGCCCTATGTGCGTCGTGTCATCTTCATCGCGACGCCGCACCGCGGCAGCTACCTCACGGAGTATCCGGTCACCGAGCTCTTGGGGCGATTTCTTACCCTTCCAGTGCGCATCCTCCAGATCGGCGCCGACCTCGCGCGCAATGCCGGCGACTTCAAGGTCAACCCGCGCAATCTCGGATCGGGCAGCCTGTTCGGCATGACGCCAAACAACCCGGTCCTCCAAACGATGGCCGCGACACCAATTGCTCCCGGGGTCCACGCGCATTCGATCATCGCGGTGAAAGGCGATGGACCGGTCGAGGGCGGTAACGACGGTGTGGTCGAATATTCGAGCGCGCATCTCGACGGTGTGGATTCCGAATATATCGTCCGTTCCACTCACTCGACGCAGTCGAACCCGTACACGATCGAGGAAGTGCGCCGCATCCTGCTACTTCACGCTGCCGAGGTCTGCGCGCGGATACCCTGCGGGCGCCCTCCGGCACAGCCTAGTACCGGGTTGCAGACGCTGACATCCCGCTAGCGGAGGGCCCCTCGAGCGCCCCCATTGCGGCTGACTGCAGGTGGCGCAGATGGTCGAGTGATGGGGAGCGCTGGGTAAATGGATTGGCTGACCGATTTGCAGGTGTGGGCGAGCCTGGTGACGCTGACCGCCCTCGAGATCGTGCTGGGTATCGACAATTTGGTGTTTATTGCGATCGTCGCCGGGCGGTTACCTCCGGAACGCCAGAACCCGGCGCGGCGGGTCGGGCTGGCACTAGCGCTCATCACCCGTCTGGCGTTGCTCGCCTCGATCGTCTGGATCATCGGCCTCACCCGGCCTTTGTTCGACCTCTTCGGCCAGCCCGTTTCTTGGCGCGATATCGTCCTGATCGCGGGCGGCCTCTTCCTGCTCTACAAGGGCACGAGGGAGATCCATCAAGGGCTGGAAGGCGACCCGCATAATAGGGATGCGGGAGGCGGCCGGACGAGCTTTGCCGGCGTGGTCGCGCAGATCATGCTGCTCGACATCGTGTTCTCGCTGGACAGCGTGATCACGGCAGTCGGCATGGCCAATGCGCTGTGGGTCATGGCGGCCGCCATTATCATCACCATCGTAATCATGCTCGCCGCATCGAAGCCCCTTGCCGATTTTGTCGAGCGTCACCCGACGGTGAAGATGCTGGCATTGAGTTTCCTGTTGCTGATCGGCACGACGCTGATCGCGGACGGCGCCGGCTTCGACGTCCCCAAGGGGTATATCTACGCTGCGATCGGATTCTCGGTCGCGGTAGAGACCTTGAATCAGTTCGCCGCACGCCGGCGGAATAGCAAGCCGTAGTCGGGCTCGGCTCCTGACGCAGGTACCCTTCGGGCGAACAATCGCCCCGCCTATGAACATTCGCCCCGCCTATTAGATGTCAAAGGCGGCAGCCCGGCCGCGTTCAGGAAAGGTGTGGGCATCGAGTTGCCCGAAGATCTCGATCAGCGGCGCCACCAGCCCGGTCCACCCAGTTTGATGGCTGGCGCCGATGCCGGCGCCGACGTCGCCATGAAAATACTCGTAGAACAATAAATGATCCCGCCAATAGGGATCGCTCTGGAACTTCTCGGCGCCGCCGAACACCGGCCGCCGGCCCGATTTATCACGCAGGAAGATGCGGGTGAGTCGGTTGGCAATTTCGCGGGCAACCTCGAACAGGTTCATCGAGTTACCCGAGCCAGTGGGACACTCGATCTTGAAGTTGTCGCCATAATACAAATAGTATTGCATCAGAGCGCGGATCAACAAAATATTGACCGGCATCCAAATCGGCCCTCGCCAGTTCGAGTTTCCGCCGAACATGCCGGTGTTCGACTCCGCCGGAAGATAATGTACCCGGTATTCCTGGCCCTGCACCGAAAAGACATAGGGATCATCGACGTGATAGCGGGACAGTGATCGGATCCCGTAGGGGCTCAGAAACTTGTTCTCGTCGAGCATCCGCGAGAGTATTCGGCGCAGCCGATCTTCGTTCGCGAGCGCCAGGATACCGCGCCCGGCGACGCCGTGGTGGCCGGGGCCGGTTGCATGGACGGACGCGAACAGTTCAGGCATGCTTTGCAGGCGCCGAAACATGTGCTCTGTCAGTCTGGAAACCCGTTCTCGCTGCCACTGTTCTATGACCGTTACGGCGCAGAGCGGTAACAGACCCACAATCGAGTGGATCTTGAGCCGGGCCGTGACGCCGTCGGGACGACGAAGGACGTCGTAGTAGAAGCCGTCTTCCTCATCCCACATGCCGTCCGGGCCGATCTCGTTCATAGCGCGGGCGATCAAGACAAATTGGATCACGAAATTGGCGGCCAGATCCTGATAGGCCGGGTCGTGCGCTGCCAGCTCGATGGCAATCTCGAGCATGGTTTGAGCATACAGGGCCATCCACGCCGTGCCATCGGCCTGCTCCAGATAGCCTCCAGTGGGCAGTGGTGCGCTGCGGTCGAAGACGCCGATATTGTCGAGCCCAAGAAACCCGCCTTCGTAGAGGTTGTTGCCAGAGCTATCCTTGCGGTTCGCCCACCACCCGAAGTTCGTCGTCAGCTTGCTGAAGACCCGCCTCAGAAATTCGAGATCGGTCTTCCCACGCAATGCCTGTTCCATCCGGTAAAGAAAGATCGCGGCCCAGGCATGCACCGGCGGATTGACATCACTGAAGTTCCACTCATAGGCCGGGATCTGGCCGTTCGGGTGCTGGTAAGCCCCGACAAGCAGAAGGTCGAGCTGCTGCTTGGCGAAATCGATGTCCACGGTGGAGAGCGCGACGGTGTGAAAGGCAAGGTCCCACGCGGCAAACCACGGGTATTCCCACTTATCCGGCATCGAGATGACATGGTCGGCGATCATGTGGAACCACTCGCGGTTTCGTGCCGTACCGGTTTCCGACAGCAGCGGATCAGCGCGATGTTCTTCGAGCCATTTGTCGACATCGTAAAAGAAAAATTGCTTGCTCCACAACATCCCAGCCAGCGCCTGCCGCATCACATTGGCCGCATCTTCGCCGACACCGGGAGGCGTTATCGCCCGATAGAATTCGTCGGCCTCGCGCCGGCGCGCCTCGACGATTTGCGTGAATTGCGCGCCGAACGGGTCCTGGGCGCTGGGCGCAACATTAGTCAGTCGCAGCCGGATGACGGCGTTCGCTCCCGCACCCACGCGTAACTGGTAGTAGGCGGCGGCTTTGGTCCCTGTGTTCTCCGGGTTGACCGCGTTCTGCCTGCCCGTCACCACAAAGTCGTTGATGCCATCCTTGACGTAAGGGGTCGGATTGGCCGTACCGAAGAGACGTGCATTGTTGGTTTCGTTTTCGGTGAACAGCAGGCGTGGGGCCCCCTCGCAATGGAGGAAATAGGTCCCGAGCAACGCGTCTGTCGCGGCGATGGTGGCGGCACCGTTTCCCTTGGATAGGTCTTTCAAGGATGGTTTTCGCTCCCCCGGCCACCATGCCCAGGTGTTCCGGAACCAGAACGTCGGCAACACGTGGATCACGCTCTCATCCGGCCCTCGATGACACACGCTGATCTCAATCAGCAAATCTGTCGGCGAAGCCTTTGCATATTCCACGAATACGTCAAAGTATCGGTCTTCATTGAATATGCCGCTGTCGAGTAGTTCGTATTCAGGATCCGCACGACTGCGATGTTTGTTGGTATTTACCAGATCAAAATAAGGATATGCGTTCTGCGGATACTTATAGAGATACTTCATGTACGAGTGCGTCGGCGTGCTGTCCAAGTAATAATAATATTCCTTGACGTCCTCCCCGTGATTGCCTTCGCTATTGGTCAGCCCGAACGCCCGCTCCTTGAGTATCGGGTCCTTGCCGTTCCACAGCGCCAGCGCAAAACACAGCCGCTGGCGATCATCACTGAGACCGGCGAGGCCATCCTCGCCCCAATGATATTTGCGTGAACGGGCCTGATCGTGGCTGAAATAGTCCCACGCGTTCCCGTCATTGCTGTAGTCCTCGCGGACGGTGCCCCATTGGCGTTCGCTGAGGTAAGGCCCCCACTGCCGCCACGGCACTCCGCTCTCTCGCGCTTCGTCCAGCCGTAGCGCCTCGGCCGTTTTAGCCAGTTCGATGGTCGGCGTCTTGGCCATGATTTATCTCCTACTACTATGCTGACACTAACTCTCGTGCCGGAATCCCAACGCTTGCAATACCCTTGTCGGGTCGCGACAGTTGGGGCCGCCACCGGACGTGACGCCCCGCCTGGGCGGTCCGAATGAATGGCTCACTGCCGATGCAGCTGCACACGGTTAATCAGCCCGCTTTGCTGTCTCCTAGGAGCGCTGTCGATGCCCCCGAAGTTCTAAGGTAATCAGGCGAGCAAGCAGGGTCGCCGGAAACAATTGACCGATAATGGCCTCTACATTGGCAAGCGTGCGGACAATGGGATGAAGCGGCGTGACATCGCCAAAGCCGGTCGATGTCAACGTGACAAAGCTGAAATAGACGATCGTGCCGTCGGCCTGCCAATGCGGGCCACTTGGGATATTGTTGAAAGAGTTCGGAATGAAATGCCAGATCAACCCATAAAAGGTGGCAAACATTAACCCGATGTTCAAATAGAGCGCGATCGCCCCCAGCACCCGATGAACGGTCACGACGCCGGGGGCGAGCGCCGCATAGCCGAGGGCGTAGCAAGCCATAACAAAGGCGATAATGAGTCCGGCATAGCCAAGGATTAGAGAAGTCTTTGATGGTTCAACGAGACCGAGCACGTAGCCCGCAAGGTCGGAAATCAATGCTGATATCGCGAGGGTTGTGGCGATTGGGCCACGGACGATCAGATATACGATGAAAGTGAGGGCGAAAAACAGCAGTTGCACCGCTTCGCTCACGGTCTCGAAGCCCATCGCGTCGAAAGGTTCTGAAAACATTATCAGGCACTGAACCGCCAGCATCGCGGTGAGTGCCGGATCGCGAGCGCGATCTCGCCAGGAGTGACGTCGACTGCCGTTCCGAACGGGCTTGGTCCTCATGCGCTGTCTCCCCGATGGCGCCATCGCCGGTGGGCCGATATGGTGAAAGGCGCCGACCTTCTTACCCCGCTACCGGCATCGAGAATAGCGGCATCGCAGCCCCGAAACCTCAGCCCACGCTGGCCATGCGGGTCCGCGTTGGCGCGGGCGCACGGTGAATCGGGCGCCGCCGCGATGATCACGGGGAAGACGAAAGTTTCGGGAATTGGGGGCCGGTAAGCTCGCCGCTACGCGCGCTTCATCAGCCGGACAATGGCGAGGAGGATGATTGCGCCAACGACTGCGGCTAAGATCGATCCGATCAGTCCGCCAGCACCAATCCCCAATAAACCAAAACAACCAGCCGCCGATCAGCGAGCCGATAACGCCGACCACGATATTGCCGATAAGGCCAAAGCCGCCCCCCTTCATGATGAGTCCAGCAAGCCACCCGGCGACGGCGCCGATCAGCAAGAAAATAATGAGACCTGTGAGTGCCATGTACTTCAGCCTCCTTCCTGGCGGGCCCTCTCGCAGCCTGATGTGATGTAACAGTGATATGCAACCATGGCGTTGTCACTCAGGGGGGAGCAAAAGGGGCTTCCTTCACAGGGTGGCGCCAGCAGGCGACAGGAATCGGCCCAACCGAGAGTTACACGGCTGGCAGCGGCGGCGCGGGCGATTGCCGCTTTGCGGTCGGCCTGGCACAATTCGTCAAGGGTGGCGATGCCGAGCGTCGACGTGAAGAGCCGCACATCGAGGCGCAGGCGAGATGGGCGTGGGCCTCTCCCGCTTTGGCGACCGGATTTCCCCGATTACCACGGCATGATATTTGTCGGCTCCAATTCTGCACTGCCGGCGAGCAGGCTTGGCCCAGGCTGTATGCGGAAATTGATGATGGCGCGCCCAGAGGAAGCCGCGGGGCGTCGTCGAGTTTGTGGAAAATTATCGTTGCTGGCCTACTAAATGTCTCAAATGGGTCATGGAACGAACCTGCTACCGCGGGAGAAGGCGGCCCCGGATAAGCGGAAAGGACAGCAGCCAGGTTGATTGAGCGCAGGTGACGGGCGGGGGCTCCGTCTTGAGGATCGAGGGGTCACAGCACTCCAACCTCAAGACAGGAGCCGCAATGAGCGAAAAACCCATCAGCCCGCTGCGCCAACGCATGCTCGAAGACATGAGCCTGCGCGGGTTCACACCCGATACGCAACGTGACTACATCCGCGCTGTCAAGAAGCTGGCGGCCTTTTTGGGCCGGTCTCCCGACACTGCGACACCCGAGGATCTGCGCGCGTTCCAACTGCACCTGAGGGCGAGCGGCGTTCAGCCGCCAACCGTCAACGCGACGGTGACGGTGCTGCGGTTCTTCTTCAAGGTAACGCTCGACCGGCCGGAGACGACACGACATCTCGTATTCGTCTACGAGCCGCGCAAGCTGCCGCGCGTGCTCTCGCCCGCGGAAGTGCTGCGCCTGCTGGAGGCGGCCCCCGGCCCCCAAGCACAAGGCGGCGCTCAGTGTGGCCTACGGGGCCGGCTTGCGGGCCATGGAGGTTGTCGCTGAAGGTCTGCGACATTGACTCCAAACGCATGATGTTGCGGGTCGAGCAGGGCAAAGGCCGCAAGGATCGATCGGCGACATCGCCTACCACAACAAGGCCGTGATGTACGATCTTCTGTTCGCGGCCTCGGCAGCGATGATGCTCACTATCGCGGCCGATCCCAAGCATCTCGGCGCCCGCATCGGCATCACCTCGGTGTTGCACAGCTGAGGCTCGGCAATGACGCATCATCCGCATGTCCACATGATCGTGCCCGGCGGCGGGCTTGCCAGGGACGGCAGCCGTTGGGTCCCATGCACGCCCAACTTTTGCCTCCCCGTTCGCGTGCTCTACGAAGCTGTTCCGCCGGTTGATGCTCACCAAGCTCGCGGCGGCACACGCGGCGGGCAAGCTGCAGTTCTTCGGCGCCCAAACACATCTGGCAGACGCCAAGGCGTTTGCGGCGTTCCTCGCCTCGCTCAGAAAGACGCACTGCGCGCATCGCCGAAACGCACTGTCATTATCGCTCATCCAAACCCGATCGCCCGATCCAGCGCCCACAATCACAAGTCCCTCGCGCTTTGACGACTTCTCCTCTCCGCGCTGCTGTGATCAAATCGCCATAGCGCGCGGCGCTGTCCCTACCTTAACTTGCCCGCGGGTTCCTTCCCTGGACGCTTTCGGAACTCCGAAGCCGGCTGCGGAACGTCGGCTATCCACCCTGAGCGGGCCTCCAGCCTCGGGTGCCATCGCTCCGATTTTTACCGGTGACATGTGCCAACCGGTCCGAGTCGAGTCCGCACGGCGGGGACACCGCCTGCTGCGGGCCGGTCGCTTCCTGCGCACCACGCACGACGGCAAGCAGATGATTTATGAACCCGGCGACAAGCGGGTGATATACATTCTGTGGGCATATCACCAAACCGGCTGCCGATGACGATGAGTAGTGTAGCGACCCGAACTTATTCCAGCGCCACGCCTCGTGCGCAGCTGATCCGGGCGGCATTCCGGCTCGAATGGCTCACAGTTGCGTGGATGGTCGTCGAGGCTGCGATCGCCCTTGCCTCGGGTCTGATGGCGCGCAGCGTCAGTCTGATCGCCTTCGGCGTTGATAGCCTGATCGAACTGGCCTCGGCGGGGGTGCTGATCTGGCGGCTGACGGTCGAGCTGCGGCGCGGCGAGTCTTTCGCGAGGGCGGCCGAGCGCAGGGCGAGCCGCATCGGCGGAGCGCTGCTGTTTGCGCTCGCGGCCTATGTCGTGGCGGCCGCCGGATGGAGTCTGTGGACACGCCAAGGGGCGGAATTCTCGTGGCCAGGGCTGCTGGTCAGCCTCGCGGCTATCCCGGTTATGTGGCTGCTGTCCCAGCGTAAATTGCGGGTCGCAGAGGCCCTCGGGAGTCGGGCGTTGCGCACCGATGCCGTTGAAAGCATCACCTGCGGGTGGCTGTCCTTTGTCGTCCTGATCGGGCTTGTGGCGCAGATGGCACTCGACACATGGTGGGTCGATGCGGCGACCTCGCTTGTCATCGTTTGGCTGTTGTTCAAGGAAGGCCGCGAGGCTTGGCATGGGGAGGACGCGGACGACTGAGGGCGTGGTGGCGCATTTTGCATCGGCGCGCTCAGGACCGCTGCTCCGAACAGGGTTCCACTCGGGAGGCGGGCATGAGCACCACGCAGCAGGTTCTCGTAGCCGGGCCGCGGGTATCAGTTAAGGGTCCGCGGCGCCCGCGCGGGTACCGCCACCTGCACGGCTCGGATTTCAAATGGGCGATTGCCTTTATCGTCCCCTATGCGGCGATCTTCTTCGCCCTCGTTGTGTATCCGATCGGCTATGCGTTGTGTATGGTCAGCAAGCCCTCCCTTTACGCCGACCTGATCGCCGATCCGCTGTACTTGCCAACCGTCGTCAATACCGTGCTCTTTGTCGGCGTCGGCGTGAACGTGAAGATGTTCTTGGCCTTGCTGTTGTCCGGCTTCTTCCTGCTCCCCCGCCAGTGGATCAGGGCCTTGCTGGCCGTCTATATTTTGCCTTGGGCGTTCGCGGCGGCGCAAGCCTGCATCTCGTTCCACTGGATGTTGATTGGCGAGACCGGTTTGGTCGACGGCTTGTTGTCGGCATTGTTCGGCATCGACGGTCCGAACTGGTTCAATAATCACTGGCTCGGGCTCGGATCAAACATTATCGCTTATATCTGGAAATGGATGCCGTTCTGGACCGTGATCTTTCTCGCCGCGCGGATCCGGATCCCGCGGGACATCTATGACGCTGCCGAGGTTGACGGAGCGACCGGCTCCCGGCGCTTCGTGCATGTCACCTTCCCGCTGCTGGCGAATCTTTATCTGATTTGCACGCTGCTCTCCACGCTCTGGACGCTCGGCGACTTCACGACCGTCCATCTTGTCTCGGGTGGAGGGCCGGCAGGTTCCACCGAAGTTCTGGCGACTCTCGGCTTCCACTACGCCTTCGACACGGCAAAGCCGGCGTTCGGCGTTGCCGCAGTGATGTCGGCCGTCCCGGTGCTGATCCCGATCGTGATCGTCCTGATGCGCAGGCTCCAGACGAGCGAGGTGCAGGTATGAGCGTTGCCCTCGACCTCTCGCAACCGATGCGGCTGGCGCGCCGGCGCTACCGGCTCCGGCGCACTCTGACCGAGGCGGGATCGGTGATGCTCGGTTTCGTCCTCCTGATCTGGTCGCTGATGCCCGTCTATAACATGCTGCTTATCGCACTCGATCCCGAAGAAGGTGAAATCGAGTTCGCCGGCAATATCTGGCCGCCCGAACCATCGCTCGAGGGCTTTCGTTCGGTCTTGACGCAGGAGGCCAGGTATCTCGAAAATTTCTGGCACCAGTTCGGCAACAGCCTTTACATCGGTCTGCTGACGATGGTTCTGACCGTGCTGGTCGGGTCGCTGGCGAGCTTCGCAGTGAGCCGGATGCGTCTGAGCAAGGGTTCGCTGCTGACCAAGGCGGCACTCCTCACCTACGCGATCCCTGCGTCCTTCCTGATAGTTCCGTACTTTCGGATCATGCACATTTACGGGCTCTCGAACAACTTCTGGGCGGTTATTGCGACACAAGTGACGTTCGCCATCCCGTTTGCGCTGTTAGTCTTGCAGCTATATGGGAACATGATCCCGTTTGAACTGGACGACGCGGCCCGTATCGACGGCGCATCCGCGGTTCAACTCTATCTGCGGATCTATCTGCCGTTAATGACGCCGGCGCTGGCGGTGGTCGCCATCTACGCGCTGATGCTCGCCTGGAACGACTATTTGTACCAGTCCGTGCTGCTCTCGGTGCGAAACATGACCATTTCGGTAATGCAGGGCCAATTGTTCGCCGACGTTGACGCCCCGTGGAACGCGATGATGGCAGCCGCGATCATTTATGTGCTGCCGCCGATTGCGCTGCTGTTTGCGCTCCGCCGCTACATCGCGGCGGGCCTGACCGTGGGTGAGGTCAAGGGCTGAGTTCGCCACGCGGCGTCGATGATCCTGCAGATAAGGAGCAGCGACGGCCACAGCAGCCCGGTGCAATAGTCATTATCTCACCCGTGCCTAAGAAACACGAACCAATCGATTTCTTCGGTGACGGCGTCATTCTGGTTGATCGCATCGCCAGGGGTACGCAGCGCCGCCATCCCTTGCTGGAAATAATCGTCGGACAACGTGCCAGGAACGAGTCGGCGCGTAGGGCAGATTTTTTGATAAAGGTCGGCCAGTCGGGGGCGGTAACCTGCGTCACGACCCGATGGACGATAGGCGTAAAGCCGCCCACCGCAAAGACGGACCGGATGTCCCGCCGCGAGGGAAGGTCGGAATCGATCAGCGCCCGCAGCGCCGGGAAGAAATGTCGATGCGGAAAATCCGACTCTCGCGTGCCGTTGCGGATGCAAACGTAACCACCCCGGCGCAATACGCGATGGCATTCCCGAGCCACGGCGGCCGGGTTGGTAAGATGATGATAGACCATCGACATGAACACGAGATCGGCGCAGTCATCCGGGAGCGAAAGCGCCTCTGCCGCCGCTTGCCGGTAGACCACGTTTCCAGCCGCGGGCTTGCGGCGAGCCTGGTCCAGCATCTTCTGCGAGGGATCTATGCCGATGACTTGGACCCCGAAATGCGCCGCCAACAGCTCGGAAAAACGCCCTGTACCGCAGCCGAGGTCGATGACCAGTGATATCGCGGCCCGGTCGATATGAACCGAAAGCAAATCCTGCCAGAGCCGAAGGGTTTCCGGCGCAAGAGCGCGCGCCTTGTCGTAGGAGGTGGCGATCTCGGTCTCGTCGTAGTCCATTGCAATGGTGATCCTGATCAAGGTCGCGCTGGTCGACAGATGGGTCCGCCTGATCCATCCGCTACGTGGCGGTAGCAGGATGTTGGGTTCTCCCGCGACGTGACATACCCGTCAACCGCGAAAGACCGCCGGGCTGCGACGGGAAGACCGTCGCGGAGGAGTGGAGCACTCCGTCCGGCAGGCCGTATCAATCTCCTTGGATGCCATCGAGACGATCAGCTTTCCCACTACAGCGGGCTTCGATGACGCAGCCAAACAGTTTCGCCCCAAAGTGATCGGGCTCTACATGGTCCTGATTGCCGCGAACCTGCTCGCCTGGCCTGGGCTTTCGCGGCGTTTCACGGCTACCCTTTGTTATTGGCGACGGCGGCTCATCACTTACGGTTTTGGGCTGCGGCATGCGGTCGATGGGGATCACATCACCGCGATCGACAATGTTACGCGCAAATTGATGCAGGAGGGCAAGCGGCCAATTGCTGTCGGGTTCTTCTTTTCGCTAGGCCATTCGACCGTCGTGATCGCGGCCGCGATTCTGATCATCCTTACGGCCAGCAGCCTTCAGCGGAGCTTTCCCGGACTGATCGAGGCCGGCGGCCCTATCGGCACGTTGGTCTCGGTGATTTTTCTCTTCGCCATCGCGATGATCAACCTCGTCGTGCTGATTGGCGCTTTCGCGTCTTCCGGAGAGCGAAGCGCGGGGAAGATTATGCCGAGGAGGAGCTGAACGTCTTTCTTGCCCAGCGCGGGCTGCTCAGTCGACTGTTCCGAACCCTGGTCCGATTGATTTCGAGCAGCTGGCACATGTATCCGCTCGGGCTTCTGTTCGGGCTAGGATTTGACACCGCGAACGAGATCGGCTTGCTCGGAATTGCGGCTGCCGAGGCATCCAAAGGGCTGTCGATCTGGTCGATCTTGGTATTTCCGGCGTTGTTCACCGCCGGCAATTTCACCCGCGCTCGGCTACCTCGTCGTCGGGATCTTCGTCGTGAGCTGGCTCGCCTCGTTAGCGATCTACCAGGTGATGAGCTATGACAAGATCGGCTCCGCCTGACCGATGGCCACCCACATGGATGGCCGGCGGCCAGGTCCCCAGCACGCTGACGACCGCTAGGATCGCGAGCCCCAGACCCTGCTCACAGAGAACCGAGCGAATGAGAGCGGCCACCGCCGCTGAGGCTTGTGCTTCCCGCCGCAAGCGCGGCAGCAGGCGAGAACGGTTGAACAGCGCGACAGTGACCATTGCCAGGAACAACAGGATCTTCAGACCCAGCAGTCGGCCGTAGGGTGTGCCGACCAGTGCTTGGGTGCTCCCGACCAGCAGCAGCGTGTTGAGCGCGCCGGATGCGGCTAGGAGCGCCACTGCCGCGTATCCCATCTGCGAGAAGCGCGGCACCGCGTCGCGCGCGATATAAATCCAACCCGTTTCTGATGTTGACCGCGCCCGTCCGAGCAGCCCGGCTAAAGGAACCAGGCTGCCGAGCCACAGCCCCGCAGCGAGCAGATGTACCATCTGATTGATCTGGTGGACGAGCCTGGTGACCCCCTGGCCCTCCCACGGCATGCCCGACCCAGCCTAGGCTGACCAGCAGCAAGAAGGAGAGGACGAGGATCGCCGGCATCCGCCAACGCGCCCTCGGCGCAAGGCAAACCCCGATTGCGACGACGGCAAACACGAGATGCCAGCACCACACCCGCCGAAGCTGGTGTCGAACAGCACCTTGCTTATCGTATCGGGGGCGAGCGCCGCCGCAGCCGAACCGGCCATATTGGCGGTGACTCCGAGGATCAGGCTCAGCGCCGACAACAACGCGACGATGGCGCCGACCGTCGTCACGCGCCAAAACCAGGCATCGAAGATAATGAGCGCGCTGGCGGAAGTCGTGGTGGAATCGACGCCGAGCCCGTAAATCCGGAAGGCAGCGCAGCCGAAAACCACGATCACCGCCGCGAACTGTACTAAGCGCGAGACGATCAGCAGCTCAGCCACGATTTGGCTCCGTACCGAGGCCCATCCCCTCCCGACCTCGAAGGTAAAAGTGCCTTCAGTCGGGTGGGTATCGACCGAAACGACGTGCCAGCTGACCAGGTAGGTTCCCGGTGGCAGCGGCTTCAGCCCGATCTGGAGCTCGGCCGGACTGCCTGGCGGAATCTGGCCGTTGCCGAGATCGACCCGCTGCCCCGCTTCATTCGTCACCGTCACATTGCTGAACGCGGGTTCGAGGTCCTGGGTGAACCACAGGGTGACGGTCGGCGGCGCGCTCGGCACCGAGCTGCCGACCGCCGGGCTCGCATGGTCGAGGAAGGCGTGTGCCCGCGCCGATGGCGCGGCGGCGATCGCCACCGTGCCGGCAACGAGCACCACCAAGATCCCGCGCATCACCACCACTCCGAGATTGGCCTGCCGATGCTGCGCGAGAAGATGTCGTCGAGATAGAAGTGCAGCTGGACCACGCCGCCGTAGCCGTGCCCGGTGAGGCGGTTCGCCGGTATGATCGCCTCAGCGCCGATCTGGAAATAGGGGCTGGCCCAGATGATCCCGGGCTGGATCGTGCCGGCGGTCTGATTGGCCGGCGTCCGGCTGATCGGGGTGCTAAAGGAGACCTCGACCAGCGGATCAGCTGACTGAAGGGCGGGCGGAGCCCGATGTCCTTCACGCAGCATTCGATGTAGGGAAGGCTGTATTCGAAAGCGAAGCCGTAGCTGATTCGGGTTCGGCACGCCGGCGGTCGTTGCCTGGGTCGGAAAGTCGAAGCCGAGATTGCCGGTGATGGCAAAGGGACGCAGATAGGGGAGGGACCGCGGGATGTCGCCAAACCCCTTGCCGAAATCAAAAGTCGGCGACAGGGTCGTGAAGTCGGGTGCACCCACCGCCGCGCGCCCGGTATGACCCCAGGTCACGCTGAACCCCAACAGACCCAACGCCTGGCGGGGTCCGTCGATAAACAGCTGGTACTGCGCGCCGGTCCGCAGTGGGCCGAGCCCACCGACTGACGGGACGCCGGGCGCTCGCAGGCGTTGCCATCCATCGCCGATGATGATGCCGGTGTTCGGCGTGATGCGCTTTGACAAGTCAATCTCGATGTTGGTGAGCTGCGAGGCGTCGGCTGCGGGCGGCTGGAGGCTGACCTGCGGCAACGAGATTTCGTCGGCCACAAACGGGTCGTCGGTCAGGATCGTTGGCGGGAAAAATCGTTCGCCGGCGAAGCCGTGAGCGAGCGCATCATCAATCTGGGCAATCATTAGAGGGGCCGCGAGCGCAAGCTGCGCGCGGTGGCCGTTGTAAGGAACGGAAAGCATCGGGTGTTCCCCAATCCGGAGAGAGCAAGCGACCGGCAGGCGGCGAACCCGATGGGCGCGCAACGACCTGCTGATCAGGCGGCGAGGGCGTTAAGCTCCTGCCGGAGGGGCACGGGCGCGAACGTTGCCGGCGAGGCGAGTTGGGATGTCCACCGGCGGCGCCGTGAAAGCGACACGAGACGCAGCGAATGCAACTGGCTCGACGAGCGCAGCGGGTGCGAGAACCGCGCCGGCAGCGCCGTGCCAGGCGCAGCACGCGGCAAGATTGTGATCCGGCTTAGGCGCTTTGTCAGCCGGTGCTGCGGGAACGGGCGCGGCGTCATTCGAAGCCAAGCACAGTGCGTGCGCGCCAAAGTCAACGTAGAGTTTGCCGACGCCGTTCGCTGGACCGAACGGTGCACGAGCATGGAGTCCTGGTCCCGCGCTCTGCACCAACAGAGCGACCACCGCGAGAACAACACCAAGGCGCGAGCTTTTCCGCCGGCACCGCTCGAACGACGATGGCGCGGCTGTAGCGTCGGTCACCTCGATTCGAGCACTGCGGCGCGGCGCCACAGACGGCGTCCTTCGAAAAACTGGCACGCGGCGAGCACCGGTAGTCCGAGCGCAAGGTCGCGCGCTCGCTTTAACAGAGAAAGTGCGAGGGCCATCTCGGGGGTCAGCCCAAAACTTTCTCCTAGCAGGATATACGCTCCTTCCTGCACGCCAACCGCATTCGGCACGGCAAAGGCGACACTACGGACGGCATAGAGTAGGCCCTCGATGACCAGCATCACTCCGAAGTCGAGCGGCGCACCGGCAAACCGCAGCGCGAGCCAGGCTTCGGTCGTGGCGCCGATCCAGGAGACGAGATGGAGGACAAAACAGGCGCAAAGCCGACTGCGCCGCCCGTAAATGGCGTTGATGGCCGCATGGAGCGCGGCCGCGCCGGCGGCGGTGTTCTCCAGCCAATCGCGGCCGAGTACCCCGGCGAGGCGGTCTATCAAATCAAATCCGCGCCGCTGGGCAGCCAACAAGCCCACGGCGAGAATTGCGGCGACGGCAAGCCCAATCGCGACAGGGACCGCAATCGGCGCCGCCGGCCACAGCCGGATCAGCCACCCGAGCGCCAAACCTGTGAAGGCGATTTGAGAAACGAATTCAAGGCTCACATCGACGATGGTGCTCGCGGCAGCCATAGTACCGGGGACGCCCACGAAAGCGATCGCCCGCGCCCCGAGGAGGTAACCGCCGACCTGCGAAAGCGGCAGCACTTCGGAGCCCGCATCGCGCACCAGACGCCCCAAATCGAGATCCATAGCTTTGTCCCGGGCAACAACACCCACCAAGCAATCCCCATCACCGCCATCAGTGCGAGGTGGATCAGGCAGATCGTCACGAACCCCGCCCACCCGACGGCGAGGAGCGAACGGATAATGGCGTCGACCCCGAAATAGCCGACCAATATGCCGATCAGCGCCAGTCCCGCAATTGCGGTAAAAAGCGAAACGAGCCTCACACGCTCTTTTCCCGCGCCGCGCCAGCGCGGGTGCTCAGACGCAGCCCGGCTAGCGCAATATCGGCGAGCCTCGGCAGAAGGTGGGGTTGGAGGAGATCAGGATCGAAGCCCTCCATGCGCCGGGCATGCTCGGCGCGGCACTCCTCGACAAAGCCGCGGAACGTGAAGCCCTCGAGAAACACGCTCGCCTGTGTCGCCGAGAAATCCTTGCCGTCGTTCGCCCCGCACCCACGCCAGACGGTTTGGAGCAATCGACCTATCGCCCTGGCA
>Ga0310909_10000571_pt1 | contig 19584 bp, 25 predicted proteins | sample GREbulkMGT000H_FD_203449 | JGI IMG/M metagenome (GOLD analysis project Ga0310909, IMG submission 203449) | Lab enrichment of tropical soil microbial communities from Luquillo Experimental Forest, Puerto Rico - GRE.bulkMG.T000H | ecosystem: Environmental > Terrestrial > Soil > Tropical forest >... | reverse complement strand
TCGACATAGATGACGACGTACGCCGGCTTGTCTACGCCGAACCCGGAGGGCGTTTTGTAACGCGAAGCGCTTCGGTACAAGTGTTTTCCGAAGGCGAAAATCGCACCCGGTTAGTCTGGATCAACGACTTCTTGCCGAATGAATTTGCCGAATTGATCAGGGCGAACATGGATAAGGCGGTCGTCGTGATGAAACAGACGCTGGAGGCTTCGGCGGGACATTGAATACCCATTCCCGGTTGGCTCCGGTGGTTCCGTCACCTTCCCGCAAACGGCCGGAATATAATTGCGCCGGATTTTGAACGGGACACGGGGACACTTCCACGCGCGTCATGCGGCTTGACATGCTGGCTTCGTGGCGCCCGTCGCCGTTATTGCCTAGCCTACTGCCGCGCCATTGCGACGCGGACGGCCTCTTCGGGCGAGACGCGATGATCCATGCTCTCGGCGGCCTCGGCGATGGCCAGCTACACCCCTTTGACTGTTCCGGTGAAGGCTTTGCCACGTACGTGCCGGACATGCGGCGCTCGATGCCGCCAGGGTCCGGTAGTGACCGCGCCGCCAATGCAGCATCGGCGCACGTGCTCGATGTCCTGGTTGTGCGAGAACGGCAGGGTCAGCGTCAGCGGGAAGGACTAACGAGTTTATGCAAAGTCGCTGCGCTCCAGCCCGCTGTGCGGGGCAAGAAGATAGAGGCCGGGTTTCTGCGGTTGGGAGTGTCTGGCGCCCCCGGACGCCATGGGACCGGTTCGTGGCTGACTCCGCGCTGGAGGGAGATGGATTCGAACTATTGGTCCCGCCACGGAGAAAGCTCCCCTCCCGCGCGCCATGTGGCCGAATATATTTTGGCGTAGGCTGAGTAGGACTGTCGTGCGGAGATCAGGATCGTTTCGAAGCTCTTAGGCCGCGCCAGCGATCGGCTCGATCAGGCTCGGATCGTTGTTTTTGACGTTGCCGACGCGCGCGCTGACCGGCCAGCACGTCATCTCTTCTGACGGATAGGGTGCAAGCATCCCTGCGAACTGGCGCGCATCCGCGGGCTCCTCCCCGAGCCGCACCGGCCAAGTCTCAGGCCCAAGCACCACCGGCATCCGGTTGTGAAGCTGGGCGCATAGCTCGTTTGGCGTCGTCGTGATAATGGCGAAGCTCCTGATCCATTCGCCGGCCGGCGAGCGCCAATTCTCCCAGAGCCCCGCCAACGCCATCAGCCCGCGGTCGGCAAGCGCAATCGTATAGGGTTCCTTGCCCGCCCCGGTCTTCTTCCACTCGTAAAAGTTATCGACCGGCACCAGGGCGACGCCGCTGGAATGCCTCGCGGAAGGCCGGCCTGTTCTCAATCCCTTCGGCCTTGGCGTTGATGTTCGCGGACCCGACCTTGAGGTCTTTGGCCCAATACGGCACCAGGTCCCACCGCCGCACGTCGAGGCTGCGTTCTCCGGCCTTGGTATCGTAGCGGACGACCGGGAGCGGATCGGTGGGCGCCTCATTCCAGCTCGGCGGGAAATTGGGTGCCGGTCGATGCGGCGGGATCGAGAAGACGAGTTTGATCTCGCTCACATCGGAGGACAGGCGGACGCGGCCACACATAGGCGGAAGATAGGTTCGGACAGGTGTTAGCCCAAGCGGTCACTCGATGACCTCGTCGGCGCGGCCAAGCAGGGTCAATGGTACGGTGAGCCCAAGCATCTTGGCGGTCTCGAGGTTGATCACCAGCTGGATTTTCACAGCCTGCTGGACGGGTAGATCGGCGGGGCTGGCACCTTTGAGGATTTTGCCGGCGTAGACACCAGTGAGGCGCGATCCGTCGGCAAGATCGGGTCCGTAGCTCATCAGGCCGCCGGCCGCGGCGAACTCGCGCCATGCGTAAATCGCAGGCACCGCGTGACGGGCTGCCCGCGCGACGATTTGAGCGCGACGGCTCGTGAAGAACGGATCGCCGGCGACGACAAGCGCGCTTGCTCGGAGCTCGACAAGCTTCTGAAACGCGTCGTCTATCTCGCTGGCGCTGCTTGCCGGCAGGATATGCAGCTGCAACCGGAGAGAACGCGCTGCATCCCGCAAACCTGTCGTCTGGGCCTCGGTGTTAGCGGTGTTGGTCGGATTGACCAGGAGAGCAACGATGGATGCTGTAGGTATTAATTCGTGCAGTAAGTCGAGCCGTTTTGCCGCCAGCTCAGCTAGAAGCACTACGCCTGTGATGTTGCCGCCCGGCCGGTTGAGGCTAGCGACCAGACCGAACTGGACCGGATCAACGCCAAGGGTGAAGACAATCGGGATTGTCGCGGTCGCCGCCTTGGCGGCTTGCACTGTAGGGACGCCGCGTGCGACAATCACGGTCACCTGACGACCAATCAGATCGGCCACGAGGCCGGGCAATCGGTCGTAGTGGCCTTGCGCCCAAAGATACTCGACAGCAACGTTCTGGCCTTCGACGTAGCCAGTCTCATTCAGGCCCCGCTGAAAGGCGGCTACGCGATCAGGCTCCGGTGAGCCGCTGTCGAGATAGCCAATCACAGGCATCGGCTGCTGCGCGCGAGCGCCAAGAGGCCATGCGATGGCAACGGCTGCGACAAGCGCCGACAGGGTGCGCCGCCTCAGCCCGTCACCTCGCCGGCGATAATGCTCGCATGCCCTTCCCGTTGATCGTCTCATCGATCCCCCCTGAGGTGCGCGCTCCTTAAAGCGTCGGCGGCACCGCCAGCCAGGATAGCGCAAGGTGTCCCGCTTCCCAACCACTGCGACACGACGGTGCCCCGGCCAACCGGGCCGAAATAAGAGCGCCCGAATTCGCCCCGTGAAACCTGGCGCGGCAAGCGGTGGAGTTAGGGGTCGAGATCGGGGAGTACCGCGGCATCGTCAGGGTCCCGCGCCGTGTGTTCCAGCGGCTACTGCCGGAGCGGCCGACCCCCGAGCGCTGCGTCGAGGCTTTCTTCCTTCAGCGCACGCGGTTCGAGAGCATCGCCGAGCGGAAGCTGCGACGGCGCCAGTTGACCGAGGACGGAAATGTGGAGATCAACCGGCGGGATCTGCGCTAAGCCGCAGGTGGGAGACTGTGCCGTCAGCCGGAGGAGCGTCTCAAATCGACCCAATGCAAACTTTCGTGTGAACGCGGTCAGGGATCGAGAGATGCCGCCTTCTTCGAGGCATATTCCGCCATCGCGATCTGCCGGTTCTGTTCAGTCTTGGCGCGGAAGTTACGGCTGAACTCTTGCTTGTCCTCGCCGAAAGGAGCGTTCATGAGCTCCCGCATCTCTACCTCGAGTTCCTCACCGACCCCGGTGAAGGAAAAGTCACTCTGACGACCGCGCCTAAACACACGCTGAAGCAGCCGCTCGCCGTCAGACCCTATGTCCTCGCCTGTCAGTGCGCGCCTGAACAGCCATGAAATGACATCAATCACTTGAAGCCCTGGACTGGTCTCCTCGGTCGCCATGCGCAAGGCACTGCCCGCCACCTGGCGCATCGATATAGGGGCACTTCCGGGCCAATGAAATACACGCTCCGACGCATTCGTCACTATCTCGTGATGAAAGCGAAGCGTTGTCTGCATCTCTACCTGCCGGTCGTGGACGATCTCACGAACCGGGCTGCTCCATGCTTTCGACACTTCATCGATACCCATCACAAGGGACGTGAATGCGACGAAGTTCGGGGAGTGTGAATAGCGAAAGGCTTTTCTCTTGGTGTGGATCGAGAAGTTTTCGGGATGGTCGATTGCCCACTGCATAGCCTCTGTCACGACCTGCTCGGACCGCGCATCCGGCAGGTAGTGCGCGTTGCCAAGCAGGGCCTTCGCGCCCTCGACAAACAGGGCGATCGAAGTGCCTTCTCTCTTCGCAGTGAGGCAGTCCCAGACAGTCTGCGCAATGGCCTCGGTCAAAACGCTGGCAACCTTGAAGGTCAGCAGCAGTCGAAGTTTACGCAGGCTGTACATCTGCCACGGCACCGCGAGGTTCTCCCCGCAGTCGAAATACGTGTCGATCAACTTGGTCGCAGCCAGAAAGCGCTTTTCCAGGCGCGAAAGAAAAAAGCGGGCGTTCGCGGCTTTCAAAAGCTTGAGCAGATCGGGCGCGATTTCCTCGACTTTGCCGATACCGAGCTCGCTGGCATGGAGCGCCTGAACACCTGCCTTCTTGGCGATAGCGGCGACACTGGCCTTCTGAATGACATCGAAGTTGCAGCGCGTCATCATCGCCGCGGTGATGAACAGCGGCTGGTCGGGGTCGAAGATCCTGTTGCCGGTGTTGCCTGTCTCGTCTACGTACGCGTACATCACGCTTGGGTTTGCAAAAAGGGCCGGCCTTATGCTCCGAGTTGGCCGCATGGTCAAGGAGGCTACCGGGCCGACGCGTGGGGGTGCCTTTCTCGGCGCGTCGTCCGAACACAAGAAACGGCTGAACCAGCGGCAAGGGCCTTAGCCCTCAGTGGACCCGCGGTAGCGGCGTGTTATGACACCTCGGGAAATGTCCGCTTGCCTGCCCGAGCGGACCCCCAGCGGAAGGCAGCGTTTGCGGACGTTGCGCCCGTTCGCAGCTGTCGAACCACCCGCTCGCAACCCCCGGACACAGCCTTCGCAACCCCGAACACGTCGGTTCGCGTCGAACAAACCCACCACAACACAACCGAGAACCACCCGGTTCGGACCGACCCAAGCCGCCGTTAATGCTGACGCTGCGGCTTGTTGCGGGCTGCGTAACGTAGCTTGACCTTCCCTGGAACAGGAACCTTAATCCTGGTTGCGGTCACTCGTGCTTCAGGGAAGCCAGCCATGAATATCGGCGAGGCTGCGGGCGCATCCGGGGTATCAGCAAAGACCATCCGCTATTACGAAGCGGCCGGCCTGATCGCGACCGCGAATCGCAGCGCCGGCGGCTATCGCGTCTACACGCAAGCGGACGTGTCCACGCTGCGGTTCATCAAACGGGCCCGCGAGCTCGGCTTCTCGATCGAACGCATCCGCCGGCTGCTCGATCTTTGGCAAAACAAGAGCCGGGCCAGCAGGGATGTCAAACGGCAGGCGCTCGATCATATCGCCGAAATCCGAGCGAAGATCGCGGCAATGACATCAATGCGCGATGCCGTCCAGGCGCTCGCCGATGCGTGCGACGGCGATGAACGCCCGGAATGTCCGATCCTCCATGATCTCGAGGGCACCGCTGCCGGGCACAACCGCGAGCTGCCGCCGTTATGAGGTGCGTGCCGAACGCCCTGCGCCGAGCCGCGGTACAAAGGTCGGCACGCGCTGCATATAAGCACGGTACTGGTCACCGAATTCGCGCAGCGCTTCCCGCTCTTCGATCCGCGCCAGCCGGACATACATGACCACCAGCACCGGAAACATTAGCAGCGTCAGGATCGTCGGCCACTGCAGCAGGAAGCCCAGCATGATCACAATGAAGCCGACATACTGCGGGTGCCGGACATATTCATAGACGCCGGTCGTCGCCAGCGTGTGCCGGCTCTGCGCGTCGTAGAGAACCTTCCACGCCGCCGACAGCAGGATGAAACCGGCAAAGATGGCGGCGATGCTGAGAAGATGCAGGACGCTCCAATGCGGATTGCCATGCAGGCCAAGCAGCGTCGACCACAAATGTCCCGCATCGTGCGAGAAGGGGTCGACGCCCGGATAGGTGCGGGTAATCCATCCCGAAAGCAGGTAGATCGTTAGCGGGAAGCCGTACATCTCGGTGAACAACGCGACGATGAAGGCGGAGAAGGCGCCGAAGGAACGCCAGTCGCGGCTGGTCTTTGGTTTGGTGAAGCTGAAGGCGAAGATAACAAAGACCGCGGTGTTGACGATCACCAGCCCCCAGAGGCCATAGGCGGGCACAGTGTCATGCGTCATGGCCTTCCCTCCGCTTCCTCATCCGGCTTCGGCCCCGGCGCCTGACCGTGGCCGCCGTGACGGCCGTGATGCATGAAGATGTGCATCAGCGGACAGGCGAGGATCAGGAGCCAGGGCAGCATGCCAAAGACATGCGCGGTATGCTCCGTCAGTAAAAAGAACCCCGCCACAATAAGGAACCCGCAGGTGACGATACCGATCGGGCTCCGCCACCAGGACGGTTCCTGATGTTCATGGTTCATTGGCGCAGCCCTTCCTCAGCGCTCAATGCGGCGGCTGAAAAAATTGTAAAGAGACCCGAACACGAGCGCGATGTACCAGCCCCAGATGAAGCCCTCCGCCATTCCCAGACAAAAGCTGCGCCAGCTCAGCAGTTCGAAACCTGGCAAGAAGATCGACAGCGCCGCATGCTGCACGGGGAAACCCGGGACCCACAGATACCCCGCAATGCAAATCACGTAGGAGATCACGAAAAACAGACTGAGGCTCAGTCCGAGAGTCACAATCGGGATCGCGCCCACGCGGCTGACATCGGATTGCGCTCCGGGCCGCGGCCCGGCCATGCTTTGCATCTGGCTCATCGTGACACCTTCCGCTTTCGCTACATCATCCCCATCGGACCGATCAGCAGCTCGTCAGCGGTTTTCTTCTGTTCGTCGCCGAGCGCCGCGTAGAGCGGGTCGACCGCCGCCTTGAATTTGCGCAGCGCCTCGAGATGCGCGGTCATCATTTTTTCCCGCAGCGCCAGTTTGTCCGGCAGCGTGGCCGTCTGTGAGCTACCCATCATGCCGCCCGCGATGTCGCCCATGGTTTTGGCGTTCGCACGCATCGCGTCGGCTACCGCGTTCCATAGCGGGAGCTGGGCGTCGGTGATCTTCAGCTCGGTTTTGAGAAAAGCCAGCCGGCCTTCGACATGGCGGGCCATGGCACCCATCATCGACATGCCGTCGCGGCCCATCATCATTCGCATCATGCCCATCATCGGTATGTCGCCGGCGCCGGCCATTCCGCCGGGCATCTCCGGGTTCGCCGCGCCCAGGGGATGATGTTCGTCGTGCTGCGGCTGTTGTGCGAGCGCCGGGCCGGCAATCAGAGCCAGCATCAGCACCAGCGAGCCCCAAATTTTGCGGTGACGCATGTCAATCCTCTCAGACCTCACTACCTGTATCAGGTGTGTTAACCGGCGGAATTGATCCAGATCAAATTGGTGGTCGATTTGCCGCATGTAAATAGAGGCATAGCAACCTTCTAGCGCGGGAAGGTTTGGCAAAGTAAACCTTCCAGCGCAGGAGGCCTCCGCGTAAGGACTATCTTTGATGACCGTAGCCGAACCACGAACCCGTCGTCGCCAGCATGTTCCGGAGCCGCCGGCAGTCGCGCACGATCCCGTGTGCGGGATGACCGTCGATCCGGCCAAGGCGAAGCACCACGCCGAACATGCCGGCCACAGCTACGTCTTCTGCAGCGCGCGTTGCCGGGAAAAATTTAGCGCCGATCCGGCGCGCTACGTCGTCTCTTCCCCACAGGGCCGCGCTCCTGCCGCCGCCGGCGAGGTCTTATGGACCTGCCCGATGCATCCGCAGATCGTGCGCAAGGAGCCCGGTAACTGCCCGATCTGCGGCATGGCGCTGGAGCCGATGACGCCGGCGGCCGGCGATGCCGAGAATCCCGAATTGCGCGCCATGACACGGCGCTTCTGGGTCGGGGTCGTGCTGTCGCTGCCATTGCTGGCCATTGCCATGGCCGAACATTTTAACAAGGCGGCGCTTGATACCTTGATCGCCCCCCGCCTGCTCGTCTGGGTTCAGCTGATCTTAGGCACGCCGGCCGTTCTCTGGGGCGGCTGGCCGTTCTTCGCGCGCGGCTGGGCCTCGATCTTCAGCCGCCGGCTCAATATGTTCACGCTGATCGCGCTCGGCACCGGCGTCGCCTATGTCTACAGCCTGGCCGCCGCGCTGGCGCCGGGGATCTTTCCCGCCTCCTTCCGCGATGTTGACGGGCAGGTGCCGCTTTATTTTGAGGCAGCGGCCGTCATCGTCACGCTGGTGCTGCTCGGCCAGGTCCTCGAGCTCCGCGCCCGCTCCCAGACCAGCAGCGCCATCCGCGCCCTCCTTGACCTGGCGCCGAAACGCGCCCGCCGGCTGCGCGAGGATGGCAGCGACGAGGACATCGCGCTCGAAGACGTGGTTCCCGGCGACCGCCTGCGCGTGCGGCCGGGCGAGAAAGTGCCGGTCGACGGCGCGGTGCTCGAAGGGCGCAGCGCAGTCGATGAAGCCATGATCACCGGCGAGCCGGTGCCGGCCGAGAAGAATCCCGGCGACAAGGTGACCGGCGCCACGGTCAATACGACGGGCAGTTTCGTGATGCGCGCCGAGCGGGTCGGCAGCGATACCCTCCTGGCCCAGATCGTCGCCATGGTCGCGGAAGCGCAGCGGTCACGCGCTCCGATCCAGAAACTCGTGGACACTATCTCGGCCTGGTTCGTGCCTGCCGTCGTGGTCATCGCCGCCGCAACCTTCGTGGCGTGGTCGCTCTTCGGTCCCGCGCCGGCCATGGGTTTTGGCCTCGTTAACGCCGTCGCCGTTCTGATCATCGCCTGCCCCTGCGCTCTCGGTCTCGCAACGCCGATGTCGATCATGGTCGGGACCGGCCGCGGCGCGCGCGCCGGCGTGCTGGTCAAGAACGCCGAAGCGCTCGAGCTGATGGAGAAGATCGACACGCTGGTCGTCGACAAGACCGGCACCCTGACCGAGGGCAAGCCGCGCCTTGTCGGCGTCAGCCCGATCGGCGGCGTTGCGGGGAACGATCTGCTACAGCTGGCGGCCAGCCTCGAGCGCGGCAGTGAGCATCCCCTGGCGGCCGCCATTGTCAAAGGCGCGGAGGAGCGCGGGCTGAAAATTGCGACCGCAACCCATTTCGCGACCGAGCCCGGCAAAGGCGTGACCGGGTCTGTCGACGGCCGGCGCGTCGCGGTCGGCAACACGGCGCTGCTCGGTTCGCTCGGGATCGAGCCTAGCGATCTGCCGGAACGCGCCGACGCGCTGCGCCAGGAAGGCCAGGGCGTCATGCTGGTCACGATCGACGGCAAGGCGGCCGGGCTGATCGCCGTCGCCGATCCGATCAAGGACAGCGCCATCACGGCGCTCGCGGCGCTGCATGCCGAGCAAATTCACGTCGTGATGCTGACCGGCGACAGCCGCACGACGGCCGCCGCGGTCGGGCGCAAACTCGGCATCGACGATGTCGTCGCCGAGGTGTTGCCGGACCAGAAAGCCTCGGCCGTCAAGAAATTCCAGGATCAGCGCCGCTTCGTCGCCATGGCCGGCGACGGCATCAACGACGCGCCGGCTCTCGCGCAGGCGCAAGTCGGCATCGCCATGGGCACCGGCGCCGACGTCGCGATGGAGAGTGCTGCGGTCACGCTGATCAAGGGCGACCTGCAGGGAATCGTGCGCGCGCGCCGTCTCAGCCGGGCGACGATGCACAACATCCGGCAGAATCTGTTCTTCGCCTTCGTCTTTAACGCGCTTGCAGTGCCGATCGCGGCCGGCGTCCTCTATCCGGCCCTCGGTTTGCTGCTCAATCCGATGATCGCCAGCGCGGCCATGGCCATGAGCTCGGTCCTCGTCGTCACCAATGCGCTCCGGTTACGCACCGTCCGTTTGTAATTCCGCGGATGGCCCACTGCTGCCATGGGTCGGGCTCGCTATCGGCCTTGCGGCAATCGGGCACTTTTTGTGGGAGGCAACGCAGCTGCCGCTTTACACCTTATGGCGGACCGGCACGCCGCGCGAAATCATGTTCGCCCTCTTTCATTGCACCGGCGGCGACATCCTGATCACGACCGCCACCGTCGCGGCCGCAGCTGCGCTCGCGCAGCATTTGCGCTGGCCTGCCTTCGGCTGGCGCATGGTGTTCACCGCGATCGTCCTTGGTGCTGGCTACACGATTTTCAGCGAATGGCTGAATGTCGAAATCCGCCGCACCTGGTCCTATACCGCGGCGATGCCGGTTGTTCCCTTCATTGGGACCGGCCTCACGCCGTTATTGCAATGGCTGATCGTCCCAAGCCTGGCTCTTGCCATCATTGGCTGCCGATACCGTCGCGCACGACGACTGGCGCGCTGACAGGGGGCCGGCTTCACTTTAAGTCGGCCCTGTGCTATGCGGGATTCGGGAAGAATTCAGAACCTTCGGAGTTGCGTGCCCGTACCGTGAAGCGATCCCTGCTCTTGCGTTGCCTGGTCTTACTGCTGTCGATCGCTCTCGTCGGTGGCAACGCCCATGCTGCGCTTCATCTGGACAGCGCTCACCACGAGCCCTGTCCCGAGGAGCATGCCGACGACCACCACGGAAAAACGCCGCTCCATCAGCATCGTCATGACCACGGCCTTGTGTGCTGCTGCGACTGCCTCGGCTGCAGCTCGGCCGTGTATATTGCGCCAGTCCTCGGTATCACGCCGGCCGATTTGCCGGCGCATGTCCAGTACGACGCCCTGACGGTGTCGCTTTCCGGCCGGGCGCTGCAGCCCGATCCCGATCCTCCCAGACCTGCCGCGCTGAGCTAACCCGGCGCGGATACGCGCCCGGGTTTCGGGGCCGTTTGCCTCGATCCCGCCGCCTGGCGGCGCGCAAACGTCCTTCCCTTTTCGATGCCAATCCCGAGCGCGGGCATTCGGCTGCACGATTTTGCGCCGATGCCCGCAAGGAGAATTTCAATGATCCCGCGTCTTTATCGTACTCTGGTGATGGCACTCCTGCCCGTCACTCTTCTTGCCTGCATGAATTCCCCGCCGACCGCCGCCGAACCGGGCGCCCCGGTGCCGCTCGGTATCGACCTTGGCGGCTCCGGCCCGGTGATCGCCAGCGCGCAACCCGCGCTACCGGCTCCCATACGTGCCGAAGCCGATGCCGCGTCACCGCGGCACAGTGACATGCAGATGGCGCACGCCGGCCACAACGACGCCCACGGCACCGGCACCGTGAATTCCATCGATCCCGCCCAGCACAAGGTCAACCTCAGCCACAACCCGATCCCCGAAATCGGCTGGCCGGCCATGACCATGGAGTTCCCGGTCGCCCCCTCGATCGATCTCACGGCGATCCAGCCCGGCACGCGGGTGAATTTTACCATCGAGCAGCAGCCCGGCGGCATGTACGAAATCAAGGCGATTGCACCGGCGGGAGCCGGCCGATGAATCCCTTCGCCCTCACTCGCCGCCGCTTCATGCAGGGAGCGGCCACTGCCGGTGCGCTTGCGCTGATCCCCTTCCCGCTGCGGCGCGCGCTTGCCTCGCCCGCACCGGTCCTTAGCGGCACCGAGTTTGCGCTCGAGATCGGAACAGTGCCGCTCGCCTTTAATGGCCGGCAAGCCACGGCGACCGGGGTCAATGGGCAGGTACCGGCGCCCATCCTGCGCTGGCGCGAGGGCGATACCGTCACGCTTGCCGTTACCAACCGCCTGAGCGAGCCGAGCTCTATCCACTGGCACGGCGTGCGCACGCCCTCGCCGATGGACGGTGTGCCGGGGCTGAGCTTCCGCGGCATCGCGCCCGGCGAAACCTTCGTCTACCGCTTCCCGGTCCGTCAGAGCGGCACCTATTGGTACCATAGCCATTCGATGTTCCAGGAGCAGACCGGGCTCTACGGGGCGATCGTAATTGCGCCGAACGCCGGCTATGCCCAGGCGTTCGACCGCGATTACGTGGTGCTGCTCTCGGACTGGAGCTTTGAATCACCCGAGACGATCGTCAGCAACCTCAAATTCCAGAGCGACTATTACAATTACGGCCAGCGCACGGTCGGCACTTTCATGGCGGATGCGCAGCAAGCCGGCCTCGCCGACACAGTCGCCGACCGCATTGAGTGGGACAAGATGCGCATGAGCCCAACCGACATCCTCGACGTCTCGGGCGCCACCTACACGGCCAGCCGCCCGGCGCCAACTGGACGGCCCTCTTCCGTCCCGGCGAGCGGGTGCGCCTGCGTTTCATCAACGGCTCGTCGATGAGCATCTTCGATGTGCGCATTGACGGGTTGCCGATGACGGTCGTGCAGGCCGACGGCAACGATGTCGCGCCGGTAGCTGCCGACCAATTCCACATCAGCGTTGCCGAAACCTATGACGTGATCGTGCAGCCGACGGCCGACCGCGCCTACACAATCTTCGCCCAAGCCGAGGACCGCACCGGCTACGCCCGCGGCACCCTGGCGCCGCGCGGCGGAATGGCCGCAGCTATCCCGCCAATGGATCCCCGCCCGATGCGCACCATGGCCGATATGGGCATGGCCGGGATGGAGCACGGCGAGATGCCCGGCATGGAGCTCAGCCCCGAAGGCAAAAAACTTCAGGGCACCGTCGGGGTCGATAATGTCGCAATGATGCCGGCCGATCGTTTGAAGAGCGCCGGCGAGGGTTTTCCGTCGGGCAGCCGGGTCCTCACTTATGCCGATTTGCGCGCACTAAAACCCGGCGGCGATTCGCGCCCGCCGGCGCACGAGATTACGCTGCATCTCACCGGCAACATGGAGCGCTTCATCTGGGGCTTTGACGGCAAGAAGTTTTCGGAGGCCGGGCCAATCGAGCTCAAGCGCGGCGACCGGGTCCGGTTCGTGCTGATCAACGACACGATGATGGAGCACCCGATCCATCTGCACGGGTTGTGGAGCGAGCTGGAGAACGGGCACGGCGAATACCGTCCCTACAAGCACACGATCAACGTCAAACCGGGAGAGCGCCTCAGTTATCTCGTCACCGCCGATGCGCCCGGGCGCTGGGCCTTTCATTGCCATCTCCTCTACCACATGGAGACGGGGATGTTCCGCGAGGTGCACGTCGCATGAGCGCCCGCATCATCCTCGCCGCCACCCTCTTCACCTTCGCTGCGCCCGCGTCAGCCGAAACTCCCGCCGCGAACGCCGAGCCCACCCTTGGCATGGAAGCCGGCGCGATGCAGCCGGTGATGGACCAGGGTATCTTCGCCCACGCCATCTTCAATCAGCTCGAGGGCCGCTGGAACGGCAGCAACCCCGAATTCCGCTGGGACGGCCAGGGCTGGATCGGCACCGATTATGACAAGCTGTGGATCAAGTCGGAGGGTACGTTCAGCAAGGGCGCGCTCGATGACGGCCAGCAGCAGTTTCTCTACAGCCGCGCCGTCACGACTTATTTCGATCTGCAGGGCGGCCTGCGCAGCGATCTGGATTCCCGGCCTACACGCAACTGGGCCGCGTTCGGTTTCCAAGGTCTTGCTCCCTACTTCTTCGATCTTGAGGTTACCGGCTTTATCAGCGGCGCGGGCCATCTCGCCGGCAAGCTGGAGGCCTCCTACGACCTTCTGCTCACGCAACGGCTGATCCTGCAGCCGCAAATCGAATTGAACCTGTACAGCAAGTCGGACCCTGCCCGCCTGGTCGGCGCCGGCCTCTCCGACATCGATACCGGCCTCCGCCTGCGCTGCGGAACTCGATGCGCTTGTCCGCAGGCGTCGTGGCGTTGCGCTCTGTCATCCAGCCTGCACCTCGGTCGCGCACCGCAGGGCATCGACCACACTGCCAAACTCGACGAGCAACCCGTCACCCGTCGTCTTGACGAGCCGGCCATTGTGCGCGGCGATCGTGGGATCAATCAGCTCGGCCCGGATCGCCTTCAGGGCTTGAAGAGTGCCGCCCTCGTCCGCTCCGATCAGTCGTGAGTATCCTGCGACATCGGCCGCCAAGATCGCGGCAAGACGACGAGTCGTAGTCACTTCTCCGGCACGCCGGCCTTGCGCAGGCCCTCGAAGAAGGTTGTCTCGGCTAGCGCCTGTAACTGCGTCCCAAACCTACCGGCACGGTTGAAAGCGGCGATGGTCGAGTACCGATCGTCGCCAAGCCGCCGGGCTTCGGCAAGTTCGGCGGCAGCGTGTTCGATATCCCCCGCGAGAGCCTGGGCTGCAGCCAGCCAAGCGCGCGGTCCCGCCACAAGCGGATTGGCACGCTGCGCCCTTTGCAACCATGTGATTGCCTCGCCGATGCGCGATTTCAAGAGATGCACCATACCGATACGCCAATACCAATTGGCAATGTGCGGGTCGCGCGGGCTGAGGCGGATGGCCTGTTCCTGTGCTGGGATCGCCTCCTCGATCGCCCCGGCGAGAAGCTTGGACACGCCGAGGCCGGCGATCGCGACCACCCACCGAAGATCAGCGAGCGGCTTGCCCGCCTCGATGCCGACCGCGAAAAGATCGCCACTCAGTTGACCGATCTCGAGACCGCCGAACGCGTACTGACGCGGGTTGGCAAGACGCCGCCGGGTAGGAGACCCAGATCGGCTTCGACGGCAGAAAAGCCCGCGATTGCGCCGCGAGGCCGCGGACGGCCGCCAAGAGCAGCCGAAAGCAAATCGGCGGGACGCAAACCCAGCGCGCAAAGCTCGGGCTTGGGCGAGCGTGTTCTCGCCCTGGCCACGGGCAAAACCCGACAAGAACTTTACGCGGCATGTCCCAGCGATCGCCCAAACCATGTCGGCATCGCGGTGCAGCGCCATATCCGGGCGGGGTGGATCCAGGAGCGCGATGGCAAGCTTTATGCGACATCGACCGCAACGGAGCGGGCACGCGCGACAGCCTGACCCCAGATCATAAAAGCACCACGGCGCAGTTCCTAGGCTGGTTCGATGAGCCGAGGCGGCGAAACAATGGCGGGATGCGGCCGTGGCTGCGTGATTGCGCATCCGGCCTCCCACACCGTTTGCTCGCCACAAGTTAACCTGACAATGCGGCGGCTCTCTCCCGACCCGGTTTCGGTGACAATGCCGCCCCGCGCCCTCTTCCGCGAGAGGTGGGTGCGGGGGTCCCTTTCACAATCGCCGCATAGAGGTTGAGATAGCAGCGGCTAGTCCGGCCAGCGTCGGTGCACCCAGAGCCATTGTTCCGGTCGGTCGCGGATCCACTCCTCCACGGTCGCATTTACCCGGGCCATCAGCGCAGCTGCGTCGGTATGAGGCTCTCCGGTGCGCGGCAAGGGCAGCGGCGGGAAGACTGTGATGCGGAAGTGTGCGCCATTGAGCCGCTCAACCCGGAGCGGCAGCACATCGCAGTCGAAGCGTAGCGCCAGGATGGCGAGGGCGGGAGCGGTCATCGCCAAGCGGCCAAAGAACGGTACTGGGATGCCGTCATTCATCTTCTGGTCCGCAAGCAAACCCAGATGTGTGCCGCGGCGCAGCGCTGCGATCGCGCGACGCGCCGCAATAGCGCCCTTCGGAATAAGCTCCCCGCGATCGCCGCGGAACCGCGCGATCATGCGGTCCATCAGCGGATTGTTGAGTGCGCGGTAGATTTGGGCGACTGAGATTCCGTGCTGTGCCCCGGCAAGCATGCCGATCTCCCAATTCGCGATATGGCCGGAGAAGACGATGATCCGCCGCCCGGCCGCGACTGCACGATCGACATGCTCAAAGCCGTGCGCCTCCACGCGTCCGCCCGGCTCGAAGACGAATATATTCCGTAGATGCGGATATTCCGCCGCGACGCGGCCGAGATTGTCCCACATGCCGGCGACGACGCGCGCGATTTCGGTCTCTGAAAGCTCGGGAAAGGCCCGACTAACGTTGCGCCGAGCGTGTTTGGAGACGCCCAGAAACGACCCAATGCGGCGTGCCAGCGCACCGCCGAGGAAGGAAGCGCAATCGAGGGGCAGAGACTTGAACCCCCCAACAGAAACGCCGCTCCCCAGGCCTCCAGACGATGGGCGAACCGAGGCGCCTTAGCGTTGGGTTTAGGCCAAGCGGCACCCATCGCCGTGGCTGATAGCACAGGGCGCGCGACAGGCCTAGTCGACAGAATTTGCACAGGCTGGGTCATCGGTCTGGCGGATTTGCCTCGGGCGGCCGAGAATGTCGCACGCACTTGATTGCGCTAGTTTCGCCAGCATATTAGGTCTGCAGAGTTCGTGCTCCGCATCACGTGATCGGGCCTGCGTGAGCGAACCACCGACGCGGTGGAAGCGGACCGGTCTTTATCGCCGGGACGCTTGCTCGATCTGATCGACACCCGATCGCTGACCCTGTGGAGCGTGCAGGTTCTGGTTCTCGACGAGGCCGATCGGATGCTTGACCTCGGCTTCATCCATGCGCTGAAGCGCATCGTGAAGCTGTTGCCGCGACAGCGGCAAACGTTGCTGTTCTCGGCGACGATGCCGCGACTGATCACAGCCGAAGACTATCTCAACGACCCGGTCAAGGTGGTCGTCGCACCGTCGGCGACGACGGTTGAGCGCGTCGAACAGGGCGTGGTCTTTGTGCCGAGCGATCGGAAGCGGGATTTGCTAGCGACCTTGCTGCGCGATCCGGTCCTTGCGCGCGTGCTCGTCTTTACCCGAACCAAGCACGGCGCCGACCGCGTCGTGCGTCACCTGGTCGGCGCCGGCATTGAAGCGATCGCCATCCACGGCAACAAATCCCAGCCGCAGCGCGAGCGGGCGCTTGCCGGCTTTCGCAACGGCCAAACCCGGGTGCTTGTCGCCACCGACATTGCCGCCCGCGGCATCGACGTCGACGGGGTGTCGCACGTCATCAATTTCGAACTGCCGAACGTGCCCGAAGATTACGTGCATCGCGTCGGCCGAACCGCGCGGGCCGGCGCCGCCGGCACCGCGATCGCGTTCTGCAGCGACGAGGAGGGGCCCTATCTGCGCGACATCGAGAAGCTGACGCGATGCTCGCTTCACGCAATCCCGTTGGCGACTCTTGCCCCGGGCGATGGCCCTATCGAGCGGCCTGCGAAAGCAAAGTTGCCGCGGGAAGGCAGGCTTGCGTCAGGGCAGGCTCCCAAGAGCGGCCGAGCCGCCCCGCCGCGACACCCACCGCGGCCTGCCGGCGCCGAAGTCCAGCACCGAGACCCGCGCATTACAGGGTCCTTTCCGGCATTCCTGCGCCGGCCGTCGTCAACCAAACCTACTTCGGGCGGCAGTCGCAGCGAACGGCGTGGCCCCTCGGTTTGATGGTGAGCAGTGACGCATGCAGCAGGACCAGAGACATGTGATCGCGCGCGAGGACGAAGAAATCGTCTCTTCGAAGTTCCGCCTGGGGTCGCCTAACGGGCGACGCCGCGACCAGATCATTGACGGCGATTTTGCTGTACTTGAATTCTCCTCTTCGCCCGCCGACCAACGTTATGTCTGTGCCTGCTGCGGCCAGCCTGGGACGGTGCGCGAGCCGGTTCGCTGGAGGGTTGATCTCCACCGGGGTTGGGTGCGGTGATCTTGCAAATGGACCAGATGCTTTCTGGAACCAAGGGTTTTCAGACGCCGATATTAGCGCGCAGCCTCGGACAGCTCGCGACATCGTTCGGCGGGTTTGTCGCCACCTGCACCGCAATGTACCTGTGCCTGGCCGTTTCCCTTTGGATCACACTGCCAATTTCAGTACTCGCGGCGGGATTTCTCGTCCGTATCTTCATTATTCAGCATGATTGCGGACACGGCTCGTTCTTCATATCGCGACGGGCCAACGGACTGATCGGCAGCCTGTGCAGCGTGATGACGCTGACGCCCTATGCCTTCTGGCGTCGGCAGCACGCCAGGCACCACGGTTCCTGGAACAATCTCGACCGGCGCGCGGCAAGTGGGTTGGATATCTACTCGTCGTGCATGACAGTCGCGGAATACCGGGCCCTCGAGTGCTGGCGTAGATACCTGGTCCGCCTCACCAATCATCCGATCGTTGCGAACGTGTTGCTGCCGCCCTTGGTGTTTGTCATCCTCTATCGGGTGCCGTTCGACGCGGCCAAGGGATGGCGGCGTGAGCGCCGCGGGGTTTACCTGACCAACCTGGCCTTGGCCGTTCTTATAGGCAGCTTAGGTCTAGCCCTCGGCTTCGGCCGTGTCGCCGCCGTCCAGCTACCGATCATGGTAACCGCCTCAATCGTCGGCGTTTGGCTGTTCTCGATACAGCACCGCTTTGAGCATGCGCAGTGGATGCCGGATGCAAGCTGGAGTTTTGCCTCGGCCTCGCTCGCAGGCACCTCTTATCTTCGTTTGCCGCGCCTGCTCCAGTGGTTTACCGGCAATATCGGCTTTCACCATGTGCACCACGTAAACCCGCGGGTCCCGAATTATCGGCTCGAGGAATGCCACAATGCTGATGCCGGGTTTCAATTGGCGTCAACGCTTACGCTGCGCACGGCGCTTCAGGCCCTCCGCTATGCATTGTGGGACAGCGATCTGGAGCGATTGGTGCCGTTTCGCTTCGCAGCCGCCAATAGTCGATGTCCGCGGCACATCAGCCGGCATTCCGAGGATTGATCCATGGCCAGACGTTCCACCATTCGACACGTCGAGGAGTTCGTTCTCTTCGATGTTCTCTACGAGGATGGGAGCCGCACCTCGAACCGCAAAGTACCGGGCTCGGAACTCGGCGGGATCGACGGAGATCTACCCGCCAAGACCTATATCGAGGCTCATGATCGGCAAATTGCGGAGGTCTCCGGTAAGCCCCGGAGCCCGATCAAGTCGCTGACCCGCGTGCGGCGCTAAAGCTCGCGGGAGGCGCCACGCTACGTCCATATCAGCAAAGGGTACAACCAGTGCAGGTCTTTGTCCGAGATAACGACGTCAACGGCGCACTCCGCGTCTTGAAGAAAAAAATGCAGCGTGAGGGCGTCTTTCGAGAGATGAAACTGCGTCGCTCGTACGAAAAGCCATCGGAGCGACGAGTGCGCGAAAGGGCCGAAGCAGTTCGCCGATACCGCAAGGCGATGCGCAAACGGCTCGAGCGCGAGGGTTACTGATCGAGGAGATTAGCGGAAGCTGCGGCGAGCCGTTGACAAAAGGCCGCGAGCTCGCAGCTCAAAATCGTCAGGAGACTGCTGATGCGCAAACCGAATTATCGCTTTGAGCGCGCCGAGCGCGACCGCGCGAAAAAGGCCAGAAACGACAAGAAGCTGCAGCGGCAGCAGGAAAGGGCGGCGCCCCGGGCCGAGGACAGCGCTCCCGAACCGACGGCGGAGAACGAGCCGCGTGAGGTCTAATCGACGCTGGTATCATATTCCGACGTCGCTGGTCTAATGAGCCGACAGCGGTCTACCGCCGCATCGGTTTAGGCTCTGCATGAAGGCATGTTCGACGGGCTTTCGGGGCGCAATACTCCCGGCATGCCGATGGTCGGATCTGGGTGTCTGGAGAATGGTTCGGCCCCAAGCGAGTATGGCAATTCGAGCTTCGCTGACAAGCGGCGCGAATGGCAGATCCTTAGGAAGGGCGTCGGCGCCGAAGGATAGGTCAGAACGAATAGGGCTGCTTATCGCTTGATAGGGTGCGCGCCGGACCAGTCATCTCGGACCCGTCCCCCTCCGCCATCTCCGTTTCGAGATCGGCCGGCGCGGTTGGGTGGATGGCATGGTGCTGGTGACCCTCAGAAGCAGCGTTCATAACGCGAAAATAATGCTCGGCATGCTGGTAAAGGTTCTCCGCGGCGACCCGATCGCCACTCGTAGACGCCTCGCGCGCGAGGGCAACGTAACGTTCGAAGATTTGACGAGAGCTAGCTGCGGCTCGGGAAAATGCAATGTTCTCGTGGTCGCTGACGCCAAGGAGCTAGCCGGCCTTGTCACCGATTTGCCCGCCGACGCCGGCATCGATCCCGCGATCGAGCAACAGATCGATCAGCATCTCGGCCGGCCGGTGGAAGCATTGAACCAGCGGGATGAGATCCTGGCGGTGTTGCGTTAACGCCGATCGTGATCGCGCCGTTGATACAGCGAT